>Ga0180223_1001247_pt1 | contig 20660 bp, 13 predicted proteins | sample eDN5th30CKraftOP_FD_151337 | JGI IMG/M metagenome (GOLD analysis project Ga0180223, IMG submission 151337) | Enriched Organic Plus compost microbial communities from Emeryville, California, USA - eDNA 5th pass 30_C Kraft OP (version 2) (version 2) ... | reverse complement strand
CGGCATCTACCGCGCGCAGATCAAGGCGCCGCGGCGGCTCGGCATGAACACGTCGGTCGAGCTGCGCAGCGGCGGCTACATGCACTGGCAGAAATACAAGGCGCGCGGCGAGCGCATGCCGGTCGCGGTGGTGGTCGGCGCGCCGCCGGCGGTGGCGTATTCCTCGATCCAGAAGGCGCCGGAAAGCCTCGATGAACTGGCGCTCGCCGGCGGCCTGCTCGGCCAGCCGATCAACGTCGTCCGCGCCCGCACGGTCGACCTGCTGGTGCCGGCCGAAGCCGAGATCGTGATCGAGGGGTTCGTCGAGACCGAATATCTGGAGCCGGAAGCGCCGTTCGGCGAATCCCACGGCCACGTCAATGTGCAGGAATACAACGCCTATATGGAAGTCACCTGCATCACCCGCCGGCGTGACGCGGTGCTGACCTCCTTCATGGCCCAGCTTGCGCCGAGCGAGGTCAGCGTGATGCGCCGGCCGGGACAGGAATTCATCTTCCTCAACCACCTGCGCAACGTCATCGGGGTCAAGGGCGTCACCCGGGTCTACAGCCACGAGCCGCTGACCGGCGGCTACCGCACCTTCGTCGTCCAGTTCGAGCGCGGCGTGCCGGACAGCGAGGTCTGGCGCGCGCTCTATGCGATGACGACGGTGCAGCGCGCCTCCGGCAAGCTGGTGATCGCCATCAACGACGATCTCGACCCGACCAATTCGGACGCGCTGCTGTGGGCGATCGCCTTCCGCTCCAAGCCGCATCTCGATGTGCAGATCCTGCCGCACCGGGGCGAAGGCCATGGCCCGCGCGACAAGACCCGCGGGGCGGAGGACTCCTCGCTGCTGATCAACGCGACCCTGCGCCAGGACTTCCCGCCGCTGTCGCTGCCGAAGCGCGAGTTCATGGAGAAGGCCCGCGAGATCTGGGAGGAGCGGCTGGGACTGCAGAAGCTCAAGCCGCAGGCGCCCTGGTACGGCTACTCCCTCGGCGCCTGGACCGACGAGCTCGAACATCAGGCGCAGCTCGCGGTCGAAGGCGAGTATTGGGAGATCGGCCGGATTCTCGCCCAGCGACGGCGTCGCGATGTCGAGATGAACACCGAGGTCCGCGACGTGGAGGACGAGCCGTAGCGCGTCTGCCCGCCTGAGGGACGGCCTTTCCGAAACCTGGCCGTCCCATTTCGGGCGCTCTTCAGAACAACTCCATGGTCATTCCGGTGCGTAGACGATCGTCCACGCGCCGGAATCCGGCCAAATGCTGATCTTTGCTGGCTGGCATCCGGGTTCACGCCTTTGGCGCGCCCCGGAAGGACGGCTTTCGCCATGGTGCCCTTTTTCTGATCATGCTTTCGTATGCGGTCGGCGCGGGGCCGGACCGCGGAGCACGGGATCGTCGCAAGCTGACTTGAATGGGTCCCCGAAAAGGGTCTATGACGCGGCGCAGCGGCACAGTCCCACCCCGCGATCCAAGGATATTTTCCCACATGGCGCGCAACAAAATTGCATTGATCGGGTCCGGCCAGATCGGCGGAACGCTTGCCCTTTTGACCGGCATCAAAGAACTCGGCGACGTGGTGATGTTCGACATCGCCGAAGGCATTCCCCAGGGCAAGTCGCTCGACCTCGTCCAGGCTTCGCCGGTCGAGGGTTTCGATTCCGCGATGTCGGGAACGAATGGTTATGAAGGCATTGCAGGCGCGGACGTCTGCATCGTCACCGCCGGTGTGCCGCGCAAGCCGGGCATGAGCCGCGATGACCTGCTCAGCATCAACCTGAAGGTGATGGAGCAGGTGGGCCAGGGCATCAAGACATACGCCCCGAACGCCTTCGTCATCTGCATCACCAACCCGCTCGACGCGATGGTCTGGGCGCTGCAGAAGAGCTGCGGCCTGCCGCCGCAGAAGGTCGTCGGTATGGCCGGCGTGCTGGACTCGGCCCGCTTCCGTTATTTCCTCGCCGAGGAGTTCAAGGTCTCGGTTGAGGACGTCACCGCCTTCGTGCTCGGCGGCCATGGCGACACCATGGTGCCGCTCACCCGCTATTCCACCGTCGCCGGCATTCCGCTGCCGGACCTTGTGAAAATGGGCTGGACCACCCAGGCCAAGCTTGATGAGATCGTCAAGCGCACCGCCAACGGCGGCGCCGAGATCGTCAACCTGCTCAAGACCGGCTCGGCCTTCTATGCGCCGGCGTCGTCCGCCATCGCGATGGCCGAGAGTTATCTGCGTGACAAGAAGCGTGTGCTACCCTGCGCGGCCTGGCTCAACGGCGAATACGGCATGAAGGACATCTATGTCGGCGTGCCGGTGGTGATCGGATCGAACGGTGTCGAGCGGATTGTCGAGATCGAGTTGAACGGCGGCGAGAAGAGCGCATTCGAAAGCTCGGCGGCGGCGGTGCAGACGCTGATCGACGCCTGCAAGAAGATCGCTCCGGCCCTCGCCTAACAGATTGACTGTGCCCGCTTCGCCGATGCCGGACGTGTCCCGGCATCGCTCCGGTGAGGCGGGAGATTTCATGTGACGGATGCGCGGGCGCGGCCCGCGCCCGACGAGCGAAAAGGGCTCTCGATGAACATCCACGAATATCAGGCCAAGGCGGTGTTGCGGGAATTCGGCGTCCCCACCGCGCAGGGGCTGCCGGCGTTTTCCGTCGATGAGGCGGTCAAGGCGGCGAACGAGATCGGCGGGCCGGTCTGGGTGGTGAAGGCCCAGATCCACGCGGGCGGCCGCGGCAAGGCCGGCGGCGTCAAGGTGGTCAAGACCATCGAGGACGTGAAGAAGGAATCCGAGCGGATCCTGTTCTCGACCCTGGTGACCCACCAGACCGGGCCGCAGGGCAAGCAGGTCAATCGCCTCTATATCGAGCAGGGCTCGGCGATCGACAAGGAATTCTACCTCTCCATGCTGGTGGACCGGGTCACCTCCCGCGTCGCCATCGTGGTGTCGACCGAAGGCGGCATGGACATCGAGGAGGTGGCCCACAGCACGCCGGAAAAGATCACCACCATCACGGTCGATCCGGTCACCAACATCTGCCCGCACCACGTGCTGCGGGTGTCGAAGGCGCTGGGTCTCAACGCCGATCTGACCAAGCAGATGAGCAAGATGCTCACCGGCCTCTACACCGCCTTCATCAACAAGGACATGAGCCTGCTCGAGGTCAACCCGCTGGTGGTCACCAAGGACGGCAAGCTGCTCTGCCTCGATGCCAAGGTCGGCTTTGACGACAACGCCCTGTTCCGCCACCCGGACATCGTCGCCCTGCGCGACGAGACCGAGGAGGATGCGAAGGAGATCGAGGCGTCCAAATACGACCTCAACTACGTCGCGCTCGATGGCACGATCGGCTGCATGGTGAATGGCGCCGGCCTCGCCATGGCGACCATGGACATCATCAAGCTCTACGGCGAGGAGCCGGCGAACTTCCTCGATGTCGGCGGCGGCGCCAGCAAGGAAAAGGTCGCGGCGGCGTTCAAGATCATCACTGCGGACCCGAATGTGAAGGGCATCCTGGTCAACATCTTCGGCGGCATCATGCGCTGCGACATCATCGCGGAAGGCGTGGTGGCGGCGGTGAAGGAAGTCGGCCTGCAGGTGCCGCTGGTGGTCCGGCTGGAAGGCACCAACGTCAAGGAAGGCAAGAAGATCCTCAACGAGTCGGGTCTCAACGTGATCTCGGCGGACGACCTCGATGACGCCGCCCAGAAGATCGTCGGCGCCGTGAAGAAGGCAGCGTGATATGGCCATCCTGATCGACAAGAACACCAAGGTCATCTGCCAGGGCTTCACCGGCAAGAATGGCACCTTCCACTCCGAGCAGGCGCTGGCCTACGGCACCAAGATGGTCGGCGGCACCTCGCCGGGCAAAGGCGGCTCGACCCATCTCGGCCTGCCGGTGTTCGACACCGTGGACGAGGCCAGGGCCAAGACCGGCGCCGACTGCAGCGTGATCTACGTGCCGCCGCCGTTCGCCGCGGATGCGATCAGTGAGGCGATCGAGGCGGAGATCCCGCTGATCATCTGCATCACCGAGGGCATTCCGGTGCTCGACATGGTCAAGGTGAAGCGGTCGCTGGCCGGCTCGAAGTCGCGGCTGATCGGCCCGAACTGCCCCGGCGTGATGACCGCGGGCGAGTGCAAGATCGGCATCATGCCGGCCTCGATCTTCAAGCCGGGCAAGGTGGGCATCGTCTCCCGCTCCGGCACGCTGACCTATGAGGCGGTGTTCCAGACCACCGCGGAAGGCCTCGGCCAGACCACGGCGGTCGGCATCGGCGGCGACCCGGTCAAGGGCACCGAGTTCATCGACGTGCTGGAGATGCTGCTCGCCGACGACGCGACCGAGGCGATCATCATGATCGGCGAGATCGGCGGCTCGGCCGAGGAAGATGCTGCCCAATTTTTGCGCGATGAGGCCAAGCGCGGCCGCAAGAAGCCGATGGTCGGTTTCATCGCCGGCCGCACCGCCCCTCCGGGACGCCGCATGGGCCACGCGGGCGCCATCATCTCCGGCGGCAAGGGCGACGCCGGCTCGAAGATCGCGGCGATGGAAGCAGCGGGCATCCGGGTGTCGCCGTCGCCGGCACGGCTCGGCAAGACGCTGGTCGAAGTTCTGCGCGGATAAGCGAAAAGCGGCAGGCCTGCCGGGACATCAGGCCTGCCGTGCTTTCTGTTTGAATGGGTTGAACGGGAGGGCTCGCGGCCACAATTTATGCGTCATCTGCCGCCAGTGAGAAGTGTGACGGCCGGACGCAAAATCGTGAATTGCGAATTCAGTTTTTGTCTTTAGTCGTCATAAACCAAGCCTAAATAGGATATTAGGTACCAACCTGCCGGGCGTGGGGGCATCGGAGCCCTCAAAGGTAATCCGACCAGCGCCAGAAGGGGGCGAATGCCCCGCGACCAGGAATCTGCGATGTCCCGCCAAGACGCCAATGCCGCTTTCGCCCAGACCTCGTTTCTCTATGGCGGCAACGCCGACTATGTCGACGACCTGTACGGGCGATACGAGGCCGATCCCAAATCCGTCGATGCTGAATGGCAGGCCTTCTTCCAGAGCCTGAAGGATGCTCCGGCCGATGTCGCCAAGAATGCGCAGGGTCCATCCTGGGAGCGCCCGAACTGGCCGCTGCTCGGTCGGGATGAATTGACCTCGGCGCTCGACAGCCAGTGGGCCGAAGCGGAAAAGAGCCTCGTCGACAAGATCAGCGCCAAGGCGCAGGCCCGCGGCGTCGAACTCAACGCGCTCGATATCCAGACCGCGACCCGCGACTCCATCCGGGCGCTGATGCTGATCCGTGCCTACCGGATGCGGGGCCATTTCCACGCCAATCTCGATCCGCTCGGGCTTGAGCCGCCGAAGGACCGCGAGGAACTCGACCCCCGTTCCTATGGTTTCGTCGAGAGCGATCTCGACCGGAGGATTTTCCTCGACTACGTGCTCGGCCTGGAATTCGGGACGCTGCGCGAGATCACCGCGATCTGCGAGCGCACCTATTGCCAGACGCTCGGCGTCGAATTCATGCACATCTCCAATCCGGCGCAGAAGAGCTGGATCCAGGAGCGCATCGAGGGGCCGGACAAGGAGATCACCTTCACGCCGGAAGGCAAGCGGGCGATCCTGAACAAGCTGGTCGAGGCCGAGGGCTTCGAGAAGTTCTGCGACATCAAGTTCACCGGCACCAAGCGGTTCGGCCTCGACGGCGGCGAATCGATGATCCCGGCGCTGGAGCAGATCATCAAGCGCGGCGGCGCGCTGGGCGTGCGGGACATCGCCATCGGCATGGCCCATCGCGGCCGGCTCAACGTGCTGGCCCAGGTGATGGGCAAGCCGCACCGGGCGATCTTCCACGAATTCAAGGGCGGCTCGTCCAAGCCTGACGACATCGAGGGCTCGGGCGACGTCAAGTACCACCTGGGCGCGTCGTCGGACCGGGAGTTCGACGGCAATCAGGTCCATCTCTCGCTGGCGGCCAACCCGTCCCACCTCGAAATCGTCAATCCGGTGGTGCTCGGCAAGGTCCGGGCGAAGCAGGACCAGTATGGCGCGACCCAGGAAGACCGCACCATGGTGATGCCGCTGCTGATCTCCGGCGACGCGGCGTTTGCCGGCCAGGGCGTGATCGCCGAGTGCTTCGGCCTGTCCGACGTGCGCGGCCACCGTACCGGCGGCTCGGTGCATTTCATCGTCAACAACCAGATCGGCTTCACCACCTATCCGCGCTTCTCGCGCTCGTCGCCGTATCCGTCCGACGTGGCGAAGATGATCGAGGCGCCGATCTTCCACGTGAACGGCGATGACCCGGAGGCGGTGGTGTTCGCCGCCAAGATCGCGACCGAGTTCCGGCAGAAGTTCCAGAAGCCGGTCGTCATCGACATGTTCTGCTATCGGCGTCACGGCCACAACGAGGGCGACGAGCCGGCCTTCACCCAGCCGCTGATGTACAAGGCGATCAAGTCGCATCCGTCCACGCTCGACATCTACGCCAGGAAGCTCGTCGGCGAAGGCGTGGTCAGCGAGGGCGACGTCGAGCAGATGCGCAGCGACTGGCGCGCCCGTCTCGATATCGAGCTGGAGGCCAGCCAGGGCTATAAGCCGAACAACGCCGACTGGCTGGACGGCCGCTGGGCGAGCGTCAAGGCGGCAGTCGAGGCCGACGACCCGCGCCGCGGCGAAACCGGCGTCGCGATCGAGACGCTGAAGGAGATCGGCGAGAAGATCACCTCGGTGCCGGCGGACTTCCATGTCCATCGCACCATCCAGCGGTTCCTGGACAACCGCCGCAAGGCGATCGACACCGGCGAAGGCCTCGACTGGGCCACGGCGGAAGCGCTGGCGCTCAGCGCGCTGCTGGTCGACGGCAACAAGGTGCGCCTGTCCGGCCAGGACAGCGAGCGCGGCACCTTCTCCCAGCGCCATTCGGTGCTGATCGACCAGGAGAACGAGAACCGCTACACGCCGTTCAATCATATCCGGCCGGGCCAGGCCCATTATGAAGTCGTCAACTCGATGCTGTCGGAAGAGGCCGTGCTCGGCTTCGAATATGGCTATTCGCTCGCCGAGCCGGATGGCCTGACCATGTGGGAGGCGCAGTTCGGCGACTTCGCCAACGGCGCCCAGGTGGTGTTCGACCAGTTCCTGTCGTCGGGCGAACGCAAGTGGCTGCGCATGTCCGGCCTCGTCTGCCTGCTGCCGCACGGCTATGAAGGCCAGGGTCCGGAGCATTCGTCGGCGCGTCTCGAGCGCTTTCTGCAGATGTGCGCCGAGGACAACATGCAGGTCGCGAACTGCACCACGCCGGCGAACTACTTCCACATCCTGCGCCGCCAGCTGAAGCGCGACATCCGCAAGCCGCTGATCCTGATGACGCCGAAGAGCCTGCTGCGCCACAAGCGGGCGGTGTCGAAGCTTGAGGAGCTGGCGCAGGGCACGACCTTCCACCGCCTGCTGTGGGATGATGCGCAGCTGTTGCCGGACCAGAAGATCAAGCTGGTCGAGGACAAGAAGATCCGCCGCGTCATCCTCTGCTCCGGCAAGGTCTATTACGACCTCTACGAGGAGCGCGAGAAGCGCGGCATCGACGACATCTATCTGCTGCGCGTCGAGCAGCTCTATCCGTGCCCGATGAAGGCGATGGTCGCGGAGCTGCAGCGCTTCAAGACCGCCGAAATGGTGTGGTGCCAGGAAGAGCCGCGCAACATGGGCGCATGGCACTTCATCGAGCCGTATCTCGAATGGGTGCTCAACCAGGTCAAGGCGAAGCACCGCCGTCCGCGCTATGCGGGCCGTGCGGCGTCGGCGGCGACCGCGGTCGGAATGATGTCGAAACACGTCCAGCAGCTGAACAACCTGCTGGAAGAAGCATTGGGATAATCGTCGGCCGGCGACATGCGCTGGATCTGACGAAAGAGGATTGGGGATATGGCTGATATTCGCGTGCCTGCCCTCGGTGAATCGGTGACCGAGGCAACGATCGGCAAATGGTTCAAGAAGGCTGGCGACGCCGTCGCCGTCGATGAGCCGCTGGTCGAGCTCGAGACCGACAAGGTCACCATCGAGGTGCCGGCTCCCGCGGCCGGAACGCTGTCCGAGATCGCGGCGAAGGACGGCGAGACCGTCTCCGTCGGCGCGCTGCTCGGCGCGATTGCCGAAGGCGCCGGCGCTGCGGCCAAGACCTCGACCGGGCGTCCGGACGCCAAGACCCCGACCACCGCGCCGATCAATGCCGGTCCGGAAGAGCCGAAGCCGCGCACGCCCGAGGCCAAGCCGGAGATGGGGGCGCCGGTGAAGGCGGCCCCTGCCGATGCGCCACTGGCGCCGTCGGTGCGCCGCCTCGAGACCGAGAGCGGCGTTGCCGCAGCGACCGTTCCGGGCAGCGGCAAGGATGGCCGGGTGACCAAGGGCGACATGCTGGCCGCCATCGAGCGCGCGGCCGCCCAGCCGACGCCGGTGCCGCAGCCCGCGGCCGCCGTGCAGGTGCGCGCCCCGTCGCCGGCCGACGATGCCGCCCGCGAGGAGCGGGTGCGCATGACGCGCCTGCGCCAGACCATCGCGCGCCGCCTCAAGGATGCGCAGAACACCGCCGCGATGCTCACGACCTTCAATGAGGTCGACATGAGCCACGTCATGGCGCTGCGCAATCAGTACAAGGAATTGTTCGAGAAGAAGCACGGCGTGAAGCTTGGCTTCATGGGCTTCTTCGTGCGGGCCTGCGTGCAGGCGCTGAAGGAGATTCCGGCGGTCAATGCCGAGATCGACGGCTCGGACCTGATCTACAAGAACTACTATCACATCGGCGTCGCGGTCGGCACCGAGCGCGGCCTGGTCGTGCCGGTGGTGCGTGACTGCGATCACAAGTCCCTGGCCCAGATCGAGAAGGACATCAACGATTTCGGCAAGCGCGCCCGCGATGGCTCGCTGAAGATCGAGGAGATGCAGGGCGGCACCTTCACCATCTCCAACGGTGGCGTCTATGGTTCGCTGATGTCGACGCCGATCCTGAATGCGCCGCAGTCGGGCATTCTCGGCATGCACAAGATCCAGGAGCGCCCGGTGGCGATCGGCGGCAAGGTCGAGATCCGGCCGATGATGTATCTCGCGCTGAGCTACGACCACCGCATCGTCGATGGCCGCGAGGCCGTGACCTTCCTGGTGCGGGTGAAGGAATGCCTGGAGGATCCGGCGCGGCTCGTGCTGGATCTGTGAGACGACGCAACGTTGCTTTTGTGCGATCAAGAAAACGCCGCGCTCGGTTGAGCGCGGCATTTTTTATTTTACGATTTGCAAGGCGCTGTTACCGCTGGCGGATGCCCATGATGGTGTGGCTGGCCGGTGTCGTCACCGGAGCGACGGCGGCAGGATCGAGCACCTCGGCGCCGCTGGTGTCAGCGACATCGTTCGCGCCGATCGACTGGATCGACACGGCATCAAACTGGAGGTGATGTCCCGCTGCGGGGCCAGGGAAGAAGCCATTCAATGTCACGCCGCCGGCTGCAAATGTTGCTTCGTTGACGGTGCAGACCAGCTTGTCGTTGAGATAATAGGAATGAGACGCGCCGTCGCTGACAACTCTGATAGTGTTATAGCGGTCGACATTGACCGGCGTTGATTTCATGCACAGCAGTGCCGCCGAATAGACTCCCGAGGTGTTGTGGTCAAAGTCGAAGATTCGCCATAGCACGGCCATGCCTTCTTGGATGGCGGTGTTCGTCGAGCACTCATTGGCCACCGTGTCGAGGCGGCATTTGTTGTAGGCCGCCCAATATCCGGACACCGTGTTGTACATGAAGTTTGCCGATGACTTGAACATCAAGCCGCTATTCCAGGCGAAATCAGATTGGGGGTCGACGCGCTTCATCCGGGCGGTGATCGTCAGCCGCGTGTTGCAGTTGGCGACATGGCTGCCGAGACCGCCGGCCGCCGGAGTCGCGGTGTAATTCCCGCCGGCAACTTTCCACGTGCCTCGCAGCGGCGACCAGTCATTGAGGTCGGCCTCGGACTGGAATTGCCAGGCCCGGAGGACATCCTTCGGTTTTTTGAGATGGTTATAGGCGCCGAGCATGTCGATGCGCGGCTTCTGCGGCGGAAGCTCGATCGGATCGCCGCCCTCGACAAATCTCTGGTCAACGATCTTGCCGCTGCACGTCAGGGCTTCGAGCAACTGATCGACCGTCGCGGTCTTCTTGGCGTTGCGCAGCATGGCGAACGCACCGGCCACGTGCGGCGCGGCCATCGACGTGCCGCTCTTGGGGCCTGTCGTGCCGTCCGGCAAAGCCGACTTGATGTTGCTTCCCGGCGCCATCAGCTTGACCAGGGAACTGTGGTTCGAGCTCTTCGCAACGACGTCGTCTTTCATCGTATTGCCGACAGCGATCGCCGTGGAAATACAGGCCGGTGAACCGATGAAACCCGTAAAGCCATTGTTGCCGGAGGCGATGATCGTCGCGATGCCGGCGCTGCGCAGGGTGGTGATGATCGCCGCGACGGCGGGCGAATCCGCATCGCAGGTTGCCGCAAATTTTCCGCCGCCGAGGCTCATGTTGACGGAGGCGATCTTGTAGGTGTCCCGCAGCGCGTAGACGCGCTCCAGCGCCTTCACCTGGTCGGTGTCGAAGCTGACGACGCTGTCGGGAGTTGTTGTCGTCTTGCGGGAGAACACCTGGATCGCGATGATCCTGCTGTCGCGCGCCACGCCGTTGAGCGTGTTCGAGTTGCCCGCGGCGATGCCGGCCACATGCGTGCCATGGTCGCAGCCTTTCCAGGCCACGTTGCAGTTCACACCCGATCCGGCCGCCGTCGTTTCGGCGACGCCGCCCGGGCAAACAGAGCGAAAGTCGCCGCTGGTCGTCGAGTAGCAGGCTTCCGAAACGATCTTGCCGCCGGCGAACATGGGGTGCGTCTTGGCGACGCCGGTATCCAGCACCGCAATGGTCTGATTGGCGCCGGCGAAGCCCCTGGCCCAGACGTTGTCGGCATTGATGACCTTGGTGCTCTGGGACAGCGTTGGCAGCTTCGGGATGTCCTCCTGAATGCTGGCCACTTGCGGGTCGGTGATCAGCCGGCGCGTCTGCTCGGCGTCGACCCACATCGACATGTAGGGGATGACCGAGAAACGCACGATGCCCTGCGCGCCCGGCGATCCCAGCACCCGGGTGGCCACGCCATCCTGGAGGCTTATGAGTTGCGCGCGCTGCCTCGCGGCCTGTGCACCCGCGAGGGCATGCTCCATGCGCATGGTCGTGCGCAGGCCGACGATCACGCGCACTTGGCCTTGCTGCTGCGCGCGGCCGATCAACAGATCTGCCGCCCCGCCCCTTGCCGTCGTGGCGGCGTCGCGGGTGAAGACGACAATCGGATTTTCAGTTGGCTCGTCGGCCGCTTGCGAAGATTGCGCGCCGAGTGATGTTGCAGAGATGACGGCGGCCGCAAATATGGCGTATCGCGCGTTCCCGCGCGCAGCAATGGTGTACGACATCATAACCCCCTGCCGGGATTTGGCGTCCGCCCTCACAAGACCTAGCACGGCAGGGGAGACTGGTCACCGCGGGAGAAGCCGGAAAAGGCTGCTCCTGCAGGTTTGCCTATTGAGGCGATGAGGTTTGCGGCTGGGCCGGAACATCCTCGCTGACGCTGGTGACGTCGGGGTCCGCCAGCAGCCGTTCAAGCTGCCCGGCATTCACGAACATCGACATGAAGGGGATCGCGGCGAAGCGGTCGACCCGGCCGCCCGCTGCCCCGAACACCCGCCGTGTCACCGCATCCTGCATCCGCCGCAGCCTGGGCCCGTCCCGGTCGGTCGTCACCGTCGTCCGCAGCCCGGCGATCACCCGGATCGTGCCCGCGGCGCGGACCCTGGCCCGCAGGGCGTCATGGCTGGTGCCGGACCCCGGCGGCGTCTGATCGATGGGACGGGTGATCGTGCGTCCTCCCGTGGGGGGGCCGCTTCCGCTCTGGGCGAAGGCCTCCACCCCGGCGCAGGGCGCGGCTGCCAAGATGACCATTGCCAGCAGCGGCGCGGAACAATACTTCATCGTCATCCCTCTGATCGCGTCCGATCAGATCCATTGTCACGGGTTCGCGGCCGGTCCGGATGCCGGTAGGTGGAACCTGCGTCACAGATGAGCCGGGCCTGGAGACATTTTCATGACCTACGATCTTGTTGTCATCGGTACGGGCCCGGGCGGCTATGTCTGCGCCATCCGCGCAGCTCAACTCGGCATGAAGGTGGCTGTGGTGGAGAAGGATGCGACGTTCGGCGGCACCTGCCTCAATGTCGGCTGCATCCCGTCCAAGGCGCTGCTCTATGCGTCCGAACTCTATGATCAGACCGGCCACGATTTCGAGAAGATGGGCATCAAGGTGAGCGGCCGCGCGCTCGACCTGCCGGCGATGATGAAGTTCAAGGCGGATGGCGTGGACGGCAACGTCAAGGGCGTCTCCTTCCTGTTCCGCAAGAACAAGATCGACAATTTCCAGGGTGCGGGCCGCATCACGGCGCCGGGCAAGATCGAGGTGAAGGCTGCCGACGGCGCGACCCAGACCGTCGAAACCAGGAACATCGTCATCGCCACCGGCTCGGATGTCGCGCGGCTGAAGGGCATCACCATCGACGAGACGCGCGTCGTGTCATCGACCGGCGCCATCGCGCTCGACAAGGTGCCGGAGCGGCTGCTGGTGGTCGGCGCCGGCGTCATTGGCCTCGAGCTCGGCTCGGTCTGGCGGCGGCTCGGCGCTGAAGTGATCGTGGTGGAATTCCTCGACCGCATCCTGCCCGGCATGGACAACGAGGTCGCCCGCCAGTTCCAGCGCATCCTCGAAAAGCAGGGCATGACGTTCAAGCTCGGCTCCAAGGTCACCGGCATCGACAGTTCCGGCAAGCGGCTGAAGGCCAGTGTCGAGCCCGCCGCCGGCGGCGCGGCAGAGACGATCGAGGCCGACGTGGCGCTGATCGCGATCGGCCGCGTGCCGTTCACCGAGGGGCTTGGCCTCGACGAGGTCGGCGTGACCAAGGACAACCGCGGCCGCGTGGTCGTCGACGCGCATTATGCAACCAACGTTCCCGGCATCTACGCCATCGGCGATGTGATCGCCGGGCCGATGCTGGCGCACAAGGCCGAGGACGAGGGCATTGCCGCAGCCGAGCTGATCGCCGGCAAGGCCGGCCACGTGAACTACGATGCGATCCCGAACGTGATCTACACCTATCCGGAGGTCGCCTCGGTCGGAAAGACCGAGGAGGAGCTGAAGCAGGCCGGCGTCGCCTACAACATCGGCAAATTCCCGTTCACCGCCAATGGCCGCGCCAAGGCCAACAACACCACCGACGGCTTCGTGAAGATCCTGGCTGACGCCAAGACCGACCGCGTGCTCGGCGTGCATATCGTCGGCAAGGATGCCGGAACGATCATCGCGGAGGCGGTGATGGCGATGGAGATGGGGGCGTCGTCGGAAGATATCGCACTCACCTGCCACGCGCACCCGACCCTCAACGAGGCGGTGAAGGAAGCGGCTCTCGCCGTGGACAAGCGCGCGATCCACATGTGAGTCCAAGACGTCTTAGACCATCGCTTTCACACAAGGAGTCGTCATGGGGAGGGGTCACGCGGGCAAGGTCGCCGTCATCACGGGCGCAGCCGCTGGAATCGGTCAGGCGTTCGCCCGCCGTCTTGCGGAGGACGGCGTGGACATCGTGATTGCCGACCTCAATCCCGGTGAGGAGACCGAAAAGCTGGTGAAGGCCGCCGGCCGTCGCGCCATCTCCTGCATCTGCGATGTGACCTCGCCCGACTCGGTTGCGGCGATGGCCGCGGAGGCCGGACGCGCGTTCGGCCATTGCGACATCGTCATCAACAATGCCGGCATCTATCCGGTCCAGCCGTTCGAGGACATGAGCTTTGCGGACTGGCGGCGCGTGATGTCGATCAACCTCGACGCCATGTTCCTGGTGACGTCGGCCTTCATCAGCGGCATGAAGCAGCGCGGCTGGGGCCGCGTCGTCAACATGTCGTCGAGCACATTCGGCCTGAACGTGTCGGGCTATGCCCATTACATCGCCAGCAAGGGCGGCGTGGTCGGCTTCACCCGCGCCATCGCCTCGGAATTCGGCCGCCATGGCATCACCGCCAATGCCGTCGCGCCGAGCCTCACGCGCACGCCGGGCACCCTCGGCCGGGAGCCGCGCGCCGGCTTCGCCACCATGGACAATGAATTCGATGCGCTCGCGGCGCGTCAGGCGATCCCGCATCCGCAGGTGCCGGACGATCTCGTCGGCACCATCTCGTTCCTGACCAGCGACGATGCCGCCTTCATCACGGGCCAGACCCTCTATGTCGACGGTGGGCTGGTGCGGAGCTGACAGTCACGGTTGACCGGTGGCCGGTCTGGACCATCGGGGGAGCGGATTTCACTTATGGTCCGCGTCTGGGGCCGTGGCCATCCTCGAGAAGAATGCGAAACGCTCGGGTCAACTCAATGACGAAAGCATCGTCATTCAGCTTGAGCGGTCCTGGGCTATGGATCAGTGAATTGATGAGCATTCCATACAGCATCTGGAATGCGAACCGGATTCGGATCTTCCTTGATGCTGAAAGCCGCCCCTGGGATTGCTCGAGTCTCTCGACAAATAGCGAGGCGGCAAAGTGCCCATATTCCCGAATGGGCTGCCAGAAGCGCTCGTCGTCCATTCCCTTCTGAATCGCCGCCCGCAGCAATCCCGCATTCTTGCGGAAATTCGCAACGGCGTATTTGACGAGCTCCGCAATGACCCGGTCACCGTGATGGTCACGATACAACGTGAGAAGTCCTTCGCGAGTCTCCGCGATCATGGCCGCAATCAGTTCCCGGAAAAGGCCATCCTTATCTTTGAACCGTTGATAGAATACGCCGACGGAACATTCCGCGCTTGCTGCGATATCGGCGACTGACAAGCTGTCGAATGTCCTGGTCGCCATCAGCCGGCGGGCCGCCCTCACCAAGGCATCGTGCGTTTTCCTGCTTCTTTCCTGTTTGGCCGGCAATCTTCCGCGGCCTGGGAAGGGGGCTTGACCAGAATACGAATTGTCATTCATATTTAATCCAGCGTTTGACGGGAGGAAACGACATTCCGACGGGTAGTCCGTGTGATCATTGCCGCATTGGCTTTCATGAGCCAGCTTTCTCAGGCCGGCGCCCAGGACAATCCCGCGCGTTCATAGGCAACATATGTGCGTCTGCTGCCGGATCCGGGGCCGATGGACATATGCGTCGTGACGCTCAGTGGTCAGCAGAGTTATCGGGGGCAACCGTCGTTGTCGAGAAGATAGAACGGGCAACAGCGTTTGCGTGGCTCACCGGCAGGATGAAAGATGGATGTGACCTTGGAAATGACCGGTCCCAAGCCGGCAACCAGCTATACCGCGCAGCGCAATCAAACGATCTGCTCCTCCTTGCCGGAACCAACGACAGCCGACTTCGAAAATGCGAAGCGGGGCTATCTCGGCTCCATACCAAATTCAGAAGTCAAATCCAGTGAGGGTGACAGAGTCGTCTGGAGCCTGTCATCCTACGACTTTCTGGAGCGTGACGAGCCGCCTGATACGGTCCATCCGAGCCTGTGGCGGCAGGCCCGGCTCAACACCATTCACGGCCTTTTTGAGGTTGTTCCCGGCATCTATCAGATCCGAGGCTTCGACCTCGCGAACATGACGATCGTCGAGGGGGATACGGGAATCATCGTCATCGATACGCTGGTGACGGTCGAGACGGCTCAAGCCGGTCTGCAGCTCTATCGCCAGCATCGCGGCAATCGCCCGGTCGCGGCCGTGATCTATACGCACAGTCATTCGGATCACTTCGCGGGCGTGCGGGGAGTGCTGTCCGAAACCGATGTCGGCAGGGTGCCGATTATCGCTCCCGAGCATTTCCTCTACGAAGCCGTGAGTGAGACGGTCTTCGCCGGCCATGCCATGAGCCGCCGGGCCGTGTATTTCTCTGGAGCGATGCTCGAACGCGGGCCGCGGGGCCAGGTGGATGCCGGCCTCGGCAAATCGGTGTCGACCGGCGGCGTCTCATTGCTGCCTCCGACGGACATCATTCGCAATACCGGCGAGCGGCGCACAATCGACGGCGTCGAAATTGTTTTTCAGATGGCGCCCGACACGGAGGCGCCTGCCGAGATGCTGATGCATTTCCCGGGCCTCAAGGCGCTCTGCGGCAGCGAAGTTGCCTGTCCGCTGATGCACAACATCTACACTCCGCGCGGGGCGCAGGTCCGCAATGCCCGGAACTGGTGGAAGGTCCTCAACGAGGCCGTGGAGCTGTTTGCCGATCAAACGGATGTCCTGTTCGGCCAGCACCACTGGCCCCGCTGGGGCCGTGATTCGATCGTCGGATATCTGAAGAAGCAGCGCGACCTGTACAAGTTCATTCACGATCAGACGTTGCATCTCGCCAATCGTGGACTGACGCCAATCGAAATCGCCGAACAACTGGAATTGCCCCCATCGCTGAGCGGCGAATGGTACCTTCGCGAATACTACGGAACGGTGAGCCACAACGCGAAAGGGGTGTATCAACGTTATCTTGGTTGGTACGACGGCAACCCTGCGAACCTCAATCCGCTTCCGCCTCAGGAGGCAGGCCGGCGCTATGTCAGCGCAATGGGCGGAATGGGTGCTGTTCTTGAAGCCGCCGGCAAAGCCTTTGATCAGGGTGATTACCGGTGGGTTGCGCAGCTGATGAATCATGCGGTGTTCGCGGAACCGGAAAACACCGCTGCGCGCGCCCTCCAGGCCGATGCGCTTGAGCAATTGGGCTATCTCTCCGAATCGGCGGTTTGGCGCAATATGTATCTGGTCGGCGCGAATGAGCTTCGGCATGGCGTCAGGACCTGGAATACGAGACGCGTTGACCGATCCGACTATGTCCGCGCGATGCCCTGTCATCTCATGCTGGACTATATGGGCATCCTTCTGGACAGCGAGCGGGCGGCCGGCAAGGAGATAACCGTCAGTCTTCTGATCACGGACACGGATGAGAAGTTCTTCTTGGAGCTGAGCAACTGTGTCCTGACCTACACAGAGACCGCGCGGGAAAGACCGGCGGATGTGACCGTGTCGCTCACGAGCACTGATCTCAGCGCAATCGTAAACGACACGGCGAATGCCGCAGCGAAACTGGAAGGCTTCACGTTCAAAGGACAGAAGAGCAAGTTTGTCGAGGTCCTGTCCTGCCTGGATCGGTTTGCAGGAAATTTCTCGATCGTTGAACCGTGACCGAGCGGTCCATTCTGGCTTTGCACCGAATGCCGCACGGCGATGTCGTCTCCGCGAACTGGCGGCCAGCCACACGAACTTAAGCGCGATCCATTGGGAGGAACTTCATGACGCCAATGAAATGCCTGGTATCAGCGTGTTGGATGGGCCTGGCGACGTTCGGCCTTGTCTCCACGTCGCAGGCTCAAACCTATCCAAGCCAGGATATCCATTTCATCTGCGCCTTTCCTGCGGGTGGCGGCGCCGATGCGCTGGTCCGCTACTTCGCCGAAAAGGTGCGTCCGCTCACCGGCAGAAACATCATCGTCGAGAATCGCCCCGGCGCCAGCGGCAACATCGCGATAGAATACGTCGCGCGCTCGAAGCCGGACGGCCATACCATCCTGGTGCATGGCGGCAGCACCATTGCGGCCAACGTGCATCTGTTCAAGCGTCCGCCGTTTCCGGAGCCCGGCAAGGCGATCCAGGTGGCGGCGACCATCAACCGTCAGCCGTTCATGGCCATGGTCGATGCCAAAAGCCCGTACAGAACCCTCGCCGATCTCACTGCCGCCATGAAGGCCAAGGGGGACAAGGCGAGCTACGGCGCTACAGCAACGACCGGTACGGTGATGGGAGAGTTGTACAAGGTCGCCACCGGTATCACGGCGGTCGAGGTCCTGTACAAGTCCGCGCCCGACACCGTCAACGACATGCTGAGCGGCGTGCTTGACTACAGCATGCAGGACCCGGTGTTCGCCCTTGCTCAACACCGTCAGGACCGGATGCGTATTCTCGGCGTGAGCACGGGGCGGCGGCTGGCTGCCATCCCGGAACTGCCGACGATGACGGAGCAGGGCGTTCCGATGGACCTCACCGCATGGTGGGCTGCGATGGTGCCGGCGGCCACGCCCTCGCCGGTGGTCGCGCAGATCAACAAATGGTTCGTTCAGATCGTCTCGTCGGACGAAACAAAGAAGTTTCTGGCGGGCGTGGGCGGCGACAGCCTGGTCGAAACGCCGGAGGTCGCACAGAAGCGGTTGCTCGACGACGTCGCCAAGTGGGGCGAATACATCAGGATCGCAAAAATCCAGCCGCAGGGCTGAACTGGCCCGTGCGAGCTATTCCGGGGGATTGCCCTCACGCCCGTGGATGGGCGCTGCGATAGGCTTCCAGCAGCCGCTCGGTATCGACCGCCGTGTAGATCTGCGTCGTCGACAGCGAGGCGTGGCCGAGCAGTTCCTGGATCGCCCGCAGGTCGCCGCCGCGCGCCAGCAGATGCGTCGCGAACGAGTGGCGCAACGCATGGGGTGTCGCGGTCTCGGCGAGGCCAAGCGCGCCGCGCAGGCGTTCCATGGTGAGCTGGATGATGCGCGGTGAGAGCGGCCCGCCCTTGGCGCCGACGAACAGCGGCCCGTCCGGCCGCAGGGTGTAGGGACACATCGCGATATACTCGGCGATGGCGGCAAGCACCTGCGGCAGCACCGGCACCATGCGGGTCTTGTTGCCCTTGCCGGTGACCACCAGCGTATCGCCCGCGCCGGGCGCGGGCACCTGCCGGGGCGTCAGGCCCAGCGCCTCGGAGATGCGCAGGCCGGAACCATAGAGCAGCGCCAGCACGGCCGCGTCGCGCGCCAGCACCCAGGGCTCGCGTTCTTCTCCTGCGCGGATATCGGTGTCCGAAATCCGTTTGGCGGATTCGATGCCGAGCGGCTTCGGCAGCGTCTTGGCGATCTTCGGCGCCCGGACGGCTGAGAGCGCGCCGACCTTGCCCTTGCCGTCGCGTTCAAGGAATCGGGCAAACGAGCGGGTGCCGGCCAGCGTCCGCATCAGCGAGCGTCCGCTCACGCCGGTCATCCGCCGTGACGCCATGAAGGCGCGCACGTCCTGCGGGGCCAGTGCGGCGAGCTTTTTCAGCGACGGGAAGCCTCCGAAATGCTCCGCGAGGAAAGTGAGGAACTGGGTGGCGTCGCGCTGATAGGCTTCCACCGTCTTCGGCGACATCCGCTTCTCGGAGGCGAGATAGGCGAGCCAGCGCGCAAGTTCGGCTGCGACCTCGCGGCTGGCGAAAGGAAAGGCGTCTGCGTGTGCCGGTTGGCTTGACATGCGCGCTATCATCACGGGGCTTCCTTCACCCTTCCTTAAGCCGGCGGAATCGGCGAGAGCTTGAATATGACTGGCCCTTTCTCCCGGCGCGTCGTCGATGTCCTTGTTCCGCTGGCGCTCGAGCAGGCCTATTCCTACCGCGTGCCCGACGGGATGGAGGTGGCGGCCGGCGATGTCGTGCGCATCCCGCTCGGCCAGCGAGAATATGCAGGCGTCGTCTGGGGGCCGGGTACGGCCCGGCCGGGCCTCGACAACCGGCTGAAGGATATCGACGGCAAGTTCGATGTGCCTCCGCTCAAGGAGGAACTGCGCAAGTTCGTCGACTGGATGGCGGATTATACGCTGAGCCCCCGCGGCATGGCGCTGCGGATGGCGCTGCGCATGGGCGAGGGGCTGGGGCCGGAGCGGCTGCGCATGGGCGTGCGTCTGGCAGGCCCGCCGCCGAAACGGATGACTCCGGCGCGCGGAAGGGTGCTGCGTGTGCTGGCGGACGGCATGCTGCGCGCCAAGGCCGAAGCGGCGCAGGAGGCCGGCGTCAGCGCCGGCGTGATCGACGGGCTGGTGGACGAGGGCACGCTTGAGGTCGTGGCATTCCCGCCGGAGCCGCTGGCGCGCGTTCCGGACCCGGACTTTCTGGTGCCCGACTTCACCTCCGCCCAGCGGGTGGCGGCGGATGCCTTGCGGGAGAGCGTCGCGGGCGCGAGCTTTGGCGTCAGCCTGGTCGACGGCGTGACCGGCTCGGGCAAGACCGAGGTCTATTTCGAGGCCGTGGCGGAGGCGGTGCGGCGCAAGCGCCAGACGCTGATCCTGATGCCGGAAATCGCGCTCACGGCGCAGTTCCTCGACCGCTTCGCCGGCCGGTTCGGCGTGCGCCCGGCGGAATGGCATTCGCAGCTTCCCTCGCGCAAGCGCGCCCGCACCTGGGAGGCGGTGGCGGACGGCGAGGTGCCGGTGATCGTCGGCGCGCGGTCGGCGCTGTTCCTGCCCTATGCGGACCTCGGCCTGATCATCGTCGATGAGGAGCACGACCAGGCCTACAAGCAGGAGGACGGCGTCCGCTATCACGCCCGCGACATGGCGGTGGTGCGCGGGCGGCTGGCGAATATCCCGGTGGTGCTGGCCTCGGCCACACCGTCGGTCGAGACCGAGGTGAACGCCCGGCGGGGCCGCTATCGCAGGCTTGCCTTGCCGGAGCGGTTCGGCGGCCAGCATATGCCGTCGATCGAGGCGATCGATCTCACCCGCGAAGCGCCGCCGCGCGGCCGCTTCATCGCTCCGCGCCTGGCTGAAGCCGTGAAGGTCGCGCTGGAGCGCGGCGAGCAGGCGCTGCT
>Ga0180223_1001246_pt1 | contig 20676 bp, 19 predicted proteins | sample eDN5th30CKraftOP_FD_151337 | JGI IMG/M metagenome (GOLD analysis project Ga0180223, IMG submission 151337) | Enriched Organic Plus compost microbial communities from Emeryville, California, USA - eDNA 5th pass 30_C Kraft OP (version 2) (version 2) ... | reverse complement strand
CGCGCAATTGCTCGGGATCGTCGGCCGAGTATGTCGTCGCCACCGCGCCGTTCGGCCATTCGAGCCGCCGCCGGGTCGAGGTCCATGACGGCCGCTCGCCGCGCGGCGAGTGGCGCAGGATGCCGGACGGCCCTTCGATCATCACCTCGCGCGCGTCATGCGCGGTCTCGCCGACCAGCGCGATGTTGAACGCGCGCTGCTCGGCATAGGGCCTCGCGCCGGCCACCTGCGCCCGCACCCATTCGGCGCCGAGACGCGTCTTGCCGGCGCCGCGCCCGCCCAGCATCAGCCATGTGGTCCACGGCCCGCCATTGTTGGCGAAGCGGGGCGGCTCCTGATGAACATGCGCGAGGGTGATGAAGTCATCATTCAGCGCCGCCAACTCGCGCGGCGGCAATGTCTTCAGCATCGCCAGCGTCTCGCCGGCTTGCGACAAACGCGTCAATGCGTCGCGCAAGGTCGATACGGAATTCATCGATGTTCTCCGGAAGGTCGTCGGCTTCGCTGGGCTGCGGCGTCGCACCCGCCGTGAAGCGATTGAGTTTGAGCATCGCTTCCGTCAGCGACACCAGCATGCGCGCCATGAGCAAGGCGCGTTCTTCGGTGACCGGCTCCGCCCGCTCCTGCTCGCGCAGGCTCTTGACGATGCCGATCTGCGCGAGCAATTCACGCCGCAGCCAGTCGGCCAATGCCGGATCGTCCGGCGACAGATCGTGTACGGCTTCGGGAGGTCGCTGCGGCGGAACGACGAGAGCGGTGGCCTCGGACGGCGCCGGCGCCGGATCGGCGCGCGTCGCGACTTTCGACAGCACCGCCGTTCGCGCTGCGAGCTGCGCCGCCGGCAAGATGCCGCGCGGCGGCGGACGATAGCGGACCCAGCCTTTCTGCTTCGCCATCTCGACCAGCGTGGTGCGGGCAATGTCCAGATCGAACGCCATGGTGCTGAGAATTTCCGGCGTCTGTTCGAAACGCCGCCGGACATCGGCGAGCAGTTCTTCGGTAAAGATCATCGGCGATGGCGAACGCCGCTTGAGGCGCACCTTTCGCCTCTTGCCATTGGCAAGCAGGCGCGCGCGTCCGGCCCTTGTCATGACAGGCTCTCCGTTCGGTGGTGGGGATACGTGATGGCTTGAATAACAAAGGCGGCCGGCCGGGAGACCCATGGCTCATGGCCAAAGGCTCATCCGGGCGCAGGCCGCCAGCGTGCAGGAAAACTAGCCTAGCAGCGTCACGCTGTCAAGGACTATCTTCCGGCACCGCCACGAGCGGGCGCGCAGGGCCCGGGCATGCTTCCCTGGGCGGCCTCAGTCCCTTGGCGTCGGGGCCTTGGCTTCTTCCTCGGCGATCAGCTTTTCGATCTGCCGGCGCTGTATCTCGTCTTTCGCCTCGGCCAGCACGCGGCGCAATCGTTCCAGGTTCGCCCGGCGAACGAAGTTATCCATGGGAACCCTCCATGGTGTTGAGCAGCCATCATAATATCCCGATACCGGGTTGCAAGCCGGACGGCGCGGACGAAAAGCCGCGCCGTCGCTTTCAGAAGTGGTGCAGTGGAACCTCGATCACGCGTCGAAGCGGTTCCAGGTCAGGCCGCCAAGGCCGGCTTGTAGCCGCCACATTTGTCGCCTACGTTATTTTCATCATCGGCACAGCGTACCTGGGCGTCGGTGGCTGAGAGACACGACCGTGCTCTCGCCTGACCAACCAAAGGGAGCGTGCATGCCGCAGACCCAGACAGCAGCCCCTAACGATCACGAGATCGACCACCCGCTCTGCCCGGCGTGCGGATCGGCGATGTGGCTAGCGCGCGTGGCGCCGGACGGCGCCGGCAGGGAGCTCCGGCAGTTCGAGTGCCCGGTCTGCGAGGTCTCGACCCGCTCCCCCAACGACATCGAACGGCGCGCTGCCATCAAGTTTTGAGGCTCGGCGCTTCGAACAATCCGCCCGGCTCGTGCGTTGGCGGCCATCACCTGCAGCGACCAGTGGCATCGGGTGACTGAGAGACGCTATCGCGCTCCCGCCTCGACGGGGGAGCCATGTGCAGTCACTGCGACACTCTCAAACTCGCGATCCGGAAGGGGCAAAAGCTCGCTGCAGGCGGCGCGGAGAACGCATTTTCAAAAAGCATCGAGGTATTCGTCGAGAAGCTGGAGGCCGAGCTGTCCGCCTTGGAGTCCCAACCTGACCATGATGGGAAACCGCCTTAGTCGGGCGCATTAAAAAACAGAGTTCCCCCCGGCGGCGCGCCGACGCGTTCGCGACACGCGACCGATGACATTCCCTCCCAGATAGAGGGGCCACATGATTGCGGCATTAGAACTTGGGAGCCGGGCCGTGATTGACCGGCATCTCGTCGTCCAGCCGCCAGATATTCCCGTGCAGCTTAAGCCGCTCAATAACCGCCGTGGCGATCAATCTGGTCTCATCCTCCGTAAGCCTGACCTTCATGCGGCCCCGTTTGGTTTCGATAACCATGGGCCGAAGGGCAAACATCAGGGAGTAGTACAGGCTCTTGCCGCGCGTCATGCGCAACTAGAACAAAACGTAAACAAAAAGTCCAGCGACCTGGGATTGTGGGCTGTGGGTCTGACGGTGTGGACCGGACAGATGCTTACAAGTCTCGGCCGCGGCTCGAGTCGATCTCTTCCCCTCTCACGCGAATGCTTCAGTCCGGTATGTTCGATAAAAAAAGCCCGGGGTTTCCCCCGGGCTTTCTCTCGAGCGCTTGCGCGCCCTGTAGCTTTGTAAATCTTAGAAGCGGTAGTTCAGGCCGGCGCGAACGAGGTGCGACTTGAAGGTCACGTCGTTGCCCGGCGTGCCGCCCGAGACGGTGCCGAGGTCGGCATAGAGATATTCGACCTTGGTGGTCCAGTTGGCCATCAGCGCGTATTCGACGCCGCCGCCCACGGTCCAGCCGAGCTTGGTCTTCGACCAGTCGCCGCCGGCATTCGGCGTCGCCTTGACGTTGCCGTAGGCCACGCCGCCGGTGAAGTACGGCAGCCAGCGATCCCAGCCGGCATAGCCGAGACGGCCGCGGCCGGTGCCGAACCAGGTCAGCTTGGATTCGCAGCCCGCGCCGGTGCAGACGCCGGTGCCGGCCGCATCCGAGCCCTTCATGCCGCTGTACTGGAAGTCGGCCTCGAGGCCCCAGACCCACGAGCCGGTCTGCAGGTTGTAGCCGAGCTGGACGCCGCCGATGAAACCCTTCGGCTTGGTCGAGCCGGTGCCGCCGGCGCCCGACCAGTCGGACTTGCCGAAGCCGTAGCCGGCGTTGACGCCGGCGTAGAAGCCGGTCCAGTTGTAATAAGCAGGCGCATAGATCGGCGCCTTGTAGGACGGGCGCGGCAGATCAGCGGCGAACGACGGCGCTGCCATCGTCGCGACAAACAGGCCGGCAGTCATGGCCATCGATAGACGCTTCATCTTAAGCTCTCCATGTTGGCCAGAACCGGTCCCCGGCCCTGGCGCTTGAACCCCTGAACAAACCGCGCCGGCGCTTCTCCGATCGCGGGGCCAGCCCCCGGGCTGGCGAATAGCGATACGCGGGACGTTTGTGCCGCGTATGGTTAATAGTGATGGACCAGGTGTGGTTAAGGCCGGGTTAAATGAAAAAAGCCCCGGTTTCCCAGGGCTTTTTGACGGCGCGTTGCGGCGGTTATCGCACAGCGGGCGCTGCGAACGACGATTCGGAATAAACAACGCCGCCGGAAATCGCCGTTAACGAATGATGAATTCTAGCCGACCCGCGAGCGCAGCACCGCCTCGATCGACACGCGCGACCAGTCGGCAACGCTGTCGCGGAACGTCTTGTAGGAGGCGTGCACCTTGCCGGCCATCGCATCGCGCGACGCGATCTCGCCAAGCACATCGTCGGCTTGCTTGCGCGCGGCGGCAACGACATCGGCCGGGAATTGCGCGAGCTTGACGTTGTGCTCCTTGATCAGCACGCCGAGCGCCTGCGCGTTGAGCTTCTCCATCTCGGCGAGCGCGTAGTTGGCCTCCGTCGCGCAGGCATGCGCGATCACCGCCTTGAGATCGGCCGGCAGCGCCTCCCACGCTTTCAGCGACACGAGGGCCTCGCCGGTGCCGTTCGGCTTGTTGAAGCCGGGATAATAATAGAATGGCGCGGCGCGATAGAGCCCGAGCGCGATGTCGGTGCCGGGGCCGACGAATTCGGCGCCGTCGATGACGCCGGACTGGATGCTGGTGAGGATCTCGGCGGGCGACGTCGTCTGCGGCGTGGCGCCGAGACGGCGATAGACCTCGCCGCCGAGGCCGAGCGAGCGCAGCTTGAGGCCGCGCAGTTCGGCCAGACTCTTGACCTCGCGGCGGAACCAGCCGCCCATGCAGACGCCGGTGTTGCCGCCCATGAACGGCTTGACGCCGAACGGCTTGTACATCTCGTCCCACAATGATTGGCCGCCGCCGGCCTCGACCCAGGCGACGTGCTCGGCCGGCGTCAGGCCGAACGGCACCGTGGTGAAGAACGGCGCCGCCGCCATCTTGCCCTGCCAGTAGAACGCGGCGGTGTGGCCCATCTCGGCGACGCCGGTGCCGACGGCCTCGAGCACGCCGAAGGCGGGGACGACCTCCCCCGCCGCCGCCACGCTGATGTCGAGGCGGCCGTTCGACAGCGTGCGGATGCGCGTCGCGACGCGCTCGGCCGACATGCCGGGGCCCGGCAGGCGCTTGGGCCACGACGTCACCATGCGCCACTTCATCGTCTGCGCGCGCGCGACGGACGGCGCGGCGAGCGCAGTGGCGGCGAGGCCGACGCCGAGCGTGAATTGGCGGCGTGTTGTCATGCGTTGCTCCAGTATTTGTAGAAGTGATTGAGCGGGCCGTGGCCGTGGCCGATTTCCAGGTTGTCCGCGTGTTCGATGGCGTCGGTGACGTAGTCCTTCGCCACGCGCGCCGCGGCGATAAGGTCCATGCCCTTCGCCAGATTCGCGGCGATGGCCGACGACAAGGTGCACCCGGTGCCGTGGGTGTTCTTGGTGTCAATGCGCTTCGCGGTCAGCCGCGTCACCGCGCCGCCGCTATCGACCAGCAGATCGGCGGCTTCGTCGCCCGTGCCGTGGCCGCCCTTGATCAGCACCGCGCGCGGACCGAAAGCGAAGATGTCACGCGCCTGCGCTTCCATCTCCTGTTCGCTCTGCGCCAGCGGCTTGCCGGTGAGCGCGGCGGCCTCGTGCAGGTTGGGCGTGACGATCTCGGCGAGCGGCATCAACTCGGTGCGCAAGGCGGCGACCGCGTCGTCCTGCAGCAGCCGGTCGCCCGAGGTTGCCACCATCACCGGGTCGAGCACGATATGCGGCGCACCACGCCGGCGCAGTTCGGACGCGACGAGCCGGATGGTCTCGGCGCGCGACAGCATGCCAATCTTGACCGCCGCGACGTCGAAATCGGAAAAAATGGAATCGATCTGCGCCGCAATGAAGACCAGCGGCACGTCGTGAATGGCCGAAACGCCTTGGGTGTTCTGCGCCGTCAGCGCCGTTATCACCGACGTGCCGAACACCTCATTGGCGGCAAAAGTCTTGAGGTCGGCCTGAATGCCGGCGCCGCCACCGGAGTCCGATCCCGCAATGGTGAGCGCGACCGGCGTCATGCCACGTTCCTCTCGGCGAGCGCGGCGTCGATCGCGGCGCGCAGATCGCGCGCCGCCGCCGCGGGATCGTTAGCCATCGACAAGGCCGAGATGACCGCGACGCCGTCGGCGCCGCCGGCGTTGACGACGTTGCCGGCGTTGCCGGCGTTGATGCCGGCGATGGCGCAGACCGGATAGCCCGGCTGACGGCCACGAATGACCCGGACGAGGTCGCGCAGGCCCTCGATACCGATCGGATTTTCCACATTGTCCTTCGAGGTCGTGGCGAACACGCCGCCAATGGCGACGTAGTTCAAGAGCTCAAGCGGCGCGGCCGCGGCCTGCTCGGCCGTCTTGATGCTGAGGCCAATGATCGCCTCCGGACCCAGAAGGCGCCGCGCGTCGGCAACCTCCATATCGTCCCAGCCGATGTGGACGCCTTGCGCGCCGGAGGCGAGCGCGACGTCGACGCGGTCATTGATCAGCAGCGGCACGCCGCGCGGCCGCAGCACCGCCATGATATCGCGCGCCTCCTCGATCATGACGCGGGTCGAGCCGTGCTTGTCGCGCAGTTGCACCAGTGTCGCGCTCTCGGCGATCAGCGCCGTCAGTGCGGGCAGCGATCGCCCGCCGGCAACCGCCGGGTCGACGAGAGCATAAAGACGAAGGTCGAGGATCATCGTTGTTACTCGTGCAATGAAATGCGCGCGCGCGCCGCGAGCGCGTCGCCGTCGATCGAATAAAGCGCGTCGAGGATCGCCACCGCGAAACTGCCGGGGCCGCGCGCAGATTCCGCCGCCATTTCGCCAGCCACACCGACGATGAGCAGCGCCGCCGCGGTCGCGACAAAGGCGTCCTTCTCGACCGCCAGACAGGCGCCGACCATCGCGGAAGCGGCGCAACCCATGGCCGTCACGCGCGCCATCATGGCGTCACCATTGGCAATCGAGGCCGCGCGGCGGCCGTCAGCGATCAAATCGCGCGCGCCCGACAGGCCGATCGCGATGTCGCGCTCGCGGGCATAGGTGCGCACATCGCCGAGGTCGTCGCCGGCACCGGCAAGGGCCGCAAATTCGGCGGCGTTCAGCCGCATCGCCGTCGGGCGAAGAAACAGCAGGTCCTGGGCGTAGGTTGCGCGCGGCGGCGCGCGGTCGACAAACACCGGATCGAGGACCCAGGGCAGTCCGCCCTGCACCGCGGTATCGACGGCGATCGAGGTCGCTTCGCGACGCTCGCGACCGAAGGTGCCGAGATTGACCAGCAGCGCGTCGGCGCGGGCGACGAAAGCGCCGATCTCGACCGGCGACAGGGTCATCGAGGGAATGGCGCCCAGCGCCAGCAGCACATTGGCGGTGAAATTCTCCGCCACCGAATTGGTAATGCAGTGAACCCGCGGCGATTTCTCCCGCACCCGCCCAAGCACGGCCGCCACCGCGGAGACAAACTCCGCCGGCGATGCAAGCTGGCGCAATGGGGCTGTCGGTTCCTGCATCTCTCTCCCTCCGCCGGCATGACCCGGATCAGGTTCGTTGGGTTGACCGGACTTCCGGCCTCTCAGCCCGGCACGACGCCGGACACCCCACGAGATCGCTGCTTGATAACTAGACCCGCGGACGCGGCATGGCAAGGGCGCAGCTGCAATGCCGGGAAAACGTGGGGGCCGACGCTGCACCTACCCCACCCTTGCCAGGCTGGCGCGATTTTGCTGTGTTGCGGGAAACCCCAGCGGCCTGGAGACTGACCCGCGATGACCCCGTTCTTCGTCCAGATCAAATGCGAACTTGGCAAGGTCTATCAAGTCGCCAATGAATTGGCGGAAGCGGAGATTGCTTCGGAAATTTACTCGACGGCGGGGGATTACGATCTGCTGGCCAAGTTCTACGTCGACGACAAGTCCGATATCGGTCACTTCGTCAGCGAGAAGGTGCAAACGATCCCCGGGATCAAGGACACCTACACCATCATTACGTTCAAGGCCTTCACGGCCTAGATCTCCGGCCGCCGCGGCCCTTCTTCCTCGGGCGCGCGGACGATGCCGAGCTGTCGCTCCCGCCAGAGGACGAACAGCCCTGCGCCCGCGACGATCGTGGCGCCGATATAGACGAGCGTGCCCGGCAACTCGCCGAACACCCAATAGCCGAGCAACAGCGCCCAGATCAGCGAGGTGTAATCGAACGGCGCGATGACGGACGCGGTCGCGTAGCGATAGCTCTCGGTCATGAAGATCTGGCCGAGGCCGCCGAGGATGCCGGTGGCAATCAAGGCCAGAAGTTCTGTCTGGGTCGGCGGGTGCCACGCGAATGGCAAGGTCACCAGACCCGCCAGCGCGCAGACCAGCGAAAAATAAAAAACGATGGATGACGTCGTTTCGCTCTGCGTCAGGCGCCGTGTCTGGATCACGGCACCCGCGTTACAGAATGCATTGATCAGCGCGAAAATCGAACCGAGCATCGCCGCGCTTCCGATGCCGGCCGCGGCATAGCGACTGATATCGAAATTCGGGATCAGCATCACGATGACGCCGATAAAACCGACGGCAACCGCCGACCAGCGATAGATGCGCACACGCTCCTTGAGAATGAGGGCGGCGAGCGCGACCGTGATCAAAGGCGAGCAGAACTGGATGGCGGTGGCGTCCGCCAGCGGCAACCGCGCCAGCGCCGCGAAATTCGTGAACATGCCGGACACGCTGACGGTGCCGCGCAACAGATGGCCGAAAATACGATTGGTGCGGAGCGCGCTCATCAGTTCGCGCCGAAACGCGTAAATGAGCAGCACCGGGGGAATGGCACAGGCCGAACGAAAGAAAACGACCTGCCCAACCGGCACCTCCTCACCGAGTTGCCGCACCAGCGCGGACATCATGGCAAATATAAAGGCGGAGAGGAGCTTCAGGCCGATGGCTTTTGCAATATTGGGCGACGGCTCGTGCATGGAGAATCCCTCCATAGCTTCCCGGACCGTGCTTGTCGCCCCTCTTTTGCGCGCGGGTGCTCCGCTTTTTACTTCTTCGCGGGCCGCGCCGGTCCCGTGACCGCCGGCAGCGATTTGAGGTAGGTCGCCATCGCCAGCCGGTCGGCGTCGGTGAGTTGCGAGGTGTTCCGGATCACGGCGGTCATGCTGCCGCCGGCCGAGTCGAACTCCGGCGTCATGCCCGATTTCAGGAACTCGGCTATGTCGCCGGCCGACCACGAGCCGAGCCCCTGCTGGGTGATGTTCGGCACCCAGCCTTGGCCCTCGGGGTCAGGCCCGCCGGCAAAGCGCTGGCCTGCGATAATGCCGCCTAGTGCATCGCGGGGCGAATGACACTCGGCGCAATGGCCGGGGCCGTTCACGAGGTAGAAGCCGCGATTCCATTGCGCGTCCCTGGAAGCATCAGGCGTGAACGGCTGGGTATTCAAATACAGAAGCTTCCAGACGCCCAGGGTGCGCCTGATGTTGAATGGAAACGGCAGGTCGTGATCGCGCGCCTTGCCCTTCACCGGTGGCAAGGTCTTGATGTAGGCGAACAGGTCAAGCAGATCGCCTGTCGTCATGCGCCGATAGGAGGTATAGGGGAACGACGGGTAGAGATGCTCGCCAGCGGGGGATGTACCGTCGCGCATGGCGGTCACGAACTGCGCCTCCGTCCAGCGGCCAATGCCATCCTCGGGATCGGGCGAGATGTTAGGCGTATAGAAGGTGCCGAAGGGCGAAGCGAGCGCCACGCCGCCGCCAAGCCGTGTGCGGTCCTCCTTGCTTTCGGTGTGGCAGGATACGCAGCCGCCGATATCGAACATCGTCTTGCCGTTAGCGAGATCCGCCTTGTGCGGCGTGGCGAACTCGCTGGCCGGCTCGACCTTCGGCGCGGTCAGAAACCACAGCGCCGTCGCGGCGACGATCCCGAGAACGATGATCGATACAATCAGCTTGCGCGCCATGTGCGTGCTTTCCTCGCCGGTCTTCGAACAGTCTAGCCGCCGTGCCCGGCGAAGAGAAAGGGCGGCGCGCTTGTGACGCACCGCCCTTCCCGATTATCGGCCGTCGTGGCCATCAGGAAAAAGTCATCAGCTCTTCTTGACCCGATAGGTCTCGTGGCAGCCGCCGCAGTTGCGGGTGACCGTGGCTACCGCCGCCTTGAGCGAGTCCAGATCCTTGACCGAACCCTCGGCGGCCTTGGCGTCGGCTTCGAACTTCGCGAAGCGCGCCTTGACGTCGTTCATGTTCTCCCAGATCGCCGGCGCCGCGGTGGTTTCTCCGCCGGTCTTCGAATTGTCGGGGAACAGCGCCGGCATCTTGGACGCGACATTTTGATAGGTTTTGAACGATGCCTGGGCGGTTGCCAGATCGAACGGCGTCTCGCCCTTGGTCATCTTCACCACCGCAGCGGTGGCCTGACCGGCTTCCTTCATCAGCGCCTTGCGGGCGGCGATCGGATCCTGCTGAGCGACGACCGCAGTCGCGGCGATCGAAACAACGGCCACGGCAGCAGCCGCAAAGAAATTCGAGAACTTCATCAAAAACCCCCTGATGGATGGCGCATAGTTGCGCATGTAACAATCGCGGTAGCGTCGAACACGCGCACTAGCTAACCCGAATTTGCGAAACATATTCCGGCGAAACTGGGCTCGCGTGTTGCGTCACCCAATCACGATGGCGTGAACATGATGCCGCTACGCGGCGCGCGCTTTCCTGGCCTGGTCGATCAGGGTCCACACCTTCAGCGGCGTCGCCGGCATGTCGATGTGGCGTATCCCACAGGCGCGGTCCAACGCGTCGATTACGGCGTTGATCACCGCCGGACATGAACCGATGGCGCCGGCCTCACCAGCCCCTTTCACTCCCAGGGGGTTGGTCTTGCACGGCGTATTGCGCGTCTCGAACACGAAGGAGGGCGCGTCGGAAGCGCGCGGCATGGCGTAGTCCATGAAGCTTGCGCTCAGCAGTTGCCCGCTATCCGGGTCGTAGACGGTGTCTTCCATCAGCGCCTGGCCAATGCCCTGCACCAGCCCGCCGTGGACCTGACCCGCCAGCAGCAACGGATTGAGCGTGGCACCGAAGTCATCGACGACGACATAGGTGACGATCTCGGTCTTGCCGGTATCGGGATCGATCTCGACCTCGGCGATATGCGCGCCATTGGGATAAGTCGGGCTGTCGGTGCTAAAGTCGCGACTTGCCGTGAGCTTGTCCGGTGTGGCCTTCGGATGGCTGGCGAGATCGGCGAAGCTGATGGCGCGGTCGGTGCCGGCGACGCGCACCGCGCCGTCGGCGATTTCCATGTCGCCGGCGGCGGCTTCGAGGGCGTCGGCAGCAAGCTCCTTGAGCTGATCGGCCAAGGTGCGCGAGGCGCGGTCGACCGAAACGCCGCCGACGGGAATCGAGCTCGAGCCGCCGGTGCCGGCGCCGGTCGCGATCCTGTCGGTATCGCCCTGCACGACGCGCACCAACTCCGGCGGCAGATCGAGCCGCTCCGCCACGAGTTGCGCATAGGACGTGTGATGTCCCTGCCCGGTCGATTGCGACCCGATCAGCACCGTGACGCCACCATCCTTGTCGAGGGTGACCTGAGCAGTTTCCGGACCATTCGAACCGCAGGCCTCGATATAGGTGGCGACGCCAATGCCGCGCAGCTTGCCGGCACGCTTCGCGAGCCTGGCGCGTTTGTCGAAGCCCTTCCAGTCGGCCAGTTCCTGCGCGTGCTTGAGCGCGCCGGCAAAATCGCCGGAGTCGTACACCTTGCCGGTCGGCGTCGTGTAGGGAAGCTGCGATTGGCGGATGAGGTTCTTCCGCCGCAGCGCGTCGGGCGCAACGCCGATTTCACGCGCGGTGTTATCGACGGCGCGCTCGATCAGATAGGAGGCCTCGGGACGCCCGGCGCCGCGATAGGCATCGACCGGCACGGTGTTGGTATAGGCGGCGCGCAGCCGGATGAAGGCCGCGGGGATATCGTAGACACCGGTCGCCATGCCGACGCCGAGCCAGGGGATATAGGGCGCGTAGCACGACAGATAGGCCCCCATATCGGCGACGATGTCGATCTCCAGCGCGAGGAACTTGTTGTTCTCGTCGAGCGCGATCGTCGCGGTCGAGATGTTGTCGCGGCCGTGGCTGTCGCCGAGGAAATGCTCGGAGCGGTCGCAGATCCACTTCACCGGCTTGCGCAGTTTCTCGGCCGCGACGGCGGCGAGCGCGTATTCGCGGTAGGGAAACAGCTTGGTGCCGAAGCCGCCGCCGACGTCGGGCGTGATCACGCGCATCTTGTCGAGCGGCTGTTTCAAAACGTCGCCGCAGATGATGTCACGGATGATGTGGCTGCCCTGGCTGCCGAGCGTCAGCGTGTAGCGCTCGCCATCGAATTCGGCGACGACACCGCGCGTATCCATGTAGTTGGTGACGAGGCGCTGGTTGACGATGGTGGTCTTGACCGTGCGCGCCGCCTTGGCGAAGGCGGCCTTGGTGGCGGCCTCGTCGCCTTCGGTGGTCTCGAAGGACAGGTTCGGGCGGTCGGGCCAGACCCGCGGCGCACCCTTCTTCAGCGCCTCGATCGCGCCAATGACATGCCGCAGCGGCTGCCAGTCAATCGCGATGGCATCGGCCGCGTCCTTCGCCTGATCGAGCGTATCGGCGACAACGAAGGCGACCGCATCGCCGACATGGCGCACCACGCCGCGCGCGAGAACCGGATAGAACGGCACATCGATATCGACGCCCTCGAGCACACCGGGCGTCGGCATCGGCCCGAGATCGGCGATGTCGTCGCCGGTGAGAATAAGGCGCACGCCCTTCATCGCCCTGGCGGCGGCAAGATCTGTGAACTTGAAATCGGCGTGGGCGTGCGGCGAGCGAACCACCACCGCGTGAAGGGCACCGGCGGGCGCGATATCGGCGATATAGCGGCCGGCGCCGCGCAGCAGCGCGTCGTCTTCCTTGCGGGTGAGCGGCTGGCCGAAACCGAACTTCATCATCGCCATCTCACCGCTCCTTCGCTTCCCGCTCTAACGTTGCCCGCCCGGCTCTTACGCCGCCGGCTGGGCGTGTCCCGTGTCCTTGTGCCGCGAGGTCTTCTCCGCGATCCAGCGTGAGATCACGTAGAAGGCCGGCGTGAAGATCAGGCCGAACACGGTCACCCCGATCATGCCCGAAAACACCGCCGTGCCAAGCGCCTGACGCAGTTCCGCACCGGCGCCGACGGCCCAGACCAGCGGCACGACGCCGAAGATGAAGGCGAGCGACGTCATGATGATCGGGCGCAGGCGCAGGCGCGCCGCCTCGACCGCGGCGTCGAACCGGTTGCGGCCCTGATCCTCGAGCTGCTTGGCGAATTCCACGATCAGGATGGCGTTCTTGGCGGCGAGCGCGATCAGCACCACGAAGCCGACCTGCGTCAGGATGTTGTTGTCCTGCCCGCGCAAGACGACGCCGACGATGGCTGCCACCAGACACATCGGCACGATGAGGATGACCGCGAGCGGCAGCGTCAGGCTTTCATATTGCGCCGCCAGCACGAGGAAGACGAAGGTCACCCCGAGCAGGAAGGCGAACATCGCGGTGTTGCCGGCGCGGATCTGCTGGTACGCGAGCGTCGTCCATTCGTAGGCGAAGCCGGCGGGCAGCGTTTCCGCGGCGAGCTTCTGCATGATCTCGATGGCCTGGCCCTGGCTGTAGCCCGGCGCCGGCGCGCCATCGAGCTCGGCGGCCGGATAGAGATTGTAGCGCGGCAGCCGGTACGGACCGGAAATGTCGCTGACCGTCGTGAACGATCCGAGCGGCACGGTCTGGCCCTGGTTGTTGCGCACGCGCAGCGCCAGTACGTCCTTGGCCTCGAGCCGGTTCTCCGCATTGGCCTGCGCCTGCACGCGGAAGGTCCGGCCGAACAGGTTGAAGTCGTTGACGTAGGACGAGCCGATATAGACCTGCAGCGCCTGGAACACGTCGGAGATGTTGACGCCGAGCAGCTGCGCCTTGACGCGGTCGATATCGAGATACAGCTGCGGCGTCTGGGTCTCGAACAGCGAGTAGACCTGCTGCAGGCCGGGCGTCTGAGCGGCGCGGCCCATCATGGCGTAGACCGCGCTTTGCAGCGCGGCCGGCCCGGCGCCGTTGCGGTCCTCGACCATCATGCGGAAGCCGGCGGCGTTGCCGATGCCGGACACCGGCGGCGGCTGCACCACGATCATCTGCGCTTCCTGGATGGCGCCGAGTTTCTGGAACAGGGCGCGCTGGATGGCCGCCGTCGATTTCGCCGGATCCTTGGCCCGCTCCTCGAAGGAATCGAGCACGATGAACATGGCGCCGGCATTGGGCGCATTGGTGAAGGTCGCGCCCGAGAAGCCGACGATGACGACGGCATTGGCGACACCCGGCGTCGCCAGAATGATGTCGGTCGCCCGGCGCATGACCTCGTCAGTCCGCCGCAGCGCCGCGCCCGGCGGCAGCTGCGCCGCCACGATCAGAATGCCGCGATCGATCTGCGGGATGAAACCCTGCGGCGTCTTGCGGAACTCGTTGAGACCGAAGCCGAGAATGGCAACGTAAGCGACGAACATCAGCACGGCGATGCGGACGATGCGCTTGGCCATCGCGCTGTAGCCCCGCGCCAGCGCGTCGAAGCCCCGGTTGAACAGCCGGAAGAAGCCGTGGATAGGCTTCTCGAACCAGCGCTCCTGATGCGCCTCCTTGTGCGGCCGCAAGAGCAGCGCGCACATCGCCGGCGACAAAGTGAGCGAGCAGATCAGCGAGATGATGGTGGCGCTGGTGATCGTCAGCGCGAATTGACGATAGAACTGCCCCGAAATGCCGGTGATGAATACCGTCGGCACGAACACCGCGCACAGCACCAGCGCGATCGAGATCAGCGCGGTGCCGACCTCGTCCATCGTCTTGTAGGAGGCATCGCGCGGCGACAGCCCTTCGGCGATGTTGCGCTCGACGTTCTCGACCACGACAATGGCGTCGTCGACGACGATGCCGATGGCGAGCACGAGACCGAACAGCGACAGGTTGTTCAGCGAGAAGCCGAACAGGCTCATCATGAAAAACGTGCCGATCAGCGAGATCGGAATCGCCAGCAGCGGAATGATGGCGGCGCGCCAGGTCTGCAGGAACAGCACGACGACGAGCACGACGAGCACGACTGCTTCGAAGATTGTCGTAATGACGGCGCTGACCGACTCCTGGATGAACTGGGTCGGATTGTAGAAAATGCCGTAGTCGACCCCGGCCGGGAAGCTCTTGGACATCTGCTGCATCGCCCTGACGATGCCGTCGCCGGTGGTCAGCGCGTTCGAGCCCGGCCGCTGGAAAACGGCGAGCGCCACGGACGCGTCACGACCGAGATATGAATTCGACGAGTAGTCCTGCGCGATCAGTTCGACGCGCGCCACGTCGCGTACGCGCACGACGGCGTTGCCGACCTGCTTGACGACGATATTGCCGAATTCCTCCGGCGTCGACAGGCGGCCAAGCGTTCGGACCGCGATCTGGAATGCGAGTTGCTGCGGCACCGGCGGCTGGTTGAGCACGCCCGACGCGACCTGGATATTCTGCTCGCGCAGTGCGGCCGTGACGTCACCCGCCGTCAGGTTGAGCGACTGCATGCGGTCCGGGTCGAGCCAGACCTGCATCGCGTAGTCGCGGCTGCCGAACACGCTGATCGAGCCGACGCCGTCAACGCGCGTCAGCGCGTCCTTGATCTGCAGGTTGGCGTAGTTCGAGATGTAAAGCGGGTCGCGCGATTTGTCCTTGGAGAAGAGATTCACCACCATCAGGATGTCGGGCGAGCTCTTCTGCACCGTTACGCCGATCTGCTGGACCTGCGCCGGCAGACGCGGTGCCGCGATCGAGACGCGGTTCTGCACCTGCACCTGCGCGATATCGAGATTGGTGCCGATATCGAAGGTCACGGCGATCGAGAAACGGCCATCCGCGGCCGAGTTCGACGAGATATAGAGCATCCCCTCGACGCCGTTGATCTGCTGCTCAATGGGCGCGACCACCGTTTCGGCGACGATCTCGGCGCTGGCGCCCGGAAACTGGCCGTTGATGTTGATCGAGGGCGGCGCGATTTCCGGATACTGCGCGACCGGCAAGCGCTGAAAAGCCACGGCGCCGAGAATGATGATCACGATCGCGATCACTGAGGCGAAGATCGGCCGGTCGATGAAGAAGTGAGACAATCGCATGGCGAGGCGCTACTTCTGCGGCGCAGGAGCCGCCTGCCCGGCCGGCGCGCCCTGACCGCCTTTGGCGCCTTCAGCCTGCGGCGTGACCGCCTGCCCTGGGCGCACGCGGGCGATACCGTTGACAATGATCCGATCATCCGGCCCGACGCCGTCCTTGATGACGCGCAAAGTGCGGTCGACGAGCTGACCGAGCGTCACGTATCTCTGCACGGCCTTGTTGTCGGGGCCGACGACCAAAACATATTTCCGGACCTGCTCGGTCCCGATCGCGGCGTCGGGCACCAGCAGCCCTTCGTAAGGCGACGAGGCCGGCACGCGGACACGGCCGAACATGCCGGGGGTGAACACATTGTCCTTGTTCTGGAACACGGCGCGACCACGGATGGTGCCGCTGCTGCGCTCGATGACGTTGTCGACGAAATCGATCCGGCCGTTGTGGATGAAGTCCTTCTCGTCGATGAGCTTGAGTCCGACGGGGACGCTGGCGCCGCGGCTGGCAATATCCCCGCCCGTGCCGGCATTGCGCTCGTAGCGCAGATACGACGCTTCATCGAAGGTGAATTCGAAATAGATCGGATCGGTCGAGACGATGGTGGCAAGCAAGGTCGTGTTGCCGCCGGTGCCGCCGGTCACGAGATTGCCCGGCGTGACGCGGCGATCGCCGATGCGGCCGGCAATCGGCGCACGCAGCTCGGTGAAACTGAGGTCGAGCTCCGCGGTGCGCAGGGCGGCTTCGGCGCCGGCGACCGCGGCGCGGGCGTTGCGGAAGGCCTGCGCGCGCTGCTCGAAGCTCTGGTCGGTGATGGTCTTCTCCTTCACCAACTGCTGGCCGCGCGTGTAGTCGGCTTCGGTGAAAGCGACGTTGGATTGCGCGGCGGTGAGCGTGGCCCGCGCCTGCGCCGCGGCGTTCTCGAACGGACGGCGGTCGATGGTGAAGAGAAGGTCGCCTTCCTTGACCAGTTGGCCATCCTTGAAATGCACGGCCTCGAGATAACCCGACACGCGCGCGCGGACTTCGACGCTGTTCACCGCGACGAAGCGGCCGACATACTCATCGTAATCGACGACCTGGCGCTTGGCCGGCGGAGCGACGGTGACCTGCGGCGGCGGCGGGCCGCCGGCCTGCTGTTTCGGACTTTCGCCGCAGCTCGCGACCACCGCGGCAATCATCACGGCGAGCGCAGCGCGGCCGCGAAATCCGATCTTGGTGTGAATGGCTGCGAGGGCGGATGGGTGCATGTCTGATCACGACCGGCTAGCGGGAAATCTCATTTGACATAGCTGCGCTGCAACACGATGTCCACCGTGGCCGATCCGTCACAGCGGCAAAAAGGCGCTGCTTCGCCGCGTCTTACTGCCGAACACGGCGGAAGCCCTTGAACCAGGCACGTCCGAACAGCGCTAGGATTGTGACGGCATACAGCACGCCACCCACCATGCCGAGCGCGGTCAAGGTCATCAGCGCCGCCACCGGCCAACCTTGAAACAGGCGTTCGAGCGGCGCGGCGCCGAACCACAAAATCAACGTCATTAAAACACCGGCAAGAGCGAGCTTCAGTGCTGACTGTCGCAACCGCGCGTCGATACGGGCGTGGCCCGCGCGATGCGCCAACCACACCACCAGCAGCAGATTGATCCAGGCGCCAATTGCCGTCGCGAGCGCCAGACCAACCTGCGCCAGCGGTCCCATCAGCAGAAACTTGAAGCCGATGTTGACCGCCGCCGCGGTGAGCGAAGCCTTGACCGGCGTCGCGGTATCGCCGCGCGCGAAGAAGGTCGCGACCGCGCTGCGGATCATAAGGAACGGCAACAAGCCGACCGAGTAAGCCGCCAGCGTGGCGCCGGCCGCCGCCGCGTCCGCCGCGGTGAAGGCGCCGCGCACGAACAGCGCACGCATGATGAGGTCTGGAATGGCGATGAAGGCAGCGAGGCACGGCATCGCCAGCAGCAGCGTGAACTCGAACGCACGGTTCTGCGCATGCGCGGCGCCAGCATCGTCGCCGGCGGCCAGACGCCGCGACATTTCCGGCAGCACCACCGTGCCGATGGCGATGCCGATGACGCCGATCGGCAACTGGTTGAGACGATCAGCGTAGTAGAGCGCGGAGATTGCACCCGCAGCCAGGAAGCTGGCGATGATGGTGTCGGCGAACAACGCGAGCTGCACCCCCGCCGAACCAACGGTGGCCGGTCCGAGCGCGCGGAAGAATTGTTTGACGTCGGCATCCAGCCGCGGCCGCGTCAGCCGCGCCAGCACGCCTTGCCGGAACGCATCGCCACCAACCAGCAGCGCCTGCAGCACACCGGAGATGGCGACGCCCCAGGCCGCCGCATGACCCGGCGTCGGGAAATAGACGGCAAGCAACAGCGCGACGATCAGCGACAGGTTGAGCAGAATCGGCGCCGCAGCGGCGGCAGCAAAGCGCTGCAGCGCGTTGAGGATGCCGCCATAGAGCGTCACCAGGGTGATCAGCAGGAGATAGGGAAAGGTGATGCGGGTCAGATCGACCGCCAGCGCATAGCGTATCGGCTCGTCGCGGAAGCCCGGCGCCAGAACGTCGATGGCCTGCGTGGTGAAAATAAGCGCCAGCGCCAACAGCACGATCTGCGACGCCAGCAGGATGGTGAAGATGTGATCGGCAAAGCGCGCCGCACGCTCCGCCCCGCCCTGCTCGCGCACACGCGCATAGGCCGGCACGAAGGCGGCGTTGAACGCGCCTTCGGCGAAGATGGCGCGGAAATGATTGGGCAAACGGAAGGCGACGAAGAAGGCATCCGCCACCGGCCCGGCGCCGAGGATCGCGGCCATGATAATGTCGCGGATGAAGCCGGTGACCCGCGACAGGAGCGTGTAGCCGCCGACCGTGAGAAACGACTTGATCATCGGCTGACAGAGGTCCGTGCGGCGCTTAAGGTCGGCTGGCGGGAGCCGGCCGAATCCGGCGTCTACCTTAAAGCGCCGGCGGGCAAAGCCAAACTCGGCCGGGGCTGCGGCCGAATCAAGGCGCGCGCCGGAAAGCCCGCTCAGCCGGCCTTCACGGCGCGGCGCACGGCATCGACGATGCGGTCCTGCGTCGGCTCGTCGAGATAGGCGTGCATCGGCAGGCTGATGACCTCATGCGCCAGCGCCTCGCTGACCGCGACGCCGCCCTTGCCGACCGGGTAGTGCTTGTAAGCCTGCTGGCGGTGCAGCGGGATCGGATAATAGATCGCGGTCGGCACGCCCTCGGCCTTGAGCGCGGCGGCGAAGGCGTCGCGCGTTCCAGGCTTCAGGCGGATGGTGTACTGCGCCCACACCGACGACATGCCGGCTGGCACCACCGGCACCGTGACGACATCCCGCAAGGCTTCATTGTAGCGGCGCGCGATCCGGTCGCGCGCATCGATCTCATCCGGGAATATCTTGAGCTTTTCGATCAGTACCGCGGCCTGAACGGTGTCGAGCCGCGAGGTCAGGCCGAGGCGGACATTGTCGTAGCGGTCGCTGCCCATGCCGTGAACGCGAATGCTGCGCATCAGGTCGGCCAGATTGTCGTCGTCGGTGAGCACCGCGCCGCCGTCGCCATAGCAGCCGAGCGGCTTGGCCGGGAAGAAGCTGGTCGCGGTGACGTGGCCGAAAGAGCCGATGCGGCGATTGTTATAAGTCGCGCCGAAGCCCTGCGCCGCGTCGTCGATGATGAAGAGATCATGTGCCTTGGCGGCCGCGGCGATCGGCCCGTGGTCGGCCGCCTGGCCGAACAGGTCGACGGGAATGACCGCTTTCGGCGTGAGGCCGAGGTCGCGCGCTGTTTCGACCGCCCCGGCAATGTGGTCCGGGTTCATGTTGAAGGTCACCGGATCGACATCGACGAAAATCGGCGTCGCGCCGACCAGCGCCACGACCTCGGCTGTCGCGCAAAAGGTAAAGGACGGGCACAGCACGGCGTCGCCGGGGCCGATGTCCTTGGCGCGCAGCGGCAGGACCAGCGCGTCGGTGCCGCTGGCGCAGGACACCGCATGTTTGACGCCGGCGAAGGCCGCAAGCTGCGCCTCGAACTCGCGCACTTCCCGACCGAGAATGAACTGGCAGCTGTCCACCGCCTTCATCACCGCATGATCGATCGCACTGCCAAGCCGCCGCCGCTGCGCGGCAAGGTCGATGAAGGGAATCGTCGGCAGTTCGGTGCGCACGTTCATGGAGACAGACCGGATGTTAGTTTGATCAAACAGCGACGCCGGCCCGGCGCGCGGCGGCCGGCTGATGACTGCTCGAGGTCAGGCACTGGATGGCGATCTCGAGACTGGCGACGCCCTGCTCGCCGGTGACCGCCGGCGACGCGCCCGACCGGATCGCCTGCAGGAAGGCAAGCAGTTCAGAGCGCAGCGGCTCGGCGTGGCCGACCGACAGATGGCGCATCGAATAGCTGCCGTCCGGCTGGAAGCCGAAGCATTCGGTGACCTGACGCGTGAGCAGATCGCCCATCACGTATTTGCGGCGCGTCGCCACGGTGACGTTGCGCGCCTTGAACGGCGTCAGCCAGTTGGTGTTGATGTGCGCCAGCACGCCGGAGGCGGTGCGGAACTGCAGCAGCGCGATATCCTCGCGCTCGGCAACCGCACTGGACAGCTGCGGCTGCACTTCGATGATGTCGCTATCGGTGAACCAGCGGATCAGGTCGATGTCGTGGACGGCAAGATCGATCACGACGCCGACATTCGACATGCGCGGCGGGAACGGGCCGACGCGCGTGATGGCGATGGAGAGAATGTCCTCGCCGCGGATCGCGTCCTTGATCGCTTCGACCGCCGGGTTGAAACGCTCGACATGGCCGACCATCAGCGTCACGCCGGCGCCACGCGCGGCATCGATGATCTCGTGACCCTCTTCCACGGACGAGGCGATCGGCTTCTCGACCAGCACATGCACGCCGCGCGCGATCGCCGCCA
>Ga0180223_1001242_pt1 | contig 20738 bp, 19 predicted proteins | sample eDN5th30CKraftOP_FD_151337 | JGI IMG/M metagenome (GOLD analysis project Ga0180223, IMG submission 151337) | Enriched Organic Plus compost microbial communities from Emeryville, California, USA - eDNA 5th pass 30_C Kraft OP (version 2) (version 2) ... | reverse complement strand
CACCGCGGGCTCCAAGGAGAAGGCCGAACTCGCCAAGGCCCACGGCGCACATCACACCATCCTTTATCGCGAAGAGGACTTCGCCGAGAAGGTCAAGGAGATTACCGGCGGCAAGCTCTGCGATGTCGTCTATGACGGCGTCGGCGCCGACACATTCCCGAAGTCGCTCGACTGCATCCGACCGCTTGGCATGTTCGTGTCGTTCGGCTCGGCATCGGGTCCGGTCAAGGCGTTCGATATCAATCTGCTTCAGGCGAAAGGTTCGCTGTTCGCGACGCGGCCGACGCTCAACACCTATGCCGCCAAGCGCGAGGATCTCGTTTCGATCGCCGACAACCTGTTCAAGGTGGTCGGCTCGGGCGCGGTGAAGATCCCGGCGAGCCACAAATATGCGCTCAAGGACGCCAAGCAGGCCCATATCGATCTCGAGGGCCGCAAAACCACCGGTTCGATCGTCCTGATGCCGTAACTATCGGATGATGCCGTATCCGCCGGCAGGCGGATACGGCATTCGTCGCAACGTCACAAACGCCCGCTATCGGGCGAGCGGAAGGCCCTGAGTGAGGAAGGCGGGATGACGACCGACAACCCGCCCGACACGGCGGCAGCAGCGCAAACCGGCCGCTGGCTGGAAGTCCTTGGCGCATTCACGCGCCTCGGCCTCACGTCCTTTGGCGGACCGGTGGCGCATCTCGGCTATTTCCGCGAGGAGTTCGTGGCGCGGCGGCGCTGGTTCGACGACCGCACCTATGCCGATCTCGTCGCCTTGTGCCAGTTCCTGCCGGGTCCGGCGTCGAGTCAGGTCGGCATGGCGATTGGCCTGTCGCGCGCCGGCTATGCCGGCGCACTCGCGGCCTGGATCGGCTTCACGCTGCCATCGGCCGTAGCGATGGTGCTGTTCGCCTATGGCGTCGCGACGCTCGGCGATGTGTCCGGTGTCGGCTGGATCCACGGTCTGAAGGTAGCGGCGGTCGCGGTGGTGGCGCAGGCGGTGCTCGGCATGATGCGCACTTTGGCGCCCGACCGCGAGCGGGCGACGCTCGCCGTCGTTGCCGCGGCCATCGTCGTCGCGGTGCCATCGGCCTTCGGGCAGATCGGCGCGATTGCGGTCGGTGCGATCATTGGTCTGTGGCTGTTGCGGACCAGCGCACCGGTCGATCACGTCTCGCTGCCCCTCAAGGTCGGGCGTGTCGCGGGCGCAACTTTCCTCGTCCTGTTCTTCGTGCTGCTTGTCGGGCTGCCCTTGCTGGCGGCGGCGCTGCCTTCGCAGGCCCTCAACGTCTTCAACGCGTTCTATCGCGCCGGCTCGCTGGTGTTCGGCGGCGGTCATGTGGTGCTGCCGCTGTTGCAGGCTTCCGTCGTGCCGCCGGGCTGGGTGAGCAACGATGTCTTCCTCGCCGGCTATGGCGCGGCGCAGGCCGTTCCCGGCCCGCTGTTCACCTTCGCCGCCTATCTCGGCGCGGCGTTCACATTGCCGCCAAATGGTTGGGTTGGAGCCGCCCTGTGTCTCGCCGCGATCTTCGTCCCGTCGTTCCTGCTGGTGGCCGGCGCGCTGCCATTCTGGGAGGATTTGCGCCGCACGCCGGCCGCGCAGGCGGCACTGCGCGGCGTCAATGCCGCGGTGGTGGGTCTGCTGCTGGCGGCGCTTTACAATCCGGTCTGGACGGCAGGTATCCTCAGCGCCGGCGATTTCGTGCTTGGGGCGGCGGCCTTCCTGCTGCTCGTCATGTGGCAGACGCCGCCCTGGCTGGTGGTGGTGCTCAGCGCCGTCGGCGGCGCGGTGCTGGCGGCGTTCTGACGGCCGAGGCGGGCTTGCTCATTTGGCTGCAGTTCGGCACACCGCTACGATATTAGTATCGTCCCGCACCCGAACCTTCGACCATCCATGACCGCCCCCGATCCAGCCGCGCTCGGCGAACGCGCCGACCTGATGATCCGCACGCTTGCCTCGATCTCGGCCGAACCGAACCGGCTGGTGCGCGCCTTCCTGACGCCGGAGCACCGCGCCGCCGCCGATCTGGCCGGCAAATGGATGCGCGAGGCTGGGCTCGAAGTGTCAGAAGATGCGCTCGGCACCGTACGCGGCCATTGGGCCGGCGAGGGCAAGAAGCGTTTGCTGCTCGGCTCGCATATCGACACCGTGATCGAGGCCGGCATGTTCGACGGCCCGCTCGGAGTCATCGTTGGCATTCTCGCCGCTGAGCATTTCGCGAAAGCCGGACGCAAGCTGCCGTTCGGCATCGACGTGCTGGCATTCGGCGACGAGGAGGGTTCGCGGTTTCCGGTGACCTTGTCGTCGTCGCTGGCCGTGGCTGGTCACTTCGACGCCGCGCGCCTGCAGACGAAAGATGCGGCGGGCATGACCTTCAGCGATGCCATCACGCAATACGGCAAGTCGGCGGCCGACATTCCCGCGGCCGCCTATTCGCGTGACGAAGCCGCCGCCTATGTCGAGGTTCATATCGAGCAGGGCCCGGTGCTGGAACATCGCAATCAGCCGCTCGGCGTTGTCACGGCGATTGCGGGCCAGACCTACGTCAATGTCGAATTTCTCGGCGAGGCCGGCCACGCCGGCACGGTGCCGATGCTGTTGCGGCGCGATGCGCTGGCCGGAGCGGCGGAGACCGTGTCGCTGGCCGAAAAGCTGGCGCGTGAGACCAAGGGCGAAGTCGTCGCCACCGTCGGCGTGCTGCGCATTCCCAACGCGGCTGGCAATGTCATTCCGGGCAATGTGGCGCTGATCGTCGATATCCGTTCCGGCTCCGACGCGGCGCGGCAAAAATTCGTCGAGGTTTTCAAGATCGAGGTGCGGGCGCTGGCCGAGCGCCGCCATCTCGGCGTCACCATGACCGATACTCGCAATGTGCCGACGACGCCGTGCGATCCGGCGCTGCAGGATGGCCTTGCCAAAGCGATCAAAACAGTCGGCGGCGAGCCGGTGTCGCTGGTGTCCGGCGCGGGGCACGACGGCATGGCGATGGCGAAGCTTTGCCCCATCGCGATGATGTTCGTGCGTTGTCGCGGCGGCATCAGCCACAACCCGGCGGAATATGCGAGCCCGGCCGACATGGGCCTCGTCGCCGCGGCGCTCATCAAGTTCATCGAGACGGCGAAGTTCTAAATTCAGCCGTCTCGACGTCGCTTCTCTAACGATAAATATACGTCACGCGACGGGTGCCGGGTTCGACCAGCACCGGCACGCCGTTCACATAGGCGTAGCTGTACTCGTAGTTCGGCACCGGGGTGAGCACGACATCCTCGGGCAGGCCGACGCCCTGCACGACTTCGCCGTTGAGATAGACCGGCGTCACCGGGTTCTGCGTGACGTAAGTCTGCACCGTCGCGGGCGGCGGCGCGATCGCCAGCGGCGCACCGGCAACCGGCGCCACCAGTTCACCGTGAATGCTCGGCGCTGTAACGACCGTGGTCGTCGAACCGACCGTGGCAACGGGCGCGTCATAGGTCAGCGCCGGGACGGTCTGGCTGACCATCACCGCCTGGCCGCCGGCCATGCCCGTCATGTATTGCGAATAGGCCCAACCCTGCTTGCCGTTATACGTGACCTGGCACCACAGGCTGCCCTGGATGCAGCCGGTAACGGTGGCCTGACCTTTATCCGGGATCGCGCCGATCACCGGATATTCCGGGCCGGGGCCGGTGCGGATGTTGAGCGATGTGGTGGCCGTCGCCAGCGTCGCGGCCGAAGCGGGCAGCGCCACAGCCGCCAGCGCCGTGACGGCGGCCAAAAGGGTCGCGGTTCCACGCTGCATGTTCACACTCCGATCGGTTGAAGGAGTGTTTATAACGCCGGGTCACGCGCTTGCGTTCCGCTGGAACTTGTCATGCCTCGCGCGGTGCGCGCACCACGGTGACGCTGCACGGCGCTTCGGTCGCGACCTTGGCCGAGACGCTGCCGAGCACGCGGCGGCGGAACGAATCCTGTCGTGCGCCGATGAGGATGTGGTCGACGCGGTTGGCGGCGGCGAATTCAAGGATGGCCGCCGCCGGGTCGGTGCCTTCCAGCACATGGGCGGTGAGGCGGCGTTCGTCGAGCTTGAGCGGCGCCGCCCAGGCCTTCAGCCGCACCAGGCGGTCGATCGTCTTGTTGTGGCCCTGCGCATCGAGCGTCGAGTCGATGGCGATGGCGCTGGTCTTGAGGACGTTGAGGCAGGCGAGGCGCGCCTGCGGCAACGTCGCGAGAATGCGCGCAGTCACTTCGAACAGCGCCGCGTTGATCGGCGCGCCCTGTTCGCCGACATCGACCGCGACAGCGATGATCGGCGCCGATGCGATCTGGCTCGCCACCGGCGCCTTGCGCGGTGTCGTGAGGTCGGTGTTGAAGCGGCGGCGCATCGCCGTGGTCCACGGATCGCGCGTCAGCTTTTCCGAGCGCGCCGTCAGCTTCACCTCATCGGGATGGCTGAGATCGAAGGCGAGCTGCGCCGCGGTCGGATGGCGGCGGCCGGGCTCGACCTCGAGACAGCGCAGCACGATTTCCTGCAGCCACGGCGGATAATCCGGGCGCAGCGAACGCGGCGGCTTGGGATCGCGCCACAGCCGCCGGCGCATGCCGCGCAAGGTCTCGCTTTCGCCGAAGGGGCGTTCGCCGGTCGAAAAGAAATACAGGAGTACGCCGAGGGCAAACAGGTCGCTGCGCGGATCGTTGCGGATGCCGCGCAGTTGCTCGGGCGACATATAGGGCGCCGTGCCGAAGGGGATGCGGAACTCCTCCTGCATCAGGTCCGGCAACTGGTCGTGATGCGACAGGCCGAAGTCGATCAGCACCGCCGCGCCGTCGGGACGGAACATGATGTTGCTTGGCTTGATGTCGAGATGCACGACATGCTGGCGATGCAGGTCGTCGAGCGCCTCGGCAATCTTGACGCCGATACGCGCAACCTCGTCATAAGGCAGCGGCAGATCGGGCAGGCGCTTGAGCAGGCTGACGCCGCCGATCGCTTCCATCACCAGATAAGGCTGCTGCGCGAAATCGCCGGCGGCGAAGAACTTCGGCACATGCGGACCGTCGAGCCTGGGCAGGATCATCTGCTCCATCTCGAAGCTGACGATGGCGGCGGGATCGGTGCCTTCGCCAATGCGAGGCACCTTCATCAGCATCGGCGCGTCGAGGCCGTCCTTGCTGACGCGCCACAGCATGGCCATGCCGCCTTCGTGCACCAGTTCGTCGAGGCGAAAGCCGTCGATGACGAAGCCGGGATCGTGCAGCGGCCGCGCCATGGTCTATCTCCCGGCGTACAGGCGTTCCGCCAGAAACGGCGGCAGGCCCTGCTGGAGAATGCGCGTTGCGGCCGCCTCGACGTCGTAGGGGACGCGGCGATAGGTGAGGTTGCCGCTGGCCGTGTCGAACAGGCAATAGGCAGCGGCGGGGTTGCCATCGCGCGGCTGGCCGACGGCGCCGAGCACCGCAAGCCAGCGCCGGCCCGGCAGCAGCGGCACCGGCGCATCGGTCGTCGGCGTGAATGATGTCATCTTGGCGGTTGCCGACAGGCTGTAGAGCGCCGGCCGATGAACGTGGCCGCAGAAGGTGACATGCGCTTGCGTGGCGGCGAGGCTGTCGGCGGCCTCAACGGTGCTGACGACATAGGTCCAGCGCTCGGGGTGGCTGGCCTCGGCGTGGACGTAAAGCAGGTCGCCGTCGTGCTGCGTCAAAGGCAGGGCGGCGAGGAAATCGCGGGCGTGCCTGCCGAGTTCGGTGCGGGTCCATTCGATGGCGATGCGGCCCTCGAGATTCATGCCGCTGGCCGAGCCATTGATGGCTTCGTCGTGATTGCCGAGCACCAGTGTCGCGCCGTCCTCGGCGAGGGCCATGACGCGATCCATCACCCAGTCGGGATCGCCGCCATAGCCGACGACATCGCCGAGCAGGACGACGCGCTGCGCGCCGCAATCGCGCGAGTCGGCGAGGCAGGCTTCAAAGGCCTGCCGGTTGGCATGGACGTCTGCGAAGAGGGCAATCAGCACGGCATGTCCCGAACGTTGGCAGCATGGCGCTAGACCATCGGCGTGTTTTGATCATTGTCAATCGGAGAGGGCAACTTCGTTGCTTCGTCATTCCGGGGCGCGGCCGACATCAGCGCGTTGACGCGCGTCTTCGACGCGCTATGGACCGCGAGCCCGGAATCCATATCCCCTGTGCTGCGGCGTATGGATTCCGGGTTCGCTCACTTCGTTCGCGCCCCGGAATGACGGCTATAGGCATGATTCATCGCCCGCATTGTTTGGTCGGCCCCGGGCAGGCCGCAGTCCCGAACCTTCATTCCATCGCCCTTCGATAAAACGAGGGCGCGCGGAACGCCGGGGCCCGAACGACCCCGCAGCCTCGTGTGAGTGTGAGTTAGATTCACACGAGTTAGTCACCACGGAATTGCCGAGCCTTTGGCGTTCCGCGCGCGGTGTTTATAGGTTTGCTCCGCATGGCCCCCGGTGGACTCACGACCTTTCAGGCGGGCCCTTCTTACGTCGGGGCAGCCTATCCACCGCTGTGGGATTTCTTCAGGACGCGAGGCAACCTCCCGTCACCCCACGCCCAGTTACACTCCCCGTTGCGCGCGGTTTAGCCCGCCAGGACCGATGCGGCTTGGACCGCCGGGAGGGAAAACCGCGCCGCATCTCCGACGCCCCAACCCGGCCACCGCTCCCCGCCCCAGCGTCTGGAGACGCTGATCAGACACCCCTCGCAGTTGGGGCGGGATGGATGGGAATATAGGGCTAGGCGCAGGCAGGAGTCAATAGTCCTAGGAATATTATTTTACGCAACTTGTCGCCCCCGCGAAGGCGGGGGCCCATACGCCGTGACCTCTCGATGGCGCTGGGGTTATGGGTCCCCGCTTTCGCGGGGACGACGACCGACAGCCCCGGTCCTGCGCTAGCGCCCCGGAATGAAGGAGGGCCGATTGATAAAAATCATGCGCGCAACGGGCGTCCCGGCGAAGATACCGCGTCCGACAGGGGCAGGGGGAAGGAGCATGATCCGGCGAGGCGTGTGCGGGCTGATTTTGGCGCTGTGCGTGGCCGTGGCCGCGCAGGCGCAGCCGGTCACTTCGCCGGATCGCAACAATCCGTTGCGCACCCAGTTGCTCGATGCGCTGCGGCCGACCATCCAGACCGAAACCGGCGGGCCGGTCAGTTTCGTGGTCAATACCATCAACATCATGGGCGAGTGGGCCTATGTCGGGGCGACGCCGGTGCGCCGCAACGGCAGCCCGATCGACTGGCGCGCGACGAAATTTAAGCAGGCCTTCGAAGCCGACATGTTTTCCGGTCTGGTCATGGCGCTGCTGCGCCGCGATGCCAAGGGCTGGACGGTCGTCGACTTCGTCATCGGGCCGACCGACGTCTACTGGCTGAACTGGGTCGAGAAATACAAACTGCCGGAAGCCCTGTTTGCGGGGCCGTGAGCGCCGTCAGAAGCCGGCGGTGGAGCCGTGCAGGTCGTATTCGTCGGAGCGTTCGATCTTGACGGTCACGATCTCGCCGACGCGCAAGGGGCGGCGCGAGGCGACATAGACATTGCCGTCGATCTCGGGCGCATCGGCCATCGAGCGGCCCTTGGCCACGGTCGGGCCGGCCTCGTCGATGATGACCTGCTGGCGGGTGCCGACCTTGCGCTTGAGACGCCGCGCCGAGATCTTCTGCTGCGTCTGCATGAAGCGATGCCAGCGCTCTTCCTTGACCTCTTCGGGCACCGGATTGTCCAGCGCATTGGCCGGCGCGCCGTTGACCGCCTCGTATTTGAAGCAGCCGACGCGGTCGAGCGATGCCTCATCCAGCCATTCGAGCAGGCTTTCGAACTCGGCGTCGGTCTCACCGGGGAAGCCGACGATGAAGGTCGAGCGCAAGGTGAGGTCCGGGCACATCTCGCGCCAGCGCCGGATGCTGTCCAGCGTCTTCTCCTGCGAGGCCGGGCGCTTCATGCGGCGCAGCACGTCGTGATTGGCGTGCTGCAGCGGCATGTCGAGATAGGGCAGGATCTTGCGATCGGCCATCAGCGGAATGACGTCATCGACATGCTTGTAGGGATAGACATAGTGCATGCGCACCCAGACGCCGAGCTCCCCGAGCGCATGGGAGAGATCGAGGAATTTGGCGCGCACCTCGCGCGTCTCGCCGCTAGCGTTCTTCCATGAACTCGCAGCGTATTTGACGTCGAGGCCGTAGGCCGAGGTGTCCTGCGAAATGACCAGCAGTTCCTTGACGCCGGCCTTCACCAGCCGCTCGGCCTCACGCATCACGTCGGCGGCCGGGCGCGAGACGAGATCGCCGCGCAACTTCGGGATGATGCAGAAGGTGCAGCGATTGTTGCAGCCTTCGGAAATCTTCAGATAGGCATAGTGCCGCGGCGTCAGCTTGATGCCTTCCGGTGGCACCAGATCGATGAACGGATTGTGCTTCGGCGGCGCGGCGCGATGCACGGCGTCCAGCACACTCTCATATTGCTGCGGGCCGGTGATGGCGAGCACGCCCGGATGCGCCTTGGTGATGTTCTCCGGCTCGGCGCCCATGCAGCCGGTGACGATGACCTTGCCGTTCTCGTTGAGCGCCTGACCGATGGCGTCGAGCGACTCCGCCTTGGCGCTATCGAGGAAGCCGCAGGTGTTGACGATGACGAGGTCGGAGCCTTTGTGCTCGCGCGTCAACTCATAACCCTCGGCGCGCAGCCGCGTGATGATGCGTTCGGAATCGACCAGCGCCTTGGGGCAGCCGAGCGAGACGAAGCTCACCTTGGGCGCAGGCGTGCCGTCGGTATCAGAGGCGGGTCGTGCGGGGGTATCGAGCATGGGCAGGAGGTAGAGGCGAAAGGCAGGAATGGCAAGGGTTTGCCCGTGCGCAGCCCAGTACGCCTGTCATGGCCGGGCTTGACCCGGCCATCCCGCTTAGGAAGGCAAGTGCCCGGCGTCCCTAAGCGGGATCACCGGGTCTCGCCGCTTCGCGGCGGCCCGGTGATGACAAGCTTTCTTTGCCACCGAGGATCACCGATTCCGCAGCGCCTCGGCTTCCTCGTAGAATTTCTTTTCCCAGGCCTTCTGGTTGTCCATGCCTTCGCGGATGAAGGGCGTGAACACCGCTACGTTGAGCAGCAGCCAGTTGATGAGGTTCGCCGGGAAGGCGAGCGGCTTGCGGAAATCGACGAACAGCACCACGCGCACCTTTTCGGTGTTATTCCAGGCCTCGTGCTCGAAGGCGTCGTCGAAGATCACGGCTTCCCCTTCGCGCCAGCGATAGGTCTCATTCTCGACGCGGATGCCGAGTTTCTCGCGCGGCTCCGGGACGATGAGGCCGAGATGCAGCCGCAGCACGCCGTTATAAGGGCCGCGGTGCGGCGGCAGGTGCTTGTTCGGCTCGAAGATCGAGAACATCACGGTAATGAGGCCCGGGATCTTCTGGCAGATGCGCCAGGTCTCCGGGCACTGCTTGATGTTCGCCTCCGACTTGAAGCCGTAGCCGGCGAGCAGGAAGGTCTTCCAGCCGCGATCCTGGCTGATCGTTGAGACGTCGGTGGCCAGCTCATGAAAGCCCGGCAGTTCATCTTTGCGGGTGAGGACCTTGTCGAGCTCGGCGCGGATAGCCGGCCATTCCTTTTCGATTTCCTTGGCCCAGGGGAAGACCGCTTTGTCGTAGATCGGCGGATTGCCGACCTTGCTGAACTTCAGGTTCAGCCGCTCGGCGAAGGCGACCACGGCCATGAAGAAACGCGTCACAGCGCTCGGACGGCCCATGGGCTTGATGCCCTCGGTGCCGAATTGCTGGGCCGGTTCATTCTGGTTGGCGAGGGTCACGGTCGGTCGTCTCCATCGGGGTCGGCGGCCGCGAACGGCCGAAGCAGGGGCAATCTAGTCAAGGCGGGCGCGCCGCAAAAGGCGGAGTTCCGCATGGTACTCAGTCGTTCGGGGCCAATCTTAGGCGACGGCCCCTTGGAATTGGTCTAGAAATGATGCTGCAAGCAGTGATGCGGTGAAGGAGGCGGCGATGAAGCGGACGATCGGGCGGGCGATCCTCACCGGCGTTCTGGTTTGGCTTTTGGTCGCTGCCGCTGCGCTGACGTCCAGGCCGGCCGGGGCGGCGGATGCGGGGGCTCCCCGCGTCGCGGGACCGGCCACCATGCTGCCGTTTCTCCGCAGCGAGCGCGCTCAGGCGGTCTGGGCCTCGAGCGCCTGTCTGCGCGGCTGCGGCGCCTATTGCACCTGGGGGCAGACCTCGTGCCTCTATCGCGACACCCAAGGCCAATGCCTCAAGCTGACCGACGATTGCGATCGGTATTGCCAGCGCTCCTGCCGGACCTCGGGCGGACCCTGGGTCCCACTGGATTTCTAGCTCTCCGCCCGGACAGGCATGGCTAACGTCCGGTTACGCTGATCGCGCCATTTGCGGTGCGTGGCGGAACGGAATGGAACTTTTTGTGTGCGAAACATGGCGGCATTGCGCGGCCCCGTGGAATTCCCGCCGAGGAGTTTCGTGCCATGTCCGGTGCCAAGTCTGGTGCCATGTCTTTCAGGCGTCGCCTGATCCTGCTCGTAACCGCGTCCTTTTGCGCGGCCCTGCTGCTGTGCCCGATCGGTGGCAGGACGCCGGCCCCGGCAACGCTCGGCCCGCTGGCGAGCGCCGCGCCGCCGCTGTTCGGCCCCGCCGCCGCCACCTCGGCGGGGGACGACCATGCGGTCATGAACGCGCTGCATCGCGAGGCTACCTTGGCGCTTGGTCAGTTGCGGGGACGGGCACTACCCTAGACTTCGTTCGCTTGCTGGGCTTTCAGGGCCCACCTATAAGCCGGGCGCATTCCCGTGAAGGCCCGCGCCCATGAACCGTACCCAGCGCCGCGTCGCCCAGAAGCAGGCATCGTCTTTGGCGGCCGAGCTGTTGCAGCGCGCGCTGATGCATCACCAGCAGGGCGACCTGCCGGGCGCGGCGATGCTCTACAAGAAAGCGCTCGCCACCGAACCCGGCAACGCGCCAGCTTGCGACCGGCTGGCCGCGCTTTATCTGGCGCAGGGCAAGCGCGACAAGGCGTCGGCGCAATATGCCGAGCTCGCCCGCATTGCGCCGCAGACGCTCAACCAGTTCGACATCGTGCTGGCGACGCTGAAGGCATTGCAGCCGGATTTTGCCGCGGCGCTGGACGCCATCGCGCGCGGCGCGGCTTCGCCCGCCCTGACCGAGGCGGTTGCCGCGGACGTCTATCTGCGCTGCGTGCTTGAGAACACCGCGGTGCGCGACTGGGGCTTCGAGCGCTGGCTGACAAACGTGCGCGCGTCGCTGCTGGCGCAAGCGCTGGACGACGGGGCGAAAGTCAGTGGCGACTTCATCGGCTTTGCCGCCGCTTTGGCGCGGCAGTGCTACATCAATGAATACATCTTCGCGATCGGGGACGGCGAGGGGGAGGACGTCGCAACGCTCAAGCGCCAGGTTGTCGAAAGCCTCGAAGCCGGTACGCCGCTCGCACCGTTCGCGCTCGCGGTGCTCGCGTCCTATGAACCGCTGCATGCGCTCAACACCGCCGACCGGTTGCTCACCCGCAAATGGCCCTCCGCGGTCGATGCCGTAGTAACGCAGCAGGTCCGCGAGCCGCGCGAGGAGGCGGCCCTGCGCGACACCATGCCGGTGCTCACGCCCATCGCTGGTGGTGTCACCGCTGCGGTGCGCCAGCAATACGAGGAAAATCCCTATCCGCGCTGGGTGAGGCTGTCGACGCCGCCGCCGCCGATGGTGCTCGACGATCTCATCCGCCATCAGTTTCCGTCGGTACCATTTCGGCCGCTCAACAAGACCGGCAGCCTAGACATCCTGATCGCTGGCTGCGGCACTGGACGCATCGCGCTCGAGGTGGCGCAGAGCTTTGCCGGCGCCAAGGTGCTGGCGGTCGATCTCAGTCTTGCCAGCCTCGCCGCCGCCAAGCGCAAGACGCCGGCCGCATTGAAAGACAAGATCGAGTTCGCGCAGGCCGACATCATGTCGATCGGATCGGTCGGCCGCGATTTCGATTTCATCGGCGTCGGCGGCGTGCTGCATCACATGGCCGATCCGCTCGGCGGCTGGCGCGAACTGATCAAGCTGATGCGGCCGGATGCGCTGATGCAGGTAGGGCTTTACAGTGCGCATGCGCGCCAGGAGATCAATGCCGCGCGCAAGCTCGTTGCCGAACGCGGCTATCCGTCAACGGCGGATGGCATCCGCCAGGCGCGGCAGGATCTGTTCGCCGCGCCGAAGCACTACAATTTCATGACCTTGCGCGACTTCTTCACCACCAGCGAAGTGCGCGATCTCATCTTCCACGTCCACGAGCGGCAGTTCACGATTCCCGAGCTCAAGGATTTTATCGATACGAGCGGGCTGAACTTCATCGGCTTCGAGTTCAGCAATCAGGCGGTTCACCAGCACCACCGTACCGTGTTCGCCCAAAACGGCTGGTCGCTCACCGATCTTGCACGATGGGACGCGTATGAGCGCGACAATCCGGACATCTTCGCCAGCATGTACGTGCTCTGGGTGCAGAAGCGGTAACGGCATCGCGTCGCGCTGCCCAGGCAAAATTCCATCACCGAATTCCGTATGCGGGCGCGAGTCGGAGCGCGGGCGTAAAATCCTTCATCGATAACTTGCGCGCTATTGGGCAGCATGATCAAGTCGAGATCGTTGGCGCCGAGTCTGTGTGAGCCGTTGTCGGTATGAGACAACGCTGAGCGACGACGTCGGATCCCGGACGACGGGCTCGGCTCGAAACATGAATCCATGGCATGCGTGGTCTAAATCCAATTGTCGTCCGTATAATTCTGTCGTTGCTGATTCTGGCAGTTGCTGTTGCCGTGGTTGTGAGGCACGACGAATCCGATTTGCTCGGCCTCGCGGCCAGTATCCCGCCCGGAATCTACACCGCTGCCCTGGCTTGCCTGTTGGTCAACACGGTCGCGGCCGCGGCGCGCTTCAATTTCATCGCTGCGCGGACCAGTGGCGCATGGCGATTCCGGGATGCGATCGCCGTGGTCAGCGCAAGCAGCATGGCTGGCGCCATGTTCTTTCAGCTCGCGGGACAACTCGCGGCGCGGGGCGCCATCATGGCGAGAGCGCAGAGCGGTGCGTTTGCCAACGCCGTGGTTATCACCGCCTATGAGCGAATTTCCGCCGCAGCGGTGTCGGCACTGGGTGCACTGGCCGGCGCCTATATCGTTTTCGGCCGCGTCTATTTCGATTGGGGAACGGGTGCACCGCTGGCCAAGCTGACGATCGTCGGCACGCTGGCTCTGGTCGTCGGGATCGCCGTCAGCGGCGCGGCCTCATCGCTGTTGCCGAAGCTCAACGCCGGCACCGTCGGCCTTTGGGCCGGTTCGTTCCTGCTGAGCATATGCGTTCAGATTCCGGTCATGGCGGCTTACATGCTCGCCGCTCATGTTCTCGCGCCGCAGGCGCCGTTGCCGTCGCTGCTCGGCGCCACCATGATCGTGATGTTTGCGGCCAGCATCCCGATCAGCTTTGCCGGGTGGGGAATTCGCGAGTTGAGCGCGGTGCTTGCGCTCGGCGCAATCGGCGTCAGCCCCGCGCAGGCCGTGCTGACGGCAATCCTGGTCGGTATTGGTACAATGCTGGCGTCCGGCATCTTTGCGGCGGTGACGTTGCCGGCAGTTCTGACCAACAAGCCGTCCGTCGCGCCAACCGGCGAGCGCATCGACTATGCCGGATGGCTCGCGACGGCGGTGCCGCTCGCCGCCGCGATTGCCGTTCCTTTCCAGATTCATCTGCCGGTCTCGGGCAGCATCGTGAATGTCAACCTCGCGGATCCCATCGCGCTGGTCGGCGCCGCCCTGTTCACGCTGCGCTACGTTTCGGGGCGGCGGCTTCCAGTCTGGCGTCACCGGCTTCTGTGGTTCGCCGCGATCCTCGCCACGCTGGCGATTACGCTGTCCCTCTTTATCGGCTTCGCTCATTTCGGCGTGACGACCTGGGCCGTGATAAACAGGTTCGTCGGCTGGCTCGTGCTGTTGGCCTATGTTGCAACGGGCGCGCTGATCGTGACCGAGAAAGGTACACAGGGCGCGATCTTGCTTGCGCAAGCGTTCCTCGGCGCCATGGCGGCGGTTGCCGGCGCCGAAATCGTGCTGCTCGCGATCAACGCGTTTCACAAGCTCGGCGACGATATCGTATCGCCATTTGCCGTTGAAGGCATGGCGCAAAACCGCAATGCCTTCGCGTTTCAGCTCCTGCTCGCCATTGCGGTTGGGATCGGGCTTCGCATTTATGAGCGCGCACTTTTTGCCGGCATATTGCTACTCCTGACGGTGACGCTTTTTCTGACGTTCTCGCGATCGGGACTTGGAACGCTGGCGGCCTTGACGGTTCTGGCGGTCGCGATGAGCGGCCACGGCCGCGGCATCGCCATGGCCGCGCTTGTCTGCGTCACGGCAGGCGCCGCGATCTATGCCGTCATGGTCGGCACACCGCTCGTTGCCCAGTTCAATTTCGATCCGCTGAACATTTCAGAACGCATGGTGACGATCACCAACGGCCTCCGACTTTTTGTCGATCATCCGCTATGGGGCGCGGGGCTCGGGGCGTTCAGGAACGAGGGGCATCTGTCTCTCGAGGGGCAGGTTCTAGTGATTCATTCGACCTACGTCTGGCTGCTCGCGGAGACTGGCCTGTTCGGCTTCCTGTCGCTCGTCGTGCCGGCGGCGGCGATCATCCTGAGCGAATGGCGGCGCGTGCGACTGGACAAGGTGGCCGTGGCCATCGTGCTGTGCTTTGCCGTGATGGCGATCATGGGCCTGCCGGCCGATATGCTGTACCAGCGCACGTTCCGGATTTTGACCGGTGCATTATTGATGGTGCCGGCCGTTGTTCCAGACGAATCTGACGGCAGACCGGTTTAAGGCGCGGCGGCGAGGACCTTCGCACGAAGGCGGACAGGTTATTGGCGGAAGGGGTGTCTTATTAAATAGCTTCCGAAGCCTTCCGCATTCTTTCAGAAACGCTTTTGCTACACAGGTTTTTTGACTTTCGCTCTTGCGGGGGCTTCCGAAGAATTCCCGCTGTGTTACCTTGTGCGCCGGGTACAGAACCGGAGACAGGCGCGTGGCGGAATCGAACCGGCTCAACGCAATGAAGGTCACAAAGCTGGATAAGCCCGGCCGCTTTGGCGACGGCGGTGGGCTCTATCTGCGGGTGGCCGAATACGAAACCAAGGGCGGCAAGGCGCGCTCGAAAAACTGGATATTCCGCTTTGAGCGCGGTGGCCGTGAACGCCTGATGGGGCTCGGCTCACTGGATACCCTGTCGCTCGCGGAAGCGCGCGCCAAGGCCCGCGAGTGCCGGCAGTTGCTGCTGGAAGGCGTCGACCCGATAGAGGCGCGCGCCGTCAAGCGCGCGGCCATGCTGGCGCCGACCGTCATGCCGACCTTTGCCGAATGCGCGCGCGGTTTCATCAAGGCGCACCAATCGACGTGGCGCAATCCGGTTCACGCGGCGCAATGGCCGTCCAGCCTGGAGCGGTTCGCCTATCCCGTTGTCGGGAAGCTGCCCGTCGACATGATCGGCACGCCAGAGGTGCTGAGAATCCTGGAGCCGATTTGGGAGACGGTGCCGGACACCGCCCGGCGCGTGCGCGGCCGTGTCGAGCAAGTGCTCGATTGGGCGGCGGCACGCTCCTATCGCAAGGGCGAAAATCCTGCGCGATGGAACGGACACCTAAAGCAGTTGCTGCCGAACACAGCGAAGGCATTGCGTCGGAAGCATCACGCGGCCTTGCCCTATGCCGAGATTGGTGCGTTCACCGCCGAATTGCGGGCGAAGCGCGATATCAGCGCGCACGCTCTCGAATTCCTGATACTCACTGCGGCTCGGACAAGTGAAGTCATCGGCGCGCGGTGGTCTGAAATCGACTTTGCAGAAAAGCTTTGGACGGTGCCTGCAACGAGAATGAAATCGGGGCGGCCACATATCGTGCCACTCTCCGATCGAGCAATTCAGATCCTTTCGGAAGCGCCGCGCGAGTCGGATGGCGGTTTCATTTTCATCGGTCGGCGCGCGCACAAGCCGCTTAGCAATATGGCGCTGTTGGAAATGTTGCGCGGCATGCGGCCGGGCCTGACGGTTCATGGCTTTCGCAGCACCTTCCGCGATTGGGCGGGCGACCGGACGAACTACGCGCGCGAAGTAATGGAGGCTGCACTTGCGCACGTCGTCATTGACGAGACTGAGGCCGCTTATCGTCGATCGACGGCGGTTCAAAAGCGGCGGCGCATGATGGCGGAATGGGCAAAGTTTTGCAGTTCAACTCAATTAGGACAGTCGACGGTTGTTAACCTAGTGACCGCCAATGCCTAAGAACTTTTGCCTCATCACTGAGAAGCCGAGCGAATTGGACGTAAAGATAAGCGCCGCATTGAGCGCTTTGCCATGCGCGGCGAGCAATGAAGAAAGGGCGAGAAAATTCGCTACGCAGCAGATTAAAGAGGCAATCTATCGCGTCAGAATGTTGCCTGCTTTGACCCCGGCGCCACCGAAACAGCGCCGCGCGGAACTATCCAAGCTCGCGGCGCTCACAGCCGACTTAAGTCATCACCTAAAGCAAATGCACGGCTCGTCGCTTTTCCCAGTAGAGCGCGAATTTCCCTCCGTCGGAAACGAATTCGTCTCAAACCTGGATGCGTTGAACAGCATCGCCAACCGCGCGGCGGCTGAGGTGCCGGCGCAAAAGGCGGGCGGCGGTCGACCTGTGAAGATGGCTGGTCGCGGCTTAGCTGCAAGCCTCTGCGCAGTGTTTGAGTCGTACACTGGCCGCCGTGCAACGATAACCAATGACAACAATCGCAAGACCGGCCTATTCGTCCAGTTTGTTAAGGCCATCCTCGAAGCTGCCGACATCAAGGAACATGCAGCGAATCTAGCTGTTGAGGCAGCCACCATCCGCCGAGACGTATTTCCGACCACGGCGGTCAGGCGGCCGATGAGTTGATCGCTGCCGCCTATCGTGCCGAAGCTGACGCACACGAGATCCAAGCTTTGGCGAAGCGCCGGCTGGCTGATGAGTACGACGCGGCCCAAGAACGTGGTGAAATTCGTACCCAAGCTGACAACCAAGCTTTTTCCAGTGTGGAAAAAGCTTCAGGGCCGGCCGTCGTACCTCCGAAAGAATTGCACGAAGCCCGCCAGATCCGGGATGCCGAGATCAAAGAGCCGGGCGTCGTTCGGCGGTTAGGGGGCAAGGGGTAAAAACCCCTGTGGAGATCGTGTAGTTATTACCCCTTTGCAATTACAAAAGAAATCGGAAATTTAAGTAGCCGTCAGCAACAAGCGGATGGCTACCCATGACACACAAGCTCTTGCGCCTCGAAGCGGTCCGGGAAAAGACCGGCCTGTCGACCTCCGACATTTACGGCGCCATGAAAGAGGGCACGTTCCCGAAAAACGTGCCGATCGGCAAGCGCAGCGTTGCCTGGCTCGAAGCCGAACTCGACGAGTGGATCGCCGGTAGAATCGCGGCGCGTGACGACGGCGCTCCGAAGCCGAAGTCCGGCGGCCCCGGCCGCGGCCATGTCCGTACCGAAGCGCCGACGCCTGCGGCGGCCTGACCGCGCCATGTCGCACACAGTCACGATCGCGCGCGCCGCGCGCGGCTCGATCCTTGTCCCGGCCGGCGAGATCGCATATCCGAACGCACACGCGCCGGCCTGGCTAACCGGGGGCGGCCATGATCCTGCGGCCCGACGATGACCTCGAATTGATGACGCTGGTCGCCGACGTGCTGCATGACGTTCGCCTCGAAGGCGACACGCGCGCCTTGCTAGCCGGTCTGTTGCTCGATCGGGCGCGGGCCTATTTCCCGCTGGTAGCCGATCTTGGCCTGGCCGCGCGGATGGTCGTCGGCGCGGAACGCGCGCGACGCATGATGAACGAATTACGCGGCGCCGGTTTTCTGGCGCGCGTCTCTTGGACGGTCCCTTACGTCGGCCGTTCACCGGCCTATGCGAGCGTCTGCGGCGCGCCCCATGCGGTCTCCGCGATGCTGGCGCAGCATGGCGCCGCAAATCAGCGCGGCGGCCTCACAGCGCGCCCCAAGGGGCAGCGGGCATGAGCGGGTTGCACGTCATCGGTGGCCTTGACGTTGAGGCCAAGCAATCGCGCAAAGAAGCCCGGCGCCGAGCCGCACCGTTTCTTAATCGCTGGCGTCAAGCGGCGCGCGACTACCTGAAAGCCGGGAATACACCCCGGATCCAGCTTCAAGACCTCGAATTGCAAGACTGGCTGACGCGATTCCCGAGCGCAAACGACCTTTACAGCTATCCGTCGCAACAGCGGGCGGCCGATCAGTTGCGCGTGTCGCTCCGCACAGCGCAACGCATGTTCGGCCGGCTCCTGGCGGCGGGCTTCCTTGCTCCAGAATATCGCGGTCAAGGAAGGTCGGCGCGGTGGTACTTCGCCATTGCTGGAAGGCGGTTGTCGCAGTGCAGTTTGGCGGGTCTAGACGTGACAGATCTGTCGGGTCTAGACGTGACAGAATTGTCGGGTCTAGACCCGACAGATTTGGCGTACAAGCCTATAGAACGACAGCCTATTGAACGTAGCCTGTCTGAACTACAGCCGGAAGCACCATCACCACCACCACCGAGTATGACGCCGCGCGAGGCGCGGTCATTCGGTCGCGAGTTGGCGACGGAACTGCTGTCGGGGCTCACACACCGCCAGCGCCAGCACGCCCGCTGGCGCGGACTCTCGATTTGGATCGCAGATCAAATCGAGCGCGGTGCCGAACGGGTCGACGTCGCTTGCGGTATCGCAATGGCGCTGCCGTCTCTCAAAGGCGAACCGCCGTCGACCTATGACTATTTCCGGCAGCCGATCGAGCGGGCGCGCGCATCCAGGCTCAAGCCGCTGCCAGAGTTGAGTGGCCAACTTGGCCACTCTACCGGCAATGTCTCGCAATCCCGTCTTGTCGCCTATATCGCCGAACGTCTTGGCGTTGGCACGGCTGCAATAACAGCGCTCGGCGCTGATTGGCTCGCCGAACAGCATCAACAATTCGTCGCGCGGACGATCGGAATGCCCGAGATCGTCGCCGCTGCGCGCCAGCGGTTGACCGAAGGCGGCGCCTCATGATGCAGCAATGTCACAGGGCCACTTCTACCGAAACAAACGCGCGGCGAGCCATGCGCCTTTGCTGGCCTATGCGAGCCGCGCAAGGCTTCGCGGCTATCGACGTGCAAACGGCGTCCACTGAGTTTAGCCCCCGCCGGCAGCGAGGGCTAATCGTCCACCACCGGATGCACGCGGTGCATGCCGCGGGCGGTATCGGCAATGCCGCCGGCATTCGCCTTGAGGACCGGCGTGGTCCATTCGGACGCAACGTGCCAGAATTAAATACAGAAAGCCCACTGGCATGGGGAGGAACACAATGGCCGAAACAACCGCAGAGCGGATGGCGCGGCGCCGACGTACTCAGCCCTGGCTCAAATGGCACAAGACCGCGCGATGGCAGGCGCTGCGCCTTGAAACATTCGCTCGCGACAAAAACACCTGCCAGCGTAAAGGCTGCGGTCGGTTCGAACCAAACGTCGATGCGCTCGTCTGCGTTCACATCGTCGCTCACGAAGGCGACGAGCGGCTATTCTGGGACCCACAGAACGTCACCACGAACTGCAAGCCCTGCCAGTCAAGCGCGCATCAGCGTGAGATGCAGGGCTATCAGCACAAGCGCGGCATATGGGATTGAAACCGAGCATTTCTGCGACACGGTAATGGCACAAGAGGCCCCCGGGGGGGTAGTTCCAAATTTGGAAACCTCGATCGTCCGCGGAACGGCGTGGGCCAAGTCTAAAGATTTTTTAGTTTGGGCTCGAATTTTTTGCGCCCGGCCGGGCTTTTCGGTGCCTCTTGCTGCTGCGGACAATGCAGAAATCCAACAAATGCGGGCCTTTCCGAGAGGCGGGTGTCATGAAAGAGGGCATTATTTTGCTGGCCGATCTCTTCGGACCGGTCGTCGACAACTGTGCTCGCTGTGGTGCGCCGATCGAGCAAACCAGGCAACGCGGTCGGCCTCGCCGATACTGCAGCAAGGCTTGCGCTTCGGATGCAGCCGGCGAGCAACGCAAGGCCTGGCACCGGCAGCCGCATCGTCCCGTAACGTGCCTCACCTGCAGCGAACCTGTGCCGCAGCAAAGCGGGCCGGGGCGGGCATCGCGTTTTTGCTCTGCCGAGTGCCGAACCGCCGGCATTGCGGCCCGTGTTGCGCGGCGGCGCTCCGCTCGCCTCAAAGCCTAGCCAGCACGCGCGCCGAAAGGCCGTATCGGTGGGGCGCCCTATGACGAAGGCCGCGCCAGCCGTCGTCGAAAGCCGCGAAGATCGCCGCAAGCGCCTGGCGCGCGAACGGCAGGCGCGCCGGCGCGAGCGATGCGCAAGCGGCCGTCGCATGTGGGAGGTGCCGGCGGAAATTGCCGATGAGATCGACGCCAGCACCGACGAGGAATTCGCGGCGAAAATGGCCGCGCTCTACGCAAAGTTCGTCAAGTCATCCACAGCGTGACGCAGCGTGACACGGCGAGATTTTTTTCGGGGTATTGATTCGGACATGACCGAACACCAAACCGCAACCGACCTGATGACCGGCTTCGAGACCGCTGCCGCAACGCTCGCGCAATCGCTGGCCGATATCGCCGATAAGCGCGTTGCCGACCATGACGAGCGGCTAAGCGCGCTTGAGGCCCAAGCGCAAAGCCTGGCTGCGACGATCGAGGAAA
>Ga0180223_1001239_pt1 | contig 20777 bp, 16 predicted proteins | sample eDN5th30CKraftOP_FD_151337 | JGI IMG/M metagenome (GOLD analysis project Ga0180223, IMG submission 151337) | Enriched Organic Plus compost microbial communities from Emeryville, California, USA - eDNA 5th pass 30_C Kraft OP (version 2) (version 2) ... | reverse complement strand
TGGTGTTCGCCTCGGACTGCCCGTTCGATCCGGAGAAGGGCCCGGGCTATATCCGCGAGACCCTCAAGATCCTCGAGGAGCGCGACATGTCCAAGGAAGACCGCGAGAAGGTCTATTACAAGAACCTGGAGAAGATCACTGGCGTCAAGCTGGTGAAGTGATCGCCTGAGTTGGATTGACGCGACGCCGGGTAGCCCTCGATGGCTGCCCGGCGTTTTTGTTTTGTCTGCAGGATCACCGGGTCTCGCGCATCGCGCGGCCCGGTGATGACGGGTCAGAGAGTTTTTGAAGGCCGGCCTGTCCGCTCGAAAGGAAAGCCGCTCTGATCGTCAGGCGGCGTTGGCAAGGCGCTGGGCCTGATCGCCGGAGATGAGATCCGCCACCGACTGTCCCTGCTGCACGCCGGCCTTCAGCAGGGAGTGGCTGTCGATCGCTCCCGGCGCGCCTTCGGCGCAGACGGTGAGGCCGAGGCCCTGGCCCAGGCCGGCAAGCGCCTGCACCATCTTCCGTGCGCCGTCATCGCCGAGATGGTCCGTCAGCCGACGGTCGATCTTGACCTTGTCGAGCTTGAGTTCGCGCAGGTGATAGAGGTTGGAATAGCCGGTTCCAAAATTATCGAGCGCGATGGAGACGCCGGCGGCGCGAAGCGGAGCGAGGCTGGCCTTGGCCGCATCGAGATCGCGGACGATGGTGCTTTCGGCGATCTCGATCTCGAGCCGTCGGGGAGCAAGGCCGGCGGCGAGGACAACATCCAGGACGCCACCTGCGAAGTCGGGATCCTTGAGCTGGATTGGGACGACATCGATGGACAGCATGATCTGCGAGGGCCAGTGCAGGGCCGCCGCGCAGGCCTTCTCCAGAATGTGTCTGGTCAACGGAAAGATCAGCCCGGTTTCCTCTGCGATCGGCAGGTAGCGCTCCGGCGGGATGGCCGTGCCGTCCGGCGTCACCCAGTTCGGCACCGCCTCGAAGCTCACGACCTTCCCGGTCCGCAGATCGAACGAGGGCCGGTAGCACGGCACGATCAATTCCTGGTCGATCGCCTGTTTGAGCTGACGCTCCATCTGGTCGCGTTCACGCACCATCCGGTCCATGTCGGCTTCGAAAAAGCGGAAAGTCGAGCGCCGCTCGGCCTTGGCGCGATAGAGCGCGACGTCGGCCATGCGGATCGCTTCATCCACGGATTGCGCGTCATCCGGCAGCAGGGAAATGCCGATGGCGGCTCCGAGGTCATGACGGATGTTGCCGGTCTTGATGGGCTCGGCAAATCCCTGGATGATCCGGAGCGCTATGTTGGCGGCGGCTTCGGGGCCGAGCAGGTGAGGCGCCAGGACGGCGAATTCATCGCCGCCGAGCCGGGCGACGAGTTCTCCCTGCCGGACCGCGCGCAGGAGGCGCTGGGCGACGATCAGCAGAACCTCGTCGCCGATGCCGTGACCGTGGGTGTCGTTGACATATTTGAACCCGTTGAGATCGACCAGGATCACGGCGTGGGATGCGCCGCCCGGCGGCGGCGAAGCCGCGGCGACGCTCAGGGCTTCCTCAAACTGGCGGCGGTTGGCGAGGCCGGTCAGCGGGTCCTGGTAGGCCAGCTCCCGCGCCTGCCGTTCGGCCGCGATGCGCCGTACGATCTCGCGCTTCAAGGCGACGTAGCGCTGGGTGGCGAAGATCAGCAGGCCGATTGCAAAGACGCCGCCGAGCAACAGCGTCTCATTCAGGTCGATCGTCTTGTCCGCAGGAGTGGCCGTGCCCGACGTCACGAAAATATCGATCTCGAACGCCACATAGGCGAGAACGAGCATGACGGCGGCAAGCAGGCTCAGGTCCGTCACGCTGACCCGGTGCCGTGCGATGAAGTTCCAAAACTCGGACAAGCCAAAATTCGAGAGCAGGGAGGTCAGCCTCGTGGCAATGCCTTTCGGTCGCAGTCCAGGATCAAGCATCCCCTTCTCATCGCCGGTGATGGCCCTGGGTGCAATGGCCGGCTGGGGAGGGCTCGATAAAAGTCGCCACTGGACCCGGTGATTAACTGTGGAAATGATGGGCCCGTTATGACTTCTTAACAATAATTGGTGTGCGCTGGCTCGTACAACCGGAAATTAAGCGGCCCATGCTATCTGTGGTCGGGATTAGCCACGAATGACAACGCAACGCGAACCGGGAGCGCCAGACCAATCCGAGGACCCATTGGGGACCTCGCGTCATTCGTCGTCTGTTCTCAGCCGGCTCGAGGTGGCGTTGCAGCATATTTCCCACGGCCTTTGCATGTATGATGCGAATGGCCGGCTGGTGCTGTGCAATGACCGGTTCCGCAAGATGTATGGCCTGCCGGCCGATATCGGACCCGGCAGCCCGTTTCGCGCGATCATGCAGGCGCAGCAGCTGTTTCCCCTGGACGTTGCGGAAGCCTATGCGGCCGAGGTCGAAACAGAGGGGGGATTGCCCGGCCCGACGGACGTCGCCGTCACGACGAAACACGGCGAGATCATCAGGATCATCCGGCAGCGGACCGCGGACGGTGGATGGGTGTCGACCCATGAGAATGTCACCGAACAGGCGCGCGCCGAAACCGAACTCAGCCGGATCCAGACCTTTCTGACCACCGTGATCGAAAGCGTGCCGACCGGAATCGTCGTCAAGGATATTGCCAGCGGCAAATATCAGATCATCAACAAGGCGGCTGAACGCATCTTCGGGCACACCACTGGCGATTTCATCGGCAAGACGATTGAAGAGCTGCTTCCGAAGGGGCACGCCAGCAGCATCGCCAAATACGACAAGCAACTGGTCGAGAGCGGTGGCTCGGCGCTGGCCACGGAAGCCCAGGTCCAGGTGGCGGACGAACCGCGGATTTTATCAACCCAGCGTGTCGTGGTGCGCGATCCCGCCGGTGCGGCAACGCATATCGTCGCCGTCATCAATGATGTGACCGAACAGCGGCGAACGGAGGCGATGCTTGTTCACATGGCGCATCACGATCCGCTGACCGATCTCGCCAACCGGACCCTGCTGGCGAGTACGCTGGAGGAGGAGATTGAGCGGTCGAAGGAGTCGTATCTTGAGATCGCGGTTTTCATGCTCGATCTCGACCTGTTCAAGCAGATCAACGACTCGCTGGGGCACGCCGTCGGCGACATAATCCTGAAGATGACGGCAGAGCGTCTTCAGGGCTGCCTGCATGAGGGCGAGATGTCGGCGCGCCTTGGCGGCGACGAGTTCGCCGTGCTTCAGTTCCGCACCCGGCCGAATTCGGGACGTGCCCGCGTCCTTGCGAAGCGCATTCTCGATGCGATGTCGCGACCCTTCGACCTTGGCGACTGGACCGTCTCGCTGAGCACCAGCATCGGCATCGCCGTGGCGCCTCAACATGGCGCAGATGTGGATACTATTCTGAAGCGGGCCGATCTCGCGCTGTATGACGCCAAATCCAAGGGCCGCGGCTCCTACAGCGTCTTCAAGCCGAAGATGGAAACGGAAGCGCATGCCCGCCACCTGTTCCAGCAGGAGCTCCCCAAGGCGATCGAACATGGCGATCTCGAGCTTCACTATCAGCCGGTCGTGGATACGCTGACCGGCAGCACGGTCTGCCTCGAAGCGCTGGTGCGCTGGCGCCATCGCACGCTCGGCCTCATCGCGCCCGGCGAATTCATTCCGGTGGCGGAGCAGGGAGGGCTGATCACCAAGGTCGGCGAGTGGATCCTGATGACCGCGCTCGCGCAAGCCGCACGGTGGCCCGATGACATCAAGGTGGCGATCAATCTTTCGCCGGTGCAGTTCCGCGAGAGCGACCTGCTGGAGGTCATCATCAACGGCCTGTCGATGACCGGCGTGAAGGCCGGCCGATTGGAACTGGAGATCACCGAGTCTTTGCTCCTCGAAAGCGCGCCCGAGCGGGTCAAGGTCCTGCACCGGCTTCGCAATCTCGGCATTTCGATCGTGCTCGATGATTTCGGCACGGGCTATTCATCGCTGAGCTATCTGCGCTCGTTTCCGTTCGACAAGATCAAGATCGACCGTTCCTTTGTCGCCGAGATCTCGACCAACCGGCATTCGGCCGCAATCATTTCGGCAACCACGGGTCTTGCCCGCTCGCTGGATATCCGGACGGTGGCGGAGGGTGTTGAAACCGCCGAGCAGTTCGTGCTGCTGCAAGCGGCAGGGGTCGACGAAATCCAGGGATATCTGATCAGCCCGCCGGTGACGGAGGCCGTGCTCATCCGCCGCGGTTTCCAGTGGCGGGATGAGGTGCTTCGGGTCAAGCCATCGGTACAATCGCGATAGCTGCCCCTGTCCCCAAGCAGGGCCGCTACTTGTCCGGATCATCTGGTTTCTCAGCGACTGTTTCTTCCGCGACCCGCCATCCGGTTCCGGCATGCTCCTGCTGCTGTCGCGTGGTGTGAGCGCTGCCGCTGTGCGGATGCGGGCCGGATTTTCCTTCCTTCCCGTCGGGCTTGCGGGGCTTCGATGGCTGCCTTGCCGGATTCTGTTTCATCTGGCTGCCTCGTCATGGGTCACTGCGGGCTTTTGCCGAATGCGCTGCGGAGTTCGTCTTTCGCCGCTTCAAGCTTTCGGCGCCGGCTGGCCGACAGGTTCTTGCCCGCGCGATTGATGTAGAATGTCAGCATCGACATGGCCGAGCGGAACGGGCTCGACTTGCGGCGATGGCTGTGTTCGGCGGACTTCTTGAGCGACCTTGCGATATCCTCGGGCGAGCCTTTGAAAACCTCGCTTTCCAGATCAAGCGCGTCGCTGGTCCTTGTCACGTCCGCGGACCATTTCTTTCCACCCTGGCGTTTGGCACGCATGGCTACGCCTCCCTTGGCTTTACCAGCAAACCAAAGACAGTTCTTGTTGTTCCATCGTCCGCTGTCCTCGCATCTCACGGCGAGCATCGCGGAATACACAAATCGGGATAAACAGATGTTGCGCGCCCGAAGCCCCCCTTCGCGAGGAGCTTCGGGCGGCGCGGCTGAGCAACAACTAGCTTGCAGCTTTCAGATTGAGCGAGGCTTCGGCGAGCGCTGTCAGCTTCTTGTCGGTGGCCTTTTCCTCGTCGAGAGTTTGCTGGAGCAGATTGGCGATATCGCCGCGGCCCGTCCGCTTGGCCCAGGTCACGAGCGTGCCGTAACGGGTGATCTCGTAGTGTTCTACAGCCTGTGCGGCGGCGGCAAGGGCGGCATCGAGCACGTTCTTGTCCTCGACTTCTCCGGCGACATCCTCCGCTTCCTCGATGATGCCATCGATGGCTGGACAGTCGACGCCCTTCGCGTCAACGCCGCACAACTTGAAGGCCTGCTTCAGGCGCTCGGTCTGGCCCTTGGTTTCCATGAGGTGAGTCTCGAAGGCCTGTTTGAGCTTCGGGTCGGACGCTTTCGAGACCATCTTCGGCAGCGCCTTCAGGATCTGATTTTCGGCGTAATAGATATCGCGCAGCGTATGCACGAAGAGATCGTCAAACGTCTGGATGTCCTTTGAGAATAAGCCCATGGCTTGTTCCTTCCCTGCTGTGGCTGTCGTGTTGAGAGTGAGAGCTCGCATGCCGTCTCTCACCATTGTCCGCAAACGACGCAGCGGAGCTGATGTTCCACGGAACAGATCGAAGATCAGGTTCAGATGACCGAGACGGCGCGAGGGGAACCCGAACTGAAAGAGCCTGTGATCAGTTTGATCCCGCTTCATCTGCGCGCATCCTGCGCCCCGATATGGCTCAGCCTGCGCTTGATTTTGTTGGCTTATTTGGATGCACGAGGAACGATGTGAAGGGCCTGCCGTTGCCCAGGCGTCGTGAGAAAACGACTCTGTCAGCCTCAGTCAATCTGAAAGGACAAACCATGGCACAGAACCAAGGCACCTCGAACCGCGGCTTCGCCAGCATGGACGATGACAAGCAGCGCGGCATCGCCGCGAAGGGCGGTCATAGCGTTCCGGATGAGAAGCGCAGCTTCTCGCGGGATCACGAGCTTGCGGCAGAGGCTGGACGCAAGGGAGGCCAGAGCGTCGCTGACGAGGACCGCAGCTTCTCCAAGAACCGCGGTCTCGCCGCCGAAGCCGGACGCAAGGGCGGCCAGTCCTGACCTTTGACGGTTCAGTGCAGCAGGCACGGGATGCGTGAAGAAGAAGGAGCGAGAGCTCCTTCTTCTTTTGGCCGATCGGCTGTGTGCAGACGTCTGCGCGCTGATCAGATGCGAGACGAGCCGGCTTCTTCAGCCTGGCTGACCAGCAGCAGCCAGATCATAGTCATTCAAAACTAGAGTGTTTGACACCCTGTCGCACCGGGGCTTACGGAAACGTGGGGCTGGTTCATGACTGGCCGGTCGGCAGAGGTTGATATGGGAATGTCCTTGCTCCGTCTCGTTGGCGCTCTCGCACTGGCGGCTTCCGCCTTGGGGTTGCCGGGCGTCGCGGCAGCTCAAAGCGGTGGCGACTCGATCGTCGTCTACAACGCGCAGCACGAGAGCCTGACCCAGGCCTGGGCGGATGGTTTCACCCGCGATACCGGTATCAAGGTGGTGCTGCGCAACGGCGGCGACACCGAGCTCGGCAACCAGATCCTGCAGGAAGGGGCGGCGTCGCCGGCCGATGTGTTCCTGACGGAGAATTCCCCGGCAATGGCGCTGGTCGATGGCGCCGGCCTGTTCGCTCCGCTGGGGCAGGATATCCTCGCCCAGGTGCAGGAGAGCTTCCGGCCATCGAGCGGCCGCTGGGTTGGCGTCGCGGCCCGCTCCACGGTGTTCGCCTACGACAAGACCAAGCTGAAGCCGGAGCAGCTGCCGAAGTCGATCATGGATCTTGCCGATCCGGCATGGAAACGGCGCTGGGCGGCGGCGCCCGCCGGCGCGGACTTTCAGGCCATCGTCAGCGCCATGCTGCAGCTTAAGGGCGAGGCGGCCACGGCGGCCTGGCTGAAGGCGATGAAGGAGAATGTCATCCGCTATCGCGGCAACGGCGTGGCGATGAAGGCGGTGAATGCCGGCGAAGCCGACGGCGCGGTGATCTATCACTACTATTACTTCGGCGATCAGGCGCGGACCGGCGAGAACAGCAACAACGTTGAACTCTATTACTTCCGCAACAACGATCCGGGCGCGTTCGTCAGCATCTCCGGCGGCGGCGTGCTGGCGTCGAGCAAGAAGAAGCCTCAGGCGGAAGCCTTCATCAAATGGATCACCGGCAAGGGCGGCCAGGAGGTGCTGAAGACCGGCAACTCCTACGAATACGCGGTGGGCGTCGGCGCCCAGTCGAATCCCAAGCTGGTGCCGCTGGCCGATCTGCAGGCGCCGAAGATCGATCCATCGAGCCTCAACAGCAAGAAGGTCACCGACCTGATGATTGCGGCCGGCCTGTTGTGACGGTGCGGCCGCAGCGTTGATGCCATCACGTCAGAGTCTATGAGCGTCCTTCCATCCTCGCCGCCTGTTGCTAATGCCAGTCCGGTTTATGCGGCGAGGGAAGGGCTTCTGTCGTCGGTGATGCGGCGCGGTCTGCGGCCGGGCGACCTCGTCAGCGGCATTGCGGCGCTTGTCGCACTGTTCGCGCTGCTGCCGGTCGGCTTTGTCATCTGGATCACCATCCAGACCGGATGGGAGACGGCGACGGCGCTGGTCTTCCGGCCACGGGTCGGCGAACTTCTCGTCAACACCGTGCTGCTGGAAGCCTGCACGATCCCGCTCACAATCATCCTCGCGGTGGCGCTGGCATGGCTCACGGAACGTACGGACCTGCCGGGCGCCCGCATCTGGTCGTGGCTGGCGGTCGCGCCGCTCGCGGTGCCGGCCTTCGTGCACAGCTATGCCTGGGTGAGCCTTGCGCCGGGCCTGCATGGCCTGTTCGCCGGCGTGCTGGTGTCGGTGATCGCGTATTTCCCGTTCCTGTATCTGCCGGTATCGGCGCAACTGCGGCGGCTCGATCCGGCGATCGAGGATGCAGCCACATCGCTGGGGCTTGGGCCCTGGGCGGTGTTCCGCCGCGTGGTGCTGCCGCAATTGCGGCTGGCGATCTGCGGCGGCTCGCTGCTGATCGGCCTGCACCTGCTGGCTGAGTACGGCCTCTTCGTGATGATCCGCTTCGACACCTTCACCACCGCGATCGTCGATCAGTTCCAGTCGGCCTATAACGGCCCCGCCGCCAACATGCTCGCCGGCGTGCTGGTGGTGTGCTGCCTGTTCCTGCTCGGGCTCGAAATCCTCATCCGCGGCAACGAGCGCTACGCGCGCGTCGGCTCCGGCGCCGCCCGCATGGCCATCAAACGCCGCCTCGGCCCCGCAACGTGGCTGTGCCTGCTGCTGCCGGCGGTCACGACCGCGCTGGCGCTGGGCGTGCCTTTCGTCACATTGACCCGCTGGCTGGTGGCGGGCGGCGCGGAGATCTGGCGCTGGCCGGCGATCAGCGCGGCGCTGGTGCAGACCTTCGCCCTGGCGCTGGCCGGTGCGGCGCTCACCACGCTGGCGGCCGCGCCGATGGCGTGGCTCTCGGTGCGCGCGCCGGGCCGCCTGCAGCGCATTCTGGAAGGCTGCTACTATTACGTCGGGTCGCTGCCGGGCGTGGTCATCGCGCTCGCGCTGGTCACCGTCACGGTGCGGGTCGCGCTGCCGCTCTATCAGACCTTCGCCACCGTGCTGATGGCCTACATGCTGATGTTCCTGCCGCGCGCGCTGATCGGGCTGCGCACCAGCATCGCGCAGGCGCCCGTCGAGCTTGAACGCGTTGCGATGGCGCTCGGCCGCACGCCGTTCCAGGCGGTCTGCCAGACCACCATGCGGCTTGCAGCGCCCGGCGTCGCGGCGAGCATGGCGCTGGTCGGGCTCGGCATCACCACCGAACTGACCGCGACGCTGATGCTCGCGCCCAACGGGACGCGCACGCTCGCGACCGAATTCTGGTCGCTGACCAGCGAGATCGACTACGCCGCCGCCGCGCCCTATGCGTTGATGATGGTGCTCTGGTCGCTGCCGCTCACAGTCATGCTTTACGCGCAATCGAAACGGGCGGCCGGGCGATGATCCTTCTCGGCGTTCAGGATGTCAGCAAGCGCTATGGCCCGGTGGTCGCCCTCGACCGCATCGATCTTTCTGTGCCGGCCGGCAGCCGCACGGTCATCGTCGGACCGTCGGGATCGGGCAAGACCACGCTGCTGCGGATCATCGCCGGCTTTGAAGTGCCGGATGCCGGCCGCATCACGCTGGATGGCGAGGTGCTGGCCGACGGTCCCCATGTCGTTCCCGCACATCGCCGCGGCATCGGCTTCGTTCCGCAGGATGGCGCGCTGTTTCCCCATCTCAGCGTCGCCCGGAATATCGGCTTCGGCCTCGACCGGGCCATGCCCGGCCGGGATGCGCGCATCCTCGACCTGATGGACATGGTCGAACTCGACCGGAAGATGCTGGACCGGCGGCCGCACGAATTGTCCGGCGGCCAGCAGCAGCGCGTCGCGCTGGCGCGGGCGCTCGCGCGCAAGCCGCGGCTGATGCTGCTCGACGAGCCGTTTTCCGCGTTGGATGCCGGGCTGCGGGAGACGATGCGCAAGGCCGTGGCGAAGGTGCTGCAGGCGGCCGGCATCACCGCCATCCTGGTGACTCACGATCAGGCTGAGGCGCTCTCCTTTGCCGATCAGGTTGCGGTGCTGCGCGATAGCCGGCTGGCGCAGGTGGGGGCGCCGCAGGACATCTATCGCCATCCGGCGGATCGCAAGACGGCGGAGTTCCTGGGCGACACCATCGTGCTGTCGGCCGATCTGCGCGACGGCTGGGCTGAGTGCAGGCTCGGCCGTGTGGCCGTCGATGCGCCGGCGCGGCGCGGCAAGGCCGAGATCATGCTGCGTCCCGAGCAGGTGCAACTGGTGCAGGCCGGGCCGGAGGTGGGAGAGGCCGAAGCACATGGCTGCTACGGGCAGGTCACCGATGTCGAATTCGCCGGTGCGGTGTGCATGGTTGCCGTGTCGCTGCTGATCCCGTCCGGCGCTGCCGCAAATGCCGCAATGTCTGGAGCGCCGCTGATGATCCGCTCGCTGAGCAACGACCTTCCGCCGGTAGGATCGCGCGTGCGGATTACCGTCACCGGCAAAGCCCACGTCTTCGAGGCGTGACGTTCATCGGGGCTTAACGCTGTTCGCTGCTTGGCCCGTAGCCTTTTGCCGGGCAGGGAACCATCCCGTGAGCTGGGCGTTTCGTTGATCTGGTTTGAGAGTCCACACAGCTTACCCCGGCCTTCTGGGCCGGGGTTTTTTCTTTTGGGCGGTTCCCTCTTTTCAGGCCGCTTTCCCCTGCAGGAGGGTGACACCGGTCAATCGCTCCGAGACCTCCCACAGCCGCCGCCAGGCTTTCTGATCGAGAGCGGCTTTGACGATCTTCGCCGGCTTCGGCTTGCCTGTCATTTCGTAGAAGCCGTCCGGTCCATAGAGCACGCCGCCCGCGGCTTCCGGTGCGGTCGCCGCATAGAGCGTCGGCCACGCGCCTTCGGCGGCGGATTGAGACAGGAATGGTGCGAGCAGGTTGCTGAAGCGTTCAAACAAAGAGACCCGGTCTTCGTTGCCCATGCGCGGCCCCGCGCTTTGAAGGCCGGTCAGTGCAAAACCCGGATGCGCGGCGTTGCTGGTCAGCGGCCACTGCGCCATGCGCGCGCGGCGCTCGAGCTCCAGGCTGAACATCAGCGTCGCCAGCTTGGACTGGCAATAGGCCGCCCATGCCCGATAGCTCTGCTCGAACTGCAGATCGGCGAAGTTGATCCGACCGCTGCGGTGCGCGAGGCTGCTCAAGGTCACCACCCGCGGCGTGGGCGCCGCGAGGATCTGCGGCATCAGATGCAGCGTCAGCGCGAAGTGGCCGAGATAGTTGGCGCCGAACTGCATCTCGAAGCCGTCGGCGGTGACGTGGCGCGTGGGGATCGCCATCACCCCCGCATTGTTGATCAGAAGATTGAGCCGCGGCGCGGCTTTGGCGATGCGTTCCGCGCAGGCCGCGACCGAGGCGAGGCTGGCCAGATCGAGAGGTTCGAAGCTGACATCGGCATTCGGGTGAGCCCGGCGGATCTTGGCCAGAACCTCGGCGCCTTTTGTTTCGTTCCGCGACGCCAGGATGACGCGCGCACCGGCGCCGGCGAGAACGAGGGCGGTCTCATAACCGAGCCCGCTGGTCGCGCCGGTGACGACGGCCGTGCGCCCTGTCTGCGAGGGAACGTCTTCCACACTCCAGTTCACCATGCTGATCTCCCGTCCGCGACAGGCCCGAGGCTGATGCGGCTCTCTTGGTCAGGCCACATTGGCAGCGCAGGGTCATTGCGCTGGCAGGCTTCGATCTCCAATATCTACACTGAATGCAAATTTGCAATAGGTGAGATCATGTATCATGCAGATCATCTCTCCCTGAGGGCCATCAGGGAATTTGGGCACCGGCTGTCTCCCGGATGCACGCGCTGGACGCTGTCGCGCGGCACAGCCTGTGTGTCTGCGAATGATCGGCCAGGACCCGGCGGTCGCGACCGGGCCTCGTTTGCGGGTTCAAGCTCTTCGATTGCGCCGGGGGACGGACCGGCATCCATCAGCGGCTATCCCGACTTTGTTTATTTCTTCCGGTCGTGGATCGCCGATCCGCTGCGGGTTGCAGCCATTGCCCCTTCGGGAGAGATGCTGGCGCGCGTCATCACCCAGGATATCTCGGTGAAGGACGGGCCAGTGCTCGAACTCGGTCCTGGAACCGGTGTGTTCACACGCGCTCTTCTCGCCCGCGGCATTGCGCAAAGCGATCTCACGCTGATCGAATACGGACCTGACTTCGCACAGACACTGCAGCTTCGCTTTCCGGAAGCCAGGGTGCTGCGGATGGACGCCGCGCAGTTGCGGCGTGCCGACCTGTTCACCGGCGCCCCGGTGGGGGCTGTCATCAGCGGCCTGCCGCTGTTGTCGATGTCGCCGCGCAAGGTCATCGCGATCCTGTCCGGATCGTTCCACTATCTGCGGCCAGGCGGCGCTTTCTATCAGTTCACCTATGGGCCGCGGTGTCCGGTGCCGCGTCCCATTCTCGACCGGCTGGGATTGAAGGCCACCCATGTGGGAAGGGCCTTGCGCAATCTGCCGCCGGCGGCGGTTTATCGGATCACGCGGCGGGCCGCCATCGCGAGCCTGCGCGAGGCGGCTTGAACGGCTGGTTACCGGTGATGCAAAGTCGTTCCTCAGGGATGCGGCGGATGATATCCCTACACGACATGCGAGTTTGCAACCGACAGGACGATGAACGACTCGAATCAAAAAAGTGCCGGGGCCGGCGAGGGCCTCAGGGAGCGCAAACGCAGGCAGACGCGGGAACGCATCGGACAGGCGGCGATGACATTGTTCATCGAGCGGGGTTTCGACGCCACCACGGTTGATGACATTGCGGCGGCGGCGGATGTCTCCAAGCGCAGTTTCTTCGATTATTTCCCGACCAAGGAGGATGTGGTCTTCGCCTGGCAGGACAGGTTTGGTGATGTGCTGATTGCGGCTGTGGCGGCGCGTCCCACTCACGAGCCGCTGGCCCGCGCTGTCGAAGAGGCTCTCACGTCCACCGTCGTCGCCGCCGTGGATCCCCAGTCTCTCGCCATTGCGAAACTCATTGCCGAGACACCCGCATTGCGCGCCCGCGACCAGCTCAAATACGCCAAGCTCGAGCAGAAACTCACCTGCGCGTTGATGGAGCGTGTGAAAGGCGAGGCCGGCCAGTTGCGGGCCCGCCTTGTGGCGATGGTCGCGGTCGGCAGTCTGCGGGTTGGCGCCGAGGTCTGGCATGCGCGGCGCAGAGCCGAGAATGTCGAAACCTATATCAAGCGGGTGTTCAAGTCGCTATGGGCCGAGCTGCGCGAATTCGGACGAGTGGGTGGTGATGACAAGCAATCCTAGGCCGTTTCCTGATATTGTCCGCTGTGTTGCAGCGCTGGGACTTGTGGGTGTTTTAGCTGTGCCTGCTCATGCGCAATCCCGCCCGACGGGCAATGATATCAGCGTCGTCGGAACGCTGACCGGCGAGGGCGTGCCGTGCCCGACGATGCGCGGCGATGACGGACGTCTCTTCAGCCTGAGGGCAGGCAATCTGCTGAAGGATTTCAAGGCCGGAGACCGTGTCCGCGTCGAGGGGCTGGTGGCGGAAATGTCAATCTGCCAGCAAGGCATCACGATCGTACTCAAGCGGATCGAGAAAGCCGGCTGAACACCTGATTGTAAAAATCTAACAATCACAGCAGTTTTGAAGAAACAAACAACTCGGCTTTTCGCCGGAATGACGCGCATGTGATTGGTTCACGCCAATCGGCGGTGTAACCTGTGCCCCGGGGGTGACATTTCAACACGTTTGAAACATGTCGGCTGGGGGGCGCACGGAATCCATGACCAACACGCAACATCTGACGACGCGCCGCTGGCGGCGTGCTCTTTTGGCTTGTGCATTTGGTACACCGTTTGTCATTCCCATGGGAGCTTCGCCGGCACTGGCGCAGTCGGTGGTGTCTGCGGCCCGCGATGCGCGCGTGATTGTGGTTCCGAATACGCCCGAGGGCAGGGCGGCGGTCTCCGCCACGGCAGCGCGGGTGCTGACGACCTACCGGACCTTCACGCTGGTGGAGGCGCGGGGATCACAGGTCGACAAGCTGGTGGCGGCCGGCGGCGAGATCCGTGACGACATGCGCGACGTGCGCATGGGCGCATTCTCGTTCGATCCGATTGAAGCCGACAGCTATCTGCGGGCGAAGACCGGCGCTTCGCCGCGCCTCGCCAGCAAGGACGGCTCAGGGCTGATGCTGGTCCAATATGTCGGCCCGCTCAAGGATCAGTGGATCGACGCGGTGCGCGCGACCGGCGTCGAGGTCGTCTCCTACATGGCGCAGAATGCGCAGCTTGTGGCCGGCGACAGTGCCGCGCTCGCGGCGTTGTCGGCTTTGCCGTCGCGCAGGTCGTTCATTCGCGCGGTCATTCCTTATCCGGCGATGGCCAAGCTGCGGCCGGGATTGCAGAAGAGCGGCGCGGCGTCGGTCGTCGTGTCGACCGTCGCCGGCAAGGCCGGAGACGCCGCGCGCACCATGCTCGCACGCGTCTCGCGTCCGGTCGGGAAGCCGGTGAAGGTCGCGGGCATCATCCAGCATCGCGTGTCGCTCGATGCTGGTGCGATCGGTGAACTTGCGGAGCAGGGCGGTGTCGTCGCCATCGAGCAATTCGTCGCGCCAAAGCTGCTGGATGAAAGAAACTCGACGATTCTCGCCGGCGCGCTGAACGGATCGTTTCAGCCGGTGCTGGGCTCCGGCTATCTCCAGTACCTTCAAAGCAAGGGCTTCAAGAGCAACAGTGCGGTCATCGTCGACATCACCGATGAAGGACTCGACAAAGGCGTCGTGCCGCCGCCGGCAGGGTCGCATCCGGACTTCTTCGTGGCCGGCAACAGCGCCGGCGCGAGCCGGATTGTCTATGCCCAGGAAGCGACCGCGGGTGACAGCGATGCGCGCGATTGCGGCGGCCACGGCACCAATGTCGCCTCGATCGCCACCGGCTTCAACAGCCTGACGGGCACCAACCACGAGGATGCGCAGGGCTTCAACTATGGTCTCGGCGTCCAGCCGTTCGGCAAGGTGGGGGCCACCAAGATCTTCAACTGTGCCGGCAGCTTCGATGTCCAGACATCGCTGACGGATTTGCGCAGCGCCGCCTATGCAGCCGGCGCGAGGATATCGAACAATTCGTGGGGCGCGGCGGTCGGCGGCGCTTATACCGCGATCTCCCAGGAGCACGATGCGCTGGTGCGCGACGCTCAGCCGGACGTGCCCGGCAACCAGCAGATGGTCGAAGTCTTCTCGGCCGGGAATTCGGGGGCGGGGCCGAACACGATCGGCGCGCCCGGCACCGGCAAGAATGTCATCACCGTCGGCGCCGCTGAAAGCGTCCGCCAGATCGGGTTCAGCGATGGCTGCGGCGTGTCCGATCTTCAGGCGGACAGCGCCCGCGACATCGTCGACTTCTCGAGCCGCGGCCCGACCGACGATGGCCGCATCAAGCCGGACATCGTCGCGCCCGGCACCCATGTGACCGGGGCCCAGCCGCAGACCGGCGCGGACTATAACGGCTCGGGGACCTGCAACGCGCAGTTTCCGCTCGGCGGGTCGATCTACAACATCGTCTCCGGCACCTCGCAGGCAGCGCCGGTGGTGACCGGCTTCGCCTCGCTGATCCGCAGCTGGTACAGGGACAATCTCAGCCCGTCCGATCAGCCGCCCAGTCCGGCGATGACCAAGGCGCTGATGATCAACACCGCTGTCGATCTCGCCGGCGGTCAGGACGGGGCGGGAGGACTCAATGCCAACGTTCCGACGCAGATTCAGGGATGGGGCCGGGTCTTCCTTGGCGGCGTGCTGAACAATGCGGCCCGGCAGGTTGTCGACCAGACAGCGCGACTGACGGATTCCGGGACCCAGACCGACCGCTATTATCACGTGGACAACGCCAACCGGCGTCTGCGCGTCTCACTGGTGTGGACCGACGCGGTCGGTCCGACCACCGGCAACTCGTTCGTCAACGACCTCGACCTGCAGGTCACCGCCGGCGGCCAGACCTACAAGGGCAATGTGTTGTCCAAGGGGCTCTCCGCGACCGGCGGCGCGTTCGACACGCGCAACAACGTCGAGAATGTCTTTCTTCCGGAAGGGGTCACCGGCCCGATCAAGGTCAGCGTCATCGGCCGCAACATCGCCGGAGACGGGGTGCCCGGCAATACGGACGCCACCGACCAAGACTATGCGCTGCTGGTCTCCAACGCCACGCCACGGGTCGGCTCGCTGGGCGTCCTCAACAAGGTGGGCATGACAGCCACGCCGCTCGGCGACGGCGATGCCACCTTTGAGCCGGGGGAGCCCTTCAAGCTGCGCGTGAAGCTCAGGAATGTCGGCAACGCGACGGCGTCGCCGATCACCGGTGTGCTGTCGGCGAGCGCAGGTGCGACCGTCAACCAGGCCAACACCACCTGGCCTGATCTCGCGCCCAACGCCGCCAAGCAATCCGTGGCGCTGCTGCGGGGGACGATCAGTCCTTCGCTGGAGTGCGGGGACTCCGCCCAGCTTGCGCTGGCGGTGTCCCACAATGGGTCGTCGTTCAGCCTTCCCATCAGTCTACGGACTGGAAAACGCGGCACCCCGGCGACGATCATGTCCAGCGACGTGCCGAAGGCCATCCCGGATTTTTCCGCCGGTGGTGTCCCCTCCATCCTCGCATTGAGCGGCACCGGCTTCGTCAATGAGATTCAGGTCAACATCGGGTCCATCACCCATACCTTCGTCAGCGACCTGCAGATCGACCTGACGTCGCCGAGCGGCAAGACGGTGAGGCTGTTCGACCGGCAGGGCGGGAGCGGCGACAATCTCGTCAACACCGTCTTCAGCGATGCCGCGGCCACGTCCATCACGGCCGGCGTCGCGCCCTTCACCGGGACGTTCAAACCGGTCGAGCCGTTGTCGGTGTTCAAGGGAGAATCGGTGACCGGCAACTGGGTCCTCACGGTGCGGGATCTGATCAGCCAGGACACCGGGACGTTGCAAAGCTGGGGACTGACCCGCCGGAAGTTCGTCTGCTCCTGATGGCGCGGCGGCCGGGCGGAAGGAGCCCAATCCTTCCGCTTGCCGGCCGGAAGCAAGCGAGAGGGCGGCTCCCTTTATCGGGTGAAACGGGTGGCCGCTCTTTCGATTCGCGGCCGGCTTTGTAGGACAATCCGTGACGCCATCGGCCCTGCGTCAAATTTGCCCAAGGGGTGGCTGAAGTATGGAAGTTCGAGCGCCAACAGGCCCGTACCCGGGCTCGCTCTTATAATTATAAGTCTGAATTTATGCCTATAAGTTGCTGATTTATATCATATAAGATCATCATTTCCCGGCGTGATGGGCTTTTCCACAGGGGCCCGGAAGTTGCGTGCTATTTAGGCAACACGGCCCCCAAAAATGGCGCAATGCAGCGGATTCAGCCCCGCTTGTCATTTACCGATCGAGAACTGCGGGTAGTTTGCCGGCGCGACGGAGGGCTATCCCCGAAGTCGGCCCATCCGGTCTCTTCATTTTCCCGAGGGGGGAGGCGACCGGGCGGGTTTGGTGGGAATTGGGACTTTCCAGGGTGCTTGCACCTGACGGATTGAAACACTCCCAAATTTTTTAACTGGAGGTTCACAAATGAAGATGGTGAAAAGTCTTCTCCTCGGCACGGCGGCTGGTTTTGTCGCTTTCGCTGGGGCGCAGGCTGCCGATCTTCCCGTCAAGGCCAAGCCGGTCCAGTACGTGAAGATCTGCGATATGTACGGCGCCGGGTATTTCTACGTTCCCGGAACCGAGACCTGCATCAAGCTGGGCGGCTATGTCCGCTTCAACACCTACGTCAACAACACCAGCGGCACCGTTTACACCAACGGTGGCTTTGGCCGTTTCAACAACGCTGAGACCAAGGATGTCACCAGCCGCGTCCGTGTCTACCTGACCGGCGACGTGCGCTCGCAGACGGCCTATGGCACCCTGCGTTCGTACTATGCGGTGCAGATCCAGAACCCGACTGGCAACGCCAACGGCACCGGCACCAACAGTGCTGCCACGGTCCAGATCATCCGCGGCTTCATCCAGTTTGCTGGCTTCACCATCGGCCGCACGACCTCGCTGGCCGATACGCCGAACGCCATTGAGATGGCGTCAGGCAACTGGAACTCGGTTGGCGGTTCGACGACCTCGACCGGTATCAACGCCCTCCAGTACACGTTCCAGTTCGGCAACGGCTTCTCGGCATCGCTCGGTCTCGAAGACTCCGACCAGCGCGACCGGCCGCTGTACAACGTGACTGTCACCCCGACGTCCGGAATTCTCACTGGCACTGACTCCAGCAGCTCCGGTGCCAATATCGGCAGCACGGTTCCGGAAATCACCGCCAACCTCGACGTGACCCAGGCCTGGGGCTCGGCGCGGGTCGTCGGCGCCCTGCATAACGTCCGTGGCGCTTACTACAGCGGCACCGGCACTCTCAATCCGAGCGGCGCCTGCCCGGCTGCTGCTGGTGGCACTGCCTATCCTGGCGTCGAGGCTTGTGGTCGCCCGAGCGACAAGTGGGGTTACTTCGTCGGCGCGGGCTTCACGATCACGGCAATCCCCGGCATGCCGGGCGATCTGTTCGGCGTGAGCGGCGGCTATTCTGACGGCGCGACCGCTTATGCGGTCCCGTTCAACAGCGTTGCCATGTACAAGGGCGGCAAATACACCGTCGGCAATGCACCGGATGGCGTTTACGACAACCGCGGCAGCATCCAGACCACGAAGGCCTGGTGGGTCAGCGGCGCGTATCAGCACGCCTGGGCGCCGAACCTGAAGAGCTCGGTCTATGGTGCTTATGCGGCCGTCGACTTCTCGGCCAAGGCGCAGGACCTGGTTTGTGGCATCCCGAACGGCCGCTGCAACCCGGACTACAACTACTGGCTCGTTGGTTCGCGGATCTTCAACTGGACCCCGGTGCAGAACCTCGATATCGGCCTCGATGTCGTGTACTGGAAGTTCAACTCGGCGAAGTCTACGACGGGCTTCGGCAATCCGGGTGGTCCGATCCGCCCCGATCGCAAGATCGGCAACAACGACGTCTGGTACGCCAACCTGCAGATCACCCGCAGCTTCTGGCCGTGATCGCCTGATCACTGTCTGAAACTCGATCTGGAAACCCCCGGCGAGAGATCGCCGGGGGTTTCTGTTTTCAATGATCGTGGCGGCGACGGCCGAGCGTGCGACGGGTGCTGCTGCGTCGAGAGGGGCCGGGCCTCTGACAGAGATAAATTAAGCGTGATTGACATGTAGATTTCATCGAAGATCCCCGGAATTTGTATTTCACATAACTTCAGAGCTCAATTTTCCCCCGATCTCACAAGGGCCGACGCGCGTTTGTGTTGTTTCCGCGACAGTTGCCAAGAAATGGACAGGATGTCGCAGCGGGCAGGCGTTTCCCGGTTGTTCCCCAAAGGTGTTGGAGTATCCTCAGCGATATCGGCGAGGGGGGGCATCCCCGAGTCGACCCATTCGGCCTCTTCTTTCCTGAGGGGAAGTGGCCGGATGGACTCGTGGGGATCGGGACTTTCCAGGTGCTCGCACTTGTTCAGGTGCAAGCACCTGACAGATTGAACCCTCCCAAATTTTTAACTGGAGGTTCACACATGAGGATGGTGAAAAGTCTCCTCCTCGGTACGGCGGCAGGATTTGTCGCTCTTGCCGGGGCGCAGGCTGCCGATCTTCCCGTCAAGGCCAAGCCGGTCCAGTACGTGAAGATCTGCGACTTGTATGGAGCGGGGTACTTCTACGTTCCCGGAACTGAGACCTGCATCAAGCTGGGCGGCTATGTCCGCTTCAACACCTACTACAACAACACCAGCGGCACCGTTTACACCAACGGTGGCTTTGGCCGCTTCAACAACGCTGAGACCAAGGATGTCACCACCCGCGCCCGCGTCTATCTGACCGGCGACGTGCGGTCGCAGACCTCGTTCGGCACCCTGCGCTCCTACTATGCGGTGCAGATCCAGAACCCGACCGGCAACGCCAACGGCGTTGGCACGGGCAGCGCGGCGACAGTCAACATCATCCGTGGTTTCATCCAGTTTGCTGGATTCACCATCGGCCGTTCGACCTCGCTGACTGATACGCCGGATGCTTTCTCGTCGCTGACGTCCGGCGGCTGGACGGCGGTGGGCGGCACGACGGGCCCGACGGGTATCAACGTCATCCAGTACACCGCGCAGTTCGGCAACGGCTTCTCGGCATCGGTTGGTCTGGAAGACTCCGACCAGCGTGACCGGGCAGTGTACAACATGAGCAACCTGGCCTTCCCGGGTACGGATGCCAGCAGCTCGGGTGCCAGCATCGGCAGCACGGTTCCGGAAATCACCGCGAACCTGGATGTGACCCAGGCCTGGGGCTCGGCCCGTATCGTCGGCGCCGTGCATAACGTCCGCGCCGCCTATTACAGCGGTCCCGCTGGCGCAGCGTTCGGGAATTGTGCCGGCCTCGCTGCCGCATATCCCGGCAACGAAGCCTGCGGTCGCCCGAGCGACAAGTGGGGTTACTTCGTCGGCGCCGGCTTCACCATCACGGCGATCCCCGGCATGCCGGGCGACCTGTTCGGCGTGAGCGGCGGTTATGCTGACGGCGCTTCGGCCTATGGCGTCGGCTTCGGCGGCATCAGCATCTTCAAGGATGGCAAGGCGACGATCGGCATGGCGCCGGATGGCGTCTATGTGAATGGCGGCGGTATCCAGACGACCAAGTCCTGGTGGGTCAGCGCGGCTTATCAGCATGCCTGGACACCGAACCTGAAGACCTCGGTCTATGGCGCCTATACCGGCGTGGACTTCAATTCGCGGGCGCAGTCTGCGATTGCCCCTGTGGTCTGCGGTGGTGGTGTCGCGGTCGGCAACTGCAATCCAGACTACAGCTACTGGCTGGTCGGTTCGCGGATCTTCAACTGGACCCCGGTGCAGAACCTCGATATCGGCCTCGATATCGTCTACTGGAAGTTCAATTCGGCCTTCAAGGGACCGGGCAATACTACGGTCCCGGGTGGTCCTTACCTGACCGCCAAGCGGATCGGCGACAACGACGTCTGGTACGCCAACCTGCAGATCACCCGCAGCTTCTGGCCGTGATCGTCTGATCACCGTCTGAAACCCGATCTGAGAGAGCCCCCGGCGCAAACCGCCGGGGGTTCTTTTATTTGATTGCGGGGATGTGAGCCGTCGCCCGGATGAAGCGCAGCGAAATCCGGGATCGATCTGACC
>Ga0180223_1001238_pt1 | contig 20789 bp, 18 predicted proteins | sample eDN5th30CKraftOP_FD_151337 | JGI IMG/M metagenome (GOLD analysis project Ga0180223, IMG submission 151337) | Enriched Organic Plus compost microbial communities from Emeryville, California, USA - eDNA 5th pass 30_C Kraft OP (version 2) (version 2) ... | reverse complement strand
GATCGAGACTGTCCACCGCCGGGGCCCAGACAAACTTGAAGGAATAGGCCAGCGCCACCCAGCTGAGCAGGCCGATTTCCGTGCGCGACACGCCAGCCTCGCGCAGCCACGCCGACAGCGTGCCAAACACAAGCAGGAATGGCAGGCCCGAACTGAAGCCGAACACCAGCATCAGGGCATGGCGCCGGTCCGTCAGGGAGCGGAAAATGGCGGCGTAACGGTCGCGAATCGCAGGCATGCCAGAGTATGGCGCCACAGGGGGGCTCATGACGATGCGGCTTCGACCACACGGTTCTGGACATCGCGCCCCAGCAATGCTGGCTTGCACAATACGCCAGCTTCCATAAGGAAGGGCGCGGCCAGCTCGCCAGGCAGGAACCGGGCCGGCGCCCCCGCCGCCTGGCGCGCCCGCAGCGCCGAACGAAAGCTTTGCGATGAATGCCCCCGTCTCCCCGTCCCCCGCCCCCCGTGCCGCCGCCGTCATCGGCGCGGGTCCCGCGGGCCTGATGGCGGCGGAGCGTCTGGCCGGCGCGGGGCTCGCCGTCACCGTTTACGAGCGCATGCCGAGCCCGGCGCGCAAATTCCTGATGGCCGGACGCGGCGGCCTCAACCTCACCCATTCGGAACCGCGCGACGCCTTCCTGCGCCGCTACGGCGCCGCCGCCCCGTGGCTGACCCCGGCGATCGACGCCTTTCCGCCCGACGCGCTGCGCGCCTTCGCGGCGGAGCTGGGCGAAGCCACCTTCATCGGCTCCAGCGGCCGGGTGTTTCCGGAGAGCTTCAAGGCCTCGCCGCTGCTCCGCGCCTGGCTGCGCCGCCTCGCCCAGGCCGGCGTCACCTTGCGGACGCGCTGTACATGGCGCGGCTGGAACGCCGACGGCGCCCTGGCGTTCGACGGCCCGGAGGGCGCGTTCTCCGTCGCGCCGGATGTGGTGGTTCTGGCGACCGGCGGCGCCAGCTGGCCGCGCCTTGGCGCCGACGGCGGCTGGACCGGGCCGCTGGCGGAGGCGGGCGTCGCCGTGACGCTGCTGGCGCCTTCAAACAGCGGCGTGCTGATTGGATGGTCAACCTACCTGCAGGACAAATTCGCCGGCCAGCCGCTGAAGCGCATCGCCCTGACCTGTGACGGCGTGACGGCGCGCGGCGAAGCGATCATCACCCGCGGCGGCATGGAGGGCGGCGTGGTCTATGCCCTTTCCGGCGCCATCCGCGCCGCCCTGGCCCGCGACGGTGAAGCGCGCCTGAGCCTGAACCTGCGTCCCGATCTCGACCAGAAGGAGCTGGCGGCGCGGCTCGCCGGCCCGCGCGGCCGCAAATCCGGCGCCACCTGGCTGCGCAAGGCGGCGGGCCTTGCCCCGGCGGCGGTGGCGTTGCTGCGTGAAATTGATCTGGCGGAGGGCGTCGACAGCCTGACCAATGACGCCGCTACCCTCGCCCGCCGCATTCGCGCCCTGCCGCTCAGCGTCGCCGGCGTGGCCCCGCTGGAGCGCGCCATTTCCACCAGCGGCGGCGTGGCGCTGTCAGAAATCGACGCCCACATGATGCTGGTGAAAAAGCCCGGCGTGTTCGTTGCCGGCGAAATGCTCGACTGGGACGCCCCCACCGGCGGCTATTTGCTTCAGGCCTGCTTCGCCCTCGGCGCGGCGGCGGCGGCGGGCGCGATACGCTATCTCCAGGCGCAAGGCTGATCCCGCGCAAAAACCGGCCAGGCCCACAGCCGGCCCAGGCCCGGAAAAAGCCGGCCAATGTCCCATGCTGTCGCCAGTCCAGATGCGCATCGCGCGGCGACGCCCCCTGATCGCGTGACGCCCTGACAGGCAGATGTGACCGGGACATATTCTTTCTGCCCGGCCATACGGTCTGGAAAAAATCTTGCAATGATTGCAGCGGCAATGCCTGCGGATTGGCGCATCGCCTTGCCAGGCAAGCGGTTTCCCCGACGCCGCCGGCGCCGGCCATCCACACGCGCGCATTGCCAGACGCGCCGGACACCGCTAACAATTGCCCTGTCCGCCATTCGTGGCGGGCGATGATCTCAGGGCGGGGTGCAATTCCCCACCGGCGGTAAGCGGTTTGCCTGGACGGTTCCTTTCGAACCATCAGGTCGCCGCAAGCCCGCGAGCGCCCTGCGAGGTTCGCCGGCTCCCGCCGTGCGAGGCCGCGCAGGGGTCAGCAGACCCGGTGCAACTCCGGGGCCGACGGTCACAGTCCGGATGGAAGAGATCGGTTGCAGGGGCGACCAGCCCGGCGAAAACAGATTTTCGCCCAAGGCCAGCGCCCGTCGTGCGTCCGTATGCCCTGATTCATGCCATGGCAAACAACAAGGACGCCAATCATGAATCAACACGTGTCTTCGGCCAATGTTTCCGGCGCCGCCAGCGCCCGCCGCCCCACCCGCATCGCCTTCATCCAGGCCTCCTGGCACCGTGAAATCGTCGACCAGAGCCGCGACGCCTTCCGAGCGGCGATTGCCGAAAGCGGCCGCGATGTCAGCGTCGATTTCTACGAGCTGCCCGGCGCCTATGAAATTCCGCTGCTGGCCAAAAAGCTGGCGGAACAGGGCGGTCATGACGCCATCGTCGCCGCCGGCCTCGTGGTCAATGGCGGCATCTACCGGCACGAATTCGTCGCCGACGCCGTCATCTCCGGCCTGATGCGCGTGCAACTCGACACCGGCGTGCCGGTGCTGTCGGCGGTGCTGACGCCGCTCAATTTCCACGAGCACGCCGAGCACACCACCTATTTCTACAACCATTTCAAGGTGAAGGGCCGCGAAGCCGCCGCCGCCGCCCTCGCGGTCACCGCGGCGAATTACGGCGTCCCGGTCGCGACCGCCGACGCCAGTGCCGGTTGATCGCCACTTCCAAACGAAACAACGCCGTCCAGGCAAAAAACGGGCGGCTCCAGAAATCTGGGGCCGCCCGTGATGTTTGCACAGGCTCACCCGGGCAGGCGCGCCGCCAAGGCCAACAATGGTCAACAAAGGCACGCAATACGCCGGGGCGCGTCAGCCGAAACCCACAGGGCCGGGCCCGCCACAGCCACAATGCGTCATGGCCGCACCTGTTGCGGCCATCCACGGACGGCGCGCCAGGCAACGCCTGCACTGTCCTGCGACCGTGGCCGGCGCGGGTTTCAGGCCAGCGGGACGGAGTATGCCCCGGGAGGAAAAGCGCCGCCGGTAAAAACCCGGCGGCTGACCAGGACGCGCCGCCCGAAAGACACCGCCCTGGCAGGCGCGCCCTGGGACGCGCACCGGCCACATCCGGCCTTCAGGAGGCGCCTGTTATCCCGCCCTCGCCCCGGCGTCGGCGTCCGCCCAGGCGCAGACATGGTAGTGGCCGTCGCCATACGCCGTGTCGAATACCTTGAGGCGGCGGAAGTAATGGCCGATGACGCACTCCTCCGTCATGCCCATGCCGCCGTGCAACTGGATGCCCTGGGCGCCCACATGGAATCCGGCGCGGCCAATGCGGGCCTTGCTGGCTGAAACCAGCGCCCGCCGCGCGTCCGCGTCAGCCAGCTCAAGCGCGCCGAGGCCGCGCGCCAGGCTGGCCCTGGCCAGCTCAAGCTCCACGAACATGTCGGCGAGACGGTGCTGCAACGCCTGGAAATCGGCCAGGGCGGCGCCGAACTGACGACGGGTGCGGAGGTAATCGCGCGTCGTCCACAGCGCCTGCTCCATGGCGCCCACCGCATCGGCGCAGGCCGCCATGATCGCCCGCGCCGTCATGGCGTCGAGGGCGGCGAACGCCTGGCCCTCCACGCCGATCAGCGCGCCAGCCTCAAGCCTTGCGCCATCCAGCGCCACGTCGCCGACCTGCTGGTTGTCGATGGTGCGGAACGGTTTGACAGCGACGCCCGCCGCCGTCGCCGGCACGCGGAACAGGCTGATCCCGTGCGCATCGCCGTCGTCGCCGCTGGTGCGGGCGCTGACCAGAAACACATCCGCCGCCGTCGCTCCGGCCACCACGCACTTCAGGCCGTCCAGAACCCAGCCGTCGCCGTGCCGGCGGGCGCGGGTCGTCACCCATTGGGTTTTGCCGCGCGCCTCCGGTTCATCATGGGCGACGGCGAAAACCGCCTCGCCCGAAACCAGCGCCGCCAGATCAGCGGTGGCGCCGCTAGCCGCCAGCAGGGCGCCTGGCGCGACAACGCAGCCGATGAATGGCTCCGTCACCAGCCCCCGGCCCAGCTCCTCGGCGATGACGGCGATATCCGCGGCGCCGCCGCCATAGCCGCCGGCGGCTTCTGGCAGGCCGAGGCCAGTCCAGCCCATCTCCGCGAAGCTGGCCAGCCCGGCGCGGATATTGTCGCGCGTCGCTGGACGCTTGCGCAGATTGCCGAAGGCATCGTGCTTGCGGGCGAAAGCGGCGGCGCTGTCGGCCAGCATGCGCTGGTCATCGGTCAGTTCGCGATGGCTCGCGGTTTCCCCGCGCAGCAGCAGGCGCGCCAGAATGTTGCGCTGCACCTCGCTGGAGCCGCCATAAATGGTGGCGGCGCGCATGAACAGGAAATCCGCGACCATGTCGACCGCGTGCGGCTGGCCGGGCAGATAGGTGCCGGCGCGATCCTTCGGCTCCGGGTAGAAGGCGGCGCCATAAGGCCCCAGCACCTCCACCATCATGCGCAGGATCTCCTGCTGCAACCGGGTGCCCTCCAGCTTCAGCACCGACGGCAGGCCGGCGTCGTCGCCCCCAGAGGCGAGCGCCTGCATCACCGCCTCTTCCAGCGCCAGCATGTCGATTTCGAGCTGGCCGAGGCGGTGGCGCAGGTCGGCGCTTTCGATCAGCGGCCGGCCCCAGCGCTTTTCCACCTGCGCCATGTCGCGGATCAGCGCCAGATTGCGCTTGTTGCGCGGCACATTGGCGGTGGCGACGCGCTCATTGCCTAGCAGCCATTTGGCGTAATCCCAGCCCCGGTTCTCCTCGCCCACCAGCTGGTTGGCGGGGACGATGACATTGTCGAAGAACACCTCGCACAGGCTCTCGCCGCCATCGATCGACTGGATCGGCCGCACCGTGACGCCCGGCGACCTCAGATCAACCAGCAGGAAGGAGATGCCCTTCTGCGGTTTGGCGTCCGGATCGGTGCGCACCAGGCAGAAGATCCAGTCGGAAAAATGCGAGTGGGAATTCCAGATTTTCTGGCCATTGACCACGTAATGGTCGCCCTCGCGCACGGCGCGGGTGCGCAGGGAGGCGAGATCGGACCCGGCGCCTGGTTCGGAAAAGCCCTGGGACCAGTAGACCTTGCCTTCGCGGATGTCCGGCAGGAAGCGCGCCTTCTGCTCCGGCGTGCCAAAACGGGCGATCACCGGTCCCACCAGGCCGACGCCCTGGACATTGTTGGTGGGCGCGCCGGCGGCCACCAGCTCGGCGTCGAAAATGTAGCGCTGCATGGCGCTCCAGCCGGTTCCGCCCTCTTCCACCGGCCAGCCGGGAACTGACCAGCCGTTGCGGTGCAGGATGGCGGAAATCTCCAGCATGTCGGCGCGGCTGGGGTGCACCGCCGTGCGGTTACGGCGCGTTAGCTCCTCCGGCAGATTGTCGCGCAGCCAGGCGCGCACATGGGCGCGAAAGGCGTGGTGATCCAGCTGTGTGTCCGCATGCGCCGGAATGGCGGGGGAAATCGCGTTCATGCCCTGCTCCTGCTCCCGTCAGGCGCGCCGCTTGTTGTTTCCCCGTTTGGCCGGGCGCGGCGTCCGCTTTGCCGTATGGCTGCCCCATCATGACAAGGGATGCGGCCGGCGTCATGGCTGATGACGCCGGCCAACCCTGCGTTCACTTCATGGCAAGCGCGCGTTACTCCGCCGCCTTCCTCGCCTCGCCGGGCCGGCGCGTCGCGCCGGCCGCCGCCAGGGCGCGCTGGCGCGCCTGCTCCATGGGATACAGCCGGTTCATCATCAGCCGCTGGGCCGGCAGGCCGCCGCCGGCCTGCAGGGCGACCACGAACTGCCAGCCGCCGTAGGCGTCGGCGGTCAGGTCGCGGATCATGTTGTAGACGCGCATGCGCGTCTCCACGTCCACGGTCTTCTTGGTCGCCAGATACTTCAGGATGTACTTGCCGGATTCCGGATTGCGCAGGTCGGACTCCAGCGGCAGCGTCAGCACCAGGCCGCCGGAGAGGTCGTGCAGGAATTTCACGGTCTGGTGGAAGTTGGCGGCGTAGTAGTATTTGGCGGCGTTGATGCCTAGGGTGTTGGGATGCACCATGCCGGAGGGCGTGGTTTCATAGTGCCGCAGCGAATAATCCAGCGACATGCGCAGCATTTCCGCATAGGTGATCAGCTCGGCGATCGAGTTCTGGGCGATCGGATCGTTTTCCTTGCCCTGCATCTCGGTCACCAGCTGGGCGAGGCCGACGAACAGCTCCGACATGCGCACCGCCTCGATGACGCCGCCGGTGCGCTCCCACAGGCCCAGCGACTGGGCGAGCTTGCTGGCCAGTTGCACCTCGCCGGCGAGGAACACCCGCTCCCACGGCACGAACACGTCGTCGAAGATCACCATGCCTTCTGGCATCGAATGGTGCGACGAGGCCGGATAGTCGAAGGCGTTCAGTTCGGCCGGCGCGAACGAGCGGTTGATGATCTTCACGCCGGGCGTGTTGACCGGGATCGAGAACGACACCGCGTAGTCGGTTTCGTCCTGGCGCATGCCCTTGGTCGGCATCACCACCAGTTCGTGGATGCATGAGGCGGCGGTGATGTGCAGCTTGGCGCCGCGCACCACGATGCCGTCCTTGCGGCGCTCGACGATGCGGACATACATGTCCGGGTCGTCCTGCTCATGGGCGCGGCGCTTGCGGTCGCCCTTGGGGTCGGTGATTACCTCGGCGCCGCGCAGGTCGTTGTCCCGACAATATTTGTAGATGCGTTCGATATTGTCGGCGTACATCGGATTGACGGCGCGAATATCATCGACGCACTGCAACAGCGCCATGAACACGCCGGACACCGCCGTGCCGATGGAGGTGTGCATCAGCATCTCAACGCGGGTCTGCAGGTCTTCCGCCGTGCGCGGAACCTGGAAGATGCGGTGCGCCTCCGACCCGTCTTCGGTCTTGTAGCGGCGCAGATGGCCAAGATCCGGATCGTCATATTCATAGTCGTGGGCAATCAGCGCCAGCGGCACGCGGAAGCGGTCGCTCTTCGTGATGTCCGGGATGCTCTGGCCGTCCCAGAAGGTGACGCGGCCGTCACGCAGGGATTCGTAATACTGTTCAGGGGTTTTCAGGGCCATTTCCAGTCTCCGTAGGCGTTTCCAGGCAGGCGTTTTGAGGTGGACGTTTCGAGGTTTTCGCGCGCGACTGCGCCAGGCGCGGGTCAGTCCGGCGTCTGCAATTGCTTGCGCAGCAGGGGTTTGTTGATCTTGTTGGCCCCGCTCAGCGGCAGCGGTTCGGTGCGCAGATCGACCGAGCGCGGGCATTTGTAACGGGCGATGCGGGCGCGGCAGTGGGCGACAACCGTCTCTTCCGTTAGGTCGGCGCCAGGCGCCATGGCGATGACGGCGTGCACCTGTTCGCCCCAGCGTTCGTGCGGCATGCCAATCACCGCGCATTGCGACACGCCGGGGATGGCGTAGATCACGTCCTCCACCTCCGACGAGTAGACGTTCTCGCCGCCGGTGATGATCATGTCCTTCAGGCGGTCGACGAGATAGACGAAGCCTTCGCCGTCCATGTAGCCAAGGTCGCCGGTGTGCAGCCAGCCGTTGCGCACCGTCCGCGCCGTCAGCTCCGGCTCGCGCCAGTAGCCCTTCATGATGGTCGGCCCGCGCACGACGATTTCGCCCATCTCGCCTGGCGGCACCGGCGCGCCCTCAGGATCGAACACGGCGACGTCAAGCCCGGTCAGCGCCCGGCCGCAGGATTTCACCCGCCCTTCGTGGCGATGGGTCGAGACATAGCGCGACGGCAGCGCGGTGCAGGAGGCGGTCGCCTCCGTCATGCCGTAGCAATGGATGAAGCGGGCCGACGGCATTAGCGCCAGCGCCTCGTTCAGCAGCGCCTCCGGCATCGGCGAGGCGCCATAAAGCAGGGTGTTGAGGCTGGTGAGATCGTGGCGGCGGCTGGCCGGATCGTCCAGCAACATGCGCAGCATGGTCGGCACCAGCGAAGTGACGGTCACCCCATGGGCGCCAATGGCCTCCGCCACCGCCGCCGGCTCGAACTTTGGCAGCAGCACGACGCGCCCGCCAGCCACCATGGCCGGAATGCAGATGCCGGCGGCGCCGACATGGAACAGCGGCCCGGAGATCAGCGCCGTCGATTCCTCATCGAGGCGGATCGCCGCCGCATAGGTGACGGCGCTGAACAGGATGTTGGCGTGGGTGTGCATCACCCCCTTGGGCGCGCCGGTGCTGCCGCTGGTGTAGAACAGCGCCGCCACATCGTCGCCGCCACGGCCGCGATCCTCCGCCGGCTCCGCCGCCGTCACCAGCGCCTCAAAGGAGAGCATGCCTGGCGGCGTCGGCCCGTCGCCGGCATGGATAACGCAGCGCACGCCAGCCGCCGCGGCCAGTTCAGCGCCGGCGTCGGCCCAGGCGTCGTCCACCAGCAGGATGTCGGCCCCGGCGTGCGTGACAATGGCGGTCAGCTCCGGCAGGGCGAGGCGGAAATTCAGCGGCGTAAACACGCCGCCGCCCCAGGGAACGCCGAAATAGAACTCGAGATAGCGGTGGCTGTTGTTGGCCAGCATGCACACCCGGTCGCCGTCCTGCATGCCGAGCGCACGCAGGGCGCCGGCCAGACGCGTCGCCCGGTCGGCGAAGGCGCGCCAGGTCAGGCGGGTCGCGCCGTCGACCACGGCGATCTCGCCGCCGCGCAGGCGCACGCAGCGCTGCAACGCCTGGGATAATCGCAGTCCCGCCGCAACCCCGCCATGGGGCGCCGGCGGCGCCAGCCAGCCGGTCAGGCCCGTCTGCACGGCTCCGGCGGCGTCCGCCTGCCGCGCGTCGATGGTCGCCGTCGCTTCCATCCTCATGCCTCTCCCCCGTTCATGCGCTTCCTCCGGTCGCTACAGGCTGAACGTCAGCGTCCATTCTGCGGAGACGGACCGGCGGGCGGTTAACCGCCCTTGTCCGGCGTCATGGTCCATGATCGCGCTCAGCCACAGGCGACCTTCAGCGACGCCGCGGCGGCCAGATCGTGCGCTCCGGCGCGATGACTGGCGCGCATGTGCGCGAACTCCACCACCTGCTCGCCAATCATGCGAAACTGCCGGTCAACCGCCGGATCCACACATTGCCCGTCCGCGTCGAACACTGGCGTCACGGCGCTGAAGGCGGCGGCCATCGGCGTTGGCCAGCCACGCAGGGCGTGAACAATGCTGCGCATGGCGGAGAGCGTCGTGCCCATGGCCTGGGCCCCGTAGGCGCTGACGATGCAGCCAACGGCGCGCCCGTCGAGATACGGCGCCGCGTCGTCGCGCAGATCCTCGATGTAATCGAGCGCGTTCTTGAGCAGGCCGGAGATGGAGCCGTGGTAGCCAGGCGAAGCGAGAATGACGCCGTCGGCGCGCCGCAGCGCCTCGATGTAACGGGTGATGGCCCCGGTGCGGCTGTCGTCTTCGGCGCCGTACATGGGCAGGTTGAGTTCGGCGCCGGTGAAGATCGCTGTTTCGGCTCCGGCGGCGCGCGCATGACGCAACGCGGCACGCAGGGCCAGTTCCGATGAAGAGTTCTGGCGGGTCGTTCCGCCGACGCCGACAATCAGTGGACGGCTCATCTGTTTCCTCCGTTTGCCGGCAGGGCGGAAACCGGGCCTGCCCCTGCTGTTTGCCGTGGCCTTCGCGCAAGGCGGCCGCCGCCGCGCCGGAATGCGCTGGGCTCGCGCGCCAGCCAGGGCCTGCGCTGTTTTCGCCCGGACGTCGATGTACATCAGAATAAGATAAGTTATGTTATTGTCAATTACGTCGCGTCGCCATTCCTGCGCATGGATGTTATGAGGCTGGCGCAGAATGGAAAGGATTCCGGATCGATGACCGACGCCTCGCCGCCGAAAGCCAGACCGTCCCGGTCCCGGGCTGCCGACGAACGGGACGCGCCCGGAGCCGGCGGGCGTGGGCGGGCCGACAAACGCCTGACCCGCGAAGACTGGATCAGCGCCGGCCAGGACATCCTGCGCGAGGGCGGCGTCTCGTCCGTCAAGCTGGCGCCCCTCACCCGCAAGCTCGGCGTGTCGACCGGCAGTTTCTATCACCATTTCGGCGACTTCGAGGAATACCTGGGGGAACTGGCCGCCAGCTACAGCATGGGCCGGGTGCGCGGCGTGCTCGACCGGACCTCCTTCGACGATCCTGACCCGCGCACCCGGGTGCGCGAACTGGCGCGACGCAGCGTCGTCGAGGGCACCTTCGATCTCGACCACGCCATGCGCATCTGGGCCACCATGGACCCCCGCGCCGCCGCCACCGTGCGCGAGGCGGAGGCGCAGGTGCTCGCCTTCCTCACCGAGGCCTTCCGCGATCTGGGCTTCGACGCCACCCAGGCCGAACTGCGCTCCCGCATCCTGATGGCGGTGAACGTCGCCCATCTGCAACTGTTCGACACCGGCGGTCGCCGCCGCTTCTTCAAGGACGCCTTCGATCTGCTGGCCGCCCGGCCGGACAGCGACGGCGCGGACTGACGGCGCGGCCAGGCGCTGACGCCTGGATTGGTCATCGAGAAGCGCCAACGTCCGGTCTGTAAACCTTCGCCACGCCTCCGCCATGGCCGGGCCTGCTCCGGCCATCCCACGAAGATGCGCCGGTCCACGCCTTGCGCCTGCGCCAGAACGCGGATGCCCGCGACAGGCGCGGGCATGACGCGGGGAGGATGAGCCGGCGCGCAAAACGTGGATGCAGCCGGCTATACCGCAGGCGTGACGCACGAAAGACGCCTGCCAGCATGGAGGTCCAGCGCGGCCTATTTCACCGCGTCCCAGCTCGCGCCGTTGAACCGTTGCAGGCGCATGTGGGTGACGACGGCGTAATCGTCCGGCGTGGTGTTGATCAGGCTGCCCGGCAACAGCACCGGAATGCGCACATTCTTCAGATTGGCGGCCTGTTTCAGGATGTTCTCACGGCTGAGATCCTCGCCAGCCTGGCGCAGCACCTGCTCCAGGGTCTGGGCGTAGGCGTAACCGACGATATTCAGGGTGTCCGAGGGATCGGCGCCAGGCAGATATTTGTCGAACCAGGCCCGCCATTCCTTCACCGCCGCGTCGTCCTTCCACGCCGGATCGGTGGCCTCCTTGATGAAGCCGGCGGTCATCACCCCCCTCGAGGCGTCGATGCCGGCCGGCTTGAAGGTCGAGCCGATATAGGCGGAGCCGAGCGTCAGATAAATTTGCGGCTTCCAGCCCATTTCATGGATCTTGCGAATGGCCTGGGCGGCCTGGCGCGAATAGGCGAACAGGAACACCGCGTCGACGCCTGCTTCCTTCAGATTGATGATCTGCGAATCGATGGTGGGATCGGTCGCCTGGAAACTCTGGGCGCTGGCGATCTGCCCGGCCCGGTCGCCAAGCCCGGCGCGCAGGCCGGCCAGCAGTTCCTTGCCGAAATCATCGTTCTGGTAGAGCACGCCGATTTTCGCCTGCGGCGTGCGCAGCGCCGTCTGCTCGCCGAAGAAGACGCCCTCGCGGTGTAGCGCCGGCTGCCAGGCCATGGTCCAGGGGAAGCGCTTCGGATCGTTGAACGCCTGGGAGCCGCCGGCGACGAACAGTTGCGGAACCTTCTTGCCGTTGAGCCAGGCGCGGATCGCCAGATTGTTGGCGGTGCCCAGCGTGCCAAAAATCAGGGCGACGTCATCGCCTTCCACCAGCTTGCGCACCCCCTCCAGCGCCTTCGGCGCGCTGTAGCCATCATCCAGCGACAGGAGGCGGATCTTGCGGCCGTTGATGCCGCCGCGATCGTTCAGATAGCGAAAATACGCCGCCTCGGCCTTGCCAAGCTGGCCATAGGCGGAAGCCGGGCCGCTGTAGGGCATGGTCTGGCCAATGCGGATTTCGTCGGCGGTGACGCCCGGCCCCGTGTAACGGTCGGCCGCATGGGCAAAGGATAGCGCCGCCGCCAGCGCCACGGCCGTCGTCAGGCCCATGGCGGGACGCGGCCGGACCAGCCGGCGCAGGACTTTCTGCAAGGACTTCTGGAGCATGACGCTCTCCCAGATGGGCGGGACTGAGGCGAGGGATTGGGGCAACGGCATTGCCGGGGACGGATGCGCAGGACGCGCCGGAAGCGAATGGCCTGCGCCGGAAGCGCCGCCCCCTTGCGCGCGACCCTTGCTCAACCCGCCAGCTTGCAGGCCCCTTCGGACAGGGGCCGGAACGCCTGTTCCGGCGGCACGACGCCGGCGATGGTCACGTAGTCCCACGGCCCTTTCGATTCCGCCGGCTTGCGCACGTGGCACAGATACATGCGGTTCATCAGCCGGCCGTTCGGGGCGATGCGCGCCGGCCCGAACAGCGGCTCGGTGACCGGCAGCTCCTTCATCTTGGCCACCACGGCGGCGCCGTTTTTCCGCGCGACCTCCGGCCCCACGGCGGCGGCGGCGCGCAGGTAGTGCAGCGACGCCGAATAGGCCCCGGCGATGTTCTGGGCCGGGCGCAGGTCCTTGACGAACGGCAACAGGCGCTGGGTGAAGGCGCGGGTGGCGTCGTCACGATCCCAGTAGAAGCCGTTGGCGTAATAGATGCCCTGCGCGTCCTTCAGGCCCATGGAATGCACCTGCGGCGCGTCCATCAACATGGCGGTGAGGATGGCGCCGTTGCCGGTGATGTTGAATTCATTGGCCTGCTTGATGCAGTTCACCAGGTCGTCGCCGGCGTTGGCGAAGCAGATGACTTTGGCGCCGCTCTGCTGCGCCTGCAGCAGATAGCTGGAGAAGTCGCCGGAGCCGGGGAACGGATGGCGCACGATGCCGAGCACCTTGCCGCCGCGCTTTTCGATGATCTGCGAAGCGTCGCGCACCACCGAGGCGCCCATGGCGTAGTCGGCGGCGATGAAGAACCAGGTGTCGCGCTTCCTGTCCATGATGGCGTTGGCCACGGTGCTGGCCATGCCGTAGCTGTCATAGGTCCAGTGCACGTGGTTGGGGCCGCAGAACTTGCCGGTGAGGTCCTCGGTGGCGGTGCCGGTGAACAGGCCGACGCGGTTGCGGTCGCGGGCCAGCTCGGTGATGCCCAGCGCCAGGGCTGACATGGGAATATCGGCGATGGCGTGCACGTCGCCGGTGTCGAACCAGTTGCGGGCGACGGCGAGGCCGATGTCCGGCTTGAGCTGGAAATCCGCCTGCACCACCTCCACCGGGATATGGGGCTGCTCCTTGTGGAAGTCCTCCACGGCGAGGCGCACGGCGGTGACGGCGCTGACGCCGGACAGATTGGAATACGGGCCGTTCATGTCAGCGAGCACGCCGATGCGCAACGGTTTGTCGCCGGCGGCGCGAACAATGGCGGGCGCCGCCAGCGACATGGCGGCGCCCATGGTGAAGGCGCGGCGCGAAATGCCAGTCATGTTTCCCCCTCCCTGCAGATGCAGCAGGCGTTTCCATTCCCTGATCACCGCCCGTTTTCGGGTCGACAATAACATAACTTATCTTATTTCAGTTTTTCTAACAGGCCTTTCACCGGCGCTGCAAGCGGAATTCCGGCCGGCTGGCAAAATTCGTCTGATCAAAAATCACCAGACCAGGAACCCCGGCCGAAAACCGGCGCCTCAAATCCTCTGGTCAGAAATTGATGGGGAGCCGATCCGAAGCGGGTGCGGGCGCGAGGCGGCGCATCGACGGGCGGAATGGCGGCCATCGTCACAGCGAACGCGCCAGCAGCCCGCGCGGATTAAACGGTTTGGCCAGATAGTCGTCAGCGCCCATCTCAAGACCGATGATCCGGTCCACGTCCCCGCCGCGCGCCGTCAGCATGATGACCGGCAGGGCCGACGACAGGCGCAGCCGGCGTCAGATGGCGAGGCCGTCCTTGCCCGGCAGGTTCAGGTCGAGCACGATCAGATCGATCCGGTCGGCCCGCAGCAACCGGTCCATCTGCCGGCCATCCGCCGCCGTGGCGCAACCCATGCAGTTCTGCGCCAGGTGGCGGGCGACGGGCGCGCCGATCGTACGGTCGTCCCCGACATTCAGGATAAGGGGGAAACATGCATCAGACGCCCCCCGGCGCCGGTTGCCGCTGACCATACCCGCCAATGTGGCCGCAAACAGCGCCGTCCGGCAGGAACGGGGCTTCACGGGAGCGGCTGCGGAAGGCTATCAGGCAGTGCAACCTGAACAACAGTCAACCGCGTGAGATGCCTTGCCCATGAAACCGCCCGTCTGGCGCCAGAACAGCGCCGTCTATCCGCATGTTTTCATCTTGCAGACCCGCTATCGCGACGAAGACCGCCTCGGCCACGTCAACAATATCGCCGTCGCCGCCTATTATGATGAAGCCCGCTCGCGCTTCACCGGCGAGGTGGTGCGCGCCGCCTCCGGGGAGCGGGTGCGCATTGTCACCGCCGACAGCCGCGTCACCTATCTGGCCGAAGTGTTTCATGGCGCGGACGTGGAGATTCGCAGCGGCGTCCTGCGCATCGGTTCGGCCTCTTGGGACATCGGTCAGGCCATGTTCCAGAATGGCAAATGCGTCGGCCTCTGCCAGACCACCCTGGTCCAGGCCACGGCAGAAGGCGCCCAACCCCTCCGCGACAGTCTGCGCGCCGCCCTGACGCGGATGCAGGTGAGCGAGCCGGCGAACGCCTGAATGCGCATGCCCAACCGGCGCGCGCCGTGACGCGCGCCAGGCCGTTATGGCTGGCCGGAACAGGTCCGGCCATGACGGAAGCGACGGCAGCCGGCCTTGGAGCCTGGAGCCTGGCGCGGACGCCGCTCCCCATCCCTGAGCCAGGCCGGTGACTTGAGATGGGCCAGGCCGGTGACTTGCGGCTCCGTCAGTCCTTCGGTTCGAGGCGGCTGCTTTTCTTGCTGAGGAAGGCGTCGAGGCCGGCGGCAACCTCGGGGCCGCTCTGGACGATGCCGGCCATCAGGCTCTCGGCGAACAGGCCATCGGTGGTCGACATGTCGTTGATGCGGCCGATGGCGGTGACCATGGCGTAATTCGACAGCGGCGCGTGCTTCGCGGCGGCCTCGGCGATGGCGATGGCCCGCTCCAGGCCAGCGCCTGGCGCGACAATTTCGTGGCACAGGCCAAGGTCGAGCCCGCGCGCCGCGTCATAGGTGCGGGCCGCCAGCATCATGTCGACCATCCGGCCAGGGCCGATGATGCGCCCCACCCGCACCGTGGCGCCGCCGCCGGTGAAGATGGCGCGCTGCCCCTCCGGCAGGGCGAAGAAGGTCGACGGCTCGGCGACCCGCGTATGGCAGGCGGCCGCAAGCTCCAGGCCGCCGCCCACCACCGCGCCGCGCAACGCCGCGATCACCGGCAGGCCGCCATACTGGATCTGGTCGAAAGCCCAGTGCCACTTCTGGCACATGCGCATGAACTGGGCCGGCGTGCGACGCAGGCGGGCGTGTTCCTCCAGGTCAAGACCGGCGCAGAAATGATCGCCCTCGGAGTTCAGCACCACGACGCGCGCCTCCGCCGGCGGATCGGCGAAGAAACGGCCGATTTCCATAACGGTGTCCTCGTCGATGGCGTTGCGCCGCTCCGGCCGCGCCAGGGTGAGGATGGCCACGGCGTCCCGCATCTCCAGTTTCAGTGAGCGGAAGGTTGTCATTCGGAAGCCCCGTCGGTTTGCGCCAGGCAAGCGGCGCATTATTGCATCTGCGGCCACATTGCTGCTGAATTGGCGCCAGGAAAATAACGGGAACAGCCAAAAACATGATGGATATGGCCAACCCATCCGGCGATCCGGTGTCGCTGTCGCATGAACTGGTCCAGGACTGGTTCGCGGCCCTGGAGCGGATCGCCGGCGGCGGGCAACTTCGGGCTTTTCTGGAAGCGGCGGGCGTGGCGCCGGCCATGCTGGCGCGCCCGGACGCCCGCATCGGCGGCGAGCAGCTCATCGCTTTCTATCAGATCGCCGCCGTCGCCACCGGCGATGAAATGATGGGGCTGTGGTCGCGGCCGATCCGCTCCGGCTCGCTCAAGCTGATCTGCCGCTCGGTCATCGGCGCGCCGTCCATGGCCACCGCGCTCAACCGGCTGGCCCAGGTGTGGAACCTGCTGCTGGACGATTACCAGCTGATCTTCACCGAGGAAGACGGCCGGGGCGTCATGACCCTGGCGCCGCGCATGGCGGAGGCGCCGCTGAACCGCTTTGGCCAGGCGCTGATGCTGAAGCTCGCGCATGGCGTCGCCTCCTGGCTCGCTGGCCATGAAGCGCCCCTCGCCGGGCTGCGGCTCGCCTTCCCCCGGCCGCCCTTCGCCGCCGATTACGCCGTGATGTTTCCGCTGCAACCGGTTTTCGGCGGCGGGCCGAGCGCCATCGCCTTCACGGCGCGGACCCTTGCGCTGCCGATCCTGCGCAAGGAGGCGGAGGTTCAGGCATTTCTGGAGCGGGCCCCGCGCGACTGGCTGTTCACCACCTCCATGGCTCACGTGCTGGCGCTGCGCGTGCGGCATTTTCTTTATGCCGGCCCCAACGGTTTTCGGGCCGACCTTGCCGAAACGGCCGGCCATCTGGCCATGTCGCGCCGCAGCCTCGCCCGGCGGCTGGCGGCGGAAGGCGTCTCGTTCCAGCAGATCAAGGACCGCTTGCGGCGCGACGCCGCCCTGCGCCGGCTAAGCCAGGGCCATGAGAAAATCGACGCCCTGGCGCTGGAGCTTGGCTTCACGGCCGCGCCGGTGTTCCATCGCGCATTCAGAAGCTGGACCGGCATGACGCCGGCGCAATACCGCCGCATGGCGCAAACGCCGCGCGGCGCGCGCGCCGCGGTGGGTGAAGCCACGGCCTCCTGAAGGCGCCGGTCTTATATTCCATGAAGGTCGCGCCCACATGAACAGTACGGGAGATCGCGCCGGACGCCAGCGCATGACGCCGTCGCGCGGCGGCCAGGACGTGACGCCCATGGAACTGCGCCGCGCGGACGTGCTAGTCTGGAACAATGTCAAAGCGACCGGCGGCGGTTCTCGCGGCGGCCTGGCGTCAGGCGTTACCCTGACGTCTGGCGACGCCAGGGTTTACCAGCCGCGATGACCGTGCTCTGGTTCAGAGCGACATGGAAGTGAAAGACAAGCGCCCAATGCCAGCCTATCGTTCAAGAACAACCACACATGGCCGCAACATGGCCGGGGCCCGCGGCCTCTGGCGCGCCACCGGCGTGAAGGACGGCGACTTCGGCAAACCGATCATCGCCGTGGTCAACTCCTTCACCCAGTTCGTGCCGGGTCACGTGCACCTGAAGGACCTTGGCCAGCTCGTGGCGCGCGAGATTGAGGCGGCGGGCGGCATCGCCAAGGAATTCAACACCATCGCCGTGGACGACGGCATCGCCATGGGCCACGACGGCATGCTCTATTCGCTGCCGTCGCGCGAGATCATCGCCGACAGCGTCGAGTACATGGTCAACGCCCATTGCGCCGACGCCATGGTCTGCATCTCCAATTGCGACAAGATCACCCCTGGCATGCTCAACGCCGCCATGCGGCTGAACATCCCGGCCGTGTTTGTTTCCGGCGGCCCGATGGAAGCCGGCAAGGTGGTGCTGCATGGCAAGACGCAGGCGCTTGACCTGGTTGACGCCATGGTCGCCGCCGCCGACGAGAACGTCTCCGACGCAGACGTCAAGGTCATCGAGCGCTCGGCCTGCCCCACCTGCGGCTCCTGCTCCGGCATGTTCACAGCCAATTCGATGAACTGCCTGACGGAGGCGCTGGGCCTGTCGCTGCCGGGCAACGGCTCGGTGCTCGCCACCCACGCCGACCGCAAGCGCCTGTTCATCGAGGCCGGCCATCTGATCGTCGATCTCGCCCGCCGCTATTACGAGCAGGACGACGCTTCCGTGCTGCCGCGCAGCATCGCCAACAAGCGGGCATTCGAAAACGCCATGACGCTCGACATCGCCATGGGCGGCTCCACCAACACGGTGCTGCACATCCTGGCGGCGGCGCATGAGGGTGACGTCGATTTCACCATGGACGACATCGACGCCCTGTCGCGCAGGGCGCCGTGCCTGTCGAAGGTCGCCCCGGCCAAGCAGGACGTGCACATGGAAGACGTGCACCGCGCCGGCGGCATCATGGCGATTCTCGGCCAGCTGGAGGCCGGCGGCCTGATCCATCGCGACACGCCCACCGTGCACGCGGCGACCCTTGGCGAGGCCATCGACCGCTGGGCCATCGACCGCACCGACAGCGAAAGCGTGCGCGAATTCTTCCGCGCGGCGCCTGGCGGCGTCCCGACCCAGACCGCCTTCAGCCAGGCCTCGCGTTGGGATGAGCTGGACCTCGATCGCGAGAACGGCGTCATCCGCTCGGTGCAGCATCCGTTCTCGAAGGACGGCGGTCTCGCCGTGCTCAAGGGCAACATCGCCCTCGACGGCTGCATCGTCAAAACCGCCGGCGTCGATGAATCGATCCTGAAATTCTCCGGCCCCGCCGTGGTCTACGAGAGCCAGGACGACGCCGTGAAGGGCATCCTCGGCAAGCAGGTCAAGGCCGGCGACGTGGTGGTGATCCGCTATGAAGGCCCCAAGGGCGGCCCGGGCATGCAGGAAATGCTGTACCCGACCAGCTACCTGAAATCGCGGGGCCTCGGCAAGGCGTGCGCGCTGATCACCGACGGGCGCTTCTCCGGCGGCACCTCGGGCCTCTCCATCGGCCACGCCTCGCCGGAAGCCGCCCAGGGCGGCGCCATCGGCCTGGTGCGCGACGGCGACATCATCGAGATTGATATCCCGAACCGGACCATCAATCTCGCCGTGCCCGAAGCCGAGCTGGCCGCGCGCCGCGCCGAGCAGGACCGGCTGGGCTGGAAGCCCGCCGCGCCCCGACCGCGCAATGTCACCACGGCGCTGAAGGCGTACGCCGCCTTCGCGTCCTCGGCCGACCGGGGCGCCGTTCGCGTCCTGCCGGAATGATATGCGCCGCCGCGGCTTCCCCGGAAGTCGCGGCGGCCGCCTCCCCGTCATCGCCGTTCCCTGCCCCTTCCGCGCGCGGCGTCAGGGAGACAAATAGAGAAACCTGGTTTACTGGAGTCATTCCAGAACTTGCGCGCGGAGCCGTATCTTTCCCGTCATTAACATTATCGTGTAACCAGCGCTGGCAACGACGGAACGCCCATATACAGGCGCGCGCAAGCGGACTTATACTCGCGACACAATGAACGCCTGCGAGGTAATGGCCATGGAGTTCGCGTCCAGGTTTTCCCCCTTCCTGCTCTCCATATTGCGCATCATGGCGGGCCTGCTGGTGTTACAGCACGGAACCAGCAAAATCCTGGGCTTTCCCACGGGCCCGATGAACAGCACCTCCCTGACCAGCCTGAGCGGCGTCGGCGGACTGTTCGAGCTAATTTGCGGCGCACTGCTGGTCATCGGCTTCCAGTCGCGCATTTCGGCCTTTCTCCTCAGCGGCATGTGCGCGGTGGCGTATTTTGTCGTGCACGCGCCCAAGGGATTCTTTCCGCTGCTCAATGGCGGCGAACTGGCGGCCCTTTACTGCTTTACGTTCCTTTATCTTGCTGCGGCCGGTCCTGGCCCGATCTCCATTGACGCCCTGACGGGGCGCCGGACCGGATAAGGCCGCCGGTTGCGCACACGGCGCGGCGCCGGCCGCGCATCAATCACGCCGCCCTTTCCGGCAAGCCAGTTGCGAATATTCACCGGAAAATTTCGCCGGGGCAGGACATGCAGGTTTTCCCGGGCTGCCCCGGGCTAAACCCTGGGCCGGCAATGGTTAGAATACCGGGCCCCATGAAAAAGCACGCGCGCCCCACTTGCAGATCATGAAATTTTTCCTTCATTCTGCTGTGGGGCAACCGGGGAGCCCGCGTTGATGCCCGACCCCGGGAGTATGGAAGCATCCGCTCCATCAGGCGATGCTTCCGGCCCGCGCACCGGGCCCGCTGGCGTCTACAACCCGCCGCGCTTCCAGGAACGGAGCGCGGGATATGCTTGGAGTTCCTCATGACTGTCGCCCACGCCCGCTGGCTGTCGCCGCGCGCATCACGAACCGGCCTCGCCCTGGCGGGCGCCCTGCTCGCCGCGGTCGCCGTCGCCGGCTGCCAGACCACGAAATCCACGACCGACATGCTGTCCGCTTCCGGCTTCAGCATCAAGGTCGCAAGCACCCCGCAACAACAGGCCGCGCTCGCCAGCCTCCCGGCCGGCACATTCACCATGCGTCATGTGAAGGGCAAGCCCGTATTCATCTACGCGGACCCCAAGGGCTGCAACTGCATCTATGTGGGCAACGAGGCGAGCTACCAGCAGTTCAAGGCCCTTTCCATCCAGCGCTCCATCGCCAGCCAGGAGCTGATGGCCGCGCAGTTGAACCAGCAGGCGGCATGGGACTACCAGACCTGGGGCGGTTGGGGCGGCCCCGGCTGGTGGTGGTGGTAACCGCCAGCCAGGGCGCCGTGCGCCGCTGAAGCCGTTTTCCGGGAACGGGCGCACATCTGGCGTCGATGGGGATGATGTTCCGGCGGGGCCGCCGGGACATCGCGCCAGACTGTTCGCTGGAGCCGTGACGGCGAGGGCCAGGTCCGTGAAGTCGTTCCGCGGGCGAGCCTCCCTGAGGTCACATACAGAATCAGGGAAAACGGCATCAACCGTCGGGGAAGAAGCAGATCCGGGGCGGCTCCAGCGCCCCCTCCCCTCGCATTCCCGGGAAAAGCGGGCTTCGTTTGCGTC
>Ga0180223_1001237_pt1 | contig 20801 bp, 16 predicted proteins | sample eDN5th30CKraftOP_FD_151337 | JGI IMG/M metagenome (GOLD analysis project Ga0180223, IMG submission 151337) | Enriched Organic Plus compost microbial communities from Emeryville, California, USA - eDNA 5th pass 30_C Kraft OP (version 2) (version 2) ... | reverse complement strand
CTCGAAACCAGTTCAGGCTTCGGCGTGCGCACCGACCCGTTCCTCGGCCGGCCGGCGATGCATTCCGGCCTCGACTTCCGCGGCGACACCGGTGAGGCCGCCCGCGCCACCGCCGCCGGCACCGTGGCCCATGCCGGATGGAGCGGCGGCTACGGCAACATGGTCGAGATCGATCATGGCGGCGGCTTTGCGACCCGCTATGGCCACCTCTCGGCCATCGACGTGAAGGTCGGACAGTCGGTCAAGATCGGCCAGATCGTCGGTCGCGTCGGCTCGACCGGCCGTTCGACCGGACCGCATCTCCACTACGAGACCCGCATCGACGGCGAAGCCGTGGACCCGCAGCGCTTCCTTCGTGCCGGCATCCGCCTCGGCAATCTGAATTGACAGCAGGCTCCGACCAGAGAATGTTTGAAGCTTCCTGAGGGTGGAGCAACAGCACCGCCCTGATCAGTCAACGTCCTCGACGCTCTCGGGTCCACCGCCGAAGGCGCGTTGCGCCAGCGTCGCAGCCATGAACTCATCAAGGTCGCCGTCCAGCACGCCGCCGGTGTCGGATGTCGAGACGCCGGTGCGCAGGTCCTTCACCATCTGGTAGGGCTGCAGGACATAGGAGCGGATCTGGTGGCCCCAGCCGATATCGGTCTTGGCCGCCTGCTCCGCCGCCGCCTGCTCCTCTCGCTTCTTCAGCTCCATTTCGTAGAGCCGCGCGCGCAGCATCTTCCACGCCTGGGCGCGGTTCTTGTGCTGGGAGCGCTCGGCCTGGCACAGCACCGCGATGCCGGTCGGAATATGCGTCAGGCGCACCGCCGAATCGGTCTTGTTGACGTGCTGGCCACCGGCGCCCTGGGCGCGCATGGTGTCGGTACGCACATCTTTCTCGTCGATCTCGATGACGATGCGGTCGTCCACCACCGGATAGATGTTCACACTGGCAAACGACGTATGCCGGCGCGCGTTGGAATCGTAAGGCGAAATGCGCACCAGACGGTGCACGCCGTTCTCGGTCTTCAGCCAGCCATAGGCGTTGTGGCCCTTGATCTGGATGGTGGCCGACTTGATGCCGGCCTCTTCGCCTTCGGTCTCCTCCATATATTCGATCTTGTAGCCGTGCTGCTCCGCCCAGCGGGTATACATGCGCAGCAGCATGTTCGCCCAGTCCTGGCTCTCGGTGCCGCCGGCGCCGGCATGCACTTCGAGGTAGCTGTCGTTGGCGTCAGCCTCACCGGACAGCAGGGCTTCGAGTTCGCGACGCGCCACCTCGGCCTTGAGGTCGCGCAGGACCTGCTCGGCCTCGGCGACCAGCTTCTCGTCCTTCTCGGCTTCGGCGAGTTCGATCAGCTCGATCTGGTCGGAGAGTTCCTGTTCGATGCGCGTGATCGAGCCGAGCTGGTCCTCCAGCGCGGTGCGTTCCTGCATCACACGCTGGGCGCGCTGCTGGTCGTTCCAGAGATCGGGGTCTTCAGCGAGCTGATTCAGTTCGGCAAGACGGATGCGGGCCTGATCGACGTCAAAGATGCCTCCTCAGCAGTCCCAGGGACTGCTTGACGGCTTCGACCAAGGCCTGTGCTTCGGCGCGCATAACGGCTTTCTATAACGACGACTGCGACTGAAAGGATGTCCCGCGCATGTAGCGGTTCAATCGCCGCGTTGCAACCGGCTTTCATGCCGCGGTCATAACGGGCTCGCGGATACCGGAGGTCAGTAAAGACCGCCGGTTCCGGAACTGACCGCACGATCCGCTTCAGGCGACACCGTCAGCGGCCGGCCCGACGAGTCCGACATGCCGACCACCGCGTAGTTCTCCGGCGGCGCGGTGCCCGGCTTGAACGCTTCGAGAATCGCCCGCGAGGTTTCAGGGCCGGCACGCATGCCGCTCTTGGCATCGATACGGATGAGCTTGATGCCGGCCGGAACGCGGAACGGAACGTCCGGCTTGTCGGACAGCGCGACCTTGTAGAACTCCTTGGCGATCGGAGCGACCAGCACACCGCCGGTGGCGCCGCGCCCGAGCGGCTTCGGCTTGTCGTAACCGAGATAGATGCCGACCGTCATGTCCGGCGAATAGCTCATGAACCAGGCGTCTTTCTCGTCGTTGGTCGTGCCGGTCTTGCCCGCGATATGCTTGCCGACCTCGCGCACGACGGTTCCGGTGCCGCGCTGGACCACGCCTTCCATCATCGACGTGATCTGATAGGCCGTCATCGGGTCGATCACCTGCTCGCGGCGATCGACCAGCGTCGGCTCCGGCTGGTTCGCCCATTTGTCGGCCTCGCAGCCGCGGCACTCCCGCTCGTCGTGCTTGTAGATGGTCTTGCCGTAACGATCCTGAATGCGGTCGATCAGCGTCGGCTTGATGCGCCGGCCGCCGTTGTCGAACATGCTGTAGGCGGCCGCCATCCGCATCACGGTGGTTTCGCCGGCGCCCAGCGCGAAGGAGAGATACGGCGGCAACTCGTCATAGACGCCGAAGCGCTTGGCATATTCCGCGATCAGCGGCATGCCGACATCCTGGGCGAGCCGCACCGTCATCACGTTGCGGGAATGCTCGATGCCGAAACGCAGCGTCTGCGGGCCGTAGTATTTGCCCGCGGAATAGTTCTCCGGCCGCCAGATTCCGATGCCCGGCCCCTGGTCGATCTCGATCGGCGCATCCATCACCACGGTGGATGGCGTGTAGCCATTGTCGAGCGCCGACGCGTAGACGAACGGCTTGAATGACGAGCCCGGCTGCCGCATCGCCTGGGTCGCGCGATTGAACTGGCTCTGGTCGAAGGAGAAGCCACCCACCATCGCCAGCACGCGGCCGGTCCGCGGGTCCATCACCACCATGGCGCCGGAGACTTCCGGCACCTGGCGCAGACGGAACTGGGTGTTGTCGCTATTGATCGGATCGACATAGATCACATCGCCGGCCTGCAGCACCTGGCTGACGCGCTGAGGCGCCTTGCCGCTCACCCGCGCCCACTTCACGCCGTCGAGGGGCACCAGGCCATACTGGCGCGCCGTGACCACAGCGCCGCCCGGCTCACGCGCCGGCTGGAAGCCGATCTTCGCCGTCTGATCTCCGCTCTCGAGCACGACGGCCATACGCCATCCGATATCGGACAGTGCCTTCACGTCGGCAAGTTTCGCACCCCAGTCGCCGCTGATATCGAGCTTGCTGACGGCGCCGCGGTAGCCGCGATTCTCGTCATATTTGATCAGGCCGTCGACGAACACCTTGCGCGCCTGAACCTGCAGCTTGGGATCGAGCGTCGTGCGCACCGACAGGCCGCCCTCATACAGCTTCTTCTCGCCGTACTTGTCGTAGATCTCGCGCCGGACTTCCTCGGCGAAATACTCGGCCGCAAAGATGTGCGCACCGGTCGGCCGCTGGGTGACGTTGAGCGGCTCCTTCTTCGCCTTCTCGCCTTCCTGCGCCGTGACATAGCCATCCTCGACCATGCGGTCGATCACGTAGTTGCGGCGTTCGATGGCGCGCTCGCGCTGGCGGAACGGATGCAGCAGGGTCGGCGCTTTCGGCAAGGCGGCGAGATAGGCGGCCTCGGCGGTCGTCAGCTCATGCACCGACTTGTCGAAATAGAGCAGCGAGGCGGCTGCGATGCCGTAGGCGGAGAAGCCGAGATAGATCTCGTTGAGATAGAGCTCGAGGATCTTGTCCTTGGAGAAGGTCCGCTCGATCTTCATCGCCAGCAGGGCCTCCTTGATCTTGCGATCATAGGTGGCCTCGTTGGTCAGCAGGAAGTTCTTGGCGACCTGCTGGGTGATCGTCGACGCGCCCTGCGGACGGCGGCCGGAGCCGCGGTTCTGGAAGTTCGACAGCGCGGCACGGGCCACGCCCATGAAATCGATCCCGCCGTGATCGTAGAAATTCTTGTCTTCCGCCGCGAGGAAGGCGTTGATCACCGGCTTCGGGATCGCCTGGATCGGCAGATAGAGCCGGCGCTGGGTGGCATATTCCGCGAGCAGCGAGCCGTCGCCCGCGTGCACGCGGGTCATCACCGGCGGCTCATAGTCCTGAAGCTGGGAATAGTCCGGAAGGTCCTTGGAGAACTGCCACAGCAACCCCGCGACCGCCACGACTCCGACCAGGAACACAATCGTTCCCGCCGCGAACAGAAAGCCGAAAAAGCGCAGCAGGAATTTCATGGTTTCCGATCCACCCTCCCCGGGCCCGTCCCGGGTGCTGTAGGTCGCCTCGATTTATGTTGAAACTGAGGCCCTTCACACACCATTCACGCACTCGTTTCCCCTGCGGGGTCGCGTCTTCCGCGGCAAACCGGCCTCCACACCGCCGGTCGCGCCACTAATCGCGGCTGGCAGACGCCCCCGCGACACGCGGCGCAAAGAAGCGATCAACGGCCTGCACAATGGCATCCGCCGTGCGATTGCGCCAGACGTCCGACGTCAAATGCTTGAGGTCGCTGCGATTCGTGACGAAGCCGAGTTCCACCAGCACGGACGGCACATCCGGCGCGCGCAGCACGCGAAAGCCTGCTGACTTGAGCGGATTCTTGTGCAGGCGCGCGGTGTTGCGCATGTCGCTGATCAGGGTTTGCGCGAATTTCGACGAGAATGACTTGGTTTCGCGCTGGGCAAGGTCGATCAGGATATCGGCGACCTCGTTCGGCTCGGTGGAAAGGTCCACGCCGGCGATCGCGTCGGCCTTGTTCTCCAGTTCCGCCAGCCGTCCCGCCTCCGCGTCCGATGCGGTTTCCGACAGGGTGTAGACGCTGGCGCCCTGCGCTTCGTCGGCCCGGCGCGCCAGCGCATCGGCATGCAGCGAGATGAACAGCGACGCCTGACGCTCCCGCGCGAAGGTCACCCGTTCGTCGAGTGGAATGAAGGTATCGTCGGTCCGGGTCATCACCACGCGGTAGCGGCCGGCCTTTTCCAGCTTGTCCCGAAGCAGGAGGCCGAAATCGAGCACGATGGACTTCTCGGTCTCGCCGCTCGCGGCGGTGGTCCCGTTGTCGATTCCGCCGTGACCGGGATCGAGCACGATCAGCGGCCGCGGATCGTCGGACGTGGCGGGTGACGGTGCCGCCGCCGTCTGGCCTGCACGCTGGGCCGAGCGGTTTTCCATAGCGATCTGGCGCATGAAGGACTCCCGGTCGACCGCCTCGAGGTCCAGCACCAGGCGCGCCGGCTGGCCGTTCACCGGATCGAGCACAAAAGCCTTTTCGACCCGGGCGGGCCGCGCCAGATCGAGCACGATCCGCGATCCGCCCTGCATCACGAGACCGAACCGGAATGCCTTCACCAGCCCCCTGCCGGATTGCCCGGTCTTCGGCGGCAGCTTGAATGTGACCTGGGGAATATCCAGCACCACCCGGTACGGATTGGCGAGGGTGAAGGCGCGGACCTCGATCCGGCTGCTCAGGTCGACGATGAAGCGGGTCTGGGAGCCGTCGCCGCCCAGTCTGATCTCGGACGCAACCGGAAACGCATCCATCGCCGGCTGCGCATGGGCGATCCCCGGCATCGCAGTCAAAAGGGCCGCGAAAATCGCCAATATGTGCGCTGCGCGGACAGACATCGATTCACGACCCCTCCGGCTCGTCCTACCTGATTAGGAAGGGATCGTTAATCAGCCCTTAACAAACGTCCCGGCCGGGGGCTTCCGCAGGATTTGAGCCGCGATCGCTGAAAGCATGGACCGGGCCATGGCTCCGTCGCCGGGGGACATTGCCGATCCGGCGGCAATTGGGCTGCGATATCAATAAAAAGACCCCGCCGTCCGGGGTGGACGAGGCGGGGCTTTGAGTTCAATTAGCGCAACCCTGGCAAGTTGGATTGCAACTGTAAGGTAGCACTTTCCGCCAGGATCACAACAAAAAATGATATGACATAATGAAAAATTTTGATCTGGCCCGAAACGGGACGGCGCTGCGTCAGGCTCCAAGATGAACGCTCCGGACGGGGTGTACCGGTTCCATGGAACCCTGCATCGCGGCCGGCAAAATTCACGCTGCTTTCCTGCATAAAAGTGAGACAAACTCCAAAAATTAGGCTTAAGCGCGGGAAACCCAAGGCTTTCAAGGGCCTGACGCCGACACCCGGCTTGCAAGACCCACCCGGGCACCCTACAAATGGAGTCGCTGACAAGTCGACGTTCCGGTTGTGCCGCGTTTGGGCCCCCCGGCACCCTGCCCCCGAACAGCGTGCGATGCATGGCTCCGGGTGCCGGGATAGACGCTTCCCCGCGAAGGTGCGGTCCGGAGCGCCACGCCGAACCCTGGTAGAGGCAACTGGAGCACGCGCGGGTTCGCGCAAAGGCCAGGCGAAGAAACATCCAACGATGTCCCTCCGAGCCTGCATCGTCAGCGAAGCAAAACCGCGGCAGCAAGGCGCTGCCGCTTGTCATGAGCCGAGGACCATGCTCATCGCGCATTCGGGATCACACCATCATCGCCGCAGTGAAGCTGCCCGGCGACATGTGTCCCTGTCGCGTTTCGCACCGATCCCACCGGCGCTTTCCCTTCACCCCCATTATGCAGGCTGCGTTTCGCGCCGCTCCAACCCGCGGCTCTCGCCGCAATGGATGACGGCGGACCGGCCGGCCGCAACGAGAATAATCAATGGCCAACAAAATGCTCATCGACGCGACCCATCCGGAGGAGACCCGGGTGGTTGTCGTCCGCGGCAATCGTGTCGAGGAATTCGACTTCGAGTCCGCACAGCGTAAACAGCTTCGCGGCAACATCTATCTCGCCAAGGTGACCCGCGTCGAACCGTCGCTGCAGGCCGCCTTCGTCGATTACGGCGGCAACCGCCACGGCTTCCTCGCCTTCAGCGAAATCCATCCCGACTACTATCAGATTCCGGTCGCCGACCGGCAGGCGCTGCTTGACGAGGAAGAGCGCGCCCATCGCGCAGCCGACGACGAGGACGAGCGTCCCGCCCGCTCGCGCCAGCGCAGTTCGAGCCGCAAGCGCGACGACACCAAGCGCCAGGCTGTCTCCAGCGATGCGGGGGCTGAAGCAGGCCCCGCAGCCGACGAGCAGACTGAAGGCGTACCGGCTGAAGCGGGAGATGTCGAAGGGACGGATATCGTCGCAGACAGCATCACGCCCACCGGCGACGACGCAGTGTCGTCATCGGAAACCTCCGAACCTGAGGCGACCGTCCAGGCGGACGCCGATGTGCCGGCGGTCGATGAGCCGGTTGAAAGTGAATCCGCGCCCTCAATGGAAGCGCCGGCAGCGGAGGAGCAGGTCGTCGTCGATCTCGCGCCCGCCGCTGAAACGTCCAGCGAACCGGTGAGCGAGCCGACGGCGGACATCGGCAACGAGGCGGTATCGCAGCCGGGTTCTGAATCCGACAACGAACATCCCGAAGAAGCTGACGGCAGCAACATCGTCGAAATCAGCACCGCCGGTCCCGAGAGCGAGGAAGTCGTGGAATCCGTCGGCGGCGCCGACGCGATGGAAGAGGTTCCCGAGCGGACGCACCGGCTGCGCCGCCAGTACAAGATCCAGGAGGTCATCAAGCGCCGTCAGGTGATGCTGGTGCAGGTGGTCAAGGAAGAGCGCGGCACCAAGGGCGCGGCGCTGACGACCTATCTCTCCCTCGCCGGCCGCTATTCGGTGCTGATGCCGAACACGGCGCGCGGCGGCGGCATCAGTCGCAAGATCACCGACTCGGCGGATCGCCGCCGTCTCAAGGAAGTCGCCCAGGAACTCGATGTGCCGGAAGGCATGGGCGTCATCCTGCGCACCGCCGGCGCGAGCCGCACCAAGACCGAGATCAAGCGCGACTTCGAATATCTGCTGCGGCTGTGGGAAACCGTGCGCGACCTGACCCTCAAGTCGACCGCGCCGACGCTGGTCTATGAGGAAGGCTCGCTGGTCAAGCGCTCGATCCGCGATCTCTACAACAAGGATATCGACGAAGTCCTGGTCGCGGGCGACGACGCCTACCGGGAAGCCAAGGACTTCATGCGCATGCTCATGCCGAGCCATGCAAAGAATGTGAAGCCCTATCATGATCCGCAGCCGGTATTCACGCGCTATGGCGTGGAGAGCCAGCTCGATGCGATGTTCACGCCGATCGTGCAGCTCAGATCCGGCGGCTATCTGGTGCTCAACCAGACCGAGGCGCTGGTCGCGATCGACGTCAACTCCGGCCGCGCCACGCGCGAGCATCACATCGAAGACACCGCGCTGAAGACCAATCTCGAAGCGGCCGAGGAAGTCGCGCGGCAGCTCCGCTTGCGCGATCTCGCCGGGCTGATCGTCATCGACTTCATCGACATGGACGAGAAGCGCAACAACCGTGCGGTGGAGCGCAAGCTCAAGGACTGCCTCAAGAACGACCGCGCGCGCATCCAGGTCGGCCACATCTCTCATTTCGGCCTGATGGAGATGTCGCGCCAGCGCATCCGTTCCAGCGTCTTGGAAAGCTCGACCGACAAGTGCCCGCATTGCGGCGGCACCGGCCATGTCCGCTCGGTCTCTTCGGTCGCGCTGCAGGTGTTGCGCAACATCGAGGAGATGCTGCTCAAGGGCGCCACCCACAATCTCATCGTCCGCACCCGCACCGACATCGCGCTCTATGTGCTCAATCACAAGCGCGCCCATCTGCGCACGCTGGAAGAACGCTTCCAGGTCTCGCTGTCGGTGAATGCCGACGAAACCGTCAGCGCGGCGCAGCCCTTCGTCGTCGAACGCGGCGAACAGGTGCACAGCCTTGAACAGGCCAAGGCCATCATCGCCGTGCAGCCGACCAGCGTCGCTCCGATGGAAGACGAGGACGACGAGGCGGACTTCGACACGGCAGACGAGGCCGAGGCCGAAGAGACAGCCGAAGCCGCAGCGACGGAACAGGTTGACGGCGAACAGCCGGCGAGCAGCAGCAAGAAGCGAAGCCGCCGCCGGCGCGGGCGGCGCAGCAGCAGCGAGCCGCGCGAGGGCGCAACGGCCGCGGCTGTCGAGGATCAGGAGGCGACCACCAGCGAACCGGCCGCCGGCTGGAGCCAGGAGGAGGCCGCGGAAGACGATACGGCCGCCGATGATGAGGACGAGGCGCCGGCATCCGCGGGCGGCGAATCCGCAGCCGAAGGCGAGAGCCGCAGCGAATCCAGCCGCAGCCGCCGCCGGCGCGGCCGTCGTGGCGGACGGCGCAGCCGCCGTGGGTCCGAGGGAGAGAACGGCCACAGCGAGCCCGCCGTCGTGACTCATGACGAGAGCGGCTTTGTGGTCGCCGATGCCGACCAGTCCGAGCAGGAGCACATCGCCGCAGCCGTGGAATCCTACGAGCCGCGCCCGGATGTCTCTCCCGACGCCGGTGGCGCAGATGCACCGGAGGCGCAGCCCGCTCCGGCTCTGGCCGTCACCTCGCCTGCCCCGGTGATCGAACCGCCAGCGCCGGTCGAGCAGCCGTCGCGCCGCCGCTCCACAGTGCGCGAGCCGGTGTCATTCTTCACCGGCGAGAGCACGCCGGCACCCGTGTTCCAGGCGCCTGTGCCGGAGCCCGCGCCGTCTGCACCCGAACTGGTGGAAGCCTCAGTCCAGACGACCGAAGCCGCGCCGCAACCTGAAGCGGAAGCCCCGCGGCGCGCCGGCTGGTGGAGCCGCAAGATCCTCGGCAAGGGCTGATCTGACTGTCAGATCATCATTCTGAATCAACACGACGCGGCCGGTGCACCAGCGCCGGCCGCTTTGTTTGATGTGAAGACGCAACCAGACACAAAGGCGGGCCTCCACCACACCGCCGCGCGGCTGAAAATCTTTTCACGTGGACCGGTGCAAGCGGTTTGAGTTGAAGAACCGGCGGCGGTCCTGATGACGTTTCTTTGATCAAAACCGGAATTGAATTGCCACGAACCGCCGCTACGTCAGGCGCAAGGCGACAATCAGAATACCGGGGCGACACTCGGAGGAAACGATGAACGCCAGGTCCCTGAACGCCACGTCCCTGAACGCCAAATCTCTCCTGCTGGTTGCGGCCTTTGTCATTGGATCATCGACGGCCACCTGGGCCGCCACCGCTCCGCAAAGCCGGACGCCCCAGCCAGCGCACCAGGTCCATCACGTCACCGTGCACCACGCGATCCATGCCCGGGCGCAAGCCCCGGCAACGCCTGCGCCGATGCCGCCGTGCTACGACATGACGCCGGACCACACTTACTGCTACGGCCCGATCCACAACTGACAGGCGCGTCGCCCATCGGCGCCTGTTCACACAGGTGCCGATGGGGCTGCGGCATTTCGATCGTCACAGCGGCTTGAGGCCTGCTTCGATCTCCGCCCTGCGATCTTCGAGGAACGGCGGGAGAGACAGTTTTTCACCCATCGTCTCGAACGACTCGTCGGTCGCGAAGCCCGGCCCGTCGGTCGCGATCTCGAACAGGATTCCGTTCGGTTCGCGGAAATAGAGGCTGCGGAAGTAAAAGCGGTCGATCTTGCCGCTGTTGGGAATGCGCAGACTGTTGAGGTGCTGCGCCCAGGCATCGTATTGCGTGGCATCCGGCGTGCGGAACGCAACGTGATGGACGCCGCCGGCACCCTGTTGCGCCGGCGCAAGGTCAGGCTGCACCGCGACGTGCAGTTCCGCCGCGGGACCGCCGTCACCCATCTCATAGACATGGACCGTATCGCGACCATTGTCCGGATGCGGATAGGTCCGCACCGGCCGCGTGTTCATCACGTGAGTCAGCACGGCATCCGTCGGCCGCAAGTCCGGCACGCTGAGCTGGATCGGCCCCAGCCCGCGGATCTGATGCTCCAGCGGCACCGGGCTGCGCTCCCACGGATTGGCGCCGCCGCGGCCGCCGTCATCGATCAGGCTCAATCGCTGTCCTTCCGGATCCTCGAAGTCGAGGGTCAGCCGGCCGTCACGTTCCACGACCTCACCGGTCGTCACGCCTTTGGCTTTGAGGTGATCACGCCACCAGCCGAGCGCGCCTTCGCCTGCGACACGCAATCCCGTCCGGCTGATGCTGCGGCTGCCGCGCCGTTCACGCGGCGCGGGCCAATCGAAAAACGTGATGTCGGTGCCCGGCGAGCCGTTCCGGTCGGCGTAGAACAGGTGATAGGCGCTGACATCGTCCTGGTTCACGGTCTTCTTCACCAGACGCAGCCCCAGCATATCGGCGTAGAAGGCCCGGTTGCCGGGGGCGTTCGCGGAGATGGCGGTGAGGTGGTGAATTCCGGTCAACTGCAGCATCGGAGCCTCGCTGATCGACAAAATGGATCGAATGGCCCCATACATGGGGCAGCAGGAACAAAATTGCGAGGCTGCCTATGTCGCTGGCCGGCAGGACGCTGTTCATCACCGGCGCATCGCGCGGCATCGGCCTTGCGATCGCGCTGCGCGCCGCGCGGGATGGCGCGAATATCGCGATCGCAGCCAAGACCGACCAGCCGAATCCCAAACTGCCCGGCACGATCCACACCGCAGCCGGGGAGATCGAACAGGCGGGTGGCCGGGCGTTGCCGCTGGTGGTCGATGTCCGCGATGAGGACAGTGTGCGCACGGCGATCGACCAGACCGTCGCGGCCTTCGGCGGGCTCGACATCGTCGTCAACAATGCCAGCGCGGTGCAGATCACACCGGTCGAACAAACAGACATGCGCCGCTTCGACCTGATGCATCAGGTCAATGCGCGCGGCACTTTCATGGTGTCGAAACATGCGATCCCGCACCTCGCCAAGGCCGCGAACCCGCATGTCCTGATGCTGTCGCCACCGCTCGACATGCAGGAGAAGTGGTTCGCCCCGCACACCGCCTATTCGATGGCGAAGTTCGGCATGAGCATGGTGGTGCTCGGCCTTGCCGGCGAGTTGCGGCCGAAGGGCATCGCGGTCAATGCGCTGTGGCCGCGCACGACCATCGCCACGTCGGCGATCCGCAACCTGCTCGGCGGCGACCAGGTGATGCGGATGTCCCGCAAGCCCGAGATCCTCGCCGACGCGGCGCACGCGATCTTCCTCAAACCGTCGAAGAGCTTCACCGGCCATTTCCTGATCGACGACACATTTCTGGCCGGCGAAGGCGTCACAGATTTTGATCATTACCGTGTCGATCCGACGCAACCTCTCGCGCCGGATTTCTTTGTTCCAGACACCATGCCGCCGCCCGCAGGCGTCAGCCTTGCGGCCAAGAGCTGAGGCCAGCACCTATGACCACGCTGCTGATCACCCATCCTGATTGTCTCGATCACCGCCCCCCGGAAGGGCATCCCGAGCGGCCGGACCGGCTGCGCGCGATCGAGGCGGCGCTGGCGGCCGACGCTTTCCGCGATCTCGTGCGGGCCGAAGCGCCGGAAGCCGCGCTGGAAACCATCGCACTGTGCCACCCGATGGAGCTGGTGACCGAACTCCGCGACGCCACGCCGCAGGAAGGGCTGACACAGATCGACGCCGACACTGTCATGTCGCCGGGCAGTTTCGAGGCGGCGCTGCGGGCGGCGGGCGGCGCGGTGTATGCCGTCGATGAAGTCATGGCCGGCCGCGCTGACAATGCCTTCGTCGCCACCCGGCCGCCGGGACATCACGCCGAGACCATCCGGCCGATGGGCTTCTGCCTGTTCAACAATGCCGCCATCGCGGCCCGCTACGCCCAGACGCGTCACGGCCTGGAGCGAGTGGCCATCGTCGATTTCGACGTCCACCACGGCAACGGGTCCCAGGACATCTTCTGGGACGACCCGACGGTGATGTATTCCTCCACCCACCAGATGCCGCTGTATCCCGGCACCGGCGCCGTGTCCGAGCGCGGCGAGCACGACACCATCGTCAATGCGCCGCTGCGCAGCGGCGATGGCGGACAGCAATTCCGCGAAGCCTTCGAGACGCGCATTTTGCCGCGGGTTGGCGATTTCCGTCCGGACCTCATCATCATTTCCGCGGGGTTCGACGCCCATCAGCGCGATCCGCTGGCGAACCTCAACCTGCTGGAGCCGGACTTCGCCTGGGCCACCGGCAGGATCATGGAGATCGCCGGCCGCACTGCCGCCGGACGGGTGGTATCCGTGCTCGAAGGCGGGTATGACCTGCGGGGCCTCGCCGGATCGGCGGCGGCTCATGTCGCCACTCTGATGAGGGGCTGAACATCGCCGGCAGGCTCTGTCCGGCACAACCGCGTTTCCAGGATCGAGAATGGCAGCCACTTCCGAGACCGACGTTGCGACCATGCCCTTCGAGCGGGCGATCGAGGAACTCGAATCGATCGTGAAGCGGCTCGAAGAGGGCAAGGTGCGGCTGGAGGAATCCGTCGCCATCTACGCGCGCGGCGAAGCCCTCAAACAACGGTGCGAGGACCTGCTGCGGCAGGCGGAAGCCCGCGTCGAAAAGATCACCCTCAATGCCGCCGGCAAACCCACGGGCACCGAGCCCCTGGATGTCGGCTGAAGCGGTCAGCGAGACGCCCGTGCTGGAGACCTCCAAAACCCCTCTCCTCGATCGCATCCGGACGCCGGAGGACCTGCGCCGCCTCCCGGAGGCCGACCTGCGCCAGCTCGCGGACGAACTGCGCACCGAAACAATTGACGCGGTCGCCGTCACCGGCGGGCATCTCGGCGCTGGCCTCGGCGTCGTGGAATTGACCGTGGCCTTGCATCACGTGTTCGACACGCCGCGCGACCGCCTGATCTGGGACGTCGGCCACCAGGCCTATCCGCACAAGATCCTCACCGGCCGGCGCGACCGCATCCGCACCCTGCGCCAGGGCGGCGGCCTCTCCGGCTTCACCCGCCGCGCGGAAAGCCCCTATGACGCCTTCGGCGCGGCCCATTCCTCTACATCGATCTCTGCCGGACTCGGCATGGCGGTGGCGCGCGATCTCGACGGCAAGTCGAACAACGTCGTCGCCGTGATCGGCGATGGCGCGATGTCCGCGGGCATGGCCTATGAGGCGATGAACAATGCCGGCGCGATGAATTCGCGCCTGATCGTCGTCCTCAATGACAACGACATGTCGATCGCGCCGCCGGTCGGCGCGATGTCGGCCTATCTGGCGCGCCGCCTGTCCAGCCGGACCTATCAGTCGCTGCGCGACATCGGCATGCACCTCGCCCATAAATTTCCACGCTTCCTTGAAGAGAAGGCGGTGCGCGTTGAGGAATTCGCCCGCGGCTTCTGGACCGGCGGCACACTGTTTGAAGAGCTTGGCTTCTTTTATGTCGGCCCGATCGACGGCCACAATCTGGACCATCTGCTGCCGGTGCTGCGCAATGTCCGCGACGCGGAGAGCGGCCCGATCCTCGTCCATGTGGTGACGCAGAAGGGCAAGGGCTATCCGCCCGCCGAGAACTCCGCCGACAAGTATCACGGCGTGGTCAAATTCGACGTCGCGACCGGCACGCAGGCCAAGGCGAAATCCAACGCGCCCGCCTACACCAACGTGTTTGCTGAAAGCCTCATCAAGGAAGCCCGCAAGGATAGCAAGATCGTCGCCATCACCGCGGCGATGCCGTCAGGCACCGGCCTCGATCTGTTTCAGAAAGAGTTTCCGAAACGCACCTTCGACGTCGGCATCGCCGAGCAGCATGCGGTGACGTTTGCGGCCGGCCTCGCCGCCGAAGGCTTCAAGCCGTTCGCGGCGATCTATTCGACCTTCCTGCAGCGCGGCTACGACCAGGTGGTGCACGATGTCGCGATCCAGTCGCTGCCGGTGCGCTTCGCGATCGACCGCGCGGGCCTCGTCGGCGCGGACGGCCCGACCCATGCCGGATCGTTCGATGTCGCCTATCTCGGCTGCCTGCCGAATTTCGTGCTGATGGCGGCCGCCGACGAAGCCGAGCTTGTGCATATGGTCGCGACTGCCGCTGCGATTTCGGACCGGCCCTCGGCCGTGCGCTATCCGCGCGGCGAAGGACGCGGGGTCGATATGCCGACCGAAGGCAAGCCGCTGGAGATCGGCAAGGGCCGCGTCCTGCAGGACGGCACCACCGTCGCCCTGCTGTCCTACGGCACACGGCTGGGCGACTGCCTGAAAGCAGCCGAGGAACTGGCATCGTTCGGGCTCTCCACCACCGTCGCCGATGCGCGCTTCGCCAAGCCGCTGGATGTCGATCTGGTGCTGCGGCTCGCCAATCAGCACGAGGTCCTGATCACCGTCGAGGAAGGCTCGGTCGGCGGGTTCGGAACCTTTGTGCTCCAGGCGCTGGCCGAGCATGGCGCCCTCGACGGGCGGACCAAGGTGCGGACCATGGTGCTGCCGGATGTCTTCCTCGAACAGGACAGCCCTGCGGCGATGTATGCCCATGCCGGCCTGGACACCAAGGGCATCATCACCAAGGTGTTTGAAGCGCTTGGCCGCGACATCGCCACTGAGACCACCAAACTCGCCTGACCAGCCGATGTCTTTCGCTTCGACATTCAACCAGTTGATGTTCTTCGTGGGCTTTGAAGGCCTCACCTTCATGTTCGCGCGCATGATCCTCGACTACACCGCCCGCAATGACTCCGCCTGGATGGCGGCCCCGGCGCTGATCCTGCTCGGCGCAGCAACCGGCGTCCTGTTCGTCCAGATGAAGCTGCAGGATCTGTTCATCTGGCATCTCATCCTGTTCGGGCTCGTTTGCTTCGCCTGGCATCGCAAGAGCAATCTTGACGATGCCAAACTGACCGAGATGGCGGGGAAGGTCGCGGCCGAGACCGGCAAGAAGACCGAGGAAGTCAAGGAGTCCTACACGATGACGCGACGCCTGCTAAGCTTCGGGCTGATCTCTTATTTTGTGGCGTTTTCAGGCGCCGTCTATTACCTCATCACGACCTGATACGGGCCGCCTTCCCTAAAATTGTTGCGGTCCGGCATACGCGAGTTTAGGTATCCCGTCTTAAACTACATTTTCATCTTGTGGTCTTATCAGTGATTCTCGCCGCAGCCCGATTCGCCCATTGGTTTCCTCCATGAACGCGACATTCAGAACGGCCCACATGCAGTTCCTGATTGGGCCGGCGATGACGGTCCTGATCGGGCTGGGGTTGCTGGTGCTCGACCGGATGGGACAGACGGTCCCCGCACCGGGCGGGGTCATCGCCCTTGGTGCGATGTTTGCGGCCTATTACGGCGGCCTGGTGCCCGGGCTGATCAGCGCGGCGGTGGGCTTCACCGTCACCCTGGTGCTGTTCCTCAACGACCAGGCGTATCCCGGGCTCGCGCCGGAGGACCTCACCCGTCTCGGCCTCTTTGTGGTTTTCGTTCCTGGCGTTGTCTTCATCATCTCGCGGTTGACGGTGACAGCCCGTCGGGCGCTGGACTTTGAACGGGCCAACCGCGAGCGCGCCGAAGCGGTGGCGGCGGAACTTCAGAATCTCCGCGATGCGTTTGACCAGATCGACTACGGCATCATGCTGCTCGACCGCAATCTCTGCGCGGAATTCATGAACCGGGCCGTCTGCGAACTCGGCAAGCTTGACATTCCGAAGCCCGGAGAGCGGCCGGCCTTTGCCGACCTGATCCGCCAGGTCGCCCGCAATGCCGCCTATGCCGCACCCAAGGCAGAGCTGGATGCCCTGGTGGCCCGGCGCATCGCCTGGGTCAGCAGTGACAAGCCCGAGCCGACCACGATCCATATGGCGGATGGGCGGGTGATGGGCATCACCTGCATCGTCATGGGCGACGGCGCCCGGATGCTCACCTATACCGACGAGACCGAAACACTTCGGCACGTCGACGAACTCGAAGAGCTCGCATCGATCGACAGCCTGACCGGCCTGTTCAACCGCCGTCATTTCGAAATGCAGGCCGAAACCGAATGGGACCGTTTCAAGCGCTACAAACGGTCGATGTCGGTGCTGATGATCGATATCGACCTGTTCAAGAGCATCAATGACCTTTACGGCCACGACATCGGCGACAAGGTCATCCGCGCGGTCGCCGAGATCGGCAGCAATGCCAAGCGGGGCGCCGATATCATGGCCCGGATCGGCGGCGAGGAATTCGTCCTGCTGCTGCCGGAAACCGATCTCACCCGCGCGATTGGCCTTGCCGAACGGCTGCGTGAGGCCGTGGCGGGATACCGCGTCTCGACCGGCGACCGCGATGTGGCGATGACCGTCAGCATCGGTGTGGCCGAGGCCGATGCGGGCATGGCCAATCTCGCCGATCTCATGAAGCAGGCGGATCAGGCGCTCTATCGCGCCAAGCGGTCCGGCCGCAACCGGGTCAGCTTCGCGCAGGGCGGGCCGAACCTTTCCGTCGTCACGGCCGCCTGACCGGCCCTGGCCGGATGCTGCGGCAGATGCTGGTCCGTCCTGATGGCAACACGCATGCGCGCCGATCGGTTGCTGGTCGAACGCGGTCTGTTTGAAAGCCGCGCGAAGGCGCAGGCGGCTATCGCCGCAGGCCTGGTGACGGCCGATACGATCCGCGTACGCAAACCATCCGACGAAATCCCCATCGATGCGACACTCGACGCGCAGCCGGACCATCCCTGGGTCTCGCGCGGCGGCGTGAAACTCGACGCGGCGCTGACGCATTTCAGGATTGATCCTGCCGGCCGCATCTGCCTCGACATCGGCGCGTCGACCGGCGGCTTCACCGACGTGCTGCTCGCGCGCGGCGCCCGTCACGTCTATGCCATCGATGTCGGGCGCGGCCAGTTGCATCCGCGGCTGCGGGACCGTGCCGATGTCACGTCGCTGGAAGCAACCGACATCCGCAAACTTTCTCTTGCCTCCGCTCCGGAACGGCCGACGCTTGTCGTCATCGACGTCAGTTTTATTTCGCTCAAGCTGATCCTGAATGACGGCCTCGCGCTGGCGCAGCCGCCCGCCGATCTGGTGGCGCTGATCAAGCCGCAATTCGAAGCCGGGCGCACCCACGTCAAAAAAGGCATTGTCCGCGACGCCTCGGTGCATGCCGCTGTCTGTGACGACATTGCTGCGGCCGTGACTGCACTCGGCTGGCGCGTATCAGGTGTGATCCCCTCACCGATCGAAGGCGGCGACGGCAACCGCGAATTTCTGATCGCCGCGCACCACATCTAAACGGACATCGCCGCGTCACAACCCGGTCACGCACTGGTGCGATCGTACCTGAAAGAACGGTGCCTGCTATCAGGTGACAAGCGTGTCTGTTGCTCTCGTCTCGACCGATGCCACGCGGCCTGATGCGATCGGCAGCGTTGCACAGCATTCAACCGGCCATATCGAGCGTTTCTATTACAGCGCTCTGCAGCATTCCGCAGCCGGCGTGATCATCATCGGCTGTAGCGGCGAGATCCTCCACATCAATCCGCAAGCGAACGAATTGCTGCGCCGGCCGCAGGCTGTGACAGGCGAGCCGTTCTACTCACTCTTCGTCGACGACAAGTCCTTCGACGGCATCGTCGACGTGGTGTTTCAGGGACTGTCGGGCGCGAGCCCGACCCATACTGGCGAAGTCACCTTCCAGCACGGCCACGACTTCGTGCATCTGGATGTGAAAGTCTCGAAATTTCGCGACGAAGCCGGCGCCTTGCTTGGGGTCGTCGTCGTCATCAACGACATCACCCATCAACATATGCGCAGCGCCTTCGCGTCGATCTTCGCGAGCGGTGTGGCGGTGGTCTTTCTCTACGTATCGCTGCTCGGCCTGTTTTCCGAGCTGATGCGCACCACCGAGCTCCGCACCTTGATGAATTCCCTGTTCATGCTGCTGCCGGCCGCCGGCTCGCTCTATGTCGCAACGCAGAGTGCGCTGCCGATCGAACTGCTGGGCCTGAGCTGGAGGAACTGGAAGCAGAACGCACAGGAAGCGGTGATGCTCTCGGTCGCATTCTGCGCCGTGCTGACACTGGTGCTCATCATCTTGCGCGTGCTGGTGCCGTCGCTGGCGCATATGCCGGTCGTCATTCTTTCGCTGGACGATTTCTCGTCGCTGCCCTTCATCCTGGGCGTGGTGCTTTACGTTGCGCTGACGCCCCTGCAGGAATTTCTCGCGCGCGGCGCGCTGCAGGCGCCGCTCGAACAGGTGTTCACCGGCCGCTACCGGCACATCCAGGCCAACATCATGGCCAACCTGATGTTCTCGGTCTTTCATCAGCATCTCGGCATCACCTTTGCGGTGATGGTGCTGTTGCCCGGCTTCTTCTGGGGCTGGCTATTCTCCCGCCAGAAGACGCTGGTCGGCGTGAGCATCTCCCACGCGATCATCGGCATCTACGCGCTCAACGTCATCAACATGAAGGCGTTTCTCGACACCCTGCTGCACTGAGCCCGACCGGATTGCCGTTGGGGATGCCGCAGAATGAATCGCGGTCCGCGATGGTGCTGCCGCATTTCTGCACATATGGTGCGCCCGCATCATGGACGCATATCGCAACATCACGTCGCCTCAATCCCTGGGCAGTCACGCAGCCTGGCGCACCGAACTGATCGATACGATCAGGCTCGCGGTGCCCATCGCGCTGACCCAGCTTGGCCAGATCGCGATGATGACCACCGACCTCGCCCTGGTGGGGCGGCTGGGCGAAGTCGCGGTCGCAGCGGCCGCGCTGGGTCATACCATCCTGCTGGCGGGCTTCATCACCGGGACGGGCCTGGTGGCTGCTGTCGCGCCGCTGGCGGCCCAGGCCTTCGGGGCGCGCGATCCGCGCATGGTGCGCCGGTCCCTGCGGGTCGGGCTGTGGGCGGCGCTGATCCTCGGCATCCCGCTCACCGCGTTCCAGCTTTACGGCGAAGCCATCCTGCTGGCGCTCGGTCAGGCCCCGGAGCCGGCCGCGCTCGCGGGACGCTATCTCCAGGGTCTCGCCTGGAGCATCCTGCCCGGATGGTGGTTCATCGCGATCCGCAATTTCATGGGCGCGGTCAATCGCCCGGAGCCGGCGCTGTGGATCATGCTGGGCGCCATCCCGATCAACGGTGTCCTTGCCTACGCCCTGATCAACGGCGCGTTCGGCCTGCCGCGGCTTGACCTGCTCGGCGCGGGGATTGCGACCACCATCGTCAACATCGGCATGTGCCTGGCGGCCGTATGGGTGGCGTGGCGGCTTCCGCCGTTCCGCAAGTATCAGGTGTTCGGACACCTCTGGCATCTCGACTGGCCGCTGTTCGGCAAGCTGTTCGCGATCGGCCTGCCGATCTCCGGTGCGTTCGCGCTGGAATACGGGCTGTTCGCCTGCGCCGCGCTGCTGATGGGCTGGATCAGCACCACCGCGCTGGCGGCCCATCAGATCGCGGTGCAGATTGCCGCGGTGATGTTCATGGTGCCGTTCGGGATCAGCATGGCGGCGACGGTGCGCGTCGGCCATGCCGTCGGACGGCGGGACGCGGCGGCGGTGCGGCGCGCCGGCTTTGTCGCGATCACCCTGGGCGTCATCTTCATGGTGGCGATGATGGTGATCGTCATCCTCACACGGAACGTCATCCCGCTGCTGTTCCTCGGCAGTGAAACGGCAGCCGAGAATCCGACGCTGCTGCTGGCGGCCAGCCTGCTGCTGCTGGGTGCGAGTTTCTTCATTGCCGATGGCGTGCAGACCATCGCCGCCGGCGCATTGCGGGGCTTCAACGACACCCGCGTGCCGCTCGTGCTCTCCGCCTTCAGCTTCTGGGTGATCGGCTTCACCAGCGCCTATGGGTTCGGCTTCACCGCCGGCCTTGGCGCGGAAGGCGTGTGGATCGGCCTGTCGCTTGGGCTGGCGATCTATGCGATCCTTTTGGTGTGGCGCTTCCAGGTGTTGACCAAACGTCATGTCCTTCCGGATCTCGCGCGGCCGGCATGAGCGAGCAGCTTGTCATTGCGGCCATCGGTCATCGTGGCGACGGGGTCGCGCAAACATCCGCTGGTCCGGCATTCGTGTCCTATGTGCTGCCCGGCGAGACCATCGAGGCTGAAGCCGACGCAGCGCACGTCGACCGGCGCATCCT
>Ga0180223_1001235_pt1 | contig 20839 bp, 13 predicted proteins | sample eDN5th30CKraftOP_FD_151337 | JGI IMG/M metagenome (GOLD analysis project Ga0180223, IMG submission 151337) | Enriched Organic Plus compost microbial communities from Emeryville, California, USA - eDNA 5th pass 30_C Kraft OP (version 2) (version 2) ... | reverse complement strand
CGATGTGGGGATGGTTTTTGGCATTTGCCCAGGCGGCGCTGAACCATCAATCGATCGATATTTCCTACGCCTCGATCGTCACTTTCGTCGTCGTAGCCTCGGGCGCTTTGGGCTGTGTGCTCGGCGGCCTGCTCGCCGACAGCGTGGGGCGGACGCTCACGACGGCCGGAATGATGCTCCTCTCGGGCACCTGCGCCCTCGTCATCGGCTTCACCTTCGACGCTCCGATCTGGGTCTTTATCCTCGTTTCGATCGTCTGGGGCATCACCGTGATCGGCGATTCCGCGCAGTTTTCCGCCATCGTGACGGAGGTAGGCGAGCCATCGAGCATCGGCACCGCGCTCGCATTTCAGCTGGGGATCGGCTTCGCCCTGACCGTTGTCGCGATCCGCATCATCCCCGAGCTGGCAGCGGCTTTGGGCGGCTGGCAGTGGACGTTCCTGATCCTTGCGCCCGGGCCCTTCATCGGCGTCGCCGCCATGCTGCTCCTGCGCAGAATGCCGGAGGCGACGCAGATCGCGCAGGGGCGGAGGTGATCGGCCGTACGCGCTGAGCCGCCGAAAAGCCCGGCTGCAACCCTGGCCGATGAACGCGACGGCCGCCCGATCGCCCGCGGCGCGCAGCTCCCCTCACGCCCGATGACGGGAGCAAAGGCGCGCGCGATGTTCCGCACATGCGATAGTACAACGCGCGCCGCCGCTATGATGTCGGTCAGCCGTGCCCGACGTGGCGCGGCGCCACCCTCAATTCATCGATGAGCTTCTGCGTCTCGGCGGCGCGCGGTTTCGATAGCGGCGCGAGGATGCGGTACATCACCGGCGTGAGGAACAGGGTGAAGATCGTCGCCAGCCCGAGGCCGCCGATGATGATCCAGCCGAGAGCAAGGCGTGCCTCCGCGCCTGCGCCGCTGGCCCAGATGAGCGGCAGCGCGCCGAGCACCGCCGCGGACATCGTCATCATGACCGGCCGCAAACGGGTGCTGCAGGCTTCGCGGATCGCCGCGTCGACGCTCGCGCCTTCATCGCGGCGGATGTTGGCAAACTCCACGATGAGGATGCCGTTCTTCGCCATGACGCCCACCAGCAGTACAAGGCCGATCTGGCTGTAGACGTTCAGTGTCCCGCCCGAAAACGCGATCGCGACCGCGGCGCAGGCGAGGCCGAACGGCACCGTGAGGATGATGACGAGCGCGCTCGTCACGCTCTCGAACTGAGCGGCGAGAACGAGGAACACCACGAGAAACGCGATGGCGAACACGATCGCCGTATTCTGCGTCGTCTCCGCCAGCGTCTTTGCTTCGCCGAGGAGCGTGATCGACATGTCGTTATCGAGCACCGTGGGCGCGATCTCCTGCATCTTTCGCACCGCATCGCCGAGCACCACCCCGTCGTTGAGGTTCGCCGTGATGCCGACGGCACGCTGGCGATCCTCGCGGCTGAGGGTCGGCGCGATGGCGACCTCCTTGATGCTCACCAGTGTCGACAGGGTGATGAAGTTGCCGTCCGCCGTCTTGACGAAGAGGTTCTGCAGGTCGGAAGGATCGTTGATCGGCCGCCCGCCGGCCTTCACCTGGATCTCCACGATGTCGTCCTCGATGAAGAGGTCCGCGGCCTTCTGGTAGTCGATCATCGTATTGATGAGGCTGGTGATGGTCTCGATGGGCACACCCAGCTTGGTTGCGGCCTCGCGGTTGATGCGCACCGAAAGCTGCGGCTGCGTCGTGTCGTAGTCTGTGCGCACGCTGCGGAACTCGGGCAGCGTCTGCAGCGTGTTGACCATCTTCAACGCCGTCGTCGAAAGCCGCTCGTAGCTCGGGCCGACGATGGCGAAGCGCAGTCCCTGGCCACCGCCGCGGATACCGAGGCTGTTGGCGCCCATCAGCGAAATCTGCAGGCCTGCGATATCGGCCATCTTCGATTGCAGCTCGGACTGGATCTGCTGCTGCGTGCGCGTTCGATCGTGCCAGTCGGCGAGCGAGGCGATCACCATGGCACGATTGGCGCCGCCGTTGCCGATGGAGGCCAGCACGTGCGTGACCTCGCCCGACTGCCGGTACGGCACCAGGATGTCCTCAACGCGGCTGACGAGCTTCGACATGTAGTCGAGATTGGCGCCCTGCTGCGCCTGCATGCGGATCAGGATGACGCCGCGGTCCTCGGTCGGCGTGATCTCCTGCTTCAGCGCAAGGAAGGTTGTGAACCCGAGCACGCCGAAGCCGAGGCAGGCGAGCACGACGAGCCAGCGCAGGCGCAGGGCAGCCTCGACGATGCCCATGTAGACTTTGCTGAGCGCCGTGCCGATGCGCCCCATGATCGAATTGGGATTGTGTCCCTCTTCGCCGGTACCGAGCTTGGCCGCGAGCATGGGGCAGACGGTGAGAGCGACGCCCGCAGAGATCGACACCGAGAAGGCGAGCACGAAGCCGAACTCGGAGAAGAGGCTGCCGACGATACCGGGCATGAACGAGACGGGGATGAACACGGCCGCGAGCGTCGCGGTCGTCGCCAGCACGGCGAACACGATCTGCTTGGTGCCGAGAACGGCCGCCGCCCGCGGGCCGGCGCCCATGACGCGGTGACGGGCGATGTTCTCGATCACGACGATGGCGTCGTCGACGACGAGGCCGGTGGCGACGACGAGCGCCAGCAGCGTGATCACGTTGATCGAGAAGCCGGCGGCCCACACCGCAGCGAGCGTGCCGACGAGCGAAACGGGGATCGAGATCGCGGGCGCCAGGGTGGCGCGGAACGAGCGCAGGAAGGCGAGAATGATCAGGATGACGATGATGTTCGCGAGGATGAGGCTGATGACCACCTCGCGCACGGATTCACGGATGAACACGGCATCGTCGGACGTGATGTTGATCTCGACCCCGGCGGGCAGCGACTTGCGCAGATCCTCGACCGCGGCTTTGATGCCATCGGAGATATCGATGGTATTGGCCTGCGCCTGGCGAATGATGTCGATACCGATCGACGTCCTGCCGTTGAGGCGGGTGAGGGCGGTCGCCTCCTGAAATCCCCAGCGGACGAAGGCGACATCCTTCACCTTCGTCTGCGGGTTGATCTCGAGGTCGCCGACATCCTCCGGCGTGGCGACCGGAGCCTCGGCGCGCACCAGCAACTGTTGCGTAGCATTCTCGAGCGCACCCGAAGGGGCCGTAACCGCCGCCTTGGAAATGGCGCTGGTCAGCTCGGCGAGGCTGATGCCACGCGCGGCGAGCGCAGTCTGATTGACGCGCACTTCGATCGTCTTCGCTCGAAGCCCGTAGGAATTCGCAGCCGCGACGCCTTCGACGGCGGCGAGCTTGTCCTCGATGACGTTCTGCACGAGATCGGTCAGCTCGCCCTCGGAGAGCTTCTCGGCTGAGACCGAGAGCTGCATGATGGGCGTGGCGTCGGCGTCGGCTTTGACGACCTTCGGCTCGTCCTCCATGTCCTTGGGCAGCTGGTTGACGATGCCCGCGACGGCATCGCGCACGTCCATAGCCGCGGTGTCGAGGTTCGTCTTGCTGGAGAACTCGATCGTGATGCGCGCCGAGCCGTAGGACGAGCTGGACGAGATGCCCGTCACGCCCTGCACGCGCGACACGGCGCTTTCGATGACGGCGGTGATCTGGGAATCGATACTTTCCGGTGTCGCGCCGGCGTACGTTGCGCGCACCGTCACGACGGGCCGGTCGACATCCGGCAGCTCGCGCACCTCGATGCCCTGGAAAGCCGCGATACCCGCGATGATCACCAGGAGGTTGAGCACCAGCGCCAGGATTGGCCGCCGCACGAAGATGCCAACCCAGCCGCCGTCGTCGCCGCCGTGCTGAACCGGAGCTTCGGCTGCGTTCTCTAGTTTTTGTTCCACGTCGGACATCTCCCGGTGCGGCTGCTCAAGAGCCTTCCTGCACGCGAACGGTCTGCCCGTCCCGCAGGAAGCTGCCGCCTTCGACGACGATCCTGTCGCCGGCCTTCAAATCGGCATCGACGTTCACGCGGTCGCCCTCGCGCGCCAGGATGGCGACATTGACGCGCTCGACCGCCTCTTTGTCCGTGAGCCGCCAGACGAAGGCGCCGTTGCGATCCCACTGGATGGCGAGAGCGGGCACGACGGGCCGGTCCTCGCCCGGGAGCTGGATCGAGATGGAAAAGGTCGAGCCGGGAATGAGCTTCAGATCGGGATTGGGGATCTCAGCCCGTACGGCGAGGGTGCGCGTCACCGGATCGATACGGGTGCCGACGGCGGCGAGCTTTCCTGTGTAGGGCTCGCCCGGGCGCGTCACGAGCGTCGCCCTCACCGGCAGCCCGACTTTCATGGAGCCGGCAACCGCTTCGGGGACGGTAAACTCGATGAGAAGTGTCGAACGGTCGTCGATCGGAGCGATGGGGCTGCCGACGGCGAGATAGTCGCCCGCATCGAGGTTCGACAATCCCATGATGCCCTTGAACGGGGCCTTGATCGTCATGCGGTCGAGCTCGTCCTTCGCCCTGCGCAGCGCCGCGTCGGCGACCTTCAGCGCCGTATCCGCCTGCGCGATGGCAACCCGCGTGACCGTGCCCTCGTTGAGCTGCTTGTAGCGCTCCACCGTATCGGCGGCCTCCTGGCGCTGCGCGGCGGCGGTCTCGACGGCGATGCGCTCCGGTTCGGCATTCAGCTCGACCAGCGGCTGGTTGGCCTCGACGAGCTGGCCACCCTCGAACAACACTTTCTCGATGACACCGGCTACGCGGGTGGTGAGCGTGACCTGCTGGCGGGCACGGGCCGAGCCGACGGCCGCGACCCGCTCGTTGATCCGCTCGATCTTGACGTCGGTGATGGTGACCGCCGTGAGAACATTCGCTCCGCGCCCGCCCGCGCGCTGGGCCAGGGCCTGCGGCGCGATGCCCGCGGCTACGGCGCACGCAAGCGCGAGGGCGACGCCCGCGCATCCCCGCAAAGGATTGAAAAATCGGGCCGATCCGGTCGTCTCGCCCATGGCTCCCCCTGTCTTGCGGTTGGCGAACGCGTTCGCTAGTGGCCGTTCCAAGCAATTCTAAGTCAGAACTGCCGCAGCCCCGGAAATCCGTCGGCCTCAATCGCGACGAGCCAGGATCGGGAGGATCTCTTGGATGCCGGAGCAGGGCGCGAGCGTAACGCGCTTCCCGCAATCAGGCCGCGCATTGCCGGCATGATGCACGTCCCTGCGCATCAGCACGTTCATCCAAGCGCTCTGCGCCATCGGCGGCACTCCGGGGGCGCCGAGGAGCGCGGCGCATCGATGGATTATTCGCGCGTATCGACGCCGCGCGGAGCCGGGGATGTTGAACCGCAAAATGCACGGGAAATTACCGCGAGCGCCGCACTTGATGCGCTTGCGTGACATCGAGCTTCACGACGCCGGAGTAGCAGGTCAACCGATCCGCTCGTGCGTCACGGTGCACTCGGTGGTGTCGCTGCCGATGCTGCGCAACTCGGCGGTGACCATGGAAAGCTTGCTTCGCAAGGCCTCGCTCGGCCCTTCATAGAACCACGACAGCACCACGCGGCGGTCCTGCGCGAGATCGACGAAGCGGCCGCTCAGCACATACGGCTGCCCGTTGGCATGCCGCGCCGAAAGGCGAAACTGCCCGCCCTTGCGGCATTCGCTGATGGCCGACGTGACGGTATCGCTCTCCGGGACCAGCCAGCGGGCGAGCAGCTGCGGCTCCGTCCAGGCGGCATATACGCGATGCGGCGCGGAGCGAAATTTGCGCACGATCGTCACGGATACCGGGGCGGCGAAAGTCGCGAGGTTGGTGGCTGTCTCTACGAGCTCTGCAAACATGACATCCGTAGGCTGACTGCCAGCGGCACCGCCGATTTCATAAGAGGTCATGCACCGCTGCACCTGGCTGCACTTGCCTTCCCTACGGATAGCTGCAAACTGGAATATCCAGAACGGCCAGTTGTCCGGAATATTGATGGTCCAGACCGAGAGGCGAAAAGCCAGGCGCCGCACCGCCATGGGCGCCCGGCAGATATATGAGGTCATGCGCGACCAGATTCTCGGCGGCGCGTATGAGCAAGATGGCCTGTTGCCGTCCTCGCGCGCGCATGCCGCCGAGCTGGCGGTTTCGCGCACCACGGTGACCGCGGCTTACGAGCAGCTGGCCGCGGAAGGCTTCATCGACATTCGCCCCGGCGCACGCCCGCGCGTCGCGTCCTCGATTTTGCGACAGGCGCCGAGCACCGACACGCAGACGCCGCCCGGCCCGGTACGCCTCGCGGCCTACGGCCAGCGCCTGGCGAATTTTCCCCGGCGCGCGCGTGAGCCTTCCCGCAAGCTCGTCGCCGACTTCCACTACGGCGATCTGGCGTCGTCGGATTTTCCGACGCTTGCCTGGAAGCGCGCCGTCATCGCAGCCATCACGCGACGCGGCATGCCGCTCGCCTACGACCATCCCTGCGGATTGCGGCCGCTTCGCGCAGCCCTGCAACGCTACCTCTGGCGTGCGCGCATGCTGCGGTGCGAGCTCGACCAGATCGTGATCGTCAACGGATCCCAGCAGGGGCTCGATCTGTGCGCGCGTCTGCTGCTCGATCCCGGCGACCGCTTCGTGATTGAAGATCCCTGCTACGGGATGGCGCGCAGGATCTTCGCCGCCACCGGTGCAAACCCTATTTCCATCGAGGTGGACGGCGGCGGCCTCAATACCGAGCGCCTGGGCAAGACGAAGGCGCAGCTCGCCTATGTCACGCCGTCGCATCAGTTTCCCATGGGCGCGGTGATGCCGATGGGCCGCCGGCATCAGCTTCTCGCCTGGGCGCGCCGCTCGAGCGCCTATGTCATCGAAGACGACTATGACAGCGAGTATCGCTACGACATCAATCCCATCCCGCCGCTCTACGGCCTGGGTGATGCCGGCAACGTGATTTATCTCGGCACGGTGTCGAAGACCCTCTCGCCGACGCTGCGCATCGGATATCTGGTCGTGCCGCCGCAGCTCGTCGATGTGTTCGCCGCCGCAAAGCAGCTCATGGACCGCCATACGCCCGTGTTCGACCAGGAGGCGCTGGCGAGCCTCATCGAAAGCGGCGTCTACGAGCGGCACATTCGCGCCGTCCGTCGCAGAAACGGCCAGCGCCGCGCTACGCTCCTCAAGGCGCTCGCGCGCGAGTTCGGCGATCAGGTCGCCATCGAAGGCGCCGATGCGGGTTTGCACATCGTGGTCTGGCTGAAGACGGTGCCGCACGCCATGGAGAGCGCCATCATCAAGCGTGCCCGCACCATGGGGCTGGGCATCTATCCGGTATCGCCCCTGTTCGATCCCCAGTCCGACGCGCCGAGACCCGACAGGGTGGGCCTGCTCATGGGCTACGCCAGCCTCGACGAGCGCCAGATCGAACGGGGCATCCAGCTCCTCAGGCGCTGCGTGCGTGCGGCCAACCCCTCGGATTGAAGCGGTTTTGTTTAGGTCCTCGCACCGGCTTTCTTCCTGGCGGGGACTGAAAATCGCCGCGCCGCTGCTTAGGTAACGGGCAACGCCCCGCATCCGCTGATGGATGCAAGCAAGACCATGATCGCTTCGGACCCTATCCGTCCGAAGCGTGAATCATCGGTCTAAGCAAAATACCATGATCGCTTCGGACCCTATCCGTCCGAAGCGTGAATCAGCTGGAGCCGCATCGCGATTCGAAGACAAGCGATCGTGCTCTAAGGAGTTTGGAATGAAAATTGTACCATCTATGGCTCTCGCGGCGGCGGCAGTCTTCGTCGTGGCGCCGACGGCCGTCTCCGCGGATTCCTATTGGGAGGTCGAAGCGGCGCGGGCCAATGCCCGGGCGGGCGGCCCGACGAATGCGCGCGACGCCGAGTTGCTGGAACGCTACGGCTGTCTGAGCGGAACCCGTAGCGGGTTCTGCGAACGCCTCGACCACGGCGGCCGGCGCGCCTATCGGGCCCCCTACCGCGCCAAGAGGCACCGCGCCCGGTGATTTGGCCCCGAGCGGTCCGCCTAGCCCCGCGGCGCCGGCCCTCAAAAGGCCACGCTCCTTTAATCGCTTAATCCTGCTGTGCCGTGTGCGTTGCGGGGACCGGAGCATGTGCCGCATATACCCGGGGCATGGGGCTCATCTGACGAAGCGGGGGCGGCAAGTGCGCAGAGCGCAGATCGCATTGGTGCCGGCAGTGCTGTTGAGCGCCGCCGCCGGCTCGCCGCTCCTCGCGCAGCCCCCGGCCGCCACGCCCATCACCGTGGCGGAGACCGCCACGCAGGTGCCCGACGCCTATAAGCTCAACATGCTGATCCGCACGACGCTGATCGCGCTGAGCCAGGCGAACCAGACCGGCAACTATTCCGTGCTGCGCGATCTGGGCACCCCGCAGTTCCAGGCATCCAACACCGACGCGCGCCTCGGCGAGATCTTCGCCACCCTGCGCAATCGCGGGATCGATTTTTCGCCGATCCTCTTTTTCGACCCGAAGCTCGTGCGACCGGCCGCCCTTCAGCCGAACGGTATGCTGCGGATGACCGGCTACATCGACACCCGTCCCGAGCGCGTGCTGTTCGACATGGGCTTCGAGCACATCAACAATCAGTGGCGCCTCTCCGCCATCATCGTCGATATGCAGACGCCGCCCGCGGCCGCTGCGCAGGCGCCGAAAGCCGCGGCAAAGGAAAAGGTGAAGGCCCCGCCTGCCAAGACCCCGCAGGCCGGGACGACACCCGCGAAGGGTAAGGCGCCAGCAAACTGAACAGGTTGTAGTGCGCCAACGACCCCGCCGAAGCGCGGCGGCTCCTGTTCAATTACTCGTCTGAGCAGGTCACAGGCGTATCAAGCTTTTCATCGTCATATCAACGGATTACGATTGTGCGTTGAGCGACGTGTGTAACGCGCCCGCCACAGTGCATCCCCAAACTCTAAGTTGTGCTCGTATTTCTCTTGTCGAGCATCCGAGCGCTGAGCTTATCTGCTGAAAGTCGGTGGGCGGTGTATTCGCATTTCGATCGTCGCTGCCGATAGTGGATCGAACCGTTTGTTTTGCGTCGGGGGGAAGTCCAGGTTTTTTTCAGGCGATCTATTTTTCAAATCGCCGAACCGATCCCACCGCTCGGACTAACCAGTGGCGACGCCGGATCTTCCGGCGTGAGGGTGTATTTCAGTAGGAGTTTTCGTAATGCGTACTGTTTCCGGGGGGAATGGGTCTAAGAAGCGCCTGATTGCCGGCGCTAGCGCCATCGCTCTCGCAGCGATATTGGCTGCTTCGGCGCCGAGTTCCGCGTTTGCAGTTACATGTGGCACAGTCCCAGGTGGCTCAGGGGGCGACTCCGGAGCAACTGACATCGCTGGAGCTAATTCGTTCGCTTGCGGGCAAAACGCTAACGTAAATAACAGTCTCAACTCTACAGCCGTTGGCCCCGACGCAAATGCCAGCTTCTCCGCCGGTGGAACCGCCATCGGACAGGGCGCCAACGCGAGCGGAACTGGAATTTTTAGCGGCGTAGTCGGAACAACCGCGGTTGGCACTGGCGCGACCGCTCGCGACAACTTCGCTACGGCTATCGGCGCAGGTGCCATCGCTGAGGGTGCTGGAACGACGGCTATCGGTGCCGGGGCGGGCGTCGGATCGAATGCCAATAACAACAATAATACGTTCATTGGTTCCGGCAGCGGTATCAACGTCAATGGCGACTTCAATGCTGTAATGGGTTCGCTATCCGGAATCGGAATTACCGGCGGCGGAAACTCGATATTCGGCTCGGCATCCGGAAACGGCGTCAACGGGGACAACAACTCGATTGTAGGCACAGCGTCCGGCAACAGTATTACTGGCGACGGCAACAATATCGTTGGCTCAGGCAGCGGCAACGGCGTCTCCGGCAGCAACAATTCGATTTTCGGCAACCTGTCCGGCAACGGTGTCACGGGTGATGGAAACTCCGCCACCGGACTTGCGTCGGGTAATACCGTAAGCGGCGACAACAACTCGGTCGTCGGTAATGCCTCCGGCAACGGTGTTTCTGGCGATAGCAATAAGGCCATCGGCGACGGCTCAGGCAACGTCGTCTCCGGCAGCAACAATTCGATCCTCGGCAACCTGTCCGGCAACGCTGTCGCGGGTGATGGAAACTCCGCCACCGGCCGTGCGTCGGGTAATACCGTAAGCGGCGACAACAACTCGGTCGTCGGTAATGCCTCCGGCAACGGTGTTTCTGGGGATAGCAATAAGGCCATCGGCGATGGCTCAGGCAACGTCGTCTCCGGCAGCAACAATTCGATTTTCGGCAACCTCTCCGGCAACGGTGTCACGGGCAATCGAAACTCCGCCACCGGCCTTGCGTCGGGTAATGCCGTAAGCGGCGACAACAACTCGGTCGTCGGTAATGCCTCCGGCAACGGCGTGAGCGGCGACGGCAATAAAGCCATCGGCGACGGCTCAGGCAACCTCGTCTCCGGCAGCAACAATTCGATCCTCGGCAACCTGTCCGGCAACGGTGTCACGGGTGATGGAAACTCCGCCACCGGCCTTGCGTCGGGCAATGCCGTAAGCGGCGACAACAACTCGGTCGTCGGTAATGCCTCCGGCAATGACGTGACCGGCACCGGTAACAGCGCCTCCGGCTTTTTCTCCGGCAACATCGTCAACGGCAGCTTCAACCAGGCCGCCGGCGCCTTCTCGGGCAACGGCGTGACCGGCGACGGCAACAGTGCCTCCGGCACCGGCGTCGGCAACATCGTCAATGGCTCCAACAACCAGTCCGCTGGCCTGATCTCGGGCAACGCCGTGACCGGCGACAACAACCAGGTGAGCGGCGCGCTTTCCGGCAACCTCGTCACCGGCGCCAGCAATAAGGCCATCGGCGACGGCTCGGGCAACGGCGTCACCGGCGACAACAACAAGGTGTTCGGCGACCTGTCGGGCAACGTTGTGGAAGGTGATCGCAACAGCGCCAACTCGTTCCTCTCCGGCAACTTCGTGTTCGGCAATGACAACAACGCAACCGGCACCCTGTCGGGCAACGTCGTTGTCGGCGACCGCAACACCGCCAACGGCGACGGCTCCGGCAACATCGTGATCGGCAGCGACAACCAGGCGCTGGGGACAGGGTCGGGCAACGTCGTGGTCGGCGATGCCAACCAGGCGAGCGGTTTCGGTTCCGGAGACGTCGTCATCGGTGACGGCAATCAGACGGCTGGCATCCTCACCGGCAACATCGTCGTCGGCGACGGCAATCAGTCCAGCGGCGTCGGCTCCGGAAACGTGGTGATCGGCGATAATAACCAGGGCAGCGGCCTGCGCGTCGGCAACTTCGTCATCGGCGACGGAAACGCCTCGGGCGGCACCGACTCCGGTAATGTCGTGATTGGCGACAATAACCAGGCATTCGGTGACACCGTCGGCAACTTCGTTCTTGGCGCCGACAACCAGGCAGCCGGCAACGAGGCGGGCAACTTCGTCCTCGGTTCCAACAACCAGGCCAGCGGCACCACCGTCGGTAACTTCGTGTTCGGATCGTCGAACCAGGCCTCCGGCATCGGCTCGGGCAACTTTGTTGACGGCACCAACAACCTCGCGTTCGGCGATACGATCGGCAACGTCGTCGTCGGCGCCAACAACCAGGCATCCGGCGCAGACTCCGGCAACGACGTGACCGGCGACAACAACCAGGCGAGTGGCGTCAGCACCGGCAACATCGTTGTCGGATTGGCGAACCAGGCGTCCGGCGCCTTCTCCGGCAACAACGTGACCGGCGTGGGGAACCAGGCTGACGGCCTCGAGGTCGGCAACGACGTGACGGGCGTCAACAACCAGGCGTCCGGCGCACTCTCGGGCAACAACGTCGAGGGCGTGAACAACCAGGCTGCAGGCCTCGCGGTCGGCAACGACGTGGTCGGCTTCAGCAATCAAGCAGCGGGCGCTTTCTCCGGTAACGGTGTGCTGGGCGCGGGTAACGCCGCGAGCGGCATCGGCGCCGGCAACGACGTGACCGGTTTCAGCAACCAGGCCGCCGGTGCCTTCTCGGGCAACGGAGTGGTAGGCGTGGGCAACCAGGCCAGCGGCATCGGCTCGGGTAACGGCGTCGACGGCTTCGACAACCAGGCGAGTGGCGCGTTTGCTGGAAACGGGGTCACGGGTGACAGCAACATCGCCGTCGGCACCGGTGCCGGCAACGCCATCACCGCCTCGAACACGATCTCGGTCGGAACGGGCGCACGGGCCGGCGCACAGAACTCGACGGCGGTCGGGTCGGATGCGCAGGTTGCCGACGCCCACGAACGCTCCACCGCGATCGGCTATGGCGCACGCAGCGAGTTCGTTGACGAGGTGAGCCTCGGCGCGAAGGACGGATCGGCCACGTACACGACGCCGGGCATCACGTCGGGCAAGAGCCTGTCGCGGCAGTCCGGACCGCTCGAGGTCGTGACGACGGACTCCAATGGCCATCTCGCCTCCGACGGCGGCGCTATCTTCAGCGCCCTCAGCGAGCTCAACGGCGGTGTCGCGATCGCCATGGCCATGGTGAACCCCGACCTCGTCGGCAACGAGACCTTCGGCATCGCCGGAAACATCTCCTACTGGAACGAGAACGTCGCTCTCGGCTTCAGCGCGGTGGGTGTGGTCGGTCGCAACCTGTTCGGAACCGGCGAGCGGCTCGCTGTCTCCGGCGCCGTCGGCGTGAGCCTCGAGGAGCAGAGCTTCGGGCGGCGCGGAAGCGAAACGACGGTGGGTGGCCGCGCGGGTGCCCAGCTCACCTGGTGAGCGAGGCGAACGCAAAACCAACGAATACGAGACAATCACGGGCCATCATCTGGCCCGTGATTTGATTTTAGCCGACAGCGGCACATCTCCACGCCTCAGTGAGCGCGACTTCCTTCGCCATGTCCGCGGCGCGGCCGCCCGCGAATGATCATCCGCCCCGTCGCGCGGCCGAGGGCTTTTTCTGGAGCTTCAGTCCGATGAAGCATCGGACACGAGGAACCCGTCCGAGGCAAATGCATGCCTGATAGCGAGCCACCCGGACGCGGAATAAAAATCGGCTCAATTTTAATGCGAGCGCCTGCCATCGCGTTCCCGCGGTGCCCGTCGCCAGCACCACACCACGACGCGCAAGCCGCCATCGCGCAACGCGCGCTGCCGACGGCGCGATCAAAGCTCGCCGCGCCGATGCTTCGCGGAGCAACGGGAGCAGACCGAGCTCCGCCAAGGCGTCCGCCAATTTTTAGCGTCTCATAAGATAATCCGCCTACGCTGACGGACATCTGCGCCTTGCGTTCGGCGCCAGCCGGGCGTTAGGCTATCTCGGTTCGTCGGTGGACTTGCCCATGGAAAAGGTACTCGCGGCAGTACTTTCACGGCTCGTGAAACGCGGATCGCTCACCGTCGTCACGGCGCGCGGACGCGAATACACCTACGGTGACGGCTCCGGCGAAGAGGTTCGCATCCGGTTCGTGGATCGCGGCGCCGAGCGCGCCCTTGCGCTCAATCCCGAGCTGCGGCTCGGCGAGCTTTATATGGACGGCCGCATCGTTCTCGAACGCGGCACCATCTACGATTTCCTCACGCTCGTTCTGCGCGATGCCCACACCGAGCAGCGATCCTGGTCCGTGCGGATGCTCGGCAAGCTGCGCTTCCTCACGCGCCGCACCGCCAGCCGCAACAATCGGTGGCGGGCACGCCGCAACGTGGCCCACCATTACGATCTCGACCATCGCCTCTACGATCTCTTCCTCGACGCCGACAAGCAGTATAGTTGCGCCTATTTCGAGCGCTCCGATTGCACGCTCGAGGAAGCGCAACTGGCCAAGAAGCGTCTCGTCACGGCCAAGCTGCTGGTCGAGCCCGACAGCCGTGTGCTCGACATCGGATGCGGATGGGGAGGTCTCGGTCTTTACCTGAAGCGCGTCGGCGGAGCTCGCCAGGTATTCGGCGTCACTCTCTCCACCGAGCAGCTGGAAATCGCCCGTGAGCGCGCCGTGGAAGCGGACCTGTCGGAGAGCGTGCGCTTCGTCCTGCAGGACTATCGCGCGGTCGAAGGCACTTTCGATCGTATCGTGTCGGTCGGCATGTTCGAGCACGTCGGCCCCCGTTTCTACCCGACATACTTCAACAAGTGCCGCCAGCTCCTGAAGCCGGATGGCGTCATGGTGCTGCATACCATCGGCCACATGGACGGCCCCTGGTACCCGAACCCGTGGCTCGACAAATACATCTTCCCCGGCGGTCAGCTCCCCGCGCTGTCGGAGATCGTCCCCGCCATCGAGCGCGCTGGGCTCCTCGTCACCGACGTCGAATGCCTGCGCATGCACTACGCCGAGACCCTCGCCAACTGGCGCCAGCGTTTCATGGCGAGGCGCGAGGAGGCGCGGGCGCTCTATGACGAACGCTTCTGCCGTATGTGGGAGTTCTATCTCGCGTGCTGCGAGACAGCGTTCCGCTATCAGAATGTCGGCGTGTTCCAGGTGCAGTGCACGCGCAGCGCCCACGCCTTGCCGTTGACACGCAACTATATCGCCGAACGCTACGAGGACCTGCGCATGCGCGAAGCCGAGCTCGCCCGCAGCGAGATGGTCCGCCCCGAGACCGTTTCCGCCGCGAAGGAAACGCCCGCGCCCATCCGCGCGGAGGCCGATGGCCGCCAGGGCCGGTCGACGGATCCGGTGCCGTTACGCAAGCAGCAGCACTGAAACACTTTTTTCCCGCTTCGGGCTTCCCCTGAAGGCCGTCCTGCGCTTGGAAAGGCGCGCTGGCTTGGCTATAGTTTCCGCGGCGCGGGAGCGAGCGCCAGGGCGATTGCCGAAGCTTCTCCCGCGCTGCGAGCGATACGGAACCGATGGGCACCGGCCTCGCGAACGCTTCGTCGACTGCGCCGAATGCGGAGGCACAAGGGGGGTCATGGGTTGCCATCCGGCACGGTGGCTGTGGGGGCTCATTCCGGTTGCGATGCTGGGCTGGCTCGCCGTCCACGGCAAGTCGGATGCGATCGAGCGCGACCTCGAGCAGCGTAGCATCGCCGCCTTGGCCACCGCGGGTCAGGACTGGGCATCCATAGCCTTCTCGGGGCGCGATGGCCTGCTTGTCGGGCATGCCGCCAGCGAGAGCGATATCGACCTCGCCGCGAACCGAGTGCGGGCCGTCTGGGGCGTGCGCGTCGTCGATGTGCGCGCCACGGCGTCGGACACGGCGCCACCGTTGCCTCGGCCTTCGCCGACCCGGACGAAGTCGAGGCCGCTGGAAGAGTTCGTGCCAATTCCCGTTGCAGCCGCCGCCACGCCCGATGCGCCATTGACCGATGGAGGGCCGCGCAGTGCGGTTCCCGTTGCCACCGCCTCGGCAGAACGGGTGCTGGTCGCCTTGCACCATGAGGCGCACGCGGTTCCTGAGGAAGTAACCGCAGCAGATCCTATCCTAGCCGATGACGGGGCGCCGGACGATGTGGCGGCGCATACCGTGCGCGTCACGCCGATGAGCCCGGGGAACCCGCCCGCGCCGGTAGCCCCGGAAGAAAAGGTGGACGAGGGAACGGCAGCGCCTGCAGCGGACGCGACGGCAGCCGAGGAAACGTCAACGCCTGTGAGCCATGCGGCGGTGGCCGACGGAGCGCCGACGCCTCCCCATCGCCCGCCGCCCACCGAACGCGCAGTAGTAGTTGCCGTCGCCGAGCCATTGCCCGTGCCGCACGACGGCGCTCACGGCGAGGCCCCGGCTCCCGCCGCGCTGTCGCCCGAAACAACGGCGCGCGCGCTTGAACTCCAACCCTCCACGCAATCTCCAAATGCGCAGACCACGAATGATGAACCTGAAGCGGCCGCCGCCGTGGAGGTACTGCCTCTGCCAGCGCCTCCTCCGCCGGAGCGCAAGCCCATCGCTCCTTCGGTGAGCTCCTGGTCGGGCGAAGCCGGCGCGCAGGCGACGCTGTCCGGTGCGCCACCGAGCGCCCCGCCGGGCGCCTCTCCGAACGCGCCTGAGGCTGATCCAGAGCAGCCCCCGCGCTTTGAGACGGCAGCGTTACCTGAGGGCAACATCGGCCCGGACGCGCCGTGCACGGAGGACGTTCGCGGCGCGGCACAGCAGGTCGAAGTGCATTTCGCCCGCGGCGATGCACGCCTCGATCGCTCCGGAAAAGCGCTACTCGACCGTCTCGTCGTGACGCTGGAAGCATGCCCGACCGCTGCCCTGCGGATCGCCGGCCATGCCGATGCGACGGGCATCGCGCGGCGGAATCTGGCGCTTTCCAAGCGCCGCGCGCGCACGGTCGTTTCCTATTTGGTCGATAAGGGCATTGACGCGGGGCGCTTGGCCGCCGTTGGCTACGGCGAGACGCGGCCGGTGGCGCCGAATACGACCCGGGCCAACCGCGCCAGGAACCGGCGCATCGAGGTCGACGTGACGGCGCGCGGATGGCCGCCGGCGCCGGTACGAAAGCAGGGGACGCACAATGGACTATCTCATCGCTAATCTCGGCTGGTATATGGCCGCAGCGTTTGCCGTTGGCTTCGTCGTGGCGTGGGTTTCGTGTTCCAGGGTGGAAGGGTAGCGCGCCGGATTTCTCGCGCGCATTTGTTGGGGGAGTAGAAAATTATGACGGAGCTGCTCTGGCAGGCGACTCTGCTCTTGGCGGTGGCGTTCTTTTTCGGGGCGGTTTTCGCCTGTGGCCTGAAGCGGCGATATTATTATGGACGCGCCCGCGAGATTTCGGCCCCCGTCGTATCGAGCACGCCGCACACGCCCGCGCCGGGCGAACCCAAGATCGAGGTAGCTCCCCGCGCTGTTGCCGATGACGCTCGCTTCGAACGCGCCATCAGCGGTCGGACAACCCCCGCTTCAACCGCCGCTGCCGCCGCGCCCGCCGTTGTCGCTGCCGCCGCTGCGTCGGCGCGCACGGGTGCCGAGGGCGATTTCATCCCGCCAACGCCTGCGCCGGAACCCGGCCCTACCTTCGTCAAGGTGGCTGAGGTGCCCAAGCCCGCGCCTGCGCCCGCACCGCGGCCGGTTGCACCGGTCGTCGCCGCCGCCGCGGCGCCGCCCGCTGCGTCCGGTGACGACTTCACCCGCATCCGCGCGATAAATACCCACTTCCAGAAGGTGCTCAACGACGCCGGCTTCCATCGCTACGGCGATCTCGCGGAAGTGATGGACTGGGCCGCGCTCGAGAAGAAGCTCGGCCTCGCCGGGCACATCGGCGTTGAGAACTGGGCCGGCCAGGCGCGCGTCCTCGCTTCCGGCCAGACGACGTACTACGCGCTCCGCGCCGACCGCGGCGATCCCGTTCCGCCCTTCACTGTGCTCCCGCCGGCGCGTCCTGCGCCGCCCCCGGCAAAGCCCGCTGTCGCCGGAACCCTTCCGCGCCAGCCCTCGTCAGAGCCCGCCGACGACTTACAGCGCGTCCGCGGTATCGATGGCGAGATCGAGACGGCACTCAACGAGCTGGGCGTGCGGCGCTTCGATGAGCTGGCTTCCCTCAACGCCACCGACGTGCAGTTCCTGTCCGAGCGGCTGGATCTCGACAATCGGATCTCTGCGGAAAACTGGATCCGCCAGGCGCGCATGCTCGCCGCTGGCGAGACCACCTATTATACGCTGCTACAGGATCGCGCCGCTGCCGCGGTCTCCGCTGCAGGTGCGTTCGCTACAGCTATTGATCCGGAACCGGAACATGGCCAGCCCAACGCGGTGCCGACAGATGTCGAGCCGCCCGCCGCCGAATTGGCGCCCGAAGCCGTGCCGGTCGCCGCCGCGCCCGAGCTGGCGCAACCCGCTCCAATGACGAGTGCTGTCGCGCCTGAGGCCGTCGCCGCCGCGCCGGTCGTCGCCGCGCAGGAAGAGCTGGGCGACGACTTCACGCGCATCCGCGGCATTGATGCCGGCCTCCGCGACCGGTTGAAGAAGGATGGCGTTTGGCGCTTCCAAGACCTCGCCACGCTCACCCGCTCGGACGTGGAGGAACTCGAAGCCCGTTACGGCCTCGCCATCGGCCGCATAGAGGCCCAGAACTGGCTCGGTCAGGCGCATATCCTCGCGACCGGCGGCGAAACGTACTACTCCCGCCGCGTCGACAGCGGCATGCCGGTGCCGGATTACGCCGTGCCGGAAGCGGCCGTCGCCGAAACACCGCCGACTGCGACAGAGCCCGTCCAGCCGGGGACACTGCCGCGCAGCGGTGAGCCGCGCGGCCCGAGCGACGACCTCACGCGCGTGCGCGGCGTCGATACCGAGATCCAGCGCCATCTCAACGAGCTGGGCATCCGCCATTTTGCCGATCTCGCGAGCCTCAACGCCACCGATGTCGAAACCGTCACGCGCCAGTTGGGACTTGGCAACCGCGTCGCGGAGGAGAACTGGCTCGGCCAGGCACACGTGCTCGCGACCGGCGGCGAGACGTATTATGCGCGCCGCACCGTCACTGCCGCTGCGCCCGAACCCGAGCAAGGCACAGCGCCGCCGGACGCGATCGCGGAGGCCGCCCCGGCGCCGGACGCCCCGGCCGAAGTCACCGCGGCGCCGGCTGCTGAAGAAGCACCTACCGCCGCAACCGAAGCCCCGCCTGTGGCCGTCCCCGTTCCCGCTGCTCCCGCTGCGGAGACGCCGGCTGAAGCTGTACCGGCGTCATCTACCCAACACGCCGGCGCGGTTTCCGACGTGAACCCGCTGCGTTCGGTTCGCTCCGAGGCGCTGCTCGGCACCGATGCGGTGGGCGCTCCATTGCGCCGTGAGGGCAAATTCGATGACTTGAAGCGCATCCGCGGCATTGGCGTGCTGATCGAAAAGAAGCTCCACCAGCTCGGCATTTGCTACTACGAGCAGATTGCCCACTGGACGAGTGCGGATGTCGAGCGCATCAGCAACCTTCTCGACTTCAAGGGCCGCATCGAGCGGGAAAGCTGGATCGAGCAGGCGCGCATTCTGGGCACGGGCGGGCAGACCGAGTTCTCCCGCCGCGGCGATAGCTGAGGCCTTCGCCTCGCGTGCTATGATATGCGCTGGCCGGTTGCGGTACTGACGGAGCCGTAACCGGCCTTGCGCGTTTATGCCCGCAACAGCGGAGTGCGTCCGGCTAGACCATGATCGCTTCGGACCCTATCAGTCCGAAGCGTGAATCATCGGTCTGATCAGATAACTAAACTCCGCTATGTCGAGGTGAGCAGATGGGCGATTCAGTGTTCACCTTCGCCGACGAGGAAGAGCGCGATGTCTGCGCACTCCTCAGCGATCCGGCGACCCACGGGGTGGATAGCGTCGACATCGTCGAGACGCACATCGCGCGTGTTTTCCTCGCTGGCGACGATGCCTACAAGCTGCGCAAACGGGTTCGCCTGCCCTTCGTCGACTTCTCCACGTTCGAAGCACGCCATGCGGCAGCGGAACGCGAGATGGAGCTCAACGGGCCCCATGCGCCCAACCTTTATCTCGGGCTGGTGCCGATCGTGCGCGTCGATGGCCGCCTGCAGCTCGGCGGAGACGGCGAGGTCGTCGAATGGGCGGTGCACATGCGCCGCTTTCCCCAGGAAGCCGTGCTCAGCCATCGCGAAGAGTGCGGATGCCTCCACGAGGATCTCGCCAAGGCGCTCGCCGACATGGTTGCGCGCTATCACCAGGACAGCCCGATCGCGCAGAGCTGTGAAGGCGCTGAGATCATGGCGCCGGTCGTCGATCAGCTCACCACCGCTCTTTCCCATGACTACCCCGATGCCGCCGCCGCGATCCGCGCCGCCTTCGAGCGCGTCGGTGCGCAGCTCACCGAGCGTGGAAACGCCGGCTGCGTCCGGCGCTGCCACGGCGACCTTCACCTCGGCAATATCGTGCTCATCGACGGCAAGCCGATCCCCTTCGATGCCCTGGAGTTCAGCGAGGCGCTGGGAACGATCGATGTGCTGTACGACCTCGCCTTTCTGCTGATGGATCTCGACGCGCGCGGTGACCGCACGAGCGCGAACGCCGTGTTCAACGCCTATCTGGCTTTCGAGCCGATCGGCGGGGAGATCGAAGGGCTGGCATGCTTGCCGCTCTTCCTCGCCTGCCGCGCCGGTGTGCGTGCGGTCGTCGCCATGGCGCGGACCGAGCAACTCCCCGACGATGAGCAGGCAGCTGTGCGCGCCGACATCGTGCGCTATGCATCCCTCGCAGGCGCCTATCTGGCGCCGCCTGCGCCGTTGATGGTCGCCATCGGCGGTCTTTCGGGCACCGGCAAGTCGACGCTCGCGGCGATGTTGGCCGGGCACATCGGGCCGGCGCCCGGCGCACTGCACATCCGCAGCGACGTCGAGCGCAAGCGGCTCTTCGGCGTACCCGAAACCCAGCGTCTCGACCGCCAGCACTACCGCGTTGGCACGGCGCAGCGCGTCTACAGCATCGTCGAGGATAAGGCGCGCCGCGCGCTCTCCGCCGGGCACGCGGTCATCGTCGACGCGGTGTTCGCCAAGGAGGAGGAGCGCGAGACGGTGGAGCTCATCGCGCGCGAGGCGGGCTGTGATTTCCTCGGCCTGTGGCTCACGGCACCGTCCGCTACGCTCGTTTCACGCGTGGAGCACCGCCAGGGGGATGCATCCGACGCCGACCGCCGTGTCGTGCGCGAGCAGCTCAGCTACGACCTCGGCCACATGGATTGGGTGGAAGTCGACGCGTCGGGAACACCGCAGGATAGCCTCGCGGCCGTGCGGCGTTCGCTCCAAGCAGCGGGCATTGCCTTGGTGGAGGGATAACGGGCGTGCCTCGGCTCGCCGTCACTCGGCTCCGGCGCGTGCGGTCCTACCACTTGCCGCCAATGATGTCCGTGAGGCTGAAGGGATCCTTCGGCCGGGTGTGGCGGTGCACCTTCTTGCGCGCAGGTCCCGCCGCTACGCTCGCTGCGCTCGAAGGAGCCTCGCCATCGGCGGTAACGGGCGTGCTGGC
>Ga0180223_1001234_pt1 | contig 20842 bp, 18 predicted proteins | sample eDN5th30CKraftOP_FD_151337 | JGI IMG/M metagenome (GOLD analysis project Ga0180223, IMG submission 151337) | Enriched Organic Plus compost microbial communities from Emeryville, California, USA - eDNA 5th pass 30_C Kraft OP (version 2) (version 2) ... | reverse complement strand
GTCGCTGGTCGCGACCACGCGGCCTTCGGCGTCATCGGTGTCGCGCTCTTCGCCGAAATGCACGGTGAAGATGTAGCGCTTGCGGCCGTCCATCACGTAGGGGACGGTCTTGGTCGCTTCGCCGAGTGCAATCGGCAGGCAGCCGGACGCCAGCGGATCGAGCGTACCGGCGTGTCCCACGCGCTTCGCCGAGAACAACCGCTTGATGATGCTCACCGCATGGGTGGAGGTCATGCCGACCGGCTTGTCGAGCGCGATCCAGCCGTGCACGTCGCGTTTCTCGCGCCGGTGCTGCCGCTGCTTCGGCTTTTCGCTCTGCTGCTCGTCTTCAGTACCCAAGAACCTCTCCTCAATCACGCTCATCATCGTCGATGTCGCGGCGAACCTCAGGTGTTCGCAGAAGCTTCTCGATTCGTTCCGCCTCGTCGAATCGATCGTCAACGCGGAACCGAATATCAGGCGCAAATTTTAGATTAACGCGCCGTCCAATCTCGCCCCGCAAATATCGCTTGTTGTTGTCGAGTGCGGTTACCACTGCGTCTGCGTCCTTGCCGCCGAGTGTCATCACGTAGACGGTCGCGAGCCGCAGGTCCGGACTCATGCGCACTTCGGGAATGGTGATGAGATGGCCCTCGAGCAGCGGATCATGCACATCGCCACGCGCCAGCATCTCCGCCATCGCATGACGCACAAGTTCGCCGACACGCAACTGACGTTGCGACGCGCCTGAACTTTGGGGTGCTCGCTTCGCCATCGCTATACGCTTCTCGTTTGTGACGAACGGTGTGCTCGAAATCCAAGCAATAGGCAGACTGCCGAAAACGCAATCATTGCGCCAAAATCAAACTGCGAATGGCGAGATGAAAGACATCCCTCCTGCACCGCTGCAGCGAGGATATCAGCCTCCGACATGTGCAAACTCGCATAGAACGCGACGATGCCAATCGACAGCATTCCTGCGACAACCCACATCCACTTCTGATTGAATAGAGCAACCAGCAACGCTCCAACGAGAAAAAAGGCCCAGACGGACCACGGTATTGAGGACCATAGAGGGCTGCCACCAGGGCTCCAAACCGCACCGCCGACTTTGTCGCAAACCTCTGCCCGAGAGGCGGCTGGAATAAGGGTTAAAGCAATTACCGCCAGCGCATGACGCACAAGTTCGCCGACGCGCAACTGGCGTTGCGACGCGCCTTGCGATTTTTCGCGATGGGGACGGCGGGCCATTGCAGTCTCGTTCCAATAACAATTGTCGCCGCCGGAATAGGTCCCGGCGGCTTTATTCAGGGCCTGCAGCAGCCCTGATCAAAGGGTGCCCGGATCAGACCGGACACGACGGTTGTGGTTGGGTGACTTCAGCGCTGGTCTGAGACTTGGACTCAGAGCGAGCGTTGAATCTGCTCCACCCGGTAGCATTCGATCACGTCGCCTGCGCGCATGTCCTGATAGTTCTCGAAGGCCATACCGCATTCCTGGCCCGCGGTGACTTCCTTGACGTCATCCTTGAAGCGCTTGAGCTGGGAGAGCTTGCCTTCGTGAACGACGACGTTGTCGCGGATCAGGCGCACGCTGGCGCCGCGTTCCACGTTGCCGTCGGTTACGCGGCAGCCCGCGATCTTGCCGACCTTGGAGATGTTGAACACCTCCAGAATCTGCGCGTTGCCGAGCATGGTTTCGCGCAGGGTCGGCGGCAGCAGGCCGGACATCGCCTTTTTCACGTCATCCACGAGATCGTAGATGATGTTGTAGTAGCGGATTTCGATGCCGCCCTGTTCGGCCGCCTCACGCGCTTCCTTGAAGGCGCGGACGTTGAAGCCGATGATCGGGATGCCCGAGGCCTCGGCCAGCGTCACGTCGGACTCGGTGATGCCGCCGACGCCGGCGCTGATCACGCGGGCCGCCACCTCTTCGGTGCCCAGCTTTTCGACCGCGCTGACGATCGCTTCGAGCGAGCCCTGCACGTCGGCCTTGACGATGAGGCCGAGCTCCTTGCGGCCCGAAGTCTTGAGCTGCTTCATCATCTGCTCGAGCGAGCCGCGCATGCCGGAGGCGCGCGCCGCGCTCTTCTCGCGCTTCTGCCGGGCACGATAGTCGGTGATCTCGCGGGCGCGGCCTTCGTTCAGCACCACCGCGAGACGGTCGCCCGCCTCCGGCGTGCCGTTGAAGCCGAGCACCTCGACCGGCGTCGAGGGGCCGGCGAATTCGATGCTCTCGCCGGTATCGGACAGCAGCGCACGCACCCGGCCCCACTCGGCACCGGCGGTGATGATGTCGCCGACATAGAGCGTGCCGCGCTGGATCAGCACGGTCGCGACCGGGCCACGGCCGCGATCGAGCTTGGCTTCGATTACGGTGCCTTCGGCGTCGCTGTCCGGATTGGCCTTGAGCTCGAGGATCTCGGCCTGCAGGCTGATCAGTTCGAGCAGCTTGTCGAGGTTGATCTTCTTGGTCGCCGAGACCTCGACTTCGATCACGTCGCCGCCGAGGGACTCGACCTGCACCCCGTGCTGCAACAGCTCGGCCCGTACCCGCTCCGGCTTGGCGTCCGGCTTGTCGATCTTGTTGATCGCGACGATCATCGGCACCTTCGCCGCCTTGGCGTGCTGGATCGCCTCGATCGTCTGCGGCATCACGCCGTCGTCGGCGGCGACCACCAGGATCACGATGTCGGTCACCTTGGCGCCGCGCGCACGCATCGCCGTGAAGGCGGCGTGGCCCGGCGTATCGATGAAGGTGACCTTGCCGCCGAGCGGTGAGGTCACCTGATAGGCGCCGATATGCTGGGTGATGCCGCCGGCTTCGCCGGATACCACATTCGCCGAGCGGATCGCGTCGAGCAGCGAGGTCTTGCCGTGGTCGACATGGCCCATGATGGTGACGACCGGCGGCCGCGGCTGCAGCTTGCCCTCGTCCTCCTCGGCAGTGCCGAACAGGCCTTCTTCGACGTCGGATTCCGCGACACGGCGAACCGTGTGACCCATTTCCTCGGCGACAAGCTGGGCCGTGTCCGCATCGATCACGTCGGTGATCTTCAGCATCTGGCCCTGCTTCATCAGCAGGCGGATCACGTCCACGCCGCGCTCCGCCATGCGGTTCGCGAGTTCCTGAATGGTGATCGCCTCGGGGATGACCACCTCGCGGACGAGCTTTTCCTTGGCCTCGGACTGACGATGGCCGGTCTGGCGCTGGGTGCGGCGGCGGAATGACGCAACCGAACGCTCGCGCACATTGTCGGCATCGAGCGCTGTGACCAGGGTCAGGCGGCCGCGCTGCTTCTCGGTGCCGGGACGGGCCGGCGCCTTTGGCGCAGCGGCAGGGCGAACGTTGCCGCCGATGCCGCGCCGCGCGGTGCGCGGGCGCTCATCCTCGTCTGCTTCCGGCGTGATCGTACGGCTGGGCGGCGGCGCGGCGGCGGCGGCAGGCTTGGCTGCCGGAGCCGTCGCCGGCTTGGCGGCCGCCTTCGGCTGCTCTTCGTCGCCGAACCGCTTCTTGGCGTCCTGCTCCGCTTTCCGCTTGGCTTCTTCTTCCTGCTTGTGGCGTTCCTCTTCCTCACGCTTGCGGGCTTCGGCGGCCTCACGCTCGGCGCGCTCGATCTCCTCGCGCTGCTTGCGGATGCGGGCCTCTTCCTCGGCGATCTTGCGCTCTTCGGCTTCCCGCAGGCGGGAATCCGCAAGCGCATGGGCGCGGGCGTTGCGCTCCTCGTCGGTCAGGCTGCGCAGGACAACGCCGGACGATCGCGGCGGCGGTGAAGACGGGGCCTTGTTGGACGGGGCCTTGTTTGGCGCAGGGCTCCGGCCGGCGGGCACCACGGGCGGACGCGACGCGGGCGCCGGGGCGGCGGGCGCGGCATGAACCGGCTCAGGCTTCCCGTCGCCGACAGCGCGGCGCTTCTTCACCTCGACGACAACCGACTTGGTTCGTCCATGGCTGAAGCTCTGGCGCACAACCCCCTGCTCAACGCCGGGGCGCTTGAGCGAGAGCGTCTTGCCGGAGCCGACGCTGAGGGTCTTGTCGCCGGGATTTTTTGTCGATTCAGCCATTCAGATCCTGTTCCTCAGATACTCGGTTCGGCCGCCTATGGCCGGAGCCGGCAGCCTTCTCGCCCGCGCGGAAACGATCGAGACGCTGCACGCGCGCGACAACCGTATTGCTTTCGGGACTGGCCAGCAGGGCTGCATGTACCACATTTGCCCGCCCTAACGCCAAATCCAATTGCTCTGCCGTGAGACTTCTGACGACAGAAATTGTTCCGGCCTTTTCTTCCAGACGTCTTCGCACTGCGGAATCGAGTTTGCGCACGCCGTCCGGGGCCGCTTCGGCCGAATGAAAGAGTGCGATCACGGGGTCCCGGTCGATCGCGCTTTCGACGCGGGTGAAACCCTGGACAACGCGCCTGGCCTTGTGTGCGATGGCCAATGCGTCGAGCGCCGATTTTTCCAGCAGCCGTTCGGTCATCGTCACGAGGTCGGCGCCGGCCTTGACCTCGCATTTGAAGCTGCGGGCGAAGGCTTTGCGCGCAATCGCCCGGGACAGCGCCTCACGCGTCGCCGTGACCCAGACGCCGCGGCCCGGCAGACGCCGCTTGATGTCGGGGACGGCCGTTCCGTCCGGGCCGACCACGAAGCGGATCATCTCATCGATGGGCGTGACCTTGCCCGTCGCGACACACAACCGCGCTTCTCCGGGTCCCGTCTTGCGCGGGCCGGCATCAAGATCCTGACTGGGCGCGGCTGCGAGCGTCAATGACTGTCGATCCTCAGGCTTCGGCCTCTTCAGCCTCGGTGTCTTCCGGCTGCGCGGTCTTCAGGTCCTCTTCGGAAATCCAGCCGGCCTTCACGCGGGCCTGCATGATCAGCGCTTCGGCTTCATCGCGTGAAATGCCGATGCCGCTGAAGCTGCCCGGATGGTTCACGGTTTCGCCGTCCTTGCGCTCGCTCCAGCCGACCAGATCGTCGGTGGCGCAGCCCGCCAGATCCTCGACGGTCTTGATGCCGTCCTCGCCCAGCTTGACGAGCATCATCGTCGTCATGCCGGGGATATCCTTCAATGCGTCGTCCACACCAAGCTCCTTGCGGCGGGAATCCAGTTCCGCTTCCTGTTTGTCGAGATATTCATTTGCGCGCGCCTGCAGTTCGCGGGCGGTGTCGTCATCAAAGCCTTCGATGCTCGCGAGTTCGCGCTCATCGATCATGGCCAGTTCCTCGATCGAGGTGAAACCTTCCGACGCCAGCAGCTGACCGACAACTTCATCCAGGTCGAGCGCGTCGATGAACAGCTTGGTGCGCTTTTCAAATTCGGCCTGGCGCTGTTCGGATTCCTCCTGCTCGGTCAGGATGTCGATATCCCAGCCGGTGAGCTGCGAGGCGAGCCGCACGTTCTGTCCGCGGCGGCCGATCGCCAGCGAGAGCTGCTGATCCGGCACCACCACCTGGATACGCTCGCGCTCCTCGTCGAGCACGACCTTGGCCACTTCCGCCGGAGCCAGCGCGTTGACCACGAAGGTCGCGATATCCGGCGACCACGGAATGATGTCGATCTTCTCGCCCTGCAACTCGTTCACCACGGCCTGCACGCGCGAGCCCCGCATGCCGACGCAGGCGCCGACCGGATCGACCGACGAGTCGCGGGAGATCACGGCGATCTTGGCGCGCGAGCCGGGGTCGCGGGCGACCGCGCGGACCTCGACGATGCCGTCGTAAATTTCCGGCACTTCCTGGGCGAACAGCTTGGCCATGAACTGCGGATGGGTGCGCGAGAGGAAAATCTGCGGCCCGCGCGGCTCGCGGCGCACGTCGTAGATATAGGCGCGCACGCGCTCGCCGGTGCGCAGCGTTTCGCGCGGCAGCATCTCGTCGCGGCGGATGATCGCTTCGCCGCGGCCGAGATCGACAACCACGTTGCCGTATTCGACGCGCTTCACGAGGCCGTTCACGATCTCGCTGATGCGGTCCTTGTATTCCTGATACTGCCGGTCGCGCTCGGCCTCGCGCACCTTCTGCACGATGACCTGCTTGGCCGACTGGGCGGCGATGCGGCCGTATTCGAGCGGCGGCAGCTGGTCGGCGATGGTGTCGCCCACCTGGGCGGCGGGATTGCGCCGGCGCGCTTCTTCCAGGCTGATCTGGTTCGACGAATTCTCGACCTGATCGACCACCAGCATGTGCCGCGACAGCCGCAGCTCGCCGGTCTTGGTGTTGATGTCGGCATGGACGTCGGTCTCGGCGCCGTAGCGCGAGCGCGCCGCTTTGGCGATGGCGTCTTCCATCGCCGTGATGACGATGCTGCGGTCAATCGTTTTCTCACGGGCGACCGCATCCGCGATCTGCAACAGTTCGAGCCGGTTGGCGCTGACAGCCATCGGTCAGTCTCCTTCGCTTGATGCGGCGGGGGGCTTTGGCCCACGTCCGCGCTGGGATTTCTTCTGCTCGCTGCGCTCGCGGCGGGCATCGCGCTCCGCGGCCTTGCCGCGCTTCAGCGATGCGGCAAGCAGGTCGTCGGTGAGCACGATGCGGGCGTCGGCCATCTCGTCCATCGGCAGCAGGACTTCGGCGGGATCACCCTCGGCGACGTCATCCTGCTGCAGCTTCGCGGCGTTGCCGTCGGTCCCGAGCAGCATGCCGCGGAAACGCTTGCGGCCGCCCACGGGCAGCGTCATCTCGATCTTCACCGGATGCTGCGCATAGCGATCGAAATCGGAGCGGCGCACCAGCGGCCGGTCGAGGCCCGGCGAGGATATTTCCAGGTTGTAGGCGCGGTCGATCGGATCGGCGACATCGAGCACCGGCGACAGGGCGCGGGACACCGCCTCGCAATCCTCGATCGTCAGGGATCCGTCGGGCCGCTCGGCCATCACCTGCACGGTGCAGCCGGCCTGTGCCGAGATCTTCACCCGCACCAGCCGGAAGCCGAGGCCTTCGAGCACCGGCGCGGCCACGGTGGCAACGCGCGCAGCCAGCCCTGGCTCAACGATCAGCCGGGGCTCGGACAGAAATTCACGGTCAACCTGTTCGGTCATGGGTACATTCACGCCGGACGCTTCATGGCCGCCCGGGCGGCCAGGAGAAATTTGGTAACAAAAAAGAGCGGGTCCCGGCGGGAACCCACTCTCAAAACCCGATCGGATACCCGACCGTTATGAGATGTCCACTGAAGGACACGCGGAATATAGCCTTTTGCCCTGCGGGCGCAAGGGGATGCCGCGTCTTAGTTGGAAGATCGGGATGTTCGCCATGTCAGAGGCCTTCAGGCTCAATCGAGGCCGGTCTTGCCAGGCGCCCAGTAAGCCTTGGTGACAATGCGCCGCGCCGGGAGTGCCTGCCGCTTCAGGCTTTGCCGGAGTCGCTGGATGGTCGAGGCTTTCCCGGTCAGGACGAAAGCCGCGCCGGCCGCGACAAGCGGAGGGAGCGCCGCTTCCATCCTCTCAAGGTGTCCGTCATTCCCGGTCCTGCCGGACAGCACGGCCTCATCGAGTCCGAGAGATGTCGTGACGCAGCGGCTGGCTGCGACATCGTTAACCTCGAGGTGGCACACGACGGCTCGCCTCGGATCCTGGCGCTGAAGCGCGCATGCGAGCCCCATCGAGGTCTCGTCACCAAAGACGGCGCGCGGACCCGCCGCGCCACTCACATCGAGTGAACGGTGTGGCCCGAAGACGTCGCATTCACCGCCAGGTTCGGCGTCTCGAACCCACGCGCTTCCAGGCCCGTCGCCATGCGCATAGCCGAGGATGCGGGTGCGGCCGGCGACGGCGTCCCATTCGATCGGCGTATATGTCCGCGCGACGAACGCCGAGCCCATCGTGATCTGCACCTTGTGGCCGGGTCGCCAGGCGCAGGCCTTGAGCGCCGGGCCTTCCAGCGTGATCAGCCGAAACCGCTCGGCAATCGTCTCACATGCGGCGACGGTCGCATGTCTCATGAACAGGCGCACCAGCGCCCGGCTCAGTCGTCCCGGCGCATGTGGTGCAGATGATGCGGGCATATCCATCGGACATCACCGCGTGACGACGGTGAATTCGCTGCCGCGACCTTCGTCGAGCGGAAGCGGCTGCGAAACGTAACCGTTCGCAGGATTGCGGACATATTCCAGATATCTCGGCTCGAAGGCGTTCTCGCCGAGGACGACGGCTCCCGGCTTCAGCCGGGGTTCGACCAGCTTGAGTATCGGCAGATACAGCGCGAATGCGCCATCGATCAGCAGCAGGTGGACCTCGCCGCCGACATCCCTGAGCGTCTGGAGCGCGTCGCCTTCGCGGATATCCACCAGATCGGCAAAGCCCGCTGCATCGAGGTTGGCGCGCGCCCGCGCCACCTTGGCGGACTCGAGTTCGGACCCGATGAGATGCCCGCCTCCGTTGTCCCGGAGCGCGGCGGCGAGATAGATCGTCGAAACCCCCATCGATGTGCCGAACTCCACGATCCGGGTCGCCTTGCAGGCGCGCGCGGTCGCGTAGAGGAAACGGCCATAGGCCGGCGAGACGTTGAGGAAATTTTTCGCATGGCCGCGATAGACGGCCCGATAGTCCGCCCATTCCTCCGCAATCATGTCCGCGGCCACTTGTTCCAGTGTTGCGCCGGAGGCCTCCATGGCCGCCATGGCCGCACCGATGAACTCCCGATCTGCCGCTTCGCCCTCCTGATGAAGACGGTCCAGAATCCCGGCAACACGCTCGCTGCTCAGTGTGTTCACGATGTTCCCTTTCCCGGTCGTGGAAGCCGTCGCGGCCTCGACTTGGTCCCTACCGATCGGATAAAGGGAAGGAGGCTTGGCGTCATTACGAAGTTTGGACAGAATATTATTGGATCACGCCAGTCCTTTTTCGGCTTCTACATTTGAAGGCGGATACTCATGCCGATCCTGAACAACTTGCCGGAGGATTCCAGCTGGACCGATCCGGACGAGGTGCGCCGCCCGGTCGTGACCTTCGGCGCCGCGATGTCCGAGGTCGGCACGATTGAAATGGACTTCCACCGACACAGGAAGGCGCAGGTCCTGCTCGTGCAGCGGGGCGCGCTGAGTTGCGAGGTGGAAGGCGGACTGTTGTGGATGGTGCCGCCGCGCAGCGCCGTCTGGATACCCGGCGGTGCGCTCCATGCCCTCAAGGTGACGGGTGCATTCGAAGGCTCCGTCACCTTCGTCGATCCGGATGTCGATACGTGCTTGCCTAAGGTCTGCTGCGCCGTCTCGGTCACGCCGCTGCTGCGCGAGCTCCTGGCCCGCTCGGCCAGCCTGCCTGCCCTGTACGAGGAAGGCGGCGCGAACTCGCGCCTGGTGGTGGCGCTTCTCGACGAGCTCGCGGCGGCGCAGGTCGAGGACCTTCATCTGCCGATGCCGACCGATGCCCGCCTGCGCAGAATCGTCGACCTGATGATGGCCTCGCCGGCGGATCGCGGATCGTTGGACGTCTGGGCGAGGCGGGCGGGCATGAGCGAGCGGACGCTGATGCGGCTGATCAGCCGGGAAACAGGCATGAGCTTCGGCCGCTGGCGCCAGCAGCTCTGCGTCATGCTTGCCGTGAAGTGGCTCGCCGATGGAGCCTCGATCCAGCGGGTGACCGCCGACCTCGGCTACGAGAGCGTGCCCAGTTTCGTGACCATGTTTCGGAAAACGCTTGGCGCCTCGCCGGGCCGCTACATGGCGGAACGACATTCCGGCCGGCTTTAAAGGGATGCGTCCGTCAAAGGGCTCGGTTCCGTTTTCTCGGAAACACCCCTTGGTTTCGTGATGCAACATAACCCTTCATTTAAGAAAGCCGCCTAGCTTGCCGCCGAGAGCGGACGCAACCGCCGGACTATTGTTTTCGTGTTGCTGGTGGATCGAGAGGGCATGGCGCAGGCTTCGCTTATTCCTGAACTGGAGGACGTCGCCCGGCATGCATCGCCGGAGCGCCGCGCGGTCATGCTTGAACGGATCGCGACGCTGTTTCTCAACAGTGCCGATCAGTTCACCGAGACCCAGGTCGCGCTGTTCGATGACGTCGTCGGCCGTCTGATCGTCGAGATCGAAATCAAGGCGCTGGCCGAACTCGCGCGCCGCTTCGCCCCTGTCGAGAATGCTCCCATCAGGGTCATGCAGCGCCTGGCGCAGGATGACGACATCGGCGTCGCCGGTCCTGTGCTGACGCAGTCCGCCCGGCTGCGCGACAAAGACCTGCTGGATATCGCAAGGAGCAAGGGGCAGGCGCATCTCCGCGCCCTCGCCGGGCGCAGTGAAATCGCGGAGAAGCTCACCGACATCCTGGTCGAGCGGGGTGATCGGGAGGTGGTGCGCCATCTCGTCGAGAACACCAGCGCGCGAATTTCCGACACCGGCTTTTCGATGCTACTGCATCGCTCGGAGGATGACGCCGTGCTCGCGGAAGCGGTCGGGTTGCGGCCCGACATTCCGCCCCGGCTGTTTCGCAAGCTGCTGTTTCAGGCCACCGGTGTCGTCCAGGAGCGTCTGCTGGCTGTGGCGAGCCCGGAATTGCAGTCCGACATCCGCGGGGTTCTTGCGCGCGTATCCGACGAACTCGGCGCGGTCGCGCAGCCCGACTATGCCGCGGCCCGCCAGACGGTGGACGATCTGCAGCGGGCCGGCCAGCTGAACGAAGCGGCGCTGGTCGGATTTGCCGGCGCCGGTAAGTTTGAAACGACGGTTGTTGGACTGTCGGCTCTGTCAGATGTTCCAGTCGATGTGATCGATCGCCTGATGGGTGGCGAACGGCCGGATCCGATCCTGATCCTCTGCAAGGCAGCGGGCTGGAGCTGGGCCACGGCGCGAGCCATCATGGCGGTGCGTCCCGGCGCGCGGGGCGGGGCCAGCAAAGGTCTCGACGCGGCCTATGCGAATTTCGAGCGGTTGTCCCCGGCGACCGCCCAGCGCGTCCTGCGCTTCTGGCAGGCGCGCCCGGCTGAGTCAGGCGTCGCCTGAATCCCGGAGCGGCTCACGCGTTGACTGATGGACTGGGCGATATCTGCGCGGTACGCTCAGGCAAGTGACGACGATCACTGCTGATCCTCGGGCTCATTCGATTGTGACGGTGGCTGGCATGATCCTGGGAATGAGCCCTCTCACCTTCCTGCATGTGTTGATAAGTCTGGTCGCGATTGTCGCCGGGCTGGCAGCATTGCTGGCGATGCTCGGTGGCCGATACCTCCCCGTGACGACCGGGATATTCCTGGCCTTCACGGTCCTGACAAGCATCACCGGGCTGCCGATCAAAGCGCCCGATGTGACGCCCGCCCAGATCGTCGGGTGGATATCACTGGCCGTGCTCATTGTCGCGCTGGTCGCGCTTTACGGTCTGCGTTTACAGGGCGCGTGGCGTCCGGTGTATGTCGTGACTGCGATCGTCGCGCTGTGGCTCAACTGCTTTGTGCTGATTGTTCAGGCTTTCCAGAAAATTGGCCCGCTCCACATGCTGGCGCCTAACGGCAGCGAGCCAGCTTTCCAGATCGCCCAGGGCGTGACCCTGCTGGTCTTTCTGGCCGCGGGCTGGATCGCGCTCAGGCGTTTCCGGCCGGCGGTTTGACCAGCCATCCAGATGATCGGGTCATGCTCTAGACTCCTTTGCGGTCGCGTTTTCTGCGGCGAGCCGGTTCCCACGTCGCCGGGAAAGCGCTCTATCGGCGCTTGAAGATCAGATAGCAGGGCGTCCGCCCTTCGCGTTTGGCCTTGGCCTCATAACGGGTCTGCACGAATCCCGGCCACGGCAGCCGCCAGTCATCCGCGCGCTCCGCCGTCCAGATGAAATCGGGTGATTGCAGCGCGCGCTGCAGCGTCCAGGCCGCATAGTGCGGGATATCGCTGGCGAAGCGGAATTCGCCGCCGGGACGCAGCACGCGCGCCATCCGCGCGAGACTCTCGGCCTGCACGAAGCGGCGCTTCCAGTGCCGCCGCTTCGGCCAGGGGTCGGGATAAAGCAGATCGATCCGCGCCAATGATGCGTCGGCCAGCCAGTCGATCAGGACGCTGGCGTCCTCGAAATGCAGCCGGATGTTCTGCAGGCCATGCGCTTCGATCGCGGCCAGCGCCTTGGCCACGCCGTTGATATAGGCCTCGCTGCCGATATAGCCGACACGCGGATTGGCCAGCGCCTGGGCGATCAGATGTTCGGCGCCGCCGAAGCCGATCTCAAGACGCACCTCATCGACCGGGACCGGGAACAGCGCCGTCAGGTCGGCCGGCGCGGGAACCGACAGGTCGATCGCAAGCCGCGGCAGCAGCGTCTCGAACAGCGCGGCCTGATGGATGCGGAGCGCATGGCCCTTGCGGCGGCCGAAGAACCGGCCGGCGTCGTCGGGAGGGGAGGAGTCGGAACCCGGCACGGCGCTCACACCAGAAAAGAAAAGGCCCTCCAGGCGCGTGGCGCTCTGGAGGGCCGGAGGTTGATGACGATCAGAACTGCTTCTTGAGGGTCGCAGCGAGATCGGTCTTCTCCCAGGAGAAACCGCCGTCCTTCTCCGGCGCGCGGCCGAAGTGACCATAGGCCGCGGTGCGGCGGTAGATCGGGCGGTTGAGCTTCAGGGTGCGGCGGATGTTGGTCGGCCGCAGCGGGAACAGTTCAGCCAGCACCTTCTCGAGCTTGGCCTCATCGACCTTGCCGGTGCCATGGGTGTTGACGAGCAGCGACATCGGGTCGGCGACGCCGATCGCATAGGCCACCTGGATCGTGCACTGGTCGGCAAGGCCGGCCGCGACGACGTTCTTGGCGAGATAGCGCGCGGCATAGGCGGCCGAACGGTCGACCTTGGTCGGGTCCTTGCCCGAGAAGGCGCCGCCGCCATGCGGGGCATAGCCGCCGTAGGTGTCGACGATGATCTTGCGGCCGGTCAGGCCGCAGTCGCCGTCCGGACCACCGACGACGAAGTTGCCGGTCGGGTTGACCAGGAAGTCGGAGGCCTTCTTCGGCATCCAGCCTTCCGGCAGCGCCGAGGTCACGGTGTCCTCGATCAGATCACGCACCATCGCCGGGGTGTACTTCTTGCCGTTGCGGCTTTCGGCATTGTGCTGCGACGAGACGACGACCTTGGTGCAGCCGACCGGCTTGCCATCGACATACTGCACGGTCACCTGGCTCTTGGTGTCGGGCTGCAGGTCATGCAGCTTGCCGGAGTGACGGCCTTCCGACAGCATCTTGAGGATCTTGTGCGCGAAGAAGATCGGGGCCGGCATGAACGAGCCCTTCTCATAGACCTCGCTCTCGGTGCAGGCATAACCGAACATCATGCCCTGGTCGCCAGCGCCTTCTTCGTCGCCGGATTTCTTCTTCTTGGCGTCGACGCCCATGGCGATATCGGGTGACTGGCCGTGCAGCAGCACTTCCACGTCCGAGCCATGCCAGGAGAAACCATCCTGATTGTAGCCGATGTCCTTGACCACGCCGCGGGCGATGTCAGCGATCATCTCGCGATTGATGACGGCCTGCGGGCCATACTTCTCAAACAGCGGGGCCTGACCGCGGCCTTCGCCGGCGATGACGATCTTGTTGGTGGTGGTGAGTGTCTCGCAGCCGAGACGCGTATTCACGAGACTGTCGTCAGCAATGCCGAGCTTGATGTCATTTTCGAGAAATGCATCGAGGATAGCATCGGAGATCTGATCTGAGACCTTGTCGGGATGTCCTTCCGAAACGGATTCACTCGTGAACAGATAGTTTTTGCGTGCCACGTTAGATAACTCCCTCGCGAGCCCCAGGGGCGGTTCCTGCCTGTGCGGATATTGCCGGATGGGGAATGCTTCTTGCAGCGACGTTAGTCGCGGTCAAGATGTGGGCAAGCGTTGGGCTGAATGTGCCGCAACAACTACTTTATCATGCATCCGTGTCGCCAGCGATCTGGGACACGAGGTCAACGATGCGCCGGCGCAGCTTGGCATCCGGGATGCGGCTGAACGATTTGATGAGGGCGAGACCGTCGGAGCTGGCCAGGAAATCCGACACATAGGCCGGGGAGGGCGCTTCGGTCAGGCCGTTGACTTCGGATGGGCCGCTGGGGGCGCCCTCGAAAAAGAATGAAACCGGCACCTGAAGGATCGCCGAAATCTGCTGCAGGCGGCTGGCGCCAATCCGGTTGGTGCCCTTTTCGTACTTCTGGACCTGCTGAAAGGTCAGCCCAAGGGAGTCGCCGAGCTTTTCCTGACTCATGGAAAGCATCATCCGCCGCATGCGAACGCGACTGCCCACGTGTTTGTCCACGGGATTGGGAGCCTTTTTAGCGGCCATAAAAATCTCCTATGGCATATCAAATGTTGGGATTGGTGTTAGTCCGTGCAACCGAAAATGCAACCCGTGCCTGTACAAAATCCCGCTAATTGGCAAGAATTTGGCGCAGATTAGACAGGGAATTTTGGGGGAAAAGGGGCGAAGGAAGCGTTGGGGTCAAATTTATTGAAGTTTTGCCGTCATTATTGTCCAGTAAATTTCTATTTAGGAACGTGCCACATTCCATTCGAGCAGGTGAAGTCTTGCGTTCACTATGTGGACACAGCCGTTAGTTGGCAGATTCCTGTTTTCGCCGGCGAATCACCACGACGAGTGATACCGCAACAAGCACGGCGACCGGCAGGTCGCCAATTCGCCCATAAACCGTCGGGCCAAGCGCGACCGGCAGTGGGGCATCCAGCACCCCCTCCACGCCGAGTGGGAGCGAGCGCACCACCCGCCCCACAGGGTCGACCACGGCCGAGATGCCGGTGTTGGCGGCCCGCACCAGCGGCAGCCCCTCCTCGATGGTCCGGACCCGCGCCTGCTGGAAGTGCTGGTAGGGGCCTGGACTGTTGCCGAACCAGGCATCGTTGGTCAGGTTGAGCATCCACCCCGGCCGGTCGCCGCGCGGCACCACCTCGCCGGGGAAGATCGCCTCGTAGCAGACCAGCGGCGCGAAGGGCGGAGCGCCGGGCGCCGTCACGTCCCGGCGCCGGTCGCCGGGGATGAAGCCACCGCGCATCTTGGTGAGCTGCTGCAGGCCGAGCTGTTCGAGCAGGTCCTGGAACGGCAGGTATTCTCCGAACGGCACCAGATGGATCTTGTCGTAGGCCGACAGCACGCTGCCGTCGTGGTCGATGACATAGACGGAATTGTAAGCCCGGGTGATCCGCGCCGTCGGCGACAGATCAGGCGCGCGGATGCCGCCGGTGATCAGCACCGTGCCCTGCGGCAGCAGGTCGGCGATCTGCGCCATCGCTTCCGGCTCGCGGGTCAGGAAGAACGGGAAGGCCGATTCCGGCCAGATCAGGTGGGTCACGTCGCGCACGCCGCTCGACTGCGGTCCGGTGGAGCGGTCCGACAACGCGAGGTAGCGCTGCATCGTGCTCTGCCGTGAGGCGTAGTTGAACTTCTCGTCCTGCTGCAGGTTCGGCTGCATGATGCGCAGGCGCACCCCATCGACGAATGTGGTCTGCGTTGCCGACAGGCGGAACGCGCCATAGCCGCCCATCACCGCCAGTACGGCCACGGCGGCTGCCAGCGGCAGCCATCGGCGCCGGGTCTCCGCCGGTGCGTCGGTCAGCACGGCCGGGCTGGCGAAGGCCGCCACGGCGACGAAGGTCAGTCCCCAGATGCCGATCAATGAGGCCGTCTGGGCGAGCCACAGCGAGCCGGTCAGCGTGTAGCCATAGGTGTTCCAGGGAAAGCCGGTGAGGATGTGGCCGCGCAGCCATTCCACGATGGTCAGCGCGACCGCGAGCGCGAGGATGCGCATCGCCCCGCGGGTCCACAGCGCTCGCGCCAGCGCGAAGCCTGCGGCGGTGAACAGCGCGAGGCCAGCCGGCAGCAGCAGGACGGCAAACGGCAGCAGCCAGCCGAAGGTGTCGGCGTCGACCAGAAAGGCGTAGCCGACCCAGTAAAGCCCGGCGAGGAAATAGCCGAAGCCGAACCACCAGCCGGTCATCGCGGCCGCGGGAATCCCGGAATGGCGTCCGGCGACCGCGCCGTCGATCAGCCAGACCGCCAGCGGAAACGTCAGAAACGGCACGAACCAGAGGTCGAACGGCGGCAGCCCCAGGGTCGAGATCGCGCCGGCCGCGAAGGCAATGGCGACGCGGGGCCATCCCCATGCCAGCACGACGGAATGTGACACGCGAGTCAGGCTGGATATCACGAGTGGCGCACGGATCTGGCCGTCGGCGTGTCCGAGGGCGAAAGCGGTGAGATGTCGGATGGGACCGGCTCGCCTGTCTCGTCCGTTGGCGATGACGCCTGGATGTCCGGCGCGGCCGGTGCGTCGGCGCCCTGCTCGGCGCGCCGGTCCGCGGTGCGATAGACGCGAAGCTTCTTCACCCGGCGGGGGTCGGCGTCGAGCACTTCCAGTTCGAACGGGCCGGGGCCGGGAAACAATTCGCCGCGTACCGGCACACGGCCGACCTGCGCGAACAGATAACCGCCCAGCGTATCGACGTCGTCCGCGGCTTCACCGACATCGAATTCCGGGCCGACGATCGAGAGCACGTCTTCAAGGCTGGCGCGCGCATCGGCAAGGAAGGAGCCGTCCGTCTGGGCGACGATGTCGGGCGTCTCTTCATCGTCGTGTTCGTCGCCGATCTCGCCGACAATCTGCTCGACGATATCCTCGATCGACACCAGGCCGTCGGCGCCGCCATATTCGTCGATCACCAGCGCGAGATGGATGCGCTGCGCCTGCATCCGCGCCAGCAGGTCCATCGCCGGCATCGATGGCGGAACAAACAACATCTCGCGGGTGATCTGCGCCTCGGCCAATGTCATCGAGAGATCGACGGCGCGCAGGTCGAGCCCCGCCGGGAATGGCTTCTTGCGTTTGCTGTTTGCCGCTGCGCCCGCGGCGGCGCGCGCTGTCATGAAGGCGATGAGATCGCGGATATGGACCATGCCGACCGCGTCATCCAGCGTCTCCTTGAACACGACCAGGCGCGAATGGGCTGCGGTCTCAAACAGTTTGATCAGTTCGCCGAGGGGGATGCTGTCCTGCACGGCGATGATGTCGGCCCGCGGAATCATCACATCGACGACGCGGCGCTCGCGCAGGTGCAGGATGTTGCGGATGAGCTGGCTCTCCGCCGGGGAGAAGCCCGTTTCGATGGTCGGGCCGGCTTCGAGAACGACTTCAAGGTCGGCGCGCGTCGAGCCGGATTTCCAGGTGAAGATGTGCCGCACCATGCGGCCGAGCCAGCTTTCGTGATCGTCGCGCGGCGCAGGCGCAGACGTGGCTGTCGGAGGCGGGGGCACCACCACCGGGAGATTGCGGATCGTACTGTCCGGTTCGTCCACAGGACTTTGATCAGGTTCAGGCATCAGCATCAGCGCCCGGCCGCCATGTCGCGCGCACGATAGGGATCAGGAATGCCGAGCCGCGCGAGAATCGTGACCTCGGTCGTTTCCATGGCGTCGGCTTCGTCGTCATCCTCGTGGTCGTAGCCGACCAGATGCAGGAAGCCGTGAATCGCCAGATGTGACAGATGATGGGCGAAAGGCTTGTCTTCCTCGCCGGCTTCCCGCGCCATCGTCTCATAGGCGATCGCGATGTCGCCGAGATGAACCGGCGTGGCGTCATCCGTGCCAGCGTCAGCGGCGGGGAAAGACAGCACGTTGGTCGGCTTGTCGAGCCCGCGCCAGTCGCGATTGAGGATGCGGATCGCCTCATCGTCGGTCAGCATCACGGCCAGCTCGCCGCTGGTTTCGGACACCGCCTCCGCCGCCGCGGCAATCGCATCCTGCACGATGCGCTCGGCCTGGGGCTGCGCCTCCCACAGCGAGGACTCGACGACAACGTCGATCTCCAGCGGCCGGGTGTCCGCCTGTCGTTGAGCCGCGCTCATCGCTTCGTCTCCGCGGCGCGATCATAGGCGGCGACGATCCGTCCGACGAGTTCATGGCGCACGACGTCTTCCGCCGAGAATCGCACGTGGCCGATCCCCTCGACACCGTCGAGCAGCCGCACCGCTTCGGACAATCCCGAGGTCTGCCCGTTCGGCAGATCGATCTGGCTCGGATCGCCGGTGACGATCATGCGGCTGTTCTCGCCCAGGCGGGTCAGGAACATCTTCATCTGCATCGAGGTCGCGTTCTGCGCCTCGTCGAGCAGGATCACGGCGTTGGAGAGCGTGCGGCCGCGCATGAAGGCGAGCGGCGCGATCTCGATCTCATCGGTCTGCAGGGCGCGCTCCACGATGCGGGCGTCCATCAGGTCGAACAAGGCGTCGTAGATCGGCCGCAGATAGGGGTCGACCTTCTCGCGCATGTCGCCGGGCAGGAAGCCCAGCCGCTCGCCGGCTTCCACCGCGGGCCGTGAGATGATGATGCGGTCGACCGCCTTGCGCTCGAACAGCTGCACCGCATAGGCGACGGCGAGCCAGGTCTTGCCGGTGCCCGCAGGGCCGGTGCCGAACACCAGCTCGTAGCGCTTGAGCGCACGGATATAGGCGTCCTGCGCGGCGGTGCGCGCCCGCACCGGCCGCTTGCGCAGATTGATCTCGTCGAACGTCGCGCGCGGGCTCGCCGGGTCGAAATCGAACAATGAGCCTTGGGCCACAGCCTGCCGGATCGCACCCTCGACATCGCCGGAGACCAGTTCCTGTCCGCGCTTGAGCCGTTCATAGAGGCCTTCCAGCACCCGCCGCGCCCGCTCGCAGGCGTCGCGTGAGCCCTGCAGGATCACCTGGTTGCCCCGCTGGTCGGCCATGACGCCGAGCCGCCGCTCGATCAGCGCAAGGTTCTGGCCGTATTGGCCGAACAATGCCGATGCCAGGCGGTTGTCCGCGAAATCGATGGTGATCTGGGTCGCCGCGTCGTCGCCGACTTCCGCCGGCGTCATGACTGGTGTGGTGTCGGCTCTCTGCTCGCGCAATGCGTCAAGCTCCGGCTTCCGCAAGCAGCCGCCCGGCGCTGCTGTGCGGTGGGGTGATCAGGGTGCCGAACAGGCTGTAGGTGGACAGCCCGTCGATCGTCACAGTCCGGATCTCGCCAATCAGGGAGTCCGGCGCCATCACGTTCACAGCCTGCAGATAGGGCGTGCGGGCGATCAGTTGACCCGGGTGGCGGCCCTTTTTTTCAAACAGCACGTCCATGCGGGAACCGCAGCTTCGCTGGTTGAAGGCGGTGAGGTCACGGTCGATGGCGGCCTTCAGCCGCGCAAGGCGCTCGTCCTTGACCTGTTCCGGCACCTGATCGCCGAGGTCGGCCGCCGGCGTGCCGGGGCGGGGCGAGTATTTGAAGAAGAACGAGCCGGAGTAGCCGACCGCATCGATCAGCGTCATCGTGTCATCGAAATCGGCGTCGGTCTCGCCGGGGAAGCCGACAATGAAGTCCGAGGTGAAGGCCATGTCCGGCCGCGCTTCGCGCAGGCGGTCGATCACCCGCAGATAGTCCGCGGCGGTGTGCTTGCGGTTCATGGCGTCGAGGATGCGGTCGGAGCCCGACTGCACCGGCAGATGGAGCTGCGGCATCAGCGCCGGCAGGTCGCGGTGCACGGCGATCAGCGTGTCGTCCACATCACGGGGATGGCTGGTCGAATAGCGCAGCCGGGCAATGCCCGGAATCTCCGCCAGCCGGTAGAGCAGCTGCGCCAGGGTCCATGGCCGTCCGTCCGGTCCGTCACCATGATAGGCGTTGACGTTCTGCCCAATGACGGTGACCTCGCGCACGCCGGCGTCGGCCAGCCGCTCGGTCTCATCGACGATGCGCATCACCGGGCGGGAGACTTCCGCGCCGCGGGTATAGGGCACCACGCAGAAGGTACAGAACTTGTCGCAGCCCTCCTGGATGGTGACGAAGGCCGTCACGCCCCGGGCGCGGATCGCCGCCGGGGACGGGGGAGCAAGGATGTTGAACTTGTCCTCGACCGGGAACTCGGTGTCCACCACTGCGCCTGCGCGGGTGGCGTCCAGCAGGTCCGGGAGCCGGTGGTAGCTCTGCGGCCCGACCACGAGGTCGACCACCGGGGCGCGGCGGATGATCTCCTGGCCCTCGGCCTGGGCGACGCAGCCAGCCACCGCCACGGTGACGGCCCGGCCGTCCTGACGGGCGGCCTCCTTGATCAGGCGGATGCGCCCCAGCTCGGAATAGACCTTTTCGGCCGCTTTTTCGCGGATGTGGCAGGTGTTGAGGATCACCAGATCGGCGTCATCCGGCGTCGCGGTCTCGGCAAAGCCCTCCGGCGCCAATGTATCCGCCATACGACGGGCGTCGTAGACGTTCATCTGGCAACCGTAGGACTTGATGTGGACTTTGCGCGTCGCGCTCATGCCTGCCTTAAGCCGTCACGCCTTTGCCGGTGCTGCATCCAAAAAACGCAAATCAACCAAAGACCTGGGTGGCCAGATTGGGCCGGCCGATGGGGCCATGACGGGTATTACCACCCCTTTTGTGTAGCGTGTTTCGGCCGAAAAGGGAATGCTCCAGGAGCGGATCAGGCCCTAACCCGCATGAGCCGGAATGGCCGGCCGGTCGCGCAGCACCAGCGCCGCCATGGTGCGGACCTCCTGCTCCAGCCGCTGGGCGAGCGCCTTGCGGTCGGTCTGGCCGTCGAGTTCAATCGGCTCGCCCCAGCTCAGCGTCACGTCCATCGGCCCGCGGCGGATGAAGTCGGTCAGGTGGGGGACCAGATCGAGATCGCCATACCACGCGGCGAGCGGACGGTGGCGTCGGCCCATCGGCAGTCCGCTGAGCCGGGTATAGGTGATGGCGAGCGGCTGGACCGTGATCTGCTCCACCCCCGCCTTGGCCAGCGCATCCTTGACCGCACCGAGAAGGGCGGAGCGAAAGGGCAGCACCCGGTTGCCGTCGCTCGAGGTGCCTTCGGCGAACAGCACAATGGCTTCGCCTTCCGAGAGGCGGTCGGCGATGTCGGAGTTGGCCTCGGCGGTCTGGTGGCGGCGCTGGCGGTCG
>Ga0180223_1001233_pt1 | contig 20858 bp, 19 predicted proteins | sample eDN5th30CKraftOP_FD_151337 | JGI IMG/M metagenome (GOLD analysis project Ga0180223, IMG submission 151337) | Enriched Organic Plus compost microbial communities from Emeryville, California, USA - eDNA 5th pass 30_C Kraft OP (version 2) (version 2) ... | reverse complement strand
CGAACGAGTCCATCCTCTACATCGGTGACCTCGAGCATTCGCCCTACGGTCCGAAGAAGATCGCCGATGTCCGCGGCTACGCGCTCGCCGTGCTCGACGACCTCGTCGCACAGGGCGTGAAGATGCTCGTCATCGCCTGCAACACGGCGAGTGCCGCCATGCTGCGAGACGCCCGCGAGCGCTACGACGTGCCGGTCGTCGAGGTGATCCAGCCCGCCGTGCGTCGGGCGGTCGCCGCCACGAAGACCGGCCGGGTGGGCGTGATCGGCACGCACGGGACGATCACGTCCCGGGCGTACGACGACGCCTTCGCCGCCGCGCCGCACCTGACGCTGTTCTCACAGGCCTGCCCGCGCTTCGTCGAGTTCGTGGAAGCCGGCGTCACGACCGGACCCGAACTGCTGTCGGTCGCCGAGGAGTATCTCGCGCCACTCAGGAAGGCGGACATCGACACGCTCGTGCTCGGCTGCACGCACTATCCGTTCCTCAAGGGCGCGATCTCCTACGTCATGGGCGACGACGTGACCCTCGTCTCGAGCGACGTGGAGACCGCGAACGACGTGTACCGGGTCCTCGTCTCACGCGGCATGGAACGTCGATCGACGAGGCCCCCGACTTACCGCTATGAGGCGACGGGGGAGTCGACCAGCGCGTTCCTCGACCTCGCCCACCGGCTCATCGGCCCCGAGATCCCGAGCGTCGAGCTCGTGCAGACCGGTGCGATCCATCTCCCCGGCCGAGCCGAGCACCATTCGCGCCGGGCCCCAGCCCCACCCCACCGCCCGACAGGAGTGTCATGACCGACCCCACACCGACCCGCGCCGACGGGCGCACGCCCGACCAGCTCCGCGAGGTCACCATCGAGCGCGGCTGGAGCGCCCACGCCGAGGGCAGCGCGCTTATCTCCTTCGGGCGCACGAAGGTGCTGTGCACCGCGAGCTTCACGAACGGCGTGCCGCGCTGGATGACCGGCAAGGGCAAGGGGTGGGTCACCGCCGAGTACGCCATGCTGCCGCGCTCGACGAACACCCGGAACGACCGGGAGTCGGTCAAGGGCCGCATCGGCGGACGAACGCACGAGATCAGCCGCCTGATCGGGCGGAGCCTGCGCGCGGTCGTCGACATGAAGTCGCTCGGCGAGAACACGATCCAGATCGACTGCGACGTGCTGCAGGCGGACGGCGGAACCCGTACGGCGGCGATCACGGGTGCGTACGTCGCCCTCGCCGACGCGATCGAGTGGGCGCGCGGCCAGAAGTTCATCGCGCAGCGCGCGACGCCGCTCATCGACACGGTCTCGGCCGTCTCGGTGGGCATCATCGACGGGACGCCCATGCTCGATCTGGCGTACGTCGAAGACGTCCGTGCCGAGACCGACATGAACGTCGTGGCCACGGGTCGAGGGTTGTTCGTCGAGGTGCAGGGCACCGCCGAAGGCGCGCCGTTCGACCGCCGTGAGCTCGACGCCCTGCTCGACCTCGCGCTCGCCGGCACGAACGAGCTGTCGGCGGTGCAGCAGGCCGTGCTCGCCGCGGCGGCCGAGGTCTGACCGATGACCCTCGAGATCGTCCTCGCGACGCACAACGCGCACAAGGTCGACGAGTTCCAGCGCATCATCGGCGAGCGGCTCACCGGCGTCCGCGTGATCGGGTACGACGGCCCCTCGCCCGTCGAAGCCGGCACGAGCTTCGCCGAGAACGCCCTGATCAAGGCACGGGCGGCGGCGGCGCACACGGGCCTGCCGGCGCTGGCCGATGACTCGGGCATCGCCGTCGACGTGATGGGTGGCGCCCCAGGCATCTTCTCGGCGCGCTGGGCGGGCAGCCAGGCCGGCGACGAGGCGAATCGACGGTTGCTGCTCGAACAGATCGCCGACGTGCGCCAGGCGCACCGTGGTGCCGCGTTCCACTGCACGATCGCCCTCGTCGTCCCGCATCCGCTCATCGCCGACGGGTTCGAGTTCACTGCGGCGGGCCGCTGGCCGGGTTCGGTCGCCTACGAGCCCAGAGGCTCGCACGGCTTCGGCTACGACCCCGTGTTCGAGCCCGAGGGGCGTGAGGTGACGGCCGCCGAACTCCCGCCTGAGGTCAAGAACGCGGAGAGTCACCGCGCCCGCGCGTTCGCCGCGCTCATGCCTGAGCTGCAGCGCGTGGCATCCGCCCTGGCCCGATAGCGCGCCCTGACCGGCGGAGTTCGACGCTGAGAACGCGACTCATTCCCATCTCGCGCTGAGCGGCTGTTCGACGCCTACGCTGGAAGCGCTATGGGACACACGCACGACCACTCGCACCGGGCCGATCGAGCCCGGCTCTGGGTCGCCATCGCCATCATCGGGTCGTTCCTGATCGTGCAGGTGGTCGGCGGGCTGCTGAGCGGGTCGATCGCCCTGTTGGCGGACGCGGGCCACATGTCGAGTGACCTGATCGGGCTGGTCGTGGCGCTCGTCGCCGCCACGGTCGCCGCGCGCCCGGCCACCGACCGCCAGACGTACGGCTTCCGGCGGTTCGAAGTGTTCGGTGCGCTCGTGAACGGCGTCATCCTCGTGGTGGTGGCGGTGACCGTCGCCATCGGGGCGGTCGGGCGGCTCGTGGGCGACCTCGGCACCGTCGGCGACGATCATGAGGTGCAGGGCGTGCCCATGCTCATCGTCGCCGCGGTCGGGCTGGGCGCGAACATCGCGGCCATGCTGGTCCTGCGGTCGAGCGCGAAACAGTCCATCAACCTTCGCGGCGCATACCTCGAGGTACTGGGGGACACGATCGGTTCGATCCTCGTCATCCTCGCGGCGGTCGTGATCCTCGCGACCGGATGGGATGCGGCCGACGCGATCGCCTCGCTCGCCATCGCGGCGCTCATCCTGCCTCGCGCGGCCGTGCTGCTCCGTGACGTGATGCGGGTGCTGAGCGAGTCCGCCCCCGCCGATACGGATGTCGCGGAGATCCGCGAGCATCTCCTGCGAACGTCGGGCGTCGTGGCGGTGCACGACGTGCACGTCTGGGCGATCACGTCGGGTTCGCCGGTGTTCAGCGCACACGTCGAGGTGGCGCCTGAGATCTTCGAGTCAGGTCGCGCGGGCGCGCTCCTCGACGAGCTCGGCGGATGCCTCAGCGAGCACTTCGACGTCGAGCATTCGACGTTCCAGCTCGAGCCCGCGGGGCACACCGGGCGCGAGCACACCGCGCATCACTGAGCGTGCGGACGCGGGACGCCCGTCAGGCCTTGTCGTCGCGGTGCGGAGGCCGCGAGAAGGTTTCGGGGTCGAGCACGAGCTGCTCGGCCTCCTCGGGGTCGGTGACGACGTCTTCGCCCGCGGCGGCGGCCTTCCTCGCCTTGCTGGCCGACTGGAAGTAGTGCCAGAGCGTCGGGATGAGGGTGATCACGACGGCGCCGATGAGGATCACGTCGATGTACGACTGCACGAAGTCGGCGACGGGCGGGATGTACCCGATGAGGTACCCGAAGTAGGTGAGGCCGACGCCCCAGATCAACGCCCCGATGAGGTTGTACAGCGAGTACTTCTTGTAGTTCATGTGGCCGACGCCCGCGGCGACCGGGGTGAAGGTGCGCACGATCGGCACGAATCGCGCGAGAATCACGGCGATGCCACCGAACCGTTCGAAGAAGGCGTTCGTGCGTTCGACGTTCTTGACGCTGAACAGACCCGATTCCTTGCGTTCGAACACGCTGGGGCCGAACTTGTGCCCGATCAGATAGCCGACCTCACCGCCGACGAACGCGGCGAGGCCGATCGAGAGGCACACCCACCAGATGTCGACCCCGAACACGAGCGAGGTGTGCGTGAGCAGGCCCGAGATGACGAGGAGCGTGTCGCCCGGGAGCAGGAAGCCCACGAGCAGTCCGGTCTCGGCGAAGACGATGAGGCAGACCACCACGAGCGCCCAGGGGCCCGCCGCGGCGATGATCGTCTCGGGGTCGAGCCACGGGATGAGCGCGGTCTGAATCAAAGGGGCTCCTGTCGAACGGGCGCGGCGGTCGCCGGGTCAGAGGCGACTGGGTCCCGAGCAGTCTAGCGAGCCGATCCTCCGATCGAGCGGTGAGCCGGCGGAATCATCCGGGTGGATGAGGTCGCCGGCTCGCCGTCTCGCCGGCCCGCCGGCCCGCCGTCTTCGCCGGCGCCGGGGCCGGGTGGCCGGCGAGACGGCGTGACCGAAGGGGGTCGGGGCTGACGGCGTGACGGAGGCGGTCGGAGCTGTCGGCGGAGCGGCTCAGGCGCCGAGCGCCTCGAAGATGGCGCCGTTCAGCCGGAACGACGCGCGCGCCTCGTCGATGAGCGCGTCGACCTGCGTGAGGTCGAGCGCGAGCGCGTTCATGGCGTCGCGGTACCGGCGCTTGTAGCGGACGGGGCCGTCTTCGCCGAGGTCGAACCGGTAGAACGAGAGCTGGTCGGGGGTCGCGCCGTAGTGGCGGGCCACGAGCGCGGCGATCGCCTGCCCGCCCGAGAGGTCTCCGAGGTACCGCGTGTAGTGGTGGGCGAGGTAGCGCACGTCGTCATCGATCAGCGCGTGCAGGTGGGCCACGTAGGCGGCCGTCTCGGGCAGCGGTGCGTGGGTCTCTCGCCAGTCGGACGCGCCCAGGGCCGCCAGGTCGGCCTCGATCGCGGCGAAGCGCGCGAGCCTCGGGTCGAACACCTCGGGGTCGCCCTCACGGGCGGTCCGCGCCTCGAGCGCCTCGTACACCCACGCGTACTGTGCGAGGTACCGCGTGTACTCCGCGAGCGACAGCTCGCCGCCCATGAGTCGCGTGATGAAGCCGCGGGTCTCGGCGTTGCGGTGGTCGTCGGCGGTCGCTGCCCGGACCAGTGCCGCCACATCGAGCGGTTCGGCGCCGGTTGCGGGGGCGGCGGGAGGAGCGATGGTCATCGGGCACCCTTCTCGGGGATCAGGCTAGGTAAGGCTTACCTCACATCGTAGGGGGTCGGCGGCGAGAGCGACACCATTTCGTCCCGACGGGGCGTGCCGGCGGTGTCGGTGGGTACCCGTACGGTCCTCGCATGGAGTACGGGTTCATTTTCACGGGCAGCGATCCAGAGCTCGCGGTCGACCTCGCTCGCCAAGCCGAGTCCGACGGGTGGGATGCGTTCTTCGTCTGGGAGGGCATCTGGGCCACCGACCCGTGGGCGACGCTCGCCGCCGCGGCCGTGCAGACCCGGCGCATCCGGCTCGGCACGATGCTGACGCCGGTGCCGCGTCGCCGCCCATGGGAGCTCGCCGGTCAGACGATGACGGTCGACCGGCTTTCGCGCGGGCGGGTGATCCTCTCCGCCGGCCTCGGGGTTCCGCAGTCAGTGGAGGAGCGTTTCTGGATCTTCGAGGACGACCCGGGGCGTCGCGCCCGCGCGGAGCGGCTCGACGAGTCGCTCGAGCTGCTCGAGGCGATGTGGCGCGCTGAGCCGTTCTCGTACGACGGGCGTCACTTCCACGCTCGGCGCACCGAGCAGATGCTGCCGCCGCCCGCTGTGCAGCAGCCCCGCATTCCCATCTGGGTGGTTGGCATGTGGCCGCGGCCGAGGTCGATGCGCCGCGTTGTGCACGCCGACGGGTGGATTCCGAACTTCGCGCCGCCGGGTATCGAACTCGGCGGCCCCGAGGTGCAGGCGGCGGCGTACACGCCTGCGATCGCGGCCGAGGGCATCGCCTGGCTCCGCGCCGAGCGGGCGCGCGCCGGGCTCGAGGGGCGTCCGTTCGCAATCGTGCAGGAGGGCACGACGAGCGCGACGGATGCGGCATCTGCGCGCGCCACTGTCCAGCCGTGGGTCGACGCGGGCGTCACCTGGTGGCTCGAATCCGACTGGTCGGTGCCCGCCGAACGGGTCGAGGCCGCTTCGCGTGCGCGGCTCGCGGCAGGGCCGCCCGCGGTGGACTGACGCGTGCGCCGCGGTGGCCGCTCGTCGATTCAGGCGAGTCGTTCGTCCTCGGGGTGCACGAGGCCGTTGCCGTGTGTGCGCTCGCGCGTCGACTGGATGAGCGTCACGACACCCCAGCCGAACGCGATCCCACCGACGAACGTGAACGCGTGCAGCCACGAGGGGCCGCCCATCAGGTCGGCGACGAGCGCCACGACGCCGACGAGGATCCCGGCGACGAGGTAACCGACCGCCGCCGCCTCACGGGTGGTGAAGTTCATCATGACTGAAGAACGTAGACCGGCACCGTTCGCCGACCGCGTTCGGGCGAGTAGTTCCCACCGTGCACCGGTGCAGGCTCCGGCGGCCTCGGCTCGGACTCGGGCGGGCCACTAGAAGATGCGCACCCCCGCCTCGGCCGGAGCTGCGAGCAACCGTTCGATCTCGTCGTCGAGCCGGACGAGTGTGAGCGACGCGCCCGCCATATCCAGCGAGGTGCAGTATTCGCCGACGTAGCTCCGAGCGACGGTGATGCCACGGCGCTCGAGCTCCTCGTGCGCGTGCCCGTACGCGACGTACAGCTCGCTGATCGGGGTTCCGCCGAGACCGTTGATCATGAGGGCGACCCGGTCGCCCCGTTCGTAGGGCAGGTCCGCGACGACCGGCTCGAGCAGGATGTCGACGAGCTCGTCAGAGGACACGATCTTCGCGCGGCGCCGTCCCGGCTCACCATGGATGCCGACGCCGATCTCGATCTCGTCATCGCCGAGCTCGAAGAGCGGTGAGCCCTTCGCCGGCGGCGTGCACGCCGTCAAGGCGAGGCCCATCGTGCGGGTGACCGAGTTCACCTTCTCGCCGATGCGGATGAGCTCGTCGAGGTCGGCGCCCTCCTCGGCCGCCGCGCCGACGGCTTTGATCACGAAGAAGTTGCCCGCGACGCCACGCCGACCGACCGTGTAGGTCGAATCCTGCACCGCCACGTCGTCGTCGATGAACAGTGTGCGCACCTTCACCCCGTCCGCCTCGCTCATCTCCTGCGCCATGTCGAAGGCCATGCGGTCGCCCGTGTAATTGTTCACGAGCAGCAGCACACCCTTGGGTGAGTTGAGCAGCTTCGTCGACTCGTACACGTAGTCCATGGGCGGTGCCGAGAACACGTCGCCGGGGCAGGCGCCGTCGAGCAGGCCTTTGCCGACGACCATGACGTGCGCGGGCTCGTGGCCGGACCCGGATCCCTGAATGATGGAGACCTTGTCGTCGCGCGGTGCGTCCGAGCGCATGATGAGGTTGTAGGCGGGCACGTAGGTGAGCGTGTCCGGGTTGGCCAGCGCGAGCCCCTTGAGCATGTCGGGCACGAACTGCTGCGGATCGTTGACGAACTTCTTCATCTTCATTCCCTCCACTGGGTGCCGGCGACGTCAGCGCCGGTCGGTCAGTCGGTCAGTCGGTTCGGCCCGGCCATCCGGCGGCGATCGCCTCCACGATCACGGCGACCGCGACGGCCCCAGCGTCGGGCGATCCGATGCTGCGTTCGCCCGTGTACGCGGCGCGGCCGCGCTTGGCGATCATCGGCGTGGTCGCGTCGGCCGCCGTGCGTGCGGCGTGTGCGGCGGCGGCCGCAACGGCCTCGGAATCCGCACCGTCCGCGAGCGCGGCCTCGATCGCATCGGTCATCGGCGCGAGTGCGTCGAGCAGGGTCTTGTCGCCGAGGTCTGCGTTGCCGCGCGCTTTGATGCCCTCGATCGAGGCGCGCAGCATGGCGACGGCGTCGGCACCGGAGAGATCGGTTTTCCCTTTCGCGACGGAGGCCGCCCTGAGGAACGCGGTGCCCCAGATTGGCCCGGAGGTGCCGCCGATGCGGCTGCTGATGGCGATCCCGATCTTCTGCAGGAAGGTACCGATGTCGCTGCGGTCGTAGCCGTCCCAGTCCTTCAGCACGATCTCGAAGCCGCGCGCGAGCGAGTAGCCGAAGTCCCCGTCGCCGACGACCGAGTCCAGGTCGCCGAAGTACTTCTCGTTGTCCACCGCGGTCTGGGCGATGGTCCGGACCACGAACTCGGCGTCGTTCACGCTCGTCATGACATCTCCTCGGTGGACGGTGGCCGTTCCTGCTCGAGGATCCGGCTGAGATCGGTGAGTCCGATCACGGGCCCTGGCGCGAGGCCGAGCGGATCGGCGATCACCTCGGCGGGCTCGGTGTCATCGCCGAGCGAGGACACCACGAGGGATGCTCCGGTGAAGTCCTCGTCGCGCGTGTAGCTGCTGACGGTCACGAGCGTGCGGAGCCCGGCGGCCACGGCCGCCTCGACGCCATTGCCGCTGTCCTCGACGACGACGGTCGCGTCACGATCCGCGTCCAGCTCGTCGAGCGCGAGCAGATAGATGTCGGGCGCGGGTTTCTTGCGCGGCACGATGTCGCCGGCGAAGACCCGGAACCGGGTCGCGAGCTGCCGACCCACGGCGTGCTCGAGCACGGCTCTGACGGATGCCTCGGCCGAGGTCGACGCGACGGCGAGCTGCCAGCCCGCGGCATCCGCTTCACCCGCAAGCCGCGCGATGCCCGGGCGCGCGGGGAGCGCGCCGGATTCGACCAGCTCGGTGTAGACGGCGGTCTTGCGTCGATGCCAGTCTGCGAGCAGGTCGCGCTGGCCCTCCTCGTCGGCGGGCAGGGCGTTTGCGGCGACGAACTCGGGTGTCAACAGGCTGGCCATCCGCTCCTTGCCGCCGCCGATGCGGAGCTTGACCGCGTAGTCCTCGTCACTCCAGTGAACCGGGAGGCCGAACTCCTCGAACGTCTGGTTGAACGCCGGAAGGTGTCCGGTGCGCTCGGTGTCGGCGAGTACGCCGTCGCAGTCGAAGATGAGCGCCGGCACGGTCACCACGCCTTCCCGGCGCTGCCGAAGGTCTGCGCGAGACCGGTGGTGAGCGCCACGACGTGCGAGCGCACGTCCGCGAACAGGGACGGCGGATCCCACGTGTCTGCGGCTTCGGCGCGCTTCAGGAAGTCCAGGCTCGAGCGCATGAACTCGATCTTCAGTGCGGTGGAGATGTTGACCTTCGCGCACCCGCGCGAGATCAGATCGTGGAACTGCGCGTCGCTCATGCCGCTGCCGCCGTGCAGCGCGATCGGCGTGCCGGTCGCTTCCACGAGCGCGCTCACGCGCTCGAAGTCGAGGTCGGGGGAGGAAGAGTACACGCCGTGGGCGTTGCCGATCGACGGCGCGAAGACGTCGACGCCCGTCTCCCGGATGAAGGTGATGGCGGTGTCGAGGCTCTGCCGCCGGGTCTCGGTGTCGCTTCCGATGCCGTCCTCGACGCCCTTGATGGCCTCGATCTCGCCCTCGACATGCGCTCCGTGGCGTCGCGCCTCGGCGACGACCTCGATCGTCTGCCGCTGATTCTCCTCGACGGGGAGTGTGGACGCATCGAAGAGCACCGAGTTCCAGCCGCGCTCGAGGCAGTCGGTGATGACCTGGCGCTCGGGGCAGTGGTCCAGATGCAGGGTGACCGGTACCTCGATGCCGGCGGTCATCGTCTCCCACATGCCGTAGAGCACGTCGAGGCCGATCGATTTCACCGTCTTGACGGAGGTCTGCACGATGAGCGGTGATCTGGCCTCGACCGCCCCGGCGAGGACCGCCTCGAGCGTCAGATCGTTGACGATGTTGATGGCGGGGACCCCGTACCGGCCCTCGAAGGCCCGATCGACGATCTCTTTCAGTGGGACGACACTCATGCGGCACCCTCCTCGCCCTCAGCGCTCGGCCTCGACCCGCCGCGCTCGGCCTCAGGCTAGGTCCGCGGTACGGACGCCGACAGGCGTGGTTCCCCCCACTCGACCTGGGGGCTTCCACGCCCATGCATGTGCATGTTGGAGCTGGCGCCGGCTCAGAGCGGCGCGTGTGTGTGCGGGTGCACCGACCGGCCCGCGAGCATGGTGCGATTCAGTGCGCCCGTCTTCCGCAGGATCGCACCGACGTGCTTCTCGACCGTGCGGACCGAGATGTGCAGGTCGGCCGCGATCCGTTTGTCGGGCATGCCACGCTCGACGAGCGCCCGCACCTCCTGCTCGCGCGGGGTCAGGTGTGGCCCCTCTGCGCCGTGCTGCGGGTCCGCAGACGCGGCGAGGCGGCTGAGGATGTCGGTCGGCACCAGCGACTCGCCTCGCGCCGCGGCCTGCACGGCCCGCACGAGCTCACCGGGGTCGGCGTCGTACTCTACGAACGCCACCGCACCGATGCGGGCCGCACCCCGCACGCGCTCATCATCGAGGTCCCGGAGGAGCAGCACGACCGCGGCCTGATCGTCGGTCGCCCGCAGATACGAGGTCAGTTGCAGCCCATCGATGTGCGGCAGGTCGAGGTGCGCGACCACGACGTTCGGGCGGAGCAACGTGTACGAGTCGAGCGCGTGGGCTGCGTCGCCCGCCTCGCCCACCACCTGGATGCCCGGCTCGAGGCTCGTGAGCAGGCGGACCAGCCCGGCGCGGACGAGCGGGCTCTCATGCACGACGAGCACCCGCCAGCGTTGGCGCGGAGCGGTCGACGCGGCCGGCCCGACGGGCGTGTGCGGCGCGGCGGCCTGGCTGAGTCCCAGCACCTCACGCACGACCCGCTCGCGCTCGGCGAGCACGGCAGCCTCTCGTTCGCGCTGATTGGCGAGCGCATGCAGGCGGGCGTTCGTGATCGCGATCGCCGCGTGGGTGGCGAACAGCTCGACGAGCGTGGCATCCGCCTCGCTGAAGCGGCGACCCGGATCGCGACTGAACACGACGCAGCTGCCGATGATCGATCCACCCCAGCGGATCGGCACCCCGATCACCCCATGGAGCGACGCCCGCTCCGCACCCGCGATATGGCCGCCGCGGACCTCGGCGTACTCGTCGAAGATCACCGAGCGACGCGCCCGCACGACCTCGCCGGTCACGCCCTCGTCGAGCGGGAAGGTCTGCCCGGAGAGGCAGCCGACGCCGAGGTCGACCTCCTTCCGGTATGTCCCGGCCAGCTCGTCGACGGTGCAGATCGAGCCGGAGTCGCAGTCGAGAAGCTGCATCGTGTGCCGCAGGATGCGCTCCAGCAGGGGCTCCAGCGCGAACTGGCCGGCGAGGTCGGTCGCGAGCGCGGCGAGCGCCTCGAATCGGGCGCCGTCGTCCTCGGACGATGGACGGGTACGTTCCGCGAGAGCCATTGCGACGATCCTCATTGACGGTCGGCATCGGGGATGCAGCTGCTCACATCATGCGCCACCGAGGGCCGCTCGCACCACTGCCGGCCGGGGTCGTGTGGCGCGCGTGTGGTGAGTGCGTGCTGCGCGCGTCGCCTTGCGTGCGGAAGGAGGGACTTGAACCCTCACGCCCGAAGGCACAGGAACCTAAATCCTGCGTGTCTGCCGATTTCACCACTCCCGCGAGTGCCCGATCAGTCTAGGCGTGCTGCGTCAGTCACGCCGTGCGTCGCAGGCGGTCGTCATGGCGCGCGGGCAATGGAATGACGGACGCCAGGTACGCCGGAAGCGGAACCTGATTTCACATTTCGCACGGAGCCGTGGGACATTTGGTCGACCCGTGTATCCGTGGTGGGGAGTACCTGTGATTCGAGCCTTTCGTGCTGGCGTGGCCGTGCTGGCCTCAGCGTTCCTGGTGACGAGCTTCGTCGCGCCGGCGGCGGCCGAAGAGCCACCAGCTGACCCGACCGGAGTGGCGACCGCGACCCTCGCCGACCAGATCGCCGAGGCCGCCGAGGATGGGGCGTCGACTGCCGACGAACTCGCTGAATCCGTCGGGCTGCCGCCGGCTGGACCGAACAGCCTCGACGTGACCGACGACGGCCGCGTCGCGGTGACGATCACGTTCACCGCGGCGCCGACCGACGCCGACGTCGCGCGCGTCGCCGAGATCGCGACCGTCGACCAGGTGTTCTCCTTCAGCCCTGCCATCGCCGCCACCGTCGACCCGATCAGACTCCCCGAGATCGGCGAGCTTCCCGGGGTGACGTCCGTCGCCCCCGTGCTCGCGCCAGTGGTGGGTTCCGCGAGTGCCACGCGGGTCGCTACCGAGCCACTGAACGACCCGGCCGATTCGTCCTGTCGTGCGATCCCTGTCGAGGCCGACGGCCCGCTCCGCACCGCACTCGCCCGCGAGACGTTCGGGGTCGACGGCACCGGCGTGACCATCGGGGTCATCTCGGACTCGTTCGAGACGCCCACGGGCGACACGACCCCCGAGGAAGAGGTCCTCATGGGCGTGCTGCCCGGACCAGGCAACCCGTGCGGGTACGAGACGCCCGTCGAGGTGCTCGTCGACGACCCCACCCAGTCCGGTGAAGGGCGTGGCATGGCCCAGCTCGTGCACGGGATCGCACCCGGCGCGCGCATCCTGTTCGCCTCAGGCTGGGGCGGCGCGAACCAGATGGCGGAGTCCATCCACGCGCTCGCCGAGGCGGGTGCCGACGTCATCGTCGATGACCTCGGGTACGCCACCAACACCTACTTCCAGCCCGCGCTCCTCGCGTCCGCGATCAACACGGTCCGTGCCGACGGCGTCGCCTACTACAGCTCGGCCGGCAACGCGAACGCGATCGGTGCTGACGGCACGCCGAGTGAGGGACTGCCCATCGCCGCATGGCAGACCACGGCCTTCCGCGGGACGGCGTGCCCGACCTGGGTTGTGATCCAGGGTCTCAGCGAGTTCGACTGCCTCGACTTCGACCCGGGCCAGGCCGAGGACCCGACCGAGTCGATCGGGCTCAACGGTCGGGCAGAGCCGAGGATCCTGAGCAGCTGGGGTGAACCCATCAACGGGGTCAGCTCGCAGCTGGTCCCCCTTCTCTACACGACGGACAGTGTTCCGGCGCCCGTCGGCGTGTCGGCCCTGCTCGACCAGAACGTCCCGAACCGGTTGATGCTGTTCCAGGATGGCACCCCGCCCGCGGGTGAGTACCAGCTCGTGGTCGTCCGCGTGCTGACCGACGAACCGCCGGCCAGCCCCGCACTCTGGATGGGCGCGTTCGCGGGCTCGGGGGCGATCTCGTGGCGGGAGTACGACCGGAGCGCGGGCGTCGATGTGGTCGGTCCCGTGACGTTCGGGCACGCGGCCGACGGTTCCGCGACGGGTGTCGCGGCGGCGGATTGGCTCACGCCCGACGAGCCCGAGAGCTTCACGTCACCCGGACCCGGCCGGATGCTCTTCGAGCCGTACGACCCGACCACGTCGGTTCCGGCGGCCCCACTCGCTGAGCCGCTCGTGGTCCAGGCGCCCAAGATCGCGGGCGTCGACGGCACCCGGACGAGCTTCTTCGGTCGAGATGTCGGTGGCGACTACCGGTTCTACGGCACGTCGGCGGCCGCACCGCACGTCGCGGCGGTGCACGTGCTCGCGGCCCAGTTCGCGCCCGACGTGAGCGCCGACCGCATCACCGAGCTCATGCAGGAGACCGCGAGCGAAATGGAGAACCCGTTCGACGGGATCCTGCCCGATGCCGACGTCTTCGGTGCGGGCCTCGTCGACGGCTACGCGCTCCTCGACCGACTGCCGGCGGCCGCCGTCGATGCACTCACGGCGACCGCGTTGTCGGCGACGAGCATCGCGGCCGAGTGGACCGGCATCCCGGCGGGCAACGGATACCAGGTCGAGCTGCTTCGCGGCGACACCGTCGTCGAGGTCGGCACGCTGGACCCGGGGGTGACCGCGACGACGTTCGCCGGGCTCACTCCCGAGACCACGTACCGCGTGCGGGTCGCCGCACTGAACAGCGCGTCGGAGCCCGGCGCCTGGGTGCAGTCCAGTGATGTGCGGACGCCGCGACCCGCTCAGCCGGCGAATCTCCCGCCGGCCCCCGCTGAGTCCGCTCTCACTCCGCCGAGCGCGGGCGGCCTGGTCGCGACCCCGGATCGGGTGCGCGCGGGTGAGCACGTGACGGTGTCCGGGTTGCCCGGCTCCGCGTGGGTCGCGGGATGGGCGTACTCGACCCCGACGAGCCTCGGCTGGGGCTGGGTCGGTGCCGACGGGTCGGCGTCGTTCACGATTCCCGCTGACCTGCCGGCGGGTGCGCACCGGATCGCGGTGACCGATGCCGCCGGCGAGTTGCTCGGCTGGGTCGATGTGACCGTGCTCGCCGATGCCGCAGTCCCGGCTGCGACGAGCACCGCTGGGCTCGCGAAGACGGGTGTCGACGTGGCGCCGATCGCACTTGGCGGCGTCATGCTGCTCATCATCGCCGGCGCGGCGCTGATCGTCATGAGCCGACGTCGCGCCTGAACCCGGCTCGACGTGCGCGCGGCGTGGAGCCGCGCGTGAGCGGTGAGACCTCCGCCGCTCAGGCACGCGACCACGGGGCGAACCAGACCGGTCACTGACCTGGTTCGCCCCGTTGGTCGTCGGCCGTCACCGGACGTGCTGCGCCATCGAATCGGCTGACCGGATGTCCGGGGCCGAGGCACCGGTGTGGATAACTTCGCGGCGGCGCATCCGCTTCTCGACATCATGGGCCGCATGTCCGATCCCGTGCGCAGCATCGCCGAACGGGTCCGCACCCGCGTGCTGCGCGACGGTGTCGACCTGGCCGGTGACGACGCGGTCGCGGCCGACTACGTGCACGATGAGGTGCGCCGCTACAACGAGCTCGCGCTCGGCGGCCGGCACGAGGTGCTCGCCGACGAGGCCGGGGCCGAGCGAGAAATCGTCGCCGAGCTCGCGGGGTACGGCGCGCTCCAGCCGTTCTTCGACGACCCGAACGTCGAAGAGCTCTGGATCAACGGTCCCAATCGTGTGTTCGTGGCCCGCGACGGCGTGGCCGAGCTGACGAATCTCATCCTCTCCGAACCCGAGGTTCGCGAGCTGGTGGAGCGGATGCTGCAGCACTCAGGGCGTCGCGTCGACCTCTCCGCGCCGTTCGTGGACGCCTCGCTGCCCGACGGTTCGCGACTTCACGTGGCCACCGACGTCACGCGGTGTTGGGCGGTGAATGTGCGCAAGTTCCAGCGCCGCATCCGGAGCCTGTCGCAGCTCGTCGAGCTCGACGCGCTCAGTCGCGAGGCGGCCGAGTTCCTGCGCATGTGCGTGCTGGCCGGCGCGAACGTGCTCGTCTCGGGGGCGACACACACCGGCAAGACGACCATGCTCAACGCGCTCATGTCCGGCGTCCGAAGTCATGAGCGCGTCATCACGGTCGAGGAGACCTTCGAGCTCGACCTCGACGTGCGCGACGTCGTCGCGATGCAATGCCGTCAGCCGAGTCTCGAGGGGACGGGTGAGATCACACTCCGAAGGCTCATCAAAGAAGCCCTTCGGATGCGCCCTGACCGACTCGTCGTGGGGGAGGTGCGCGAGGCCGAGAGCCTCGACCTCCTGATCGCACTGAACTCGGGGCTACCTGAGTTACTATTTGACAATGACCCTCCGAGCCGCCCTCTACTGCCGCATTTCTGAGAAGGAAGAGGACTACGACAAGGTCGAGGTGCAGGAGAAGAACCTCCGCAAGCTCGCCAAGAGCGAGGACTACCTCGTGGTCGATGTTTTTAGGGACGACGGGATTTCCGCGTTCGCATCGAAGGGCAAACTCAAAGCTCGTCCCGAATGGACTCGTCTGGCTGCTGGAGTGGCTCAGGGGCGATTCGACGTGGTGGTCGCGGTCGCTCCAGACCGCCTCGCGCGCAACGTCGGCACGGGTGATGAGTTCTTGGGGCTGTGCGCCATGCACGGCGTGAAGGTCCACACGAAGAGCGCTGGTGTGGTTGACCCCGCAGACCCGACGGCCAAAGCCATGGCCGGGGTCATGAACGTGTTTGCAGAGCTAGATGTGGCGGTGCGCACAGCCAAGCTTCGAGACCGGCTGGACGACGAAGCATCGAACGGCCGAGCACTCTGGGGTCGCCGTCCCTACGGATACACCTCGCTGCGCGCTGGGGAGGTCGTCCCCGAGGAGCGGGCGCGCATCGTCGCCGCGACAAGAGCAGTGGTGAAGCGGGATCGGTCGCTGTACTCCATCGCGAAGGAGTGGAACGAGGCGGGCCTGACGACGACGACGGGCCGTCCGTGGTCTTATCAGACAGTTCGCCAGCTGCTTACTCGTCAGCGCAACGCTGGGCGGTTCGTGCGGCACGGAGAGGTGGTGCCTGACGTGGTGCCTGACTGGGAACCGCTGTTCGACACTCCCGAACTGGTGAAGTTGTTCGACTCTCTCGTCGCGAAGCTGAAGGCCGATAAGGGCACCCCATCGAGCAGAGAGCAACGCTGGCTGTGCTCGAACATCGTGTTCTGCGGTGTGTGCGGCCATCCGATGCGATCGAGCACAGCGGGAACCAAGGGTGCACCCGTCATGTACTACCGCTGCGGCCTCAAGAGCCGCCCTGGAGTCGATACCCGGCGTCACACCTCCATCCGGGTCGAGGAGCTGGACAAGGCCGTCAGATCGGCCGTGGTGGCGGCGTTCGTCTTCGCGCCCAAGGATGAGCTGCCAGCCGAGGCCGGGGAGGATCCCACTCCGCTCTACGTCGAGAAGACCGAGTGCGAGAAGGCAATGGCCGCACTAGTCGAGGTCCAAGCCCTGACAACGATGAGTCCTGCGCTGATTGCCAAGCAGGCGAACGCGCTTCAGGCCCGTATCGATGGACTAGACGCGCAGATTGCATCGATCAGGGCGAGTTCTGCACGTGCGGCCATGACCACCGAGCTGCTGTCGAGCCTGTGGGTTCCCGGCCGGGTCGATCTAGCGAGGGTGGCCGACGTGAAGAAGTCGCTGGGGGAGCAGTTCGACCTGCTCTCCCTGGAGCAGCGACGGCACCTCCTCTCAACGCTGCTGGAGGTGCGAGTGCACCCCGGCCGGAAGCCCGGTCGAGTTCAGATCCATCACAAGGTGGCCACGTCTCTCAACGAGGTTGAAGGCGACGACGCGCTCGCCGAGACCGGCTAGTTCTGGCGACGGCGAGGCCGCATTGGGTCGGTGGCTCCGCCCTGAACGGTCAGAGGTTTCCCGGCGTACAGAACGTCCAGGGGCATGCTCTTCAGCTGATCTTTGATCTCCTTGGCACACCGCTCAACTTCAGCGCTGAATATCTCGATTAGTTCGTCGACCAGCTGGATGAATCCTGTCGCGACGGCGCTGGTTTGTGGCATTCGGCGCATGCTGATGGAGAGCACGTCAACGAACTCTCGGCGTCCCGTGGACTCGGGGTCTGTGAGCGTGTAAGCCAGGAAGCTCTGCTCCTGCCAGTTCACGGAGTGAGCGACGTGCTTGTCTCGCTCAACCAGGATCGTCTGGTGGAGCTGTCTTGAGGCGGCGCTCAGATTCGAGAGAATGTCGTCTCGCGGAAATGGTGACCGAACACCTTTGTTGAACACGCGTGCATAACTCACAACCGCGGTGTCCCAGAAGATGCTTAGGCGGGTCGGGTCCCTCTCTGCTTGCATGAAGATTAGACACTCTCGCGCTCGCTTGAGATCCGCGAGGAAACTCACGGTGTCCTGGGCCGCCTGAACGCCGTCACCGACGACCTGCTTATAGATCAGGCCGTCCCTGTGATCCTGCGATGTCATATAGGTCACCGTATCGTCGGCGGTCGCTGCACCGTCTAGCGCTCCGCGCAGAGTTCCGTCTCATCATGCGGATAGGCAGTCCACCGTCCCGCATTTCAGGGACCGACCCTGGTTTAGTCCCGTTCGTGAGGCGTAGCACCTTCATCAGGAAAGGACCGAGACCATGACCACGAACACACCCACTGACACGAACAGCATCGATGGGAATCCGCGCGACAAGGTCCGCGAGAGCCGGCTCCGGCGGTTGGCCGCAAGGCAGGGCCTCGTGCTCCGCCGGTCACGTCGCCGTGACGGGCGCTCCCCGGCGTTCGGCACATATCAGCTGGTTGATGCTCAGAGTGACCTGATCGCCGCTGGGGACGGTCACGGCCCCTACGAGGGGTTCGGCTTGTCGCTCGACGACATCCAGCGTGCGCTGAAGGAGTAAGCGCGCGACCGGTTGCAACCGCCAAGGCTGCGGGGGAACGATTACCTGTTTGGCTGCCTCGTGTTAACTCAGACGAATCACGATGGGATCGTGACGAGAGTAGCCCTCTACCTACGGCAGTCCTCCGATCCCCAAGGAACCGAACTCGCGGTTGACCGCCAACGTGCGAACTGTCTAGCGCGGGCTGCGGCGAAAGGATGGTCAGTCGAGGCCGATCGGATCTACATCGACAACAACGTGTCGGCTACCAGCGCTCGCGAACGACCGTCCTACCAGCGGCTGATCTCAGATGTGATGAAGCGCGAGGTCGATGTGGTGATCGCATGGAATCTGGATCGACTGACGAGGAAACCAAGGGAGGTCGAGGACTGGATAGATCTAAATGAGAAGTACGGCGTCAACCTGATGACCAGCGAGGGTACTGACCCGGTGGACATGTCCACCGAGGTGGGCCGCCTGATCCTACGCATCACAGCTGCGGTCGCACGCCAGGAAGTTGAGCGGAAGGGACGCCGCCAACGCGAGAGCAATGCACAGGCCCGAGAACTCGGCTATCCGCCGCACGGTACGCGCCCGTTCGGGTACACCGCCAGGAAGCGGGACGCGCGCTCGATCACCGATACACGGATCGGTGCAGATGGCAGGACCTACCTTGACTACGGCCATGCTCCCGTCCCAGACGAGGCAGCGGCGATCAAGAACGGGTACGAGCTGGTCATCAAAGGAGAAACCGTTGGCTCCGTGGCCCGCGCTTGGAACGCAGCGGGCGTCATGAACACGATGGGCAACCCGTGGGTGCCAACGACCGTGCTCGCGATCCTCACGAATCCCAAGTACGCCGGATACTCCGTCCCGCCGCGTGGACACCATGCCTGGCGAAAGTCGCTGTACGCCCCGGAGGACCTCACAAAGCACCGTCGCGGAACGTGGGAGCCGATCGTGGACGCTGAAACCTGGATGGCAACGCAGGCACTCATCCGGGACCTATCAGCCAGAGACCTCCTCGGGACCCCGAAGCGCTGGCTCCTGTCCGGTATTGCGACCTGCGCTGCTGATGTAGAAGGAATGCCGTGCGGTGCGCCGATCATGGGCGGCGCGACCTACTCGAAGGTGCCGACCTACCGTTGCTCAGTTGCCGGTCACCTCATGCGGCGTGCCGATCTCGCAGAAGAACTCGTCGTTGCCGAGATCATGCAACTTGCCCTCGGGGCCGGTGGCCGATCTTTGGCACCGTTCACTCCGGACCTCGAACTAAACACCCGCGAGCGTTCCCTTATGAAGTCGCTGCACATGACCACCGAGAACTACAACGTCCTGGTTCACACCGGGATTCTCTCCGAGGCGGAGGCCGAGAAGAAAGCTCGTACGCATCGCGGGCGTCTTCGTGCGGAGTTACTTGAACTGCGTCGTGCGTTACAGGGCCTCAAGGTTGACGCCCTCAATGTTCTGCTACGTGCAGGCAGACCCCGCCGAAGTGATGAGAAGGCATGGACCTCGGAGGTTCGTGTGAAGAAGGTGTGGGACGAATTGCCGCTCAGCGCCAAACGACACGTCGTCCAGACGACCATGACGATCACGATGTCCCCGCCAGGTAGAGGAAACGGGCATCCCGGCCCGCGTCCCGAGGACCGTCTCGCGCTCGCCGCACGATCCGTACACATTCAGCTGAGGAAGATGCCGGGCATGGAGTAGAGATCCTTAACTCCCATCACCAGGAACCGCGCGAACTCGCTATGTTGGGCACATGGATACTACTGCGGCATCGCTGGCGAAGAATATCTCCATCAGCACCAGCCGTCAGACGGTGGGCGAAAACCTATTCGCCGAGCTGCTGACCGCGATACTGAATGGTCGTTTCGAGCCGGGCGAGCGCATCAATGATGTCGCTCTCGCACGCGAACTCGGGATCTCTCGCACTCCCGTCCGGGAAGCCCTTCAGCGGCTGAGGACTCTGGGCATCGTCGAAGCGGAGCCCAACCGATTCACACGGGTAGCCGTCATTTCGCCCGAGCAGGTCGCGGAGAACTGGGTCGTCATCCTTGCCCTCACCCGCGCTGTGCTGGTCGAGCTCGACGGGAAGACTTCCGCCAAGGCGCTCAAGAGTGTGAAGGCTGAAGCTGCCGCATTCGAGAAGGCGTTGAAGACCAACAACATGGCGGCAGCGGCACGGGCGAACGCTAGCTTCTTCACCGCCCTGACGGAGCTGTCGGCTAACCGAGCGCTCCGCGAGGCAAGTGAGGGCGCGCAGTACCTTGTCCGGCTGGGCACCAAGGAACTCGCGTCCGGCACGGATGCTGCTGGTCTCACGAGGGTGCACAGCGCCCTCGTGGACGCACTCTCGAGCACTGATCTGAAGGCAGCGGATAGAGCCCTTGACCAGGCTCACACGACACTCACGCGTTAGCCGCTGGTAGTCTCCGGCACCACTGCGAGCGCCGACGGGCTTGGAGTTGCAATCAGTTTCGACTGGCACGTGCATGAGCTAGTCGAGTTCCTCGGCGACCCTGCCGCCTACGTCCAGCAGCTCGCGCGGGCGCAACAACAATTCTTCTTTCCGGAAAGAAGAATCTCTCGGCCGCGTTAGACCGGGAGACCTCGGAGCGACGATTCTCGTTAGACCAGCGTCTTTGCGGTCTCACTCATGACCATCGCCCGTACCGTGCTCGCGTACCACTTGCCGTTCTTCGCGGTTGGCACACCTTCCGCGTTCAGAATGGCGGCGATTTTGTTCATGCTCACGCCCTCGCGGTGCATGGCCAGCACCCGCCCATAAGTGGGCAGGAACTCGGCGGCAACCGCGCGACCGAACACCGCACCCTCCGCCTTGCGTTGCGCCATCCCCTCGCGGGTTCGAACCGAAATGAGACCCCGCTCCAGCTCCGAGGCTGCGGCCTGGATCTGAGCGGAGAATTTCGCGCCGGGACCCGCTGCCGCGGTGGTGTCGATCCCTGAGGCCGGAAGGACGATAGACCACCCTCGACGGGCTGCACGGTCGTAGGTGGCAGCAAAGTCCGTCAGGGACCGGCTCACGCGGTCGA
>Ga0180223_1001232_pt1 | contig 20871 bp, 19 predicted proteins | sample eDN5th30CKraftOP_FD_151337 | JGI IMG/M metagenome (GOLD analysis project Ga0180223, IMG submission 151337) | Enriched Organic Plus compost microbial communities from Emeryville, California, USA - eDNA 5th pass 30_C Kraft OP (version 2) (version 2) ... | reverse complement strand
GCCATGCAGCGCTCTCCGGCCGAACCGTAGGCGGCGCCCGTCAAGGCGTCCACCGCCTGGTCCATGTCGGCGTCGGGCATCACCACGAGATGGTTCTTGGCGCCGCCCAGGGCCTGGACGCGCTTGCCGAACTGGGCCGCCTGCGTATAGATGTAGTGGGCGATGGGCGTCGAGCCGACGAAGCTGACAGCCTTGACGCCGGGATGCGCCAGCAGGGCGTCCACCGCCGTCTTGTCGCCCTGCACCACATTGAACACCCCGTCGGGCAGGCCGGCCTCTTTGAGCAGCCGTGCCATGTAGAGCGACGCCGAAGGGTCGCGTTCGCTGGGCTTGAGCACGAAGCAATTGCCCGCGGCCAGGGCCACCGGGAACATCCAGCAGGGAACCATGCAGGGGAAGTTGAAGGGCGTGATGCCCGCGACGACGCCCAGCGGCTGGCGCAAAGTCCAGTTGTCGATGCCGGTGGACACCTGGTCGGTGAAGTCGCCCTTGAGCAATTGCGGAATGCCGCAGGCGAATTCGATGACATCGATGCCGCGGGATACTTCGCCGCGCGCGTCGCTGAACACCTTGCCGTGTTCGGCCGTGATGATGGCGGCCAGCGCATCGCGGTGCCGGTTCATCAATTCCAGGAACTTGAACAGGACGCGCGCGCGCCGCAGGGGCGGGGTATTCGACCAGCCGGGGAAGGCGCGCTGCGCGCTGGCGACGGCGGCCTCGACATCGGCCGGCTCGGCCAGCAGCACCTGGCGCGCGACGCTGCCGTGCGCCGGGTTGTAGACGTCCTGGCGGCGCGCGCCCGCGCCGGCTACTGTTGTTCCGTCGATGAAGTGGCCGACGTCGGCGCTGTCTGTAAAGGGAGTCATGGGGCGGTTTCGGCGAAATGGCAAAGGGTGATGCGAACTAGTGTACGGATGGGCCGGGGCCTCGCATAGGCATGAAAGCTGGAATCATTGTTCAAAATAATGAATAATCAAGGCATGAGCCGCGAAAAAATATCTTTCCTGTGGGGGCATGTGCACTGGCTGACGGTGCTGGCGCAGCAGGGCAGCTTCACTGCCGCCGCGCGGCACCTGAACGTCAGCAAGGCGGCCATGAGCCAGCGCATCGCGGAACTGGAGGCGGCGGCGGGCATTCCGCTGGTGCGGCGGACCACCCGCAGCATGCGGCTGACAGAGGCAGGCCAGCAACTGGTCGAAACGACGCGGGGTGCGTTCGAACAGATCGCCGGCAGCTTCGAGGGGGTGCGCGAGCTGGCCGCCCTGCCGCAGGGCAGCGTGCGCCTGAGCGCGCCGGTGGCGCTGGGCCGCCAGCAGCTGACGCCGCGCCTGCCCGGGTTCCTGCGGGCACACCCCCGCATACGGATCGAACTGGAGCTGTCGGACCGCCTGAGCGCGCTGGCCGTAGAAGGTTTCGACCTGGCCATCCGCCATACCTCGGTGCCCCCCGACACCCACGTGGCATGGGCGCTCTGCCCGACGCGTTCCATACTTGTGGCCAGCCGGGAATACGTAGCCCGCTGCGGCGCGCCGGACACGCCCCAGGCGTTGGCGGGGCATGCCTGCCTGCATTACCCGCGCCGCCAGAGTCCGTCCACGTGGACGTTCGAGCGCCTGGGCGGCAGGCGGCGCGGCGCGCCCGCCCGCGAAGTGGTGCCCATCGCCGGGCCTTTGGCGGTCAACAACAGCGAGGGCCTGCGCGAGGCGGCGCTGGCCGGCCTGGGCATTACGCTGCTGCCCGATTTCACGGCGCAGGGGGCGTTGCGCGAGGGCTTGCTGGTGCCGGTGCTGCCGGGGTGGCGGCCGATGGGCGTATTCGGCGACACGCTGTATGCCATACGCCCCTATGCCAGCCATGTGCCGCGCGCCGTCCAGCTGCTGGTGGCGTATCTGCGCGAGGCCTTCAAAGACGGCTTTGCCGTGTAGCCTGCCGCGCAGCGCCGCGGGCGAAGGCCTTGCGGCATGGCGCCGCAAGCGGCGCGCCGTCCGCCTTCAGTCCAGTCCCAGGTCCAGGTAGCGCAGCGACACCGCGGTTTCGCGCATGACCGGAACGGGGTCGCGATACTTGCGCGCCATCTCGCGCTCTTGCGGGGAATCGAGCCGGGCCTGCATATAGGCGCCCATGTGCCGGGAATGCCGGACGATGGCGATGCCGAAGCGCACTCTCTGTTCGTCATAGCTGGCCAGCGCCCGGGCCAGCCCGCCTTCGCTTCGCAGGGCTTCGGCCAGCGCGAGGGCATCGTAGGCCGCCTTGGTCACGCCCATGCCGGTGTGGGGCCGGGCGACGAAGGCCGCGTCGCCCAGCAGCGCGACGCGGCCCGCCACCATATGGTCGGACGCCAGGTCGTAGATGGGCTGGAAGAACAGCAGGCCGGTCTTGCGGATGGCCTCGGCGAAATCGGGGGGCAGGGTTTCCTGCGCGGCCCGGCGGACTTCGTCCAGGACCTCGGGCCGGATCAGCTGGGGTGCAATGCCCTGCTCGTGGCAGACCCCCTGCGCATCGGTCTGCAGCCGCTGGAGTTCGCCGTTGCCGTCGGCCGGCCGATACCAGACGAAGTTCAGCCGGCGCCTGCCCGGCTGCATGGCGTTGCCCTGCCCCGCGACCGGATAGGCGATCATCTGCTGGTTGGGCGGCAGGCAAAAGGCGAAGCGCTCCATCAAGGCGGCGCGGGCGCGCGGCGAAAGATCGCTTTCCTCGACCAGGCCGCGCCAGGCGACATAGCCGGCATAGCGGGGAACGGATTCCGGCATGCACAGCCCCCGCACCGTCGAGCGGATGCCGTCGGCGCCCACCAGGATGTCGCCGGCGGCCTGGGTGCCGTCCGCGAAAACGGCCGTGACGCCATGCCCGTCCTGCCTCAGGCCGGCCAGGGCCTTGCCCTGGTGGTAGCGGTCTTCAGGCAGTGCCTGCCTCAGGCCCTGGAACAGCCGGCTCCAGGCGGTCAGAATCTGTTCGTAGGGCTGTTCGCCCACGATCTTGCCCTGCGGGTCGTAGGTGACGCGGCTGGGCACCTTGACGCCCAGCGTGCCGCCGGTTTCGACGCCGGCGGCCGCCAGGGCGTCGAACAGCTCGCCGTGCGTGACGATGCCGGCGCCGCGGTCGGACAGTCCGCCCGCGACCCGTTCGTAGACTTGCACGTCCCAGCCGGCCCGCAGCAACAGGTTGGCGGCGAACAGGCCGCCCATCGAGCCGCCGACGACGATGGCTTTGCCCGCCATGCCGCGGGCCTTCACGGTTGCCCGTCGCCCGTGGCGCCGGAGGAGGCGCGCGGCGGCCCTTCGGCCGCGGGATAGTTCAGTTCGATGGTGACGCCGCTGGGGTCTTCCAGGAACAGCTGCAATATGCCCAGCGAAGGCACCATGCGCTCGCGCGAGGGGATGCGGTGTTGGTCCAGGCGTTTGCGCATCTCGTCGATGCCGGTGGCCAGGAAGGCCATGTGGTCGACGGTGCCGGTGCCGGCCAGCGATTCGGGGCTGCGTTCGCCCAGGTAGCTGGCCAGGCCTTCGGGGTTATCGGGGTCGATGCCGATGATGTGCACGATGCCGTTGGATTCCGGATGCGGCGCGCCGTTGTACAGCCACAGGCCGGGGAAATCGAAAGGAGGGCGGAACCCGATGTCGAAACCCATGATTTCGGTGTAGAACTTTCGGGATGCCTCCAGGTCGGTGCTGCGTATGGAGTAATGGTCGAGTCGTCCGACAGGCATGATGGTGTCTCCTGAGCTGTCTTTTTTATAGTTTTGTTGAGCATGTGGTCAATAAAAGTCTATCATCTAAAAACGGCTCTGTCGCCGGATCTGCCATGGAGCGCCATGAAGACGAAACAGTACGCGACACCCGGCCCCAGGCGTGGCGGCCGCGCGGCCGGCGCCGGGCCGGCATCCACCGCCCGGGCCAGGCCGCGCCCCGCGGTGGGCGTTATAGGGCTGGGCATCATGGGTTCGGCCATGGCGGCCAACCTGGTCGCGGCCGGCTTCCAGGTCCATGGCTGCGACCTGCGCGCCGCGCCGGTCAGAAAGCTGCGCCGGGCCGGCGGCGTGGGCCACGCGCATATCGCCGGCGTGGCGCAGGCCTGCAGGTATTTCATCCTGTCGCTTCCGTCGGCCGCCGCCCTGGCCGCCGTGGCGCGGGAGCTGGCCTTGCATGGCCGCAAGGGCAGCGTGGCCGCCGAATTGAGCACACTGCCCATCGAGGCGAAAGAGCAGGCCCGCGCCGCGCTGGAGGAATCCGGCATCGTCCTGCTGGACTGCCCTGTCTCGGGCACCGGCGCGCAGGCGGCGGCGGGCGATTTGTCCGTGTACGCCAGCGGCGACCCGAAGGCCATCAGGCGGATGGCGCCCGTCTTCAAGGGGTTCGCGCGCGAGCGGCACGACGTGGGGGCGTTCGGCCAGGGCATGCGGATGAAGCTGGTCGCCAATCTGCTGGTGGCCATCCACAATGTGTCGACCGCCGAGGCGATGCTGCTGGGTACCCGCATGGGGCTCGATGCCCAGGCGATGCTGCGGGCGCTGGGCGACGGCGCCGGCGGATCGCGCATGCTTCAGGTGCGCGGCCCCATGATGGCCGGCAGGGCATGGCGGCAGGCCACCATGAAACTGGATGTCTGGCGCAAGGACATGCGGCTGATCGGCGATGAGCTGGATCGGCTGTCGGTGCCCGCGCCGCTTTTCAGCGCGGCCGGACCGGTCTATCGCGCGGCCTTGGCCCTGGGCCACGGCCCGCACGACACCGCCGCGGTCTACGACGTGCTGGAGCGCTGGGCGGCGCCGGTGCAAGGCCCGCCGCCAGCCGGCAGGCGGCCTGCCGGGGCGAAAAAAAACATCAGCGATTGACGGCCTCTTCCACTGTCATCTGCGCCACCTCTTCGACCTTGCCGGACAGCGAGGCCTTGAATACCGCTTCGAAGGCCGCAACGGTGTTCAGCATGTCCTGCAGGGGCACGGGATAGTCGTCCTGGCTTTTGGCGATGGACAGCGCGAAGGCCTCCAGATTGGAAAGCACTGGCCGGGCGGGCGGATAGTCGGTGACCGAGGGGGCTTCATCGCCCACGGCTTTCGTCAACAGCCACCCGGTGGGCGCTTCGACATGGCTCTTGTCGCGGATCTCGACCCAGCCTTTCGAGCCGAAGACCGTCAGGCGGGAATAGAAGGGCGTGGCCAGCATGGCGTTGATGCTGGCCGTGGCGCCGTTGCCCAGGCCCAGCAGTGTGGACAGCGAGTCGCCGGACTCGAAGCGGGTGGCCAGCGCGCTGTTTTTCGCGAAGGCCCACTTGACCCCCTTGCCCAGGCTGGCGGCCAGGTCCAGCAAATGGATGCCGGTGGCCGTCATGGGGCCGCAGGCCGCCTCGGCGGCGGACAGCCGCCAGTTGTCCGGGCGGAGCGACAGGAATTTGTTCTGGCTGAAGTTGCCTTCGATCTGCAGCAGCGTGCCCAGTGTGCCGGCCTCGAACAGGGCGCGCAGGGCCTGTATGGGCGGCTCGTGGCGACGCTCGTGGCCCACGCCCAGGCGCACATTGTGGCGCACGCAGGCCTGGATGGCCTGGGCAGCGCTGTCCAGCGTCAGCGTCAGGGGTTTTTCGCAGAAGACGTGCTTGCCCGCGCGGGCCGCCTCGATGATCTGTCCGGCATGAAGGCGATGCGGCGTGGTCAGGATGACGGCGTGGATGCCGGGGTCGCGCAATGCCTCGGCGTAGTCGGAATGCAGCTTCAGCCCTTTTGCGTCGCAGAATGCCCTGGCCTGGGACGCGTCGGGCTCGACCACCGCGGCGATGCGCAGCAGCGGGTTGTCCTGCACCAGCGAGGCGATGATTTTCCCCCACCAGCCCAGGCCGATTAGGGCTGCGTTGACCATGCGGTTCTCCTTTCCATTGCCGGGTTCATCCTATGCCGGCCCAATCCGACTCGGCCGCGTGGGCGGACGCCAGCATGTGCATCGGATGGCCGGCGACGTATTTTCCGCCGCAGAACAGCAGGGGCCGTCCCGCGGCATGGGAGAAGCGCTCCACGCGGCCGACCATGATCAGATGGTCGCCGCCCTCGTGGCATGCATGGCCGCGGCATTCGAAATGGGCCAGGCAGTTGTCGAGGACCGGCGCGCCGCCCAGGCCCGGCCGCCAGGGCACGCCGGCGAACTTGTCGGCCTGCGGGGTGCTGAAGCGCTGGGACAGCCATGCCTGTTCCTGCGCCAGCACATTGACCGTGAAATAGGCCGCATCCCGGAATGCCGGCAGGCTGGGCGAGGCGCGGGAAAGACTCCACAGCACCAAAGGGGGATCCAGCGACACCGAGTTGAACGAGCTGGCGGTCAGGCCGGCCAGCTCGCCGTCGGCGCGGCGCGTGGTGATGACGGTGACGCCGGTGCCGAATTTGCCCAGCGCATTGCGCAGCTCGCGCGTGTCCGGCTTGGGCGGGATGGCGTTCATGTCGATGTGCTCCGCGTGCGGGGCCGCTTCATGCCTGGCCGATGGCGGCATTGACCCGCGGCATGACTTCCTCGGCCATGAGCTGCATGGACCTTTTGCCCAGCGCGGGGTCGATCCAGTCATGGCAGGCATAGAGCAGGGTGCCGAAGTCGCCGACGGTTTCGCGGAACGCCAGCAACTGGTCCACGACGCTGTCGACGGTGCCCGCTATCACCAGTTTTTCGGTGGCGTACGCGGGTGTCACGGCGGCGTTGGGCATGTCCTGGTCCGGCTTGAACAGATTGGAGCGGCCGCCCCCGGTGACCAGCTTGCGGATCAGCTGCTTGAAATAGAACTGGTAAGGCCCGTCGGGCCCCAGCCCATAGGCTTTCGCCGTGGCCTCGTCATCGGCGACGAATATGCTTTTGGCGACGCGCCATTCCGACGGATGGGCGGCGGCGCCGACATTGCGGCGCCCCTCGACGTATCTGGGCCAGTGGGTCGCCACCCACTGCGGCAGCAGGAAGTTGGCCGAGATAGTCTGCCAACCCCTTTCCGCCAGGGCCGTCACCCCCTTGGAAAAAGGCGCGACCGCCGTGCCGACGATAGGCGGATGGGGACGCTGGTAGGGTCTGGCGATTTCCCCCTGGCCGATTTCGGGAATCATGGTCTGCTGTGTGCTGACCTGGAAATACTTGCCGACGAGGTTGTAGGGAGGCGCGGTTTCCCAGATCTTCAGCACCATGTCGATGGCCTCGACGAACATGGCGGTGCGATCTTTTTCCAGGTTGCCGTATACCTCGACGTCGGACATCAGGCCGCCCGGGCTGATGCCCATGATGAAGCGGCCTTCCAGCATATTGTCCAGCATGGCGACCTGCGCGGCGACGGTGGCCGGATGCGTATTGGGCAGGTTCAGCGTGCCGCTGCCCAGCACGATGTGCCGCGTTTCGTGCGCCACGCTGGCCAGAAACATCAGGCAGGAGGTGATGCGCTCGGCGGTGTCGGTGATGTGCTCACCCACGAAGGCTTCGGCGTAGCCCAGCCTGTCGGCAAGCATGATGGCTTCGCGGTCCTCGCGCAGTATTTCCGCATAGTTCCGGGAGGGGGGATGCAGGGGCATCATGAACATTCCGAGCTTCATTGCTTTCCTTTTGCGGATCGTAAGTGGATGGGGCGTCCGGGGCGCGGGGCCGGGCGCGGCGGCGGGAAGACTGGCCTGTGAAAGACAGGATAGGCCGGGAAACTCATTATTTGAAATGATAATATTTGATGCTATGGATCAATTTTTATGATGGGTGGGCGCATGGCGGACGGTTTTCGCAATCTGCGGCTGTTCATAGCCGTCTACGAAGAAAGGTCTTTCACGGCCGCCGCCGCGCGCGAGCATGCGACGCAGTCGGGGGTGTCGCAGCACATCCGCAAGCTGGAGCAACGCCTCGGCGTGGCGCTGTTCTCCCGCGGTCCGGGGGCCGTCACGCCCACGCCGGCCGGTGACCGTTATTACGCCGGCTGCCTGCGGATGCTGCGCAGGCACGAAGAACTGCATCGCGCCATGCGGCAGTTCGAGGCGGGCCTGCAGGGCGAGATCGTCGTCGGGCTGATGCCGACGATGACGCGCTGCACGCTGGCGCCGGCATTGATGCGTTTCGGCCAGGCGCATCCCAATGTGGTGGTGCGCATCGTCGAAGGCTATAGCGGCGCATTGACCCAGCAGGTGCGCGCCGGCGAACTGGACTTCGCCATCGTGCCGGCCGGGCCGCGCATGGCGGGGCTGGAAAGCCGGCATTTCTCCGGCTCGCCCGAGCTGCTGGTGTCGGGCGCCGGCTGCGGGTTCGAACACCTGGCGCCGGTCAGCCCCGCCCGGCTGGCGCCGCTGAAGCTTGCCGCGCCGGGCAGGCAGAACATCCGCCGCAGCCGGATAGAAACCTATCTGGCCTCCAACGGGGTGCGCATAGAGCGCGTGCTGGAAATGGACAGCATGTTCGGTACCCTGGACTTCGTGGCCAAGACCGACTGGGTGGCGGTGCTGCCCGCCATGATGATGGCGGCCGACATCCATGGGCGCGAACTGGTAATCAATATGCTGGCCGACCCGCCCTTCGTGCTGGATCTGGTCGCCATCGAGCCTTCCCGCACCGTGATGTCTCCGGCGGCGCGGGCGTTTCTGGACATGCTGGGCGAAGAGGCCGGGCGGGCCAACCGGCTCGTGGCCGAGGCGGCTTTGCCCAGGGCCCGGCGGCGCGCCGCCGGCCGGCGATCCGCCCCCGGCTGAACCGGGCATCGCCTGCCCGGCCCTGCTCTTCAAGTAAGGCTTCGCCCCGTGGCGGCGGCGCGCCGGCCCCGCTGCCTTTCGTGCGCCATGACCTGGGGGTTGACCAGGCCGCCGTAGTCGCCGGCCAGGTAGCGCAGGATGTTGTCGAAGGCGTCCCCGTAGTAGGTTTCGTAGTTGTCCCGTTCGACGAAGCCCAGGTGCGGCGTGCACAGCACGTTGGGCAGCGCCAGCAGGGGGTGCCTGGCCCCCAGTATGGGCTCTTGCTCGAAGACGTCCACCGCGGCGAAGCCCGGCCGGCCCTGGCGCACGGCACGCTCCAGCGCCTCGGGCTGCAGCAGTTCGGCGCGGCTGGTGTTGACGAACAGGGCCGTGGGCTTCATGCGCGCCAGGTCCTCGCGCGTGACCAGGCCGCGGGTGGCCTGCGCCAGCCGCAGATGCAGGGTCAGCACGTCGCTCTCGGCAAAAAAAGACTGCCTGTCGGGGGCGGCCTGGCAGCCGTCCTGCACGGCCCGGCGCCGGGCTGCTTCGCTGCCCCATATCCAGACCCGCATGCCGAAGGCCTTGCCGTAGCCGGCCACCTGGCGCCCGATGCGGCCGTAGCCCCACACGCCCAACAACTGGCCGCGCAGCTGTTGGCCCAGGTGTCCTTGCCAAAGGCCGTCCCGCAGCCGGCCGGCTTCGGCCAGCAGGTGGCGCCGGCTGGCCAGGACCAGCGCCCAGGCCAGCTCTGCCGTGGAAGAGCCGTCGCCCTGGGTGTCGGCCACCGCCACGCCGTGCCGGGTGCAGGCGTCCAGGTCCACGTGCTCGCCCACGCGCCCCGTCTGGCTGATCAGCAGAAGCCGGGGCAGTTTTTCCAGCAGAGGGGCCGAGACCCGAGTGCGTTCGCGGGTCAGCACCAGCGCCTGGGCGGCGGCAAAGCGCGAGGCCAGCGAGACCAGGTCCTTGACGCTGTCGTTGTAGACCTGCACGCTGTGCCCGGTCAGCTTGTCGAAGCAGCGCAGGTAGCGCACGCAGTCCTGGTAGTCGTCCGGAATCGTGATGTTCATGGGCTGGGGCAGTGCGCCCCGGGTACGGGGCAGAACGGTAAACCGGCGGCCGAAAAGGCTGCCGATTTCACAATTGTCATGATTTTGACGTCAAATGAGTGTATCTTACGGGTAGAGCCGAAGCGTTACAACAAGGCAGCCGCCAGTGCTGTCCCATACTTTGCTTACTAGTGAGGTTGTCTATATGTTGGTCAAGCCGCGCACTCCCAACCAGTTCCGTCCCCTCAAAACCAGCGTCCGCCAGTCGATCAACGGCGAACGGGCGCGCCAGGCGTCCGCCAAGCGCATCATCAGCATGGGCGGCGTGGGCAACGAACGGTACGCCGTCAAGCGCGAAAAATAGGGCCAGGGCCTGTTGGCGCCAGCGTCAGCAGGCCTCCTCCCCCGGGGTAAAATGGCGGCTTGTCAAAGCCTTTGCTATTTCACCCCACCATGGCCAGTTATCTCGTCGCGGCGCTGTACAAATTCGTCCCGCTCGCCGATTACAAAACGCTGCGGGCCACCTTGCAGCAATATTGCGCCGACCACGAAGTCAAAGGCACGCTGCTGCTTGCCGCCGAGGGCATCAACGGCACCATCGCGGGGCCGGCCGACGGGGTGCGCGCCGTGCTGGCCCATCTGCGCCGGGATCCCCGCCTGGCCGAGCTGACCCACAAGGAATCCTGGGCCGATGCCCAGCCGTTCTACCGCCTGAAGGTCAAGCTCAAGCGCGAAATCGTCACCATGGGGGTGCCAGGCGTGGAGCCCGGCCTCATGGCCGGCACCTATGTCAAGCCCCAGCAATGGAACCAACTGGTCGACGACCCCGATGTCGTGGTGGTGGACGTGCGCAATGACTACGAAGTGGCCATCGGCACATTCGCCGGCGCCGTCAACCCCGCCACGCGCAGCTTCACCGAGTTCCCGCAGTGGGTGAAGCAGCAGTCCGCCCCGGGCGGCGTGCTGGACAAAAAGCGCAAAGTCGCCATGTTCTGCACTGGCGGGATCCGCTGCGAGAAGTCCACCGCCTACCTGCGCGCGCAGGGTTTCGAGCAGGTCTATCACCTGGAAGGCGGCATACTCAAGTACCTGGAAACCGTCCAGCCCGAACAAAGCCGCTGGGACGGCGAATGCTTTGTCTTCGACGAGCGCGTTTCCGTGGTCCATGGGCTGGCGCCCGGCAGCTACGCACTGTGCCGCGCCTGCCGCCATCCCCTGGGCCCCGGCGACAAGGCGTCGCCGCTTTTCATCGAGGGCGTGTCCTGTCCGCGCTGCCACGGCACGCATACGCCGGAACAGGAGCAGCGCTTCCGCGAGCGCCAGAAGCAGGTGGAATTGGCGCGCAGCCGGCGCCAGCGCCATATAGGCGCGCAGCCGCCGCGCATCGCTGCCGACGAGCCGCAGTGAGGGCCGGCGCCATGCTTCACCCGCAGTCCGGCCAGCCGTGAGCACGGCAGCCCGGCCCATTCTGTATTCATTCCGCCGCTGCCCGTACGCCATGCGGGCCCGGCTGGCCATTGCCGCCAGCGGCCAGGCCTGCGAGCTGCGCGAAGTAGTGCTGCGCGACAAGCCGCAGGCCTTGCGCGACGCATCCCCCAAGGCGACGGTGCCGGTGCTGGTGCTGGCCGGCGGTGCGGTGCTGGAGCAAAGCCTGGACATCATGCTGTGGGCCTTGCGCAGGCGCGACCCCGGGGGCTGGCTGACGCCCGAGGCCGGCGGCCTGGACGCCATGCTGGCGCTGGTCGGACAGTGCGACACCGTGTTCAAGCATCATCTGGACCGCTACAAATATCCGCAGCGCCATGGCGGCGAGGCGTCCGATCCGGCGGCGCATCGCCAGGCCTGCGGCCGGTGGCTGCTGGGGCTGGAGGCCTTGCTGGACGAATCGGCGGCCCGCCCGGCGCGGCCCGATGCGTCTGCGCAGCGCCAGCCCTTTCTGTTCGGGACGCGCGCGGCGCTGGCCGACGTGGCGGTCATGCCGTTCGTGCGGCAGTTCGCGCAGGTGGACAGGACATGGTTCGACGGCCAGCCCTGGCCGCGCCTGTCGGCCTGGCTGGCGTCGTGGGTGGACTCGGAATTGTTCGGCGCGATCATGCGCAAGCATGCGCAGTGGATCCCGGGAACCCCAGGGGCGCCATTTCCCTAGGGCCTGTTGTGTCGACGCTTTTTTTAGTGTTGACAGGCACTGGGCCGCCGGCCCGCGGCGGCTGTCCTTCAGGCATTGCCGGCCCTGGGTCGCAGCCGCGCCGGCGGCGGGCTTATTCCATGCCCGGCACGACGGTGGAGAAGCCGGCATCCACGTGGGTGATTTCGCCGGTGACGCCCGCGGCCAGCTCGGAAAGCAGGAAGGCGGCGACGTTGCCGACGTCCTCGATGGTGACGTTGCGGCGCAGGGGCGCATGGGCTTCGACGAATTTCAGGATGGAGCCGAAATCCTTGATGCCGCTGGCCGCCAGGGTCTTGATGGGACCGGCGGAAATGCCGTTGGCGCGGATGCCTAGGGGGCCCAGCGAGGCGGCCAGATAGCGCACGCTGGCTTCCAGCGAGGCCTTGGCCAGGCCCATGGTGTTGTAGTTGGGCACGACTTTCTCGGCCCCCAGGTAGGTCAGCGTCAGCACAGAGCTGGGACGGCCCTTCAGCAGGGGCAGGGCCGCCTTGGCGAGCGCCGGGAAGCTGTAGGCCGAGATGTCGTGCGCGACACGGAAGCCCTCGCGCGACAGGCCTTCGAGGAAGTCGCCCGCAATGGCTTCGCGCGGCGCGAAGCCGATGGAATGCACCAGCCCGTCCAGGCCGTCCCATTCGGCCCGCAGCTGCGCCACGGCCTCGTCGATCTGGGCGTCGTCCGAGACATCGCAGGGCAGTACCAGTGTGCCGCCCAGTTCGGCCGCAAAGCCTTCGACACGTTCTTTGAAGCGCTCGCCCACGTAGGTGAAAGCCAGTTCGGCGCCCTGTTGGCGGCATGCCTGGGCGATGCCGTAGGCGATGGAGCGGTTGGAAAGCACGCCGGTTACCAGGATGCGCTTGCCGTTCAAGAAACCCATTTTCGATGTTCCTGTTGAGTGATTTTTGATTGTGTGCCGGTCAGCCGCGCACGCCGGTGCCCGGTATGCGCAGCCGTTTGCCCAGCGCCAGGTTGTTGCTTTTCAGGTTGTTGAGCTTGCGCAGCGCGTCCACGGTGGTGTTGTAGCGCCTGGCCAGCGAGAACAGCGTTTCGCCGCGCTTGACAGTGTGGGTGCGCACATTGGCGCCGCGGCGCAGAACCACGACGTCCTGGCGCCTGGAGGCGGAGGACATGGGCGTGTCGCCGGGGTATTCCAGCGATGCCAGCTGGATGCCGCCTTGTTGCCCCTCGGCGGGCACCACCAGGGCCGTCATGTTGCGCACGCGCGTCTGCCTGCTGCCGATGCCGTTGATTGTGCGCAGCTGCGCCAGCGTGATGCCGAATTTCTTGGCGATGGCGGCGTAGGACTCGCCCTTGCGCGGTTGGTAGGTCTTCCAGTTGTTGAGTTTTTCTTTGTAGGCCGCCAGGTTGGCGTTGAAGATGTCGACCCGGTCGGTGGGCAGCAGCAGGGTGGGCTTGTGCTCGGACAGGATGATAGGCCGGTTGAACGAGGCGTTCAGGGCCTTGAATTCGTCCAGCGGCATTTCGGCCAGGCGCGCGGCGACGGCGACCTCGAGGGTGGGGGATTCGGTGACCGTGGTGAAGTAAGGCGTGTTGCTGACGTCGGGCAGGTGCAGGCCGTACTTCTTGGGATTGGCGATGATGTTCTTGATAGCCTGCAGCTTGGGCACGTAGTTCCGGGTCTCGTCGGGCATGGCCAGCGAAATGTAGTCAGTGTCCAGGCCCTTGGTGGCGTTTTTGTCTATGGCGCGCCGCACGGCGCCCTCGCCCCAGTTGTATGAGGCCAGCGCCAGATACCAGTCGCCCTGGAAATCGTACAGATAGCTCAGGTAGTCCAGCGCGGCCTGGGTCGAGGCGACGGGGTCGCGCCGCAGGTCGCGCCAGTTGTCCTGCTTGAGGTTGTAGTGCAGGCCGGTGCTGGGAATGAACTGCCACAGCCCCGAGGCGCGCGCGCGCGAGTAGGCGGTGGGGTCGTAGGCGCTTTCGACGAAAGGCAGCAGCGCCAGCTCGGAAGGCAGGCCGCGCCGCTCGATCTCGTCGACGATGTAGTACAGATACTTGCCCGCGCGCTGGCTCATGCGGTAGACGGACTCTGGATGCGAGGCGTAGTACTGCGTCCACTGGTCGACCAGGTCGTTCTGCAGGTTGGGGATGGCGAAGCCGCGGCGGATGCGGTCCCACATGTCGCGGGGCGGGTGGGTAAGGTCTATGGTGCGCGATGTCTCGGCGGCGCTGTAGGTTTTTTTGTTGGCGGTGTAGTGATGCTGGGGAGCGTTGCTGGCGCAGCCGGCCAGAACTGCCACGATGAGCGGGATGAATAGTCGCAGGCAGTTCATGGGCGGTTCATTGAAAATTGTTTTTCCATTCTCGTAAGCTGGCAAAGACGGCTACGGCCGAGCCCAGCGGCTGGCCGGCGTGGGCCTGAGCGGCACTGGATACGCTTTCCTGCAAGGGGCGTAAAAACGGGTTGGTTTCAAGCTCTGCGCCGATGGTGGACGGCAGGGTGGGCCGACCCTGCGAACGCAAGCGCTGCGCCGTTTCCCATCGCTGCTGCAAAGCCGCGTTGCCGGGTTCCACCCGCAGGGCCCAGCGCAGATTCGACAAGGTGTACTCGTGGGCGCAGCATACCAGCGTATCCAGCGGCAGCGCCTTGAGCTTGCACAGCGAATCGAGCATCTGGGCCGGGGTGCCCTCGAAGAGGCGTCCGCATCCGGCGGCAAATAGTGTATCACCACAAAAGACCAGGGGTTTTTCGGCGTCCATGTAGCCGAAATAGGCGATGTGGCCCGCGGTATGGCCGGGGATGTCCAGCACGGACAGCCGCAAGCCGACGTGGTCCAGTTCGACTTCGTCGCCTTCCTTGAGCCTGATGTCGCACACGGGCAGGGTTTCGGTAAGCGGGCCGTAGACGGGGGCGTCCGTGAGTTGCTTCAGGGCCTGCACGCCGCCGACGTGGTCGGGATGGTGGTGGGTAAGTAGAATGGCGTCCAGGACAAGCTGGTATTCTTGTAGGAGTTTTTCGATGGGCGCCGATTGGCCGGGGTCGACCACGATGGCGTGGCCGTTTTTACAGAGCAGCCATATATAGTTGTCGGAAAACGCCGGTACGGGAAGCAGCCGGCTGCTGTCGCTGTCTGTCTTTGTTTTTACCATAACGCAAGGAGCTCATGTGTCTGTTTCGTCGGGCCAACCGCTGGTCGTCGAGCTTGCCGAGTGGCTGGACACGCCCATCGGCCAGTACGTGCAGGGCTGGGAACAGAAAAAAACAAACGGCATGGTGGCCAATGTGTTCGGCTATCACGCCATTCAGGTGGGGCTGCCGCACTGGAACCTGCTGGAAGCCAACCGCATCCCGTACCAGGGCCGCACGCATTCGTGCTGGGACGCGTCCGCCGCGGCGGACGGCGTGTCGGTGTATGCCGACCCCGAAAGCCTTCCGTTCGACAGCCAAAGCATCGACTTGCTGATATTACCCCATGTCCTGGAGTGTTCCAACAGTCCGCACCAGGTGCTGCGCGAAGCCGAGCGGGTGCTGGTGCCGGAAGGGCGGGTGGTGATCTCCGGCTTCAATCCCTGGAGCCTCTGGGGCGTGCACGAGCGCATTCCCGGGCTGGATCCCGTCGTGCCCATTCCCGCCCATATGCAGGTGTCGCTGGCCCGCCTGAAGGACTGGTTCAAGCTGTTGTCTTTCGAGGCCGACCGCGGCCACTTCGGCTGCTACGCGCCGCCCTGCCTCAGCCAGAAATGGCTGGGCCGCTGGTCCTTCATGGAAGCCGCGGGCGACCGCTGGTGGCCGGTGTGCGGCGCGGTATACGTGGTGTCGGCGATCAAGCGGGTGGCGGGGATGCGGCTCATCGAACCCGTCTGGAAAGAACGCAAAAAGCGCGTGCGGGCCGCCGCCGTGGTCGCGGGCCGCCACTCCGGCGCCTGAATTCAAACATCAACAGGAAGACAATGAGTAGCAGTCACGTCGATATATGGACGGACGGGGCCTGCAAGGGCAACCCGGGGTGGGGAGGCTGGGGCGCCCTGCTGCGTCAGGGGGCGCACGAGAAGGCGCTGTACGGCGGCGAGCCCGACACCACCAACAACCGCATGGAGCTGCTGGCCGTGATCGAGGCGCTGCGCGCCCTGAAGCGCCGCTGCCGCGTGGTGGTGCACACCGATTCGCAGTATGTCCAGAAGGGCATGACCCAGTGGCTGCCCAACTGGAAGCGGCGCGACTGGCGCACCGCGGACAAAAAGCCGGTCAAGAACGCCGATCTGTGGCAGGCCCTGGACGCGCTGGTGGCGCAGCACGAAGTCAGCTGGCAGTGGGTGCGCGGCCATGCCGGCGACCCCGGCAACGAGCGTGCCGACCAGCTTGCCAACCTGGGCGCCGAACAGGCGCGCAGCATGGGAGCGCCGGTCAACCCTCTTTGAACGCCGCGCCATTGGGTGTCATGGCGACGACGCGCCCGCTGCGCTACTATTCGCGACGGCAGGAAACAAACTGTCGACCCTCTGTGCATTGCCGGGCCGGCCAGGCGGGGCGGCCGGCCACGAAGAAACCCTTGGTCATATGAAAGCAAACACGATAGGTTGGGTAGCGGCATTGGCGATCGGCGCGGCGGCGGGCGTCGCGGGTTCGCGCTGGACAGCCGGCGGCGAGGCAGGCCAGGGTTCCGGCGCGGCGGCGCCGGCGCCCGCGGCCGCGCCCGCCGCCAGGCGCAACGGCAAGGCGGTCGTCGAGGTCGAGCCCGTGTCGCATATGCCCATGCCGCGCGGCGTGTCGGCCGTGGGCACCCTGCGCTCGGCCGATTCCGTCATGCTGCGGCCGGAAATCACCGGCCGCATCGCTGAAATCAACTTCCAGGAAGGCGGCAAGGTCAGCAAGGGCCAGGTGGTGGTGCGCCTGGACGATGGCGTCGCGCGGGCCCAGCTGCGCCAGGCGCAGGCCAACCTGAGCCTGGCGGTCAGCCAGAACCGCCGCGCCGCCGAACTGAACAGGCAGGGCTTCATCAGCAGGCAGGCGCGCGACGAGGCGGCCAACCAGATGCAGGTGCAGCAGGCGGCGGTGGCGCTGGCCAAGGCCAATCTCGAAAAAACCGCCATTCTGGCGCCTTTCGACGGGTTCATCGGCCTGCGCAATGTGTCGGTGGGCGATTACGTCGGCCCCGGCAACGACCTGGTGCCCATCACATCCATCGACCCGCTGCAGGTGGATTTTCGCGTGCCCGAACAGTATCTGAGCCTGGTCCGGCCCGGCCAGAAGCTGACCTTGCGCTTCGACGCCCTGCCGGGCCTGGCCCGCGAGGGCGAAGTGGGCGCCATCAGCCCGTCGGTGGACGTGGGCGGGCGCTCCATCTTGCTGCGCGCCAACGTGGGCAATGCCGACGGCGTCCTGCGGCCGGGCATGTTCTCGCGCGTGCAGCTGCGGTTCGCGGACGCCAATGTGCTGGTCATCCCGGAAACTGCCTTCGTGCCCTCGGGCCAGGCACAGTACGCATACCGCGTGGTGGACGGCAAGGCGCAGCGTGCGGCCATACAGACCGGCCAGCGGCGCGACGGCAAGGTCGAGGTGGTCGGCGGGCTGGACGAGGGCGACCTGGTCGTGGTGGCCGGCCTGCAGAAGATTTCCGACGGCGCCGACGTGGACGTGGCCGCGCGCGCCGCCGAGCCTGCCGGCTCCCGAGCGGGCGGGCCATGATACTGTCCGAAGTCTGCATCAAGCGCCCGGTCTTCGCCACGGTCCTTTCGCTGATGATCGTGCTGGTGGGCCTGATCTCGTACGACCGCCTCACCGTGCGCGAATATCCCGCCATCGACGAGCCCGTGGTCTCCGTGCGCACCGACTACAAGGGGGCGTCGCCCGAGGTCATCGAGTCGCAGGTCACCAAGCCGCTGGAGGACCAGCTGGCCGGCATGGAAGGGGTCGACGTCATGACCTCGCGCAGCCGTTCGGAACAGAGCTACATCAACGTCAAGTTCAACCTCAGCCGCGATCCGGATGCGGCCGCCGCCGACGTGCGCGACAAAGTGGCCCGCGCGCGCCGCTACCTGCCCGACGAAATCGACGAGCCCATCATCAGCAAGGTCGAGGCCGACTCCACCCCGGTCATCTTCCTGGCCGTGAACGCCGGGGGCATGAACACCCTGCAGGCCTCGGATTACATCACCCGCTATGTCAAGACGCGGCTTTCCGTGCTGCCCGGCGCGGCCGAGGTGCGCATCTACGGCGAGCGCCTGCCTTCGATGCGCATCTATGTGGACCGCGCCAAGCTGGCCGCTTACAGCCTGACCGTGCAGGATGTCGAGAACGCCCTGCGCGAGCAGAACGTGCTGATCCCGGCCGGGCGCATCGAGTCGTCCATGCGCGAGTTCTCGGTGGTGTCGTCCACCGACCTGCAGACCGTGCAGCAGTTCAGGGACGTCATCGTCGCCAATGTCAGCGGCTACCCCGTGCGCCTGGGCGACCTGGCCGACGTGCAGATCGGCCCGGCGGACGAACGCATATTGTCCCGCTTCAACGGTCACGACGGGCTGCTGATCGGCATCACCAAGCAGTCCACGGCCAACCCGCTGGACCTGTCCAAGGCTACGCATGCCGAGGTCGCGCTGATCAACGAAAGCCTGCCCGAGGGCATGAGCATCGACGTGGCTTACGACAGCTCGGTCTTCATCCAGGAATCCATCGACTCGGTTTACCACACCATAGGCGAGGCCATCGTTCTGGTGGTGCTGGTCATCTTCTTTTTCCTGCGCAATGTGCGGGCCAGCGTCATCCCCATTGTCACCATCCCCGTGTCGCTGGTCGGCGCCTTCGGCATCATGTATTTCATGGGGTTTTCCATCAACACCCTGACACTGCTGTCCATGGTGCTGGCCATCGGCCTGGTGGTCGACGACGCCATCGTGGTGCTGGAAAACATCTTCCGCCACATCGAGGAAGGCAAGACGCGCCTGGAGGCCGCCTTCCTGGGAGCCAAGGAAATCGGCTTCGCCGTCATCGCCATGACGCTGACGCTGGTCACCGTGTATGCGCCGCTGGCCTTCGCCACCGGCCGCACCGGCCGCCTGTTCATCGAGTTCGCCCTGACCCTGGCCGGCGCGGTGCTGATTTCCGGCTTCATCGCCCTGACGCTGACGCCCATGATGTGCTCCACCGTGCTGCGTCACCAGGCGGGGCATGGGCGCCTGTACACCTTCATCGAGAACCTGCTGGTCGGGCTGACGCAGGGCTACCGGCGCAGCTTGCGGCTGGCGCTGCGCCACAGGCCGGTCGTGCTGCTGCTGGGCCTGGCGGTGGCGCTGGCCAGCGCGGCGCTGTTCAAGACGGTGAAAAGCGAGCTGGCACCCCTGGAGGACCGGGGCGTCATCTACGGGGTGGTCACGGCGCCGGACGGCGCCACGCTGGACTACACGCTGCAGAGCATGAAGCGCATCGAGCAGATGTACGCGCAGATTCCCGAGGCATCGGGCAACCAGAGCGTCATCGGCTTTCCCACCGTCATCGACGGCTTCGCCATTCTGCGCCTGCGCCCCTGGGACGACCGCGCGCGCACCCAGCAAAGCATCGCCAGCGAGCTGCGGCCCAAGTTCGATGCGCTGCCCGGGGTGCGGGCCTTCCCCTCCAATCCGCCGTCGCTGGGCCAGCGCGCCACTTCCAAGCCGGTGGAGTTCATCATCATGAGCCAGGCGCCCTACGAGGAAATCGCCAAACTCACCGATGCTTTCATCGACAGGCTGAAGCAGTACCCGGGCCTGCAGAACATCGAGACCGACCTGCGCCTGAACACACCGGAGCTGCAGGTGACGGTGAACCGCGACAAGGTCGCCGATGTGGGCATCGACGTCGGCACCATAGGCCGCACGCTGGAGTCCATGCTGGGCGGGCGCCAGGTGACGCGCTTCCGGGACAGCGGTGAACAGTATGACGTGATCGTGCAGGTCAAGAAACAGGACCGCGCCAATCCCAACGACATTTCCGACATCTATGTCCGCACGCGCGACGGCAGCATGGTGCAGATGTCCAACTTCCTGGACGTGGTCGAGGACGTTTCCCCGCAGTCGCTCAACCACTTCAACCGGCTGCGCGCCGTCAAGGTGCAGGCGGCCGTGGCGCCGGGCTATGCCCTGGGCGAGGTGCTGGACCACATGCAAGAGGTGGCCGCCCAGGTGCTGCCCAGCGCCATACAGACCGACCTGGACGGCCAGTCGCGCGAGTTCCGCGATTCGTCGGGCAGCATCTACCTGGTGTTCACCATGGCGCTGGCCTTCATCTACCTGGTCCTGGCGGCGCAATTCGAAAGCTGGCGCAATCCGCTCATCATCATGCTGTCTGTGCCGCTGTCGATGACGGGGGCGCTGCTGGCGCTGTGGCTGACGGGGGGCACGCTGTCCATCTACAGCCAGATCGGCCTGATCACGCTGGTGGGCCTGATCACCAAGCACGGCATTCTGATCGTGGAGTTCGCCACGCAGTTGCGCGAGGAGGGCGCCGGGAAGCTAGACGCCGTGGTGCAGGCCAGCGTGCTGCGGCTGCGGCCCATCCTGATGACCACCGGCGCCATGGTGCTGGGGGCGCTGCCGCTGGCCTACGCCAGTGGGGCTGGCGCGGAGTCGCGCCAGCAGATAGGCTGGGTGCTGGTGGGCGGGCTGTGCCTGGGAACGGTGCTGACGCTGTTCGTGGTGCCGGTGGCGTATACGCTGATCGCGGGCAAGGTGCGGGCCAAGATTGCCGGCTGACGGACGTGCCGGCCGCCGTTCTGTTCTGATACGGCCATGGGACGTGGACGTGTTGGTCGCGGTTAGTTGTTTCTGCACGGCCGTTGGGTGTGGGGGCGCGTGACGTGCCGTTCATTTCTGACGCGGCCGCGGGGGGTGTGCGTTCGTTAGCCGCTGTCCTGTTCTGACGTTCTGACACGGCCACAGGGTGTTGAGGCGTGACGTGTCGTTCGTTTCTAACACGGCCACAGGGTGTCCTGAGCGGTTATGCTCTTTCTAATACGGCCACAGGGTGTGTGGGCCGGGCAAATCCGGTCGGTCGGCCGGTTCGGCGCCTGCGCGCC
>Ga0180223_1001230_pt1 | contig 20906 bp, 18 predicted proteins | sample eDN5th30CKraftOP_FD_151337 | JGI IMG/M metagenome (GOLD analysis project Ga0180223, IMG submission 151337) | Enriched Organic Plus compost microbial communities from Emeryville, California, USA - eDNA 5th pass 30_C Kraft OP (version 2) (version 2) ... | reverse complement strand
GAAGGTGCTGCTGTTCTTCGACATCGGCGGCTCGATGGACTGGCACATCAAGGCGACCGAAGAATTGTTCTCGGCGGCGCGCACCGAGTTCAAGCACATGGAGCATTTCTACTTCCACAATTGCCTGTACGAGAAAGTGTGGAAGGAAAACCGCCGCCGCTTTCAGGACACGACGCCGACTTTCGATGTCCTGCACACCTATCCGCACGATTACAAAGTCATCTTCGTTGGCGACGCCTCGATGTCGCCTTACGAGATCGCGGCGGTGGGCGGTTCGGTCGAGCATAATAACGATGAGGCCGGCGCGGTGTGGATCGACCGCGTGCTGCGCAATTATCCCTCAAGCGTGTGGCTCAACCCGGTGCCCGAGCGCGAATGGGACTTCACGCATTCGATCGGCATGATGCGCCAGCTTATGGGCGGGCGGATGTATCCGTTGACGCTGGATGGGCTGGATCGCGCGATGCGGGAATTGGTGAGGTAAGTCGTAGCCCGGATGAAGCGCAGCAGATCCGGGAAACACTGTCCCGCATTGCGCTTCGCTTCATGCGGGCTACTGGCCAGATCGCATAGCCATACCGTGACGCGCCGCCGGGCGGCTGGACCCGGTACCTGAATCCATTGTGCTGGATCAATGCGTGAAACGGCCGGCGTTCTATTTTAAAAAAATGGGAAGCCAATTCACCAAGGCGATTCGGGATGAGCGGGCTGAAGCCAGCGCGGCGGCGCAGGCCGGCGAGCCGTCCGCGATCAACCGTGCGGCATGGCCGAGCGGTCCGCTGCTGGCGCGGGCTGTCGTGAGCCATCGTTCCGGTCCGGCCGTGATTTATGAGCCGAAGGCCGAGGAGAGGCCGCAGCCGTCAGCAGACGCGGGTTAGCGCGATACCAAGGGGCGCGCGAAGGGCGGCCTGCGGGCCGCCTTTGCATTTTCAGGAGATCAGACGGCGATGGAGTGCCGCTTCTGCGCGGCCGCCAGGTAGGTGTCGAATACCGCGGCGACGATGCGGATGAAGGGGCGGCCGGGTTCTGTCACCGTGATGCGGGCGTCGTCGATGGTGACGAGCCCCTGTGCCGCGAGATCCTCAAGCGCCGTCATCTCAGGTTCAAAGCGCGCCACACCGCCGAAGCGGTCGAGGTCGAGCGATAGATCGCACATCAGCCGTTCGATGATGCCGGCGCGCAATCGGTCGTCATCGCTGAGCGCCAGGCCCTTCACCGTGGCGAGCGTGCCGCGCGCGATGCTGCGCGAATAGCCGGCAACATCGGGGGCATTCTGCACGAAGCCCTGCGGCAACTTGCCGATGGAGGAAGCGCCGACGCCGATCAGCGCATCGGCATCGTCGGTGGTGTAGCCTTGAAAATTGCGATGCAGTCGGCCTTGGCGCGTGGCGATGGACAGTTCGTCCCCGGGCAAAGCGAAGTGGTCGAGGCCGACCGCCTCGTAGCCATGGCTGGCGAAGACCTCGGCGGCGACGCGGGCCTGCTCCAGCCGCTCAGCGGCGCCGGGCAAGGTCGCACTGTCGATCAGCCGCTGGTGCGTCTTGAACCACGGCACATGGGCATAGCCAAACAGGGCCAGCCGCTGCGGCTGGAGCGAACAGGCGAGGGCGGCGCTGCGCGCGACGTCCGATACGCTCTGCTTCGGCAGGCCATACATCAGATCGAGGTTGAGGTTTTCGATGCCGGCCTCGCGTAGCCACATGGCGGCGCGTTCGACCTGTTCGAAAGGCTGCACCCGGCCGATGGCGTGCTGCACGTGCTCCGACGCATCCTGCATGCCGAGGCTGGCGCGATTGACGCCGATCGTCTTCAGCGCCGCCACGATGTTGCGATCAAGGCGCCTCGGGTCGAGCTCGATGGCGTGCTCCTTGATCGCGGAGAGGTCGAACTGCGAAGCGAGTTCGGCGGCGATGGTCTCGAGCCATTGCGGGCCGAGAATCGATGGCGTGCCGCCGCCCCAGTGCAAATGCGTAAGATGCGCGCCGTTGAGCGAGCCGAGAAGCTTGAGTTCGGCGATCAACTGTTCGGCATAGGCATCGACCGGCTCGGACCGGCGCACGGCTCGGGTGTTGCAGCCGCAGTAATGGCAAAGCTCGGTGCAGAACGGCACATGGATATAGAGCGACACGCGCGAGCCGTGCGGCAGCGCGTCGAGCCAGGCGCGGTAATCAGCCGGGCCGATGGCGGCGGAGAAATGTGGCGCCGACGGGTAGGAGGTGTAACGCGGTACATTGCGCTCGGCGAGCGCCAGCGCGCCGCTCAGGAGACGAACCTCTGGCGCTGAATGGGAACCCATCGATCTCCGTCCTTCACATAGCTTTTCTTGACGGCGGCCCAGGCAATCATGTGCGCGCGGCGTTCGCGATCAGCCTCACCTGCATGCGCACGGAAAGCGTTGTTGAACGCCTCCCGATAAATGTCCTGCGCGTGATCGGGCAGGTGTGACCGTACCGAAGGCGGCAGGTCGTGATTGGTGCGGTAAGGCATAACGCGGACTCGGCTTACGTTTCCCGGGCAGCCGCTGGATCAAGGAAAGCTAGAGAAAGACGGGTGCGGCTCCTTGCGATAAATCAAGTAAGGGGGGCTTAAGTTTCAGTTCCGCCAATAAAAAAGCGCCGGGGACGCCCCGGCGCTCTATCGCATTCCGAAAGATCGGAGTTCAGGCGGCGTTGGCGGCCTTGGGGTCGGCGTGTTCCTCGGCCGCCTGCTGCTGGCGCTGCAAGCTCATCACCTCGCGCATGACGCGGGCGAAATCCTTGCGGGCGGTTTCCAGCGCGCCTTCGACCACCGCACGGTCCAGCTTCTCGCGCTGGAGTGCGGCCTTGAGTTCCTCGATGGCCTGCTCGGCGGTGGCGCGGTCGTTGCTGCGCTCCCTGGCGGCCGAAGCGAGCTGGGCCTGAAGCGCGGCGACATTCTCTTCGGCGCGGGCGAGCGCCGCTTCCTTGGAATTGAACGCGCGGGTCAGGGCACCGCTGCGCTCCATCAAGGTGGCACGCATCTGCTCGGTTTCCTTGAACTCGGATTCGCGGCGCAGCCGCTCGGCTTCGAGTTCGGCAACGCGGGCCTGCAGCGCGTCGCGCTCGATAGCCATATCGCTGAAGCGCCGGTCCAGTTCGCGCATGTCCTCGGCGCGCTTCTGCAGATGATCGCGCGCTTCGATGAGCAGGCTGTCGGTTGCCGTGGCGCGGGCCTGCAGTGCCTCGTAGCGCATGCGCTGGCTGGTGCTTTCGTGCCCGTGCCGCTCATGCGCCTCGTCGAGCGCGGCGGCGAGGCGGCCGCGCTCGTTGCTCACTTCGGCGAAGTTGCCTTCGACCTGGCGCAGCCGGCTCTGCACGGCATTGAGCGCCTGCTCGGTCTCGGAAATCTTGCGGGTCAGCCGCGCCGCGTCGGCGCTCATCTTGTCGAGCGTCGCGTTCTGGGCGCGCTTTTCGTCGTCCGCCATCATCAGGCGCTGGCGCGCCGCGTTGAGGTCGGCCTCAAGCGTGATGATGCGCTTGCTCAAGGTAGTCGCGCGTTCGTCGAGTCGGCGGTTCTCGTCGCGCAGCACGGTATTCTCACCGGCTTCGTGGGCGAGGCGACCCTCGAGGTCAGCGATCTGGGCTCTGCGGGCGGCGACGTCGATGGCGATTTCCGCCTTGGTGGCCTCGACCGAGCGCAGCACATTCTGCGTTGCCGTCAGTTCCTGGCGGGCGGTTGCGGCATCCTGCTCGGCGGTTTGCAGGCGCTTTTCGAGCTCGGCGGCCTCGTTCCGCAACTTGCCATAGGCGGTGCGGGTATTGTTGAGCACCGTCTGCAGGCTGATCTTTTCGGATTTTTCCGCTTCCAGCGCCCGCAAGGTCTTGCTGACGGGGTCGACCAGCTTGCCGACCGCGGCCTTGATGGTGTCGAGTTCGCCGATCTTGGCGTTGGCGTCGAGCAGCAGGTTGCGCAGCGCCTCGTTGTCGCCGCCGATCTGGGCGCCGAGCGCCGAGAACAATTCCTCGTCGAGCTCAAGCGGGTTGTTGGCGGTTGAAGCGGGACTGTCGAATCCGGTTGGTGACGGCTGCGCCAAGGCATCGATGGCGCTCGACTTGCGGCCGAACAAGCCCCCGAATTTGCTCATTGAATTCCCCTGATGCGCCGATCCGCCCGGCCAAAGCGACGCACGAATCAAATCGTTTACTATTCCTAACAGAGTGTGAACGCCGAAGGGTAAACGAGGGGTTAACGTCGCCGGTGACGGCCGAAATATGCTATTTTAATCAATGGTTTGTGTTGAGCTCTAAATTTCGGTAGCGCCGCCTGCGGGGTGGCGCTAATGCGCTTGCGCCGCGCCATCTGGCCTGTGAATAAGGCCGGCAGCCCACCCGCGGCCCGCTCGACTTGTCGGGCGAAGCAGCGGACAAGGGCAGGCTTTCCAATTTTAGAAATCCCCCGGGGAGACAATCGACATGAAACGTTTCGTTGCGTTGGCCGCTGCCTTGATCGCGGCCACGACCTTGACCCTGCAGACCGCCGAGGCCGGCGGCAAGCGCCGCACGCACATCGACAACCGCCTCAAGGTCGTCGCGCTCGGCACCGGCGCGGCCGCGACCGCCACCTACTTCGCGATCAACGAATGGAAGTGGAAGTGGCAGGACAACGTCATCCCCGGCCAGTGGGGCGCCATTGCCGGCACCACGCTGGGCTGTGCGGCGGTTTCGACGATGGTCGGCACCGTCGTCGTCAAGCGTCCGCTGACCCAGCGCGAAGGTCACGTTCTGATCGGCTCCTGCGTGGTTCCGATCATCGGTGGCTATCTGGTGAACGCCGCTTATGACGCCAACCCGCATTGGGAAGCGCAGCCGGCGGTCGTGAAGAAGAAGCGCAAGAAGTAAGCGCGCGTTTTCTCGCTGAATAGAACGCCGGCGTCGCTGTGATGGCGACGCCGGCGTTATTTTTCCGGAATGCCGTCTCCGCTCAGTTCTTCCTGGCGATGAACACGCCCTCGCACAGACGGAAGGTGCAAGCATCGCCTTCGCCCTGCGGCTCGAGGGCTGTTTTGACCGCCGGCGTCGTTTCGGTCAGCATCGCGCGCAACAGGCGCTGCATGGTCGCATCGTAGCGCTGCGCCCAGGACTTGAACTCCATCGTCTTATATATCTGCTCTTCATGGCCCAGCGTGAAGCCGGCGTCCTTGATGGCCACGCGCCATTCTTCCATCGCCCAGGCGCGCAAGTGGCTCGGGTCGCGGAAGCGTTCGAAGGCGTTGATGTAGTCTCCGACCGGGCCTTCCGGCACGACATTGTCGACGACCGCGAGCGTGCCGCCAGCTTTCAGTACGCGATTGGCCTCAGCGAGGAAGTCCGGGATCGAGTCGAAATGATGCGGCGCGATTCGGCAGGTGACCAGATCGAAGCTGGCATCGTCGAAGGGAAGTGTCTCGGCCTTGGCGTAGGTGGTGCGGATATTGCCGAGGCCGCGCTTGGCGGCCTCGAGCTTGACCATGTCCAGCATTTCCTGGGTGATGTCGGTCGCCCAGACGCGCGCGACATGCGGCGCGAAAGTATAGGCGACATGGCCGCCGCCGGTGGCGATGTCGAGGACGCGCCAGTCCGGCTGCGGCGAGGTGAGGGTGACGAGGCGCTCCAGACTCTTGCCGAGAGCGTGCGGCTTCGACGTTAGATAATGGGCGGCGGTCTTGCCGAACTGTTCCTGGACCAGGGTCTTGGTCATGGCGGGGTCCGTGGGCTGTGAAGAACACGCGCGCCTACATAGCCGGTTACGCCGCGCGGCGAAACGTCACTTTCGCGGCGACAGCTTTTCCGAAAGCGCCATAAACGCGCCGTCAGTCTTTCTTGACGTGATGCCCGTGCGCGTCGTCATAACCGGCGCGGTCGGAATAAAAGGCCAACGCCATCAAGCCTCCGCCGATCAACAGCGAGAAGAACACGCCGCCGATAATGGCGAAATAGCCGTACAGCGGAATGTCACTGGCGAATTCCAGCCATGTGCGCACGGCGAACCACAGCGAGGCGGCGCCGACGGCAATAAGTGGACCGATGATGTACCATTTGCCCATGGACGCCATATAGGCCTTCGGAACGGCTTTGTCACATCGCGGGCCCCCGTAAAAAAGACGCCCGGCCATGAAATATAGCCGGGCGTCGATGATGCGATAGAGAAACGCGATGATTGGCGCTTACTGCTTCGGAGCTGTGGTGTTGTTCATCGGCTTGGTGGCCGATGAGCCCGAGCCCATGGCGCCAGAGCCCGTTGCGCCGGTGCCGGTGGTCGAGCGAGAAGACGGCTCGTAGTAGGCGAACTTCGGCGCGTTGTTGAGCTGATCCTTGGTGTAGCTCACCGTGATCTTGTCGATCGAGGCGGAGTCGGCCTTGCGGGTCACGGAGATCGCCTCGAACGGCAGGGCGACGTCCTTCTGGCCGACGCCCAGAAAGCCGCCAACGCCGACGACCACGGCGTTGATCTTGCCGTCGGTACCGATGATGACGTCGTTGATCTCACCGATCGAGGCGTTGTCCGGGCCGTAGACCGAGGCGCCGATCAGCTTGGAGCCGCGCCAGTCGGTCGACTGCTGCGACGACACGAAACCGCCGGACGCGTTGTTCATCGAGGTGTTGTTGGTCGTCGAGGTCGCGGCCGGCGCCGCATTGGTGTTCGTATTGGCCGGGGACGTAGTGGTGCTGGACTGCGCGAAGGCAGGCATCGCGAGCACGGTGGCCAGCGCGGCGGCGGTCAGAGTGCGTTTCATCATTCGTTTTCTCCTTTGAGCACGAATTGGAATAGGCAAATTCGGGGACGTGCGGCGCGCGTTGCCTCACGCCCGCCACATATGAAAAGAACGCGGGACTTGCGTTCCGCGTTCCGAACTTTTTGAAAATTAGACTGCGTCAGTTTGCGCAGCGCGGGCGGCGCAGAAAAGGCTTCACGCCTTTTCGGAACTTTCCGCCGGCTCGGTCTTGATGTCCCGAGCTTTGCGCATGTCGATCTCTTCTGCCTCGTCGGTCTCGGCTGCAGGCAATGCATCCACAAGCGGCATGCCACGGCGCAGAGTGGAGCGCAGCGCCGCAACCTCGCTCTGCAGGCGCGAATTGTCCTTGCGCGCCGCTTCCAGCGCGCCTTCGACCACCGCGCGTTCCATCCGCTCGCGCTGCAGCGCGGAATTGAGGTCTTCGACGCGCTTCTCGATATTCGTGCGCGATACCTGCACGTCGGCCTCGAGGTGGCCGTTGCGCTCGGTGAGCGCAGCGATCTTCTCGTCGGCGCGGGCGAGTGCGGTCTCGCGGGCCTTCAACGCCTTGGTCAGCGCATTGTTGCGCTCGGTCAGCGCGACGCGGGCCTGTTCAAGGTCCTTGATCTGACGCTCGCGCTGTTCGTGCGAGGCTTCGATCTGGGCCAGGCGCTTTTCGGCGTTGTTGCGCGAAATCGTGGCTTCGACCGATTTGCGGTCGAAGACGCGGACTTCCTCGGTGCGGGCGATCAGGTTCTGGCGTGCTTCGGCGAGCAGGCGCTCGGCCGTTGCGGCGCGGGAGGTCAGCGCATCGAGGCGCATGTTGAGGCTGTTGCGCTCGGCCTGATGCTGCTCCTTGGCTTCGTCGAGCGCGGCGGAGAGGCGACCGCGTTCGGCATAGGCTTCGGCGAAGCTCGCTTCGACCTTGCCGAGCTGGGCGCGGGTCGCGGTCAGCGTGTTTTCGCTCTCGGTCAGGCGGCGCGTGAGGCGGGCCGTTTCATTCAGCGCGGCGTCGATATTGGCCTGCAGCGCACGCTTCTCGTCTTCGAGCAAAGCGAGACGTTCGCGGGCGGCGGCGAGTTCGCCTTCGAGTTCCACGATGCGTTTATCGGCGGCATCGAGCTGATCCTGCGCGGTGCGGCGGGCTTCGCCGAGTGCGCGGCGCTGCGCGGTCTCCTGCGCAAGCTGACGCTCGAGCTCGGCGATCTGCGCGCCGTGGGCGGACAGGCCGTCGGTTAGTTCGAGACGCACGCTTTCGAGGCCGCGGTTGGCTTCGCGCGCGAGTTCGAGATCCTCGCGCAGCTTCTCGGCCTCGGCTTCGAGCGCGGTGGCCTTGCGTTCGATCTGGTAGAATTCGCCGCGCAGCGTCTCATAAGAGGAGCGCGATTCAGCCAGCATGTTGGACAGGCTGAGGGTGTGCGATTTTTCCTGCTCGAGCGCGCGCAGCGTCGAATTGAACGGATGGACGATCTTGTCGAAGGCGGCCTTGAGCTCGTCGAGCTCGCCGATCTTGCGGCCGGTGTCGTTGAGTAGGTGGCGCAGCGCCTCGTTCTCTTCGCCGATGCGCGAGCCGACGTCGGAGTAGTTCTCCGGCGTGATCTGGCGGGCGACGGGATTGGCGGGCTGGCTGCCGGCGGCCCGGGCGACATCGCCGACCTTGCGGTCGGGTTCTTGCTCGCGGGGCTTGCCGCCAAACAAATCCGATAGCTTCGCCATGAAATACGCCTCCGCACACGTCCGGCTTTTGCCGGTACGCTCACACCTGTAGCTTTTAAGATATTATAAACGAATGGAGATTGGAACATTGGCAAGCCCCAATCGCCTGCTCCAAAGCGGCAGACCGCGATCATGGTTAACGGCGCTAACCGGCCCTCAAGTCGCGGCGCGGACGTGAAACCTCACAAAGGCGGTCCCGCAGAGACGGGAACTCAGCTTGAGTAGTCGCGAACTAGGGAATGCCGGCGGCGGTGGCGATCGAGCGCCAGATTGACGAGCCGGGTCAACAACTCGCCATAGGGCACGCCCGAGGCCTCCATCATCTTCGGATACATGCTGATCGAGGTGAAGCCGGGCAGGGTGTTGATCTCGTTGAAGTAGAATTCGCCGCTTTTCCGGTCGAGGAAGAAGTCGACCCGGGCCAGCCCGTTGCATTCCAGTACCGTGAAGGCCTGCGCCGCCAGGGCGCGAACCCGCGCCATGGCCGCCTCGTCGATCCGCGCCGGCAGGTCGACCGAGGCGCCGTCCTTATCGAGATACTTGGCCTCATACGAATAGAATTCGTGGCGCGGGTCCGGATTGATCTCGCTGGCCACGCTGACGAAGAGCGGATCGTCCTCGAGTACCGCGACCTCGACCTCGCGGGCATCGATGCCTTGCTCGATCAGGATCTTCAGGTCGTAGCGAAAGGCGTCATCGAGTGCGGTCTTGAGCGCATCCCAGCTCTTGACCTTATGAACGCCGACGCTCGAACCCATGTTGCAGGGCTTCACGAAGACCGGCAGCGTCAGTTTCTGGCGAGCCGTGTCAATGCAGCGTGCCGCATCGCGCTCGTAGTCGCGGCGCGTCAGCGCCACATAGGGCGCGATCGGCAGCCCGGCGTGAGCGGCCAGCCTTTTCGCGACGTCCTTGTCCATGCTGACCGCGGAGGCGAGCACGCCCGAGCCGACATAGGCGACGTCGGCGAGATCGAGCAGGCCCTGGGTCGCGCCGTCCTCGCAGAGCGGGCCATGCATGACCGGGAAAAACACATCGATGTCACGAACGCCCGGTGCGGTGCCATCGACGGGCAAGAGGGCGCCGCGGCCATCGGGCAGGCTCGCCAGACGCACTTCCGGCGCATTGCGCAGGATGGGCAGCGCCTTGCCTGTCGCCTGCTCGAGTGTCTTCAGATCGTTCAATTGCCACAGCCCGGTCTTGTCGATGCTGACCGGAACCACGTCGAACCGTCCGCGATCAAGATGCCGGATGACGGAAGCGGCCGATTGCAGCGACACTTCGTGTTCGCCGGACTTGCCGCCATAGAGAACCGCTACGCGAATTTTCTGGGTCATGGCCTTTGACTATCACCGTGCGGTGTCCGCGCGCCACCCTGCACATCGTTTGGTGTTCTCAGGTGCGACCGCAAGGATGACCGGCGACTTCGGTATTCGTTTGACAGGGCGTAAGTTATTCTAGACCAACGAGGATTGAAACATTGGCAGGGCCGATCCGTCCGGCTTTGCGTGGCGGACCGCGACCGTGGTTAACGGCCCGCGGGCCGAGCAGTCGAGGACCGTAGATGATTTCGCCGCAGAACACGGATGCGACGCCCGAGCCGCCGTCCGCCGGCGAGACCTATACCTATCGCGCGTCGCTACTCGGCGCGCCGTTCACGTTCCGGCTCACCGACGCTGGCCTGGCGTTCGAGGCCGGCCGGCGCGCCGGCCTCATTCCCTATCAGACGATTGCGCGGCTGCGGCTGTCGTTCAAACCGTCGAGCATGCAGTCGGGCCGTTACGTTACCGAGATCTGGGCCGCCGATGCGCCCAAGCTCACCATCGTATCGAGTTCGTGGAAGAGCATGATGATCCAGGAGCGCCAGGACAAAGCCTATTCGGCTTTCATTGGCGCGCTGCATCGCCGGCTCGATGCCGCTGGCGCAAAGACGCAGTTCGAACGTGGCAGTCTGCCGATCCTCTACTGGCCGGGTCTTGTGGCCTTTGTCGGCGTCGGCTTGGCGCTTGCTTTGCTAATCGTGCGCGCGCTGCAGGTCGACGCCAAGGCCGGCGCGGCCTTCATCGGCGGCTTCCTCGCGCTATTCCTTTGGCAGGGCGGCAACTTCTTCCGCCGCAACAAGCCCGGCACCTATCGCCCCGAAATACCGCCGGCCGACTTGCTGCCTTAGACTGTCACTTCGTTGCCGCCTCAATCGATTTCGGTGTCACGAAGCGTTCCAGCCGCCCCGATTGCGGATGCAGTTTGCGCCAGTCGTCGAAGGCAAAGTCGATGATGACGAGGCCTGCGGTTGGCAGCTTCTCGCGCAGGCGCTCTCGCGCCTCGATATCGCCGGACGCGATCAGCATCAGTGCAATTTCGTGCAGCGACGGATTGTGGCCGACCACCATCAGCTTGCGCACCGGCGCCGCCGTCCCGGCGACAATCCTGAAAATGTCCTGCGGCGTGGCGTCATAGACGTGGTCATTGGTGGTTGCTCCCGGCGCCGGCTTGAGCGCTTCGGCGAGGTGCTTCCAGGTTTCCTGCACGCGGCGCGCCGGCGACAGCACCACGCCGTCGGGGGCCAGCGCGTGGCTCGTCATATAGGCGCCGATCTGCCCGGCCTCGCGTTTCCCGCGGTCGACCAAAGCGCGGTTGCGGTCGTCCTTGCCGAGTTCGCCGGGCTCGGTCTTGGCGTGGCGGAGGATGAGGAGACGCCGCATGGTCATTCCCGGCTTGAGGGGTTCTGGCTAAAGGGCAGGGCGATGGGCTAAGGGGTTCGAATCTGCGACAGACTATCACCCCTTTGGCGGCACCAGTGCGGACCGGCAATTGGCCGAAACGGTGACAGGGCGCTGCGACACGAGACCTCAGCGGATGACCGATCCCGATCCCAGACCTGAGTCTTCGCCGGCGACCTGGTACGAGGCGACGCGGATGGCGCGGCCCCATCACCCGCGGCTCGGCTTCGACTTCGATGTCGATGTTTGCGTGATCGGCGCCGGTCTGGCCGGCCTGACCACAGCCCTCGAAGTCGCCCGGCGCGGCTGGTCGGTCGCGGTGCTCGAAGGCGGCCGTATCGCGGAAGCGGCCTCGGGCCGCAACACCGGCTTCGTGCTGCCGGGCTTTGCCGAAAGCATCGACGCCATGGTCGAGCGCATCGGCCTCGATCACACGAAACGGCTCTGGGCGCTGTCGGAACAGGGTGTCAACTATGTCCGCCGCATCATAGCCGACAACAACCTGCCGGGCGTCGATCCGGTGCCGGGCTGGCTGCATGTGCATCAGACCGACGAACCGGACCGTGTGCGCGCCGCCGTCGAGCGCCTGCGCTGGATCGGCGCCGACGTCGAGATGTGGCCGACTGAGCAGGTCCGCGCCGAACTGGCGAGCCAGCGCTATTTCAGCGCCGTGCATTGCCGCAATGCCTTCCACATCCATCCGCTCAATTACGCGCTCGGCCTCGCGCAGCTCGCGGTCGACGCCGGCTGCCGCATCTTCGAGGACACGCCGGCGCTGGCGATCGACCCGGCCGGCGTGCGCAAGCGCATTGCCACGCCGAACGGCCGGGTGCGCGCCGCCCATGTGGTGTTCGCCGGCAATGTGCAGCTCGGCGGTCTGATGCCGTCACTGTCCGCAACCCTGCTGCCGGTCACGACCTACGTGATGGTGACCGAGCCACTCGGCGAGCGTCTGCAGCAGTTCGTGCGCTATCGCGGCGCCGTCAGCGACACCGATCGCGCCGACAATCACTATCGCATCGTTGATGGTGACCGGCTGATGGTGTCGGGGCGGATCCGGGTCTGGCAGGCCGATGCCGGGCGCTTTGCCGGAGCGCTGGCCTCCGACATTGCGCGCAAGTTTCCCGGGCTCGGCCGCGTCGAGGTCGCACAGATCTGGTCCGGAACGCTCGGCCGCACCATTCATCGCATGCCGCAGATCGGTGAGATGTCCGAAGGGGTCTGGGTCGCCAGCGGCTTTGCCGGCCATGGCCTCAACACCACGGCGATGGCCGGCGATCTGATCGCCCGCGGCATTGTCGACGGCGACGACACCTGGCGTCTGTTCGCGCCCTACGAGCTGGTCTGGGCCGGAGGGCGCACGGGCGCTGCTGTGGCGCAGGGGCTGTATTGGTGGCGCAGCGCTGCGGCAGCGGCGGCTGGCGCCGTGTCCCGTTATCGCGAGCGGCGCCGTCTTGCCAAAGAGGAGCGAGCGGCCGCGGTCGCCGCCGCCGGGCCGGTCGTTCCGCCTGAGCGCATGCCTGCGGAAGAACTCGCGACGGCACCGGTCGCCTCGGAACCGGCCGTCGTCGATGTGCCCTCCGGAACGTCGCCCGAGGGCCAGACCGAACGTCGCAAAAATCGTCCCAAGCGGCGCAGGGCGAGGAAGGGCGAGCCTGAAGGTTCCGCGCCGCCGGATGCTGCATCGTCACCGGAAAGCACCACCCATTAAGAATTGTGCCGTCATGGTGGAACCCCTCCGGCGGATTCGCCGGTTGACCGGCGTCCCCGGGGGTATTCGACAGCATGCGCGCATCAAGAACTACACCAGTCTTCGCGGCTTTTGGTGTGCTCCTTGCGGTTGCTACGGCGCTTGCCGACCAGCCGAAGCGTTCGACCGACTGGACCCTGACGCTCGGCGTTGAAGGCCGCGTGCTGCCGGAGTTCGAGGGCAGCAAGAACGACATATTGAGGCCCGTCCCCGTTTTCAGTTTTCGCCGCGCTGGCACGCCCGCGCGGTTCCGTAGTCCGCGCGACGGCGGCGGCGCCGCGCTGATCGACTCGGGGCCGTTCAAGTTCGGTCCGGCCATCAAGGTGAAGCTGCCGCGCAAGGAGAGCGACGACAACGTGCTGCGGGGCCTTGGCGATGTCGGCTGGACGCTGGAAGCGGGCGCCTTCGCCGAATACTGGCCGTCGGACTGGCTGCGCACCCGGATCGAAGTGCGCCGGGGTTTCGGCGGCCATGAGGGGATCGTCGGCGACCTGTCGGCCGACATCGTCATGCCGCTGACCGAGCGGCTGACCTTGTCCGGCGGTCCACGTCTGAGTGCCTCCAATGCCGAGGCGCTTTCGCCCTACTATTCAATTACCTCAGACCAGTCGGCAGCATCGGGCTTGCCCGTTTATTCAGCAAGCGGCGGCCTCAAGTCGTGGGGCGCCGGTGCGCAAGTCAGTTATCAGATCGATCCCAACTGGCGCAGCTACTGGTTTCTGGAGTATGAGCAGCTCGCCGGCGACGCGGCCAAGTCTCCTCTGGTCACGCAGCGCGGCTCGATCAACCAAGTGCAGGTCGGGATAGGACTTACGCGGTCCTTCGATATTCCCGGCCTGTGGTAGGCTGCCAACACCCACGAACGCCGAGCTTTCCGTCCATGAGAATCCTGACCGCCTGCGCGGTAGCCCTCCTTGTTGCGGGCTGCGTCGATACCAATTCCAATCTGGCTTCCAGCACTCTGGGCACGTCTGGCTCATCGCCGCGGCCGAAGACCATCGTCGTTGCGGATTTCGTCGTTGCCCCGGAAGTGCTGCTGATCGACCGCGGCTATACCGCGCGGCTCGAGCGCAAGATCGGCGCCTTCCCGACGCATGAGCGCAAGCCGCGGACCATGGATCGCGTCAATGACGAGATCGTCGCCTCGATCGTCGCCACCTTGCGCGAGGCCGGTCTCGACGCGCAGCCCGGTGCCGAGGAGGGACTCAACGCGGCGTCGAACGCCGTCGTGGTCACTGGCCGCCTGCGGCCGTCCGACGCCAATGCGCGGAAGAACGAAGCCGGCATCGGCGGCGGCAAGAGCAACGTCACCGCCGACATGACGATGTCGTCCTTCTCCAGTCTCGGCAAGCGCCAGCTTCTCAGCTTCTCCGCGGAAGCGAACGCGAAGCTGCCATCGGGCAAGGCGGCGACGACCAATAATTCGGAAATCGCCGGTGTGCTGGCGAGCCTCGAAGGCGCGAAGGAGAAGCTGTCGTCGGACGTCGAGGCGGCGGCGCGCAAGCTCGGCCGCGCGGCGGGCGAGAAGATCGTCGCCTACGCCAAGGTCCAGGGCTGGCTGAACAAGCCGGAGGGGGAAGACGCCGTTGCCGAGGCGCCGAAGCCGACAAGCGCCAAACCCAGTCAGCAGCCTAAGCCGGCGGGGGCGAAACCGTCGGAGTCTCGATCCGACGAAGCGGCGCCGGCCGGTGACGACGTGGCCGGCGAGCCGGAGGGCGGCGAAACCGAGATGGTCAGGCTGCCGGCGACGAAGCCGAAGAAGAAGCCGGCCGCATAAGAGCAGGCGGCTCAGCGCCCGTCGCGTCTGGTCATAAACGCCAGGCGCTCGAACAGATGTACGTCCTGTTCGTTCTTCAGCAGCGCGCCGTGCAGCGGAGGGATGAGCTTCTTCGGGTCGCGCTCGCGCAGTGTTTCCGGTCCGATATCCTCGACCATCAGCAGCTTCAGCCAGTCGAGCAGTTCCGACGTTGATGGCTTCTTCTTGATGCCCGGCACGTCGCGAATGTCGTAGAAAAGTTTGAGCGCTTCGCTGACCAGCCGCTGCTTGATGCCGGGATAATGCACCTCGACAATGGCGGCCATGGTCTCCGGATCGGGGAAGCGGATGTAGTGGAAGAAGCAGCGTCGCAGGAACGCGTCCGGCAATTCCTTCTCGTTGTTCGAGGTGATGATGACGATCGGGCGGCGACGCGCCTTCACGGTCTCGCCGGTCTCGTAGACGTAGAACTCCATGCGGTCGAGTTCGAGCAGCAGGTCGTTCGGAAACTCGATATCGGCCTTATCGATCTCGTCGATCAGCAGGACAGGGCGCTCGTCGGAGACGAATGCATCCCATAGCTTGCCGCGTTTGATGTAGTTGCGGATGTCCTTGACGCGTTCGTCGCCGAGCTGGCTGTCGCGCAGCCGGGAGACGGCATCGTATTCATAAAGGCCCTGCTGCGCCTTGGTCGTCGACTTGACGTGCCACTCCAGCATCGGTGCGCCGAGCGCCTTGGCGACCTCGATGGCCAGCACTGATTTGCCGGTGCCGGGTTCACCCTTGACCAGGAGCGGGCGCTCCAGCGCGATCGCGGCATTCACCGCCACTTTCAGGTCGTCGGTCGCCACATAGGCGGAAGTGCCTTCAAAACGCATGGATTTCCTCGTCGTTGCCGGGCGACACTAGGGACGGCAATCGGCGCGGGCAAGCCGATTTGCCGGGCAGGGCGCCGCCGCCTGACGCAGGCGTGATGGCGGCTGAATGGCGGACGCGGTAAAAATGACTATCTAGGGAGACGGAAAGTTTATCCGAAAACAGCTTCGACGAGGCAGGTTCGACAATGACAACAACAACCGAGAACACCATCGACTTCAAATCCCTTTCCGATGCCGAGTGGAGGAAGCGTCTGACGCCCGAGCAGTACCGGGTGCTGCGCCAGCATGGTACCGAGCGCCCCGGTTCCTGCGCCCTCAATCACGAGAAGCGCGCCGGCACCTTCGTCTGTGCCGGATGCGGGCAGCCGCTGTTCAAGTCCCACGAGAAGTTTGAGAGCGGCACCGGCTGGCCGAGCTTCACCGATCCGCTGCCCGGCTCGGTCGAGACCAAGGACGACTATTCGCATTTGATGCATCGTACCGAGGTGCATTGCAGCCGTTGTCTCGGCCATCTCGGCCACGTCTTTCCGGACGGGCCGCCGCCGAGCGGGCTGCGCTACTGCATGAATGGCGTCGCCATGAACTTCCAGGCATTGGACTTCAAGCCGGCGGGCGAGACCGGCGCGTAACGCCCGCAGGATTGCCGTCCCGGTCCCGCCGGGGCGGCGCTGTTTGATGCCGGCGCGCCCGGCATTTTCTGCCGGTGAACGGCAAATACCTCCGGCCCGCATTTCCGGGCCTCCTTTATAAATTATTGGAATTACTGCAGAAATAAGCTGGCATGGCGATTGCCAAGTCCTTCCCGAGATCGTGTGCGCTAGGGGCCCGGAGCGGGCGGCGGCACGACCGTGGAGAAGGACAGTCATGGGTATCTTCGGCGCACTCACCACCGCTGTGACGGGCATGCAGGCTCAGGCCTTCGCCCTCCAGAACGTCTCGGGCAACATCGCCAACTCGCAGACCACAGCGTTCAAGCGAACCGACACCAGCTTCACCGACCTGCTTCAGGACAACATCCCGTCGAAGCAGATCGCCGGCAACACGGTGGCCTTGTCGCGCCAGACCAACACGGTGCAGGGCGACGTGCAGAACGCCTCGGTGCCGACCTTCATGGCCATCAACGGCGGCGGCTTCTTCGTCGTGCAGAAGCCGGAAAGCTTTGCCGACGGACGCCCGAACTTCTCCGGCGTCGATCTCTACACCCGCCGCGGCGACTTCACGCTCGACCAGAACGGCTATCTGGTGAACGGCGCCGGCTACTACCTGATGGGCATCCCGGTCGACGCGACCACCGGCAACCTCGCGGGCAGCGTGCCGGAAATGCTGCAGTTCCAGAACGGCTTCCTGCCCGCAACCCCCACGAGCGAACTCAACTACCGCGCCAACCTGCCGGCTTATCCCAAGACGGTGAGTGCCGACACGGCCGTGCCCGGGTCCGAACTGCTCAATCCGGCGAACTACAGCGCCAATCCTGTCAATGGCGCCCCGACAGTGGCGAAGTTGATCGGCTACGGCGCGACGGTCTCGCCGGATGCTGCTGCGTTGCTGACCGGCTCGGCCGATCTGAACTCGCTGGCGTCGGTCGGCGGCACCCTCGAAATCAACGGCACGCCGATTACGATCGTGGCCGGCGACAACGCTGCGGCCGTGGCGGCAGCGATCAATCTGCAAACCGCGACCACCAACGTGTCTGCCACCATCGATCCCGTCACGCACGAGTTGGTCCTGCAAGGCACCGATGCCACCACCAATATTGCGATTGGCGGCGGCAGTACCCTGGCCATCCTGACTGAACTCGGCTTGTCGGTCGGCACTACCAACGCTACCAACCTGATCACGCAAGGCATTGCCGCGGCAGGCCAGACTCTGACTTTCAAGGTCGGCTCCAACCCGACCTTGACGCTCACCTTCGGGCCCGGCGACATCGTGACGCTGGCCGATCTGAACGTCGCGCTTGCCGGCCTCGTCGGCGGCACCGCCTCGGCCGACCCCCTGAACGGCAACATCACCGTTTCAGCGGCGACCAACACCGACAGCATCACGGTCGGCGGCACAGCGACGGCGCGCAATTTCGGCATCCGGACGTCGACGGCCTTGCCGTCGAACAGCACCGTGGTCGCACAGGATCAGTCGACCTTCCTGACCGAGACCATCGCCGGCGGTGCCGTCACCGCCTACGACGTCGCTGGTTCGGCGGTTAACGTCCAGATCCGCTGGGCGAAGGTCGATGCGGCCTCGCTCGGCGCCGGGCATACCGACAAATGGAACATGTTCTATTCGGTGGACTCCAACGCGACAGGGACTCAAACCGCGTGGCAGAACGTCGGGGTCGATTACTCCTTCTCGGCCAACGGGTCTCTGACGCCGTCCATCAATTCCGTTACGCTCAATAACGTCACCGTTAACGGTGTCGCCCTCGGCACGCTCCGTATCGTGCACTCGACCGGCGGCGTCACCCAATATTCCGACTCCAACGGTTCGGTGAAGGTCAACCAGTTCGAGCAGAACGGCTTCGGTGCCGGCGAACTGCAGACAATCGCGGTGAGCGACAAGGGACGTATCGTCGGTACGTATTCGAACGGTCGCACGATCGATATGGCGGAAGTGACGCTCGCCAACTTCTCCGGCGCCAACGGCCTGAAGAAGCTCGACGGCGGTGCCTTCGGCGCCACGGCCGAATCCGGCACGCCGACTTACGGTGCGGCCGGCAAGATCCTTGGCTCGTCGCTCGAGGGTTCCAATACAGACATTGCCGACGAGTTCACCAAGCTGATCGTCACTCAGCAGGCCTACTCGGCCAATACCAAGGTCATCACGACGACGAATACGATGATCCAGGACCTGCTGAACGTCATCCGCTAGCGGATTTAAACGTGGTTAGGAACGGCGGCCGGCCATGAGTCTGTCACAGGCGCTGATCTCCTCGATCGCGGGGTTGAATACCACGCAGTCCAACCTCGCGCTGGTGTCGGCGAACGTCGCCAACGCCGGCACGCCGGGCTATGTCCGCAAGACGCCAAACCAGATCGCTACCGCGGCAAATGGCACCGCGGTAGGCGTTCGCACCGTCTCGGTGCAGCGCGAACTCGACACCTACGTGCAGAAGCAATTGCGTGTCGAGAACTCGGGAGCGAGTTACGCGACGATCCGCGCCCAGTTTTACGATCAGCTCCAGAGCGTCTACGGGACGCCCGGCTCGGCGACGGCGCTGGATACGATGTACAATAATTTCACTTCGTCGCTACAGACGCTGGCATCGAGTCCCGACGACTCTTCTGCGCAGGCCGGTGTCGTCAGTACGGCCCGGCTTCTGGCCGAGCAGCTCAATTCGATGACCAGTCAGATCCAGTCGCTGCGCAGCGCGGCAGAACTGGGTCTCTCGGACTCGGTCGATCAGGCCAACGACGCGATGCAGCACATCGCGGCCATCAATGCCCAGTTATCGGGTGTCAGCGTCATCGACTCATCGGCCGCGCTGCTGCTTGACCAGCGAGACGCCTATGTCGACAAGCTGTCGCAGTTGATGGACATCAACGTCGTCGCCGGCGATCGCAACCAGTTGACGATCTTTACCAATTCAGGTGTGCAGCTTGTCAGCCGGACGGCGGCGGTGCTCGGGTTCGACACCGCCGGCACCGTGTCGGCGAATACGGTGTGGAGCGCGGATGCGGACAAGCGCGGCGTCGGCACCCTGACGCTGACCTCGGCCAACGGCAGCACCGTCGACCTCATCCAGACCAACGCCATCCGTTCCGGCAAGATCGCCGGCTATCTGCAGATGCGCGACCAGGATCTGGTGCAGGCGCAGAATCAGCTCGATGCTTTCGCCGCGGTGATGGCAAGTGCGCTGTCCAATACCACCACGTCGGGAACGGCGGTCACGTCGGGCCCACAGAACGGCTTCGACATCGACATCAGCGGCCTGTCGGCCGGCAATACCATCACCATCAACTACACCGACGGGCTGACCAATACGCCGCGCACGCTGACCCTGGTGCGGGTCGACGATCCGAGCGCGCTGCCGCTGTCGAACGACGCGACCGCCAATCCCAACGACCGGGTGGTCGGCATCGATTTCTCCAGCGGCATGACCACGGTCTTTGGGCAGATCGCCTCGGCGCTCGGTTCGACCGGCATGGTGGCCTCGAACCCGTCGGGCACGACCTTGCGTGTTCTCGACGACGGCGCCGGCAACATCGTCAACGTCAACGGCGTGACGACGACCAAGACCGCCACGACGATGGCCAACGGCACCAGCCAGCTGCCGTTCTTCACCGACGGTACGTCGATCTATTCCGGCGCGATTGATGGCGTGGGTTCGCAGATCACGGGGCTGGCCGGGCGCATTTCGGTCAATGTGTCACTGATCGCCAACCCGGCGGCGCTGGTGAAATACGCATCCGGCGTTGCTTCCGGCGATACGACGCGGCCAGACTTCCTGTATCAGCAGCTCGCCAGCGCCACCCAGCTTTTCCCGCCGGGCACGGGAATCGGTACCACCGGCGCCCCGTTCTCGGGCTCGATGTCGACCTATCTGCGTCAGGTGATCAGCCTGCAGGGTCAAAATGCCGACGCGGCGGCCAATCTCAAGCAGGGCCAGGACGTCGTTCTGAATGCGCTCCAGCAGCGTTACGACGACGCGGCCAGCGTCAATGTCGATCAGGAGATGGCCAATCTTCTGACGTTGCAGAACGCCTATGCCGCCAACGCGCGTGTCATGTCCGTGGTGAAAGACATGCTCGACCTGCTGATGCAATTGTGAGGCTGAAATGACGGTGTCCTCCATCAACGGCCGCTCGACGCAGATGATGCAGTCGCTGCTGAACCTGCGCTCGCAGCTCGACGATCTCACGCGACAGATCAGCACCGGCAAGAAGTCAGACACCTACGCCGGTCTTGGCGTGCAGCGCGGGGTGTCGATCACCCTGCGCTCCCAGCTTTCGGCGATCGAGAGCTACGACGCCACCGGCCAGACGGCGTCGACGCGGATCAATCTTGCCCAGACCGCGCTGAGCAGCATGGCGAAGGTTGTGAGCAATACGAAGTCGGCCATGTTCCAGGCCACCAATGTTGCCGGTGTCGGCGGTGCGAGCCAGGTGCAAACCACAGCCAAGTACTCGCTCGACGAATTGTCGGGTCTCCTCAATACGCAGGTCGGCGGCCGCTATGTCTTCGGCGGCAGGCAGACGGACAGCGCGCCGGTCGAATCGGCCGACCACATTCTCAACGGTGACGGCGCCCGCGCCGGCCTCCTGCAGATCATCAATGAGCGCCGACAGGCCGACCTCGGCTCGGACGGGCTCGGTCGTCTCGACATCACCAATCCGACGCTGTCGTCGCTCAATATTGCCGAGGACGCGGTATCGCCGTTCGGCTTCAA
>Ga0180223_1001229_pt1 | contig 20920 bp, 18 predicted proteins | sample eDN5th30CKraftOP_FD_151337 | JGI IMG/M metagenome (GOLD analysis project Ga0180223, IMG submission 151337) | Enriched Organic Plus compost microbial communities from Emeryville, California, USA - eDNA 5th pass 30_C Kraft OP (version 2) (version 2) ... | reverse complement strand
GGAATCGCGGATGGATGGCGACGACACCGGACGACTTGCTCAGGGTCCAGGATTCGATCTTGGACATCGCGGCGGCCGTTCGACTCCCGCCGGTGCCGGTCTCGGTGATGCCGAGGGTATAGATGTCTTGCACCCACACCACGTGCGGGATCCTCCGTCTGCTGAGTCGAACTCGGAGGGCCGCAACCGAACTCGAGATGAGGCCCGGCGAGACAAGAAGGATGATGTCGGGCGAGGGCCAGCGCGTTGCCACCAGCCTCAAGCCGAATGAGATCTCCGAGAACAACCGTCGAAGAGCGGATGGCCGTCGAGGCACATAGTGGCGCAAACGCGTGAGGTGTACTCCACCGTCGATCGAGTGCCGTGTCCAGCCGCCATACCCATCTGCGATCCTCCACGCGGGGTAATGGGGATGCGCGGTCAGAACATGGACTGCGTGCCCGCGATCGGCAAGCCCGCGGGCAAGCGACGCGGTGTACGGCGCGTTACCGGTCGGCTCAGGCGCGTAGTTCAACCCGAGGATGGTCACCTTCAAGCGTCGATCCTGCACGGGCTGCACGATACCCTAGCTCTGTGATGGGGGCGTTTCGGCCGAAACATTGCCGCCCCGCCGACCACGAATACGGATGACGTTGTAGCGTGGAACTGTCTCGACACATCGGGCAGTAGAGGAAGTGTCGAAGACGTTCCTGGCGAGTTCTCGATGACGCGAACGCCGATTCCATTTCGAGCAACGAAAGTAGCCACTAGGTGGAGACGTCCGAGATTCCCGTAATCCCGCTCGCCAGCGCGCCCGGCGAGCGATCTGCCTGGGATAAGCCGCGGTGGGTGGTCTACGCGTGGGCGATCTGCGAACGACTTTTCGTCACGAATTCATGGCAGATCAGCTCGCGGATAAGGGTTGCAGTGCTTCGTCGCTTCGGCGCGGATATCGGTGAGGGCGTCGTCTTCCGCCCACGCACCCGCGTCCTCTTTCCGTGGAAGTTGCACATCGGGAAGGATTCATGGATCGGTGAAGGTGTCTGGATCCACAACCAGGACGACGTCTATATCGGTCATGACGCCGTCGTGTCGCAGGAGTCCTTCCTGACGACGGGCAGCCATGCGCATCGACGCGACATGGCTTTGATCACTCGACCGATCCGAATCGAACCCGGAGCATGGATCACTGCCCGTTGCATCGTCCTCGGCGGTGTGACGATCGGGCGGTCGGCTCTCGTAAAGCCCGGAAGCCGCGTCGCGGAGTCCGTTCCGCCCAACACCATCTGGGACGGGACCGCGGCGGCCGGCCTGCGATTCCGATGAAGATCGGGCAGGTCGTCACCTATATCTCGCCCGACGGTGCGTTCGGCGGGCCGACCCGAGTGGCCCTCGAGCAGGCGAAAGCTCTCGGAAGGCGCGGGCACGAAGTCACCGTCTTCGCGGCAGCACCGGTCACTTCGCCCCAAATTGAACGCCTCGGCAACGGCGTAACACTTCGCAAGTATCCCGCGAAGTGGGTCTCGAAGCGGCTGGGCTTCGCCGGTATGCACGCTCCGGGCCTGAGCCGAGATCTCCGGGCGTCTGCAACGCACTTCGACGTCGTACACCTGCACCTCGCGCGTGACCTGGTAACGCTCCCCGCCGCGCATGCGGTGCAGCGAGGCGGAGTCCCTTACGTTGCGCAGACCCACGGCATGATCGACGCCTCAACGCACCCCCTCGCTGGACCGATTGATCTCGTCTCCACCCGACGAGCTATTCGGCAGGCCCACCGGGTGCTCGTGCTCACTGACCAAGAAGAACAGGACATCACGTCCTTGGTTCCTCGCGCTGCGATTGCGCGCATCGGGAATGGGGTGGAGGTACGGCAGCCTCGCGCTTATGAACCTCGGCCACCACGCGTTCTCTTCCTCGCACGTCTCCATGAGCGGAAGCGACCGCTTGCCTTCATCGAGATGGCGGAGCTCGTTGGTGCCGTGCACGCTGAGGCTGAGTTCGTCGTCGCAGGCCCTGACGAAGGAGAAGGCCAGAGGGTCGTTGAGGCGATCGCCTCATCGAGTCTGCGCAACCGGCTGCAATGGATCGGCCCGGTTGACCCAGAGCGGACGTCGTCTTTACTGGCAGACGCGAGAGTGTTCGTACTCCCGTCCGTTGGAGAGGTGTTCCCGATGACCGTCCTAGAAGCCTTCCAAGAAGGGACACCGGTCGTCACCACTGATTCGCTCGGCATCGCTGATATGTGTCGAACGCACCAAGCTGCCGAGGTCACTGACGGCACACCGTCCGGCCTCGCGACCGCAGTCTCACGAGTGTTGTCTTCGACCGCGCGTGCTCACGAGCTTCGAGCCGGCGCAAGCTCGCTCCTCCGGCAAGAACTGAACATCGACGATGTCGCCGCGACTCTCGAGGAGCACTACGGCAGCGCGCGACAAACCGTGCGTCGAAATAAGGGGGGAAATTGAATTCCAGCGGTGACTCGCGAGGAGTCGTTGGTATTGTGCAGCCGTTCGTGCCAACGTACCGGCGCCCCCTGTTCGACGCCATCGGCATGCGCCTTGCAGCTGAGAACCTTCGGCTCGAGGTATGGCACGATTTTCCCAAGGGCCGGGTCGCCGCGCGCGGTAACGCAGCGTCTGGTGAATGGTCTTCCCCGATCAGGCAGCATCGACTCTCAATCGGCCGCCGGAACGTGACGTACCGGAACGTACGGGAGCGTTCGCGGGGCGCGGTCGCTGTCGTGGCCGGGCTAGCCAGTACGAACCTCGAAACGTACGGACTGGCGTTCGATCCTCGCGTGAATCTCATGCTGTGGGGTCACGGCAAGAACTTCACTGCGCGCAACAACCCCGTCGACGCCAAACTCGAAAGGTGGCTGACGAAACGATCCAGCCATCTGTTCACGTACACCGATGAAGGCAAGCAACATCTGGTCGAACACGGAGTGCCGCATTCCCGGGTCACTGTGGTGTACAACAGCACCGACACGGAATCGCTTCGCCACGCACGCTCCGCGGTCACTGAGGCTGAGATCTCGGCGATTCGACAGCGGTACCAGCTCGGGCAAGCGCGCGTGGCGCTGTTCGTCGGCGCTTTCGACGGACCGAAGCGGCTCCCTTTCCTTATCGAGGCGCTCGACGAAGTCCATCGAACTCACCCGGAGCTCATCACTCTTCTCGCCGGGGCTGGTCCAGACGAGGAGACTCTCCGTGAGGCGGCGTCCACGCGCCCTTACGTGCAGGTGATTGGTCGGCTCGACGCCGCGGGCCTCGCGGGGATGTCTCACGTCGCAGAACTGATCGTCATGCCCGGGCGCGTCGGCCTGGTCGCGGTCGATGCGTTGGCTCTGGGCCTTCCCATCGTCACGACTGAGTATCCGTTTCACGCCCCGGAAGCGTCATACCTTACGAGCGGACACGACTCACTCTGGACGAAGTTCGAAGTCGGAGCCTACGCGGACGGCATCAGCAACCTTCTCGAAAACGATGCGGAGTTGCATCGGCTTGCCCGAAACGCACGAGCAACCGGGGTGGGCTTCTCGGTTGATCAGAGCGCACAGCACTTCGTGAGCGGAATCATGAGTGGTCTCGGACGTTGATGCTGCAGCCACGTCCTAACCGAACCTGCGCACGTTCTACCGTCGACCCGAAACAATGAACCGACGACGCTTCCTTGGCCAGTTCGTCTGGGTCGCGGGCGGCCGGATACTGGCCGCTCTCCTCCAGGCCGTGACGCTCGTGCTCGTCGCGCGGGCCGTGAGCCCGGCGGAGTTCGGATTTCTCGGAGCATTCCTCGGACTCGCGACCATCGCCCAGACGGTCGTCGATGTTGGAATCTCCACCTTCATCATCCGCGAGCGTTCTGCGAATCCCCGCAGCGGCGCCATAGCCGTGGCGATGAAGCTGAACACCATCACATCTGCGCTGCTCGCCACGCTGACCGCTGCGGTTCTCCTTGTTCTCGGTCTCACCACCAACGGTGTGTATCTCGCCATGATCCCGTTGGCGATCTGGATCGGTGCGGAGCGAAACGCGGACGCGAGGCTCTCGGTCGTGTTCGCGGACGGCGACGTCAAGATCAACGTGGCGAATCTGCTCGCGCGCCGCACAGCGACCGTCTCCCTGTTCTTCCTGTTGCACCTCACAGGTATGCCGGCGATTCTTGCGTACGCGTGCGGTTCAGCTGTCGCAGCGGCAGGATCATCTGCGTTCGCGAATTACTTCGTCCGTCGACGAGTATCGCCCGCGTCTGATATCTCGTTTCCAGACCTGTTCCGCCAGAGCTACCCCTACTGGGTACATTCGATGGCAACCCAAGCTCGAAATGCAGACGTGACGCTGGTCGGCATCTTCGCCGGAGCGACGCAGGCGGGGTTCTACTCGAGCGGAAGCCGCCTCACCAACCCCCTTCAGATTCTCCCGTACTCCCTCGCCAACATACTTCTTCCAGAAGCGACGCGGCGTCATCAGGGGAATCGCACGTTCCGGCCGCTTCTGCTGCTCTCACTGGCTATGGTCGCCGCCGCCACGGGCCTCTACGCGATCATCTTCGTGCTCATGCCTTGGTTCGCCGAATGGGCCTTGGGTCCCGAATACATACCAGCGATCCCAGCGATTCAATGCATCCTGCTCGGCCTTCCGTTTGCCGCTGCGACCGCACTTCTGCACGCGCTGCTTCAAGGGCTCGGCAAGAAGCACCTCGTGGCGACCACGTCGACGGTCTTCACGGTGGTGATCTTGACGACATTGTCGGCGCTCGCCGCCGGCTTCGGTGCTGTCGGCGCTGCGGTCGGCCTCAGCATCTGCCTCGCAGCCCAAAGCATGTATCTCGGCGTTCGACTCGCGCTTGAACTCCGACGACGCCCGCAAGGGCCACCCTCTTCGGTTACGTCTTAGCGCTACCGCCGCGTGCTGGTGATCATGCGATTCGTGTCAGTTGTTGTCGTTTCGCCCGTCGGTACAGCCGACAATACGTTCGCGGAGCCACTGCGATGATGCTCGACTGTAGGGCCAGCGTGCTGTGGCCGGTTCGCACGAGCCACGCCACTTCGCGAGCCGTAATCACGGAACGCACCGCTCTCGACGCAGGTCCAATGACGCTGGGGTCACCATCAAGGGATCGTCGCGCGAGTTCATTGAAGATCGGCACCACGACATTCCGATACTTGAATTCGCTGAGCGTGCGGGTGGTCTCATCACGTCTGGCGGCGTGCCCGGACTCCGCGAGACGAAGGCACTCGAGCAGGTCCCGCCATCGATACTCCCGGCTGTTAAGAATCGAGCCTTCGTTGAGGAAGTACACGTACAGCGTTTCCGGAAGGAAAGCGATCCGGCTCGTTGATGGAAGCAACCGCAAGAGCCCTCCGAGGTCGGAGTGCGCTCTCGTGGGTGGAAATACGTCGCCGACCAGCGAGTTTCGACTGAAGAGCTTGTTCCACAGATGTCCCTGCATCCGGCCGTCGAGTAGTCGGACGTAGGCCTCGTTGCCGTCAACCACCTCCGACCGCGGGGCGTCATTGATCATTCCCCTCGAAACCCCGCCCTGCGTGCGTTTCTCCGCGTTACACACGACGACATCTGCAGCACTCTCGCGAGCGATCGAATGCATCTTCGTCACTATCTCGGCAGACCACTCATCGTCCGCATCCACGAGCCAGACGAAGTCGCCACTGCAGTTGGCGAGTGCCTGATTCCTAGCGCCGGCGACGCCGCGCTGATCTGCGTCCAGAAGGATGACGCGACCTTCGAGAACGCCTTGCCAGCGAGAAATGATCTCCCCGGTGGCGTCCGTCGAATGGTCGTTGACCACCACGAACTCATAGTCCACCTCCGTACGGTCCAGCGCTTGGAGCAGCTGAAGCGTCCGGTCGAGGTATGACTGCGCGTTATGAAGAGGCAGAACCACACTCACGGTCGACCGCCGACGTGCAGCGGAAGACGGATCGTGCTGATGCAGGCCCGGCGTTTCGTTGCTACTCATGCCCTGACGAGCTGCTGGCGAGCCCGCTCGATCCGCGTTGTGAGGTCCTCACGCGCGCGCGAAATCACCGCCGGTATCTCATGCCGCTGAGGCTCGTGGCGTGCAAGGAAATCGACGACGTCATCGGCGCTTGCGTTTTCAACATCGAGACTGACGTCGTGAAGCCCCACGGTTGCAAAATGTGTGGCAACCTTCGGAACCGGCCGGGGCGCAATCTCCACCGGTTGGGCACCTGCCTGCGCGGAAAGAATGAGCACGTGGAGCCGATCGCTGACCACGTAGGCGCATTGCTCATACAGGCTTCGAATTGCACGTTCCTGTTCGATATCGCTTCGATCGCCCCAGGCCCGATACTCCGCGATCTCGCCGCCGAATCGTTCGGCCAGTTCTCGCGAACGTTGCTCGTCCTCGTCGACCTGACTCATGGCGACGATTCGGAGCCCTCGACTACGCGCGAACTCGCGAATTCCTTCAAACCAGGCCGTTGGCGGGAGCGGCCGCTTACCTCGCATGCTCACAAGAAGGAGGCTGCGCTGATCCTGTGGAAGACCCGGCTGGGCAGGCTCCGCGAACGCGGTGTCCGGGACCAACTCCCCCACGCCGATTCGAGCCAGAGAGGATTCATCACGCCAAAGGACGACCTGCGACAGTCTGCTCGACATGCGGTAGAGCGCGGCTGTGGCGCGACTGTATCCACCGACCGCGCGTGGCGGCCTCATCACGAATCCACCTCGGAGGCGTAGCGCGAGCACGATCCCCAAGAACATCAGCTCCGACTTCAGATGCTCACTGCCGAGTGGGACTTCCCCAGGATCGAACACCAGCGCCCGAGGCCCGCGGCCGAAGAGAAGTTCCTTGAGCCAAGCACGGCGCTTGCGCCCGTTGTACACGGCCTCGCCGTCGCGAAATTCAAGTTGTTCGACCCAGGCTTCGGTCGTGTTGCCGACATACGCATGGATAGGACCCAGCCCGCGCGACCATTCCAAGACTCGGCGGCGGATCACGGCATCGCCGAGGTTCCCACTCACTCCGGTCAGTATGACGAAGACGTTGACCTGTTGCTTCACGACGCTTTCACTTTCCGCAGGACCTTCCAGAGATCGCGTTTCAGGCGGTTCTTCACCCGCGTGCTGAATCGCATGCGCGTTGCCTGCTGATATTCCTCGATCAGCGGACGAACGGCATTGAGGTAGACCTGGAGATCGTCCGCCGCCTTGGCATTTTCGAATGCCTCATGTGTCGTCTCGGAAAGCGCCCTGCGCCTCCTGATGAGTTCTACACGATCAGGGGTGACGTGGTCGCGACCAGGAGCCACCCGCTTCGTTGGCGACCAACGGCCCGCGTCTCGGTCGTCCGCGAGCCTCACCGCCAGGCCTTCACGGCGATGCCTGAAGTTCCCGGCCTGAGTGCGCGCCACATCGTCCGGCCCGAGTACATCGAGAGTCAAGTCGCCGTCTTGCGCACCTTGGCTCAGCAGCTCAGCGAGCTTCTGGTCGCGTGCGACGACCACATTCGTGCCCCGCCAGTCAATTTCGTACTTCGAAAGCCACGCGTCGCCGATGGCGATATCGCCAGCTTCAGCGAATATGTCGTCGCAGTAGTTGCAAGCGTTGAGCTGGAACACCGCATGCCCCCAGCTGCCCCCGATGAGGGAGAGCGTCGGCGCTTCCTGCCACACATCGCTGCCCTTGGCACGGGCGCCAAACTTGTACTCGCGCGAGGTGCGGCTCGGGTCCTTGATACGGAAGTCAACGGTGTCGAGCTTTTGAGGAGGCACGCCGAGCTGCCACGCGAACGACTCCGCATACGCCGTCGATTTCAAATGCCCGCAGACAATGCCAACGAGGTACTTCAGCTGCGCTGCGAGCGTCTCATCCCCCTCGCGCAAGAGACGGACGGCCTTGATCGCGCACGGCACTCCGACAAACGCGTATTTCTTGCCATTGCCCCGGACGGACCTGATGGCTTCCGCGAATTTTGCCGGGTGGTACTTGGACTTTCGGCCATCCTGCAGTTCGTCCAGCGTCTCCGAGACGACGTAGCCGAACATCGGTTGATCAGTGTTGCCGACGTGGATGACTCCGTCAACCTCGCCGGTCTCCAGGAGGCGCCGCAGCACCCACGTGGTGATTCCTCCGGAGCTGCTCGCTGGTATCTGCGAATCGTCTTTAATCCGCCCCGCGAGCAGCGATCCGTACTTACCGATTCTTGGGTCTTCGGCGAGTTCCGGATAGCGGGTCTGCGCGAGCTCCGTCTCGTTCTTGGCACTGTCGGAGAACGGGCACACCCGCGAGCCGATATCAAGGTCGGATTGTGATACGCCGGCGAGGTCCGCCTGGTAGTAACCCTGGGGCCGCAGAACGACTGGGATACGGCCCCCAGTGGCCACATTGCATGCTCCACACCCGACACAGACATTGTTCTCTACGACGTGCTCGATGGTCACCGCTGCGTTCCCCCTGAGTGAATCTTCGTGCATCGGGACGCCGTCTCCGTCTCGACTTCTTTGCTGCGCTGGTTGCGAGCCGGTTCACTCACGCTCGCACATTCAGTACGCGCCATTCGAACCGAGCACCGCCTTTACGGTCCGCCAGAGAATCACAATGTCCCCCGTCAACGACCAGTTCTCTACGTAATACAGATCGAGCCGTACCGTCTCTTCCCACGGAAGACTCGACCGTCCACTCACCTGCCACAGCCCGGTGATCCCCGGCTTGACCAGGAACCGCCGGTTCACGTGGTGGTCGTATGCCTCGACCTCGCGCGGCAGCGGCGGCCTCGGTCCAACAAGACTCATCGACCCGACCAGCACGTTGATGATCTGCGGCAGCTCGTCGAGGCTGTACCGCCGGAGCACCCGTCCGATTGGCGTGACCCGCGGGTCGTCCTTCATCTTGAACATGACCGTGTTGCCGGCATCACGCTGGGCCTGCAGGGCGGCCAACCGCGCCTCCGCGTCGATGACCATGCTCCGGAACTTCAGCATCTTGAACGGCTTGCCCTTGATGCCCACACGCTCCTGCGCGAAGAACACCGGCCCCGGCGACGACACCTTGACCGCGATCGCCACGGCGACGAGCACCGGCGACAGGAGCACGAGCAGCACCGCCGAGGCGAGCAGGTCGAAGACGCGCTTGGCGAGCAGCTTGCGGCCCTCGAACTTCGGCGTCTCCACATGGATGAGCGGGAGGCTCGCCACGGGCCGCGTCCGGATCCGGGGGCCACCGATGTCGATGAGGCTCGGCGCCACCACGAGGTGCTCGGCGCCGGGTGTCAGCCCCCAGCTCAGCCGCTTCACGCGCTCCGGGTCCATCTCGTCACTCGACGTGATGATCACCGTGTCCGCGCCCAGATCACGCATCGTCATGAGCGCCTGGTCCGCCCCCGCATAGACCGGCACCGTACTGCCCGGCAGGTGCGTCATGAGCGCCGACCCCTGCGTCACGCACGCCCCCACGACCCGATACCCCGCCGCCGTGTGCCTCGCCAGCTCGCGCGCGATCACACTCGCCGACTCTGCGGACCCCACGAGCAGCACCTTCGACGAGAACTCGCCACGCTCGCGCATGACGCCGAGCCACTGCCGCCACATCCACCGGGAGAAGATCAGCGTCACGACGCCGAGCGGGAACGCGATCAGGATGTACCCGCGAGCAAGATCCACCTTAAAGAGGAATGCCACGATCGCGACCAGTCCGAACAACCGCAGCGCCGAGTCCGCGATCCCCTTGTACTCCTGCGACCCGACCCCGAGCACGCGCGCCGAGCGGGTGTCGTACAGCCCGAGCGCGATCATCCACGCCACCACGATGACGAGCGACACCACGGTGTAGCTGATCTCGATGTCGCCGCGCGACCCGCTGAACCCACGGGCCGTCTCGTCGAGCTGCACCCACCCGATCTGCGTGCCGAACACGACCCAGATGAGCACCAGCGCGTCGGTCAACGTCACGCGCGCCGCGAGGCGGCGCGACCACTCCTGCGTCGAGCTGCGCCCGATCGCCGCACGCGATTCGCGGAAGGCCGCCGTCACCATGACTGCCCCCCGTCGACCGAACGCGCCACGACGCCACCCGACCAGAGCCACACCATGGCGCCGTCGTTCGACACGGCGACCGCGGTGTGCCCATCGGTCGGCTGCGTCGTGATGCAGGCCCCGGCCTCGCCGAGCGTGAGCGACGCGTCGAGCGTCGCGACCTGCAGTCCGTCGCAGCCGTTCTGTCGCTCCAGCGCGACGAGCACCGCATCGGGCCGCGCCGCAATCGCGGCGATGCCCGAAATCGGCCCCGCGGGCGTCCACGTCGCGCCCGCGTCATCCGTCACCTGCACGACCGCGTCGGCGCACAGCACCGCGGCGCGCACCGGCGACACCCCGGCCACCTGCACCGGCGATGCGCACGGGTTCTCGACCGACCCCTCGCCCGGCGCGACCACCGCGCCCTCGTCGAGCCGCCATCGGTCGCCGAGCTCGTCGGCCTCGGCCCAGCCGGCGCCCTGCACGAAGCTCCGGTACACGCCCGGCTCGCAGTCCCCGCCGTCGCGCGCGATCACACTCAGCGTGTTCGCGCCCTCGGGGGTGATCGCCTCGACCGCCGAGGCATCCGTGACGCCGACCACATCCCAGCTCACGCCGCCATCGGTCGTGACCTCGATCTCGGGCGGCGCAACCGGGCACTCCCCCGTGATGGCGCGGTAGGCCGTCAAGGAGTCATAGGCCGCGAGCAGCGCGACCGGCCGCGCGACATCGAAATCCGCGGGCGCAGCCGGCGCCTCCGCGGGCACAGCCGGCTCAGCCGTTGCCGGCGCCGGCGTGGCCGGCGCACTCGGCATGGCCACCCGGTCCGTCGACGTCGGTGGCGGCGGCGTGCGCGCCGCGCTCATCGCGGCCCACACCAGGAACACATCGGCCACCACGAACAGCGCGAGCGCGATGAGCATCCACGGCGCCGTGCGGGCCTCCCGCGGCGCCCGCGGCCTACGCGGCCCCACGGCCGTCTCGTTCCGCGGCGGCGACCGCGGCGACGATGGTCGCGGTCGCCGCGTCGATCAGGCGGCCCGCCTCCTCGTACACCTCGGCGGAGCGGCGGTACGGATCGACGACGTTGTCATCCTCGGGATCTTCGGGCGGCGGCGCGAACCCACGCGCCATGGACACGGTCGCGAGCAGCGACTCGGGCTCGTCGCCGGGGCGCGGTCCGAACTGCGCGCCCTCTTCGGTGCCGAGGAACTCGGCGATCCGCGCGAACTCGCGCAGCGTGTACGACTTGCGCACGGCCTTCGGCAGCATCGACGCCACCTCGGCGCGGTGTGCGCGCGTCGCAGTCAGGACGAGGTCGGCGTGCTCGAGCAGCGCGGGCGACAGCTGCCGGGCCACGTGACCCGCAGGGTCGACGCCGTACCGCACCGCGAGCGCCGACGCGTCGGGGGTCATGGGCTCGCCCGCCCGCGCACCTGTGCCCGCGCTCGACACCACGGCGTCGACCCCCGCCGCGGCGAGACGAGCTGCGAGCAGCCTCTCCGCGAGCGGCGACCGGGCGATGTTGCCCGTGCAGACCACGAGTACGCGCAAGGTCACGCCCTGACCTCCTCCTGCTGCGGGGCGTAGCCGTACCCGTAGCCGTAGCCGTATCGGCCATAGCCGTAGGCGTCGGGGCCCTTCGTCGGCAGCATGGTGAGCACCACGCCCGAGATCGGCGCATCCACGTTCTCGAGCGACGCGATCGCGCCGCGCAGGTGCTGCCGATGCGCACGACCCGCGGCGACCACGACGATCGCCCCGCCGACGTTCCGCGCGAGCACCGCGGCATCCGTCACCGGCAGCAGCGGCGGCGCATCGAACAGCACGACGTCGAACGTGCGCTTCAGCTCGTCGAGCACCTTCACCATCTGCGCCGAGCCGAGCAGCTCGCTCGGGTTCGGGGGGATCCGGCCGGCGGGCAGCACGTAGAGCTCGTTGCGGCCCCAGCGCTGCACGACGTCGACGAGGTCGGCACGGCCGATGAGCAGGTCGGTGAGCCCGACGGCGCCCTCGATGCCGAGGTACTGGTCGACCTTCGGGCGGCGCAGGTCGGCGTCGACGAGCAGGACGCGCGCACCCGAGTCGGCGAGCGCGATCGCGAGGTTCGCCGTGGTGGTCGACTTGCCCTCCGACTCGATCGAGCTGGTCACGACGAACGCGCGGTCGCCACGACCCGGCTCCAGGTACTGCAGGTTCGTACGCAGCGTGCGGAACGACTCGGCCCGCGGCGAATGCGGGTCGGCGTGCACGATGAGCGGCCGTTCCTTCGCCTTCGGGTCGAACACGATGCCGCCGATGATGGGCGTGTCGGTCACCATCTCGACGTCGCGCTCGTTGCGGATGCGGGTGTCGAGCGTCGCCCGCAGCACCGCGACGCCCACGCCGAGCGCGAGGCCCACGAGCGCGCCGAGCGCGATGTTCAGCGGCACGTTCGGGCTGACGGGCGTCTGGGGCACCGCCGCGTGCTGCACGAGGGTGAGCCGAACCGGACTCGGCGCCGGCGTGGCATCCGCCCCCTGCGTGCCGGAAGCCGCGTTGGTCGACTCGATCGAGCTGACGATCTGCGTCAGGCTCTGCGAGACCGAGGTCGCGATGCTCGCGGCGAGCGCGGGATCCGTGTCGGTCGCGGTGATCTCGATGAGCGTGGTGTCGAGCGGTGCGGTCGCCGACACCTTCTTCGCGAGCGCCTCGCCCGTGATGTCGAGCCCGAGCTCGTTGATCACGGGCAGCAGCACGATGGGCGTCGTCACCAGATCGGCGTAGGTCTTCACGCGCTGCTGCGTGAACGAGTTGCCCTGCTGCAATTCGCTGACGGATGCTCCGCCCGACGTCGACACGAACACCTTCGCCGACGAGCTGTACTTCGGGGTCTGCAGCAGCGAGTAGCCCGCGGCGGCCGCGATGCCGAGCAGAGTGAGCGCGACGATCAGCACCCAGTGCTGGCGCAAGACGCGCACATAATCACGCAGCTCCACGGAACCCCACCTTCATCGGCCACGGAGAAACGCGGCACCTCGAACCCGAATCGATGGCGCCCGCGCCGTGCTTATCGTGCCACAGAACCGGAGTTGATGTCTTCAAATTCAACGCCGGGCGCGACGAATCGTCGTCGTTCATACCACCCCGTTTATCCCCGATACGAGCCCCTCGCCTGCGAATACAGGCCGCTCGCCCCCGCTACTACGCTCGGAGCCATGCCCCAAAGAGAGCCTAACCCCCGAATTGGGGCAGACGCGTCGTCGGTAACGCGTTCGCAACATCGCGTCACCCTGGTGGCCGCGGGCATCATCTTCGCCGTCCTCGCCATGCTCGCGTGGTCATGGGCGGTGCGGACCATCCCGATGCCGGCCTGGTTCCAGGCCCTCGCGTCGTATCTCGTCGTGTGGATCCCGCTCGGCGTCGCGCTCGTGTTCGGCGCGCGCGCCGCGCGCCGCGACGGAGACGGGCCCCTGTTCGCGCGGCCGATGTTCCGGCTGATCGACGTGCTGTGGGGCGTCGGCGCCGGCCTGCTCATGCGCGGGGTGACGGCGGGCATCGAGGTCGTGCTGATCGGGCGCATGTCCGGCGGCGGCGGGGTCATGCTCGAGATCGATCCGACGATGGCCTGGTTCATCCTGCTGGTCGCGCCCGTGATCATCGGTCCCGTCATCGAGGAATGCTTCTTCCGCGGCTTCACCCTGCCCGCGATGCGTGACGCGACGGATGCCTCGGGTGCCCGCCGCTCGACCGCGACCGCGATCGCCGTGATCGGCAGCGCCGCGCTCTTCGCGCTGCTGCACACGCTCGAGTCGACGAGCCCGACCCTCGCGCTCGTCACGGGGCTGTCGACCTTCGCGTTCGGACTCGTCGCCGGACTGCTCGTCGTGTTCACCAACCGGCTCGGCGGCGCGATCGTCGCGCACGTCGTCTACAACGGCTCGCTCATCCTGCTGATCGTGACGTGACCGCGGTCGACGCGCGGGCCGGGAGCCGGCCGGCCGTGTGGCCGGGCGACGCCTGGCCGGGCGCCGCCTCTCCGGGCACCACCCGCCGGCCCGCGGCGCGATACCACTGCGCGCAGAAGACCACGATGATCGCCGCCTCCACGAATGCACCCGCGTAGTACATGAGCTGGGCGCCCTCGTGCGCCGAGGCGACCGGCACACCCGCGAGCGGGAAGGCGTAGAGCGTCTTCGCGAGCACCGCGTGCGACGCCATCGCGAGCACGAGCACCACCGCCTGCACGGTACGACGCGGTGCGTGCGGCGCCGGATCCAGTCCGATCAGCGCCGCCGTGAACAGGTAGCCCGCGAGCAGCAGATGCGCGTGCACCACGAGCAGCAGCAGCGGATTCGCGTGCATCGCGCCGAAGACGGTCGTGCGGTAGATGACCCAGAGTCCGCCCGCACTCAGCACCAGCGCCGTGACCGGGTGCGCGATGACCGTCGCCGGCCCGCTCCGCAGAAGGCGTGACAGCCGACGCGCCGGCGTCACCGAAAGGGTGCGGAGCGCCAGGGTCACCGGCGCCGCGAGCACGAGCAGCAGCGGCGCGAGCATGCCGATGAGCAGATGTGCCCACATATGCATGACGAAGTCGCCGTGCGCCGCATCCGCCACCGGACCCACGACGGCCACGACCGCCGCGACGACCCCCGCGCACCAGCACCCGACGCGATGCCACGGCCACGGCCGGCCACCGCGTCGCGACGCGACGGCGGCCGCAATATAGAGGAACAGCGCGAGACCCGCCGCGGCGAGGATGAGCGCGTCGAGCGTCGGGGCGCCCGCGTGCGGGTGGCCGGCGGATGCGGCGGAGCCGGCGGATGCGGCGAATGCCGCCGCCGTCGGAGGGAGCGCGCTGAACACCATCACGCCCGACTCATCCGTCAATGTTGCGCCGCGCGCGACCCGCGCGCGTCATCACGACCAGCACGACGCCCGCGACGAGGAGGGCGATCGCGATGCCGTTCCAGGTCACGTCGTACAGCCAGAGGTCCTCGACGTACCGGATCTGATGCAGGCTGAACACCTTGTGCTGCACGAGCCCGTCGTACAGCTGGAACACGCCCGAACCGAGCAGCACCCCACCCGTCCAGCGCAGCCACCACAGCGCGCCGCGGCGGCGCAGATCGGCCAGCATGAACAGTGCGGCGATCGTCGCGAACCAGCTCACGGCGTGGAACAGCCCATCCGAGATCAGCCCGAGCTCGGTCGTGCCGCCGTCATAGAAGTGGTGCCAGTGCAACAGCTGGTGGAAGACGGCCTCGTCCACGAACGCGGCGAGACCGACCCCGAAGAGGATCCCCGACCACGCGTTCTGGCCGGAACGGGCGACGCGCGCCTCCCACGAGTCGCGGGCGACGGCGGAATCGACGGTGACCATGGGTCAAGCCTGCGCCGAGGCGCCGCGCGGCGGCAGAGGGTGGCTGGCGTCGAGGCCGCTGTGCTAGATGCCCCGAAACGCCGAAGTGCCCGGGACGCGGGGGCGTCCCGGGCACGTGGTCCGGCGGATCTAGGCACACGCTCCGCCGGTCCGTCGCCTCACGCCCGGGGAGACGTGAGGCGACTGGCGGTTACGCCGACTGGCGGCGGCGGATCACGAAGCCGGCACCGAGGGCCAGCATCAGCGCCGCGAGCACACCCGCACCACCGAGCAGACCACCGTCGACACCGGTCGACGCGAGGCCGGCCTTCGAGGCGACGACGGTCACCTTGACGGCGGCCGACTTCGACGACGCGAGCTCGGGAACCGAGCTGACGAAGTGCGCGACGACCTCGTGCGTGCCGACCGCGAGGTCGGACACCTCGAGCGACGCGGTACCCGCGGCGCTCAGGGCGACCTCACCGAGGACCTTGTCGCCCGCGAGGAAGCGGACCGTGCCGGCCGGGGCGACCGGAACGTCAGCGGCCATCAGCATCATGTCGCCATCGACGACCGGCGCAACGACGCTCGAGGTCACCGTGGCGTCGAACTTGACCTTGCCGCCGGCAGCGATCTCGCTCGCCGACGCCTTCAGCGTGGTCGTCGTGGCGGCCGGGGCCGCGTCGTACTCCCAGACGTCGTCGCTCGGGTTGAGGAACGTGTCATCGGTGTAGTACGCCGTGATGGTTTCGAAGCCGACGTGCGTCTCGGTGAACTCGATGACCGCCTCACCCGTGGCCGGGTCGACCGCGACGGTGCCGAGGTACTCGTCACCGTGGAAGAAGGTCACCACGCCGTCAAGGGTCGTGACGGCGGGGTCGACGACCGAGACGGTCGCCGTGGCGCGCATCAGGTCGAAGTAGACCGGGTCGGCCGGCTCGAGCTCGAGGACGGTGAGCGAGTCACCCTTCTCGACGACGTACTCAGCGGTGTTCTCGCTCGGGGCGAAGGGCGAGTCGAGCAGCGGCTCGTAGGACGCGGACACGCCGAACGTGCCGAGCGCGGACGAGGCACGCGAGACGCCGGCCCAGGCGAGGCCGGCCTCGTCCTCCTGGACGGCGACCGTCTCGACGTCGCCGTCGCCGAAGTCGAAGGTCACGTTGCCGACGGGGGTGTCGTTCGTCTCGGTGTTCTGGACCCACACGAGGAAGTCGACGGTCTCACCGATGACGCTCGTCGGCGCGATGGTGTCGATCGACAGCGCGGTCTCGTAGGCGACCTCCCACTCGAGGAGGACGAAGCCGTCGCCGGCCTCGGTCGACACCTGCACCTCGTCAGCGAGGCTGGCGCCACCGCCACCGCCACCGCCACCGGCGGTGCGGAGGCCGCCGGTGTTGACGGTGCTGATGCCACCGGCACCCGCACCGCCGCCGCCCGAGCCGCCGACGGCGCCGTTGAAGTTGATCGGCCAGGTCGTCGGGACCGCGGTCGCGTTCGAGCCGTCAGCCAGCGCGTCCGTGCCGGCCGCGCCACCCACCGTGGTCGGGCAGGTCACGTTGTTGGTGCTCCAGCTGTTGCCGCCGGCCTCGCCGGCGTCGCCGCCCGCGCCACCACGGCAGGCGTCGATCTGGCCGACGTTGTCGACACCGCGGCCACCGCCGCCGCCACCGCCACCGGCGATCACCGCCGGGTCGCCGTTCACCTCGACGGCGCTCGCGCCGCCACCACCGGCACCCGGACGCGAGAGGCTGCCGCCGCTGGTCGCGCCGTTGCCGCCGGTGAGGTACCCGTCGCCGCCGACGCCGGCGCTGCTGCTCGTCGTGCCCGCGTCGCCACCCTTGGCGCCGGCCCACACGGTGAGCTCGTCACCGGTCTCGACCGGAAGCAGGCTCGACACGTAGGCGCCGTTCCCGCCGAGGCCGCCGTGCTGGCCGGCGGCGTTGCCGCCGGAGCCGCCGACCGCGGTCACGAGGACCTCGCGGACACCGGCCGGGACGATCCAGGTGGAAGCCTCCGAGGAGGCGAAGGTCTCAGAGTGGTACTCCGCGGCCTGCGCGGGCGCGGCCATGATCAGCGAGGCCGGAACGGCGAGCAGCGCCGCGGCGCCGATCCCGATCAGGCGCCGCGATCGCGCGTGGGTTCGAGGGCTTGAAGCCTGCATCTTTGGGGACGCTCCTTATCCAGGCGTGCAGCACAGCACACCGGTCGATCAGGGGGTGTCGCGTGGCCGGACTGCCACGCGGTCTCCGCCAAATTACCGAGCGAGCGGAGCGAACTCTCAGGTTTTGCGGATAATGACCCCCGGATTGGGGGTCGGGTTCGCCGCGCGCTGGGTGGTTCCACCCAGCGGCCCGCCGCGAGGCATCCGTCACCCACGCGGGACGCCACCCAGCGCCGGATGCGTGCGTGTGCGTGCGTGTCAGCGATGCCCGTTCAGGACCCCGCCGGATTCCTGCAGGTAGCAGACCCCGCAGAGCGACTCGTAGGTGATCTCGTGGACCGCCTCGGCGTCGACCTCGACCGACTCGTCGATCGCGACCTGATCGCCGTCGAACACGAACACGCCGTCGACCTTGCGCGCGTTGAAGATCGCCTTGCGGCCGCAGCGGCAGATCGTCTTCAGCTCCTCAAGACTGTGCGCCACCTCGAGCAACCGTCGGCTGCCCGGGAACGCGACGGTGAGGAAGTCCGTGCGGATGCCGTACGCCAGCACGGGCACATCGTCGAGCAGGGCGATGCGCAACAGGTCGTCGACCTGGGTCTCGGTCAGGAACTGCGCCTCGTCGACCAGCAGACTGCTCACGTCACGACCCGTCGTCTCGATCACGCGTGTGCGGTGCCGCTGGAAGGTCTCCAGCACCCGGTCATCGGGGCCGATCGTGAAATCGACCTCGCGCGACACGCCCAGACGCGACACGATCTCGCGGTCACCCTTCGTGTCGACGGACGGCTTCGCGAGCAGCACCTGGTGACCGCGCTCCTCGTAGTTGAACGCCGCCTGCAGCAGCGCCGTCGACTTCCCGGAGTTCATCGCGCCGTAACGGAAGTACAGCTTCGCCATCAGCGGCACCCGCCGCGCTCGCAGGCCGGCCGCAGGACGGCGTCAGTCGATGGCATAGTCGATCTCCACCGTCACATTCTCCCCCGTCGCGAGCGCCCGCGCGCGCAACCCCACGACGCGAGCGATCGCGACGAACCGGCGAAGATCGCGCCGACGCGGCCGCCAGCCCTCGCGCCGGTCGGCGGCCACCGTGAGGCGCCAGTGCGCCGCGTCGGCCCGGCGTTCGACCGCGACCCGGACGGCCGTCGCCCTCACGTCGTCGCCGATCCAGGTCAGCAACGCCGTGATCGCGGCGCGCTGGTCATCGTTCAGCCGGCGCGCATCGCGCGCCCGATCGAGCACGCTGACGGATGTCCCGTGCGCACGCCGCACCGAATCCGCGACGCCGTCGAGCCAGGTGGCCTCGACGCCCTCGCGGAGCGCACCGCGCAGCGCCTCGGCGAGTTCACGTGCGCGGTCGGCGTCGGCGCGCGAGAGATGGTCCACCGTCGTGACGCGCGCGAGGAACGGCAGCACCTCGCTGCGCAGCATCGACACGCGCGACGCCGACGGCCCGACCGCGGTCGGCGACGCCTCAGCACGCCGCAGCATGGCCGCGTTCGTCTGCCGCTGCCACGCGAGCACCTCGTGCACGACCGTCACCGAGTACACCGCGGCGGCGGCCGTCATCGAGAGGATGATCGCGCCGTTCACCGCGATCAGGGACACGACCGGGGCGTGGGACTGCGTCGTCGGCGCCGCGCCGAGCACCAGGAGCGTGTTCACGACCGCGGCCAGCACGCCCGCCGTGACGAGCGACACCCAGGTGCAGAACGGCGCGAGCGCGAGGATGAGCAGGCCGATCACCACGGCGCCGTAGTCGTCGTACAGGAAGCGGTTCGACCCGGCGGTCGACACGTACTCGGCGACCGACGCTCCGACCGCGAGCGTCACGATGAGTCCGAGCCGCTCGGGCGTGAACGGAGCACGAGAGGGAAGGGTGGCCGCGAACAGCACGATCGCGGCCGCCATCACGAGCAGCACGCCGAGCGCCGCGGCGACGGTGTTGCCGACTTCGCCCCAGTGGGCGCCCGTGAGGATGAATGCCACGACGGTCGTGATCGCGGCCCCGACGGCCACGACCGGCGCGTCCACGACACCACCGATCGGGTCCACCGCCTGCGGCGACAGGCGGAGCGCGCGCCGGTTCATGCCTCGGGCTCCGTCGGGACGCTCAGCACCACGGTCGTGCCCACGCCGGGCGTCGACCACAGGCGGACGGTGCCGCCGACCTGCTCGATGCGCGCCCGGATCGAGGTGCGCAGGCCGATGCGGTCGGCCGGCACCGCCGCCTCGTCGAACCCCGCGCCCGTGTCGATGACGGCGATCGTCAGCAGGCCGTTGCCGACCCCGACCGCGACCTCGGCCACGTCGACGCCCGCGTGCCGGCTCACATTCACCAGACTCTGCGCGACGGCGGCATCGAGCGCGGCGGCGCGCTCGGGCGTGACGTGCGCGAGCGCAGACGTATCGCCGACGACGCGCACCTCGAGGCCGGCGTGCTCGGCGGCGTTCAGCGACGCGTCGAGTCGCGGCAGTTCGGCGGATGCGGCGGGCTGGTCGATCGCCCAGTCGGGCCCGGCGATCAGGGCGAGGTCATTGCGGATCGCGGTGCGAATGCGCTCATCGAACGGCCCGGACCCCGCCGAGGAGATCGCGACGAGGTGCAGCAGGGCCGTATCGTGCAGCCGCGCGGTCGCGCGGAGTTCACGGTCGGCGGCCGTTGCGAGCTCGCGAGTGCGGTACCCCGCGAGCTGCAGGTCCCCCTCGGCGCCCGCCGGACCGGCGAGCTCGCCGTGGGAGCGACGACCGGCGCGGTCGACGAGGTGGATGGCGACGATCACCGCGAGCGCGAACACGGCGGCCGAGTTCGGCGCCCACGTGACGTCGACGAGGGACGCGCCGACGATCACGGCCAGCTCGCCGAGGGCGAAGCCGAGCGCGGCCCAGAGGATCGCCATCGACGTGGTGGCGCCGGCTCCGCCGACGAGGACGAGCGCGACCCGCGGCATCGCGATCGCGAGGTTGTTCGTCGTCGGGAACGGGGTGTCGCCCGACATGACCAGCACGGTCACGATGAGCACGGTGGCCGCGCCGATCACGAGGTAGAGGATCGTGGTGAGGATGGTCGGGCGCCGCGCGACGAGCGCGAGCGCGCCGGTCATGACGGCGAGCGCGGCGACGGCGGGCCACGCGTCGTCGCGACCGTTGCCGATCGCGCCGGCCACGGCGACGATGATCCCGGTGATCAGGCAGACGAACGCCGCCGCATGCGCCGCGCGCACGAGCGCACGCCGAATGGCGGCACGAGCGAGCTGTTCTGGAAGCCCCAGCGCCATGCGTCCTCCGGGTCTAGGTCCCCGCGATTATTGCATCCGCGCCGCGCGCGGGCCGAGCACTCATGCGGCCATTCCTCGCTCTCGCCCTCCCTGTCGCCCCCGCCCTGTTGCCCTTGCCCTACTTGCCCCCGCCCGACTTGCCCCCTCCCTGTTGCGCTCCCCTC
>Ga0180223_1001227_pt1 | contig 20942 bp, 20 predicted proteins | sample eDN5th30CKraftOP_FD_151337 | JGI IMG/M metagenome (GOLD analysis project Ga0180223, IMG submission 151337) | Enriched Organic Plus compost microbial communities from Emeryville, California, USA - eDNA 5th pass 30_C Kraft OP (version 2) (version 2) ... | reverse complement strand
CCCGGACGGCTTCTTCATCACCGGCGATCTCGGCAAGATCGATCGCGCCGGCTATGTCCACATCGTCGGCCGCGGCAAGGATCTGATCATCACCGGCGGCTACAACGTCTATCCGAAGGAGGTCGAGACCGAGATCGACGAGATGCCGGGGGTGATCGAGAGCGCCGTCATCGGCGTGCCGCATCCCGATTTCGGCGAGGGCGTCACCGCGGTCGTGGTCTGCCGGCCCGGCGCGGAGATCACCGCGAAGGGCATCGCCACGGCGCTGGAGCAGCGGCTCGCGAAGTTCAAGCAGCCCAAGCAGGTCTTCATCGTGCCGGAACTGCCGCGCAACACCATGGGGAAGGTCCAGAAGAACCTGCTGCGCGAGCAGTACAAGGACATCTACGCCGCGAAGCTGAAGGCGGGCGAGTAGGGGCGCTCGCCGCCGGCCCCCGGGCTGCCCGGGGCAAGCCCGGGGCCGACGGTCAGGCCATCGCCGGAACGGGTATGTCCAGCGCCTCGCCATCGGCGGGGATGCGCAGCCGCCCGCTGTCGATGCCGTGCTCCTTCGCCGCCTTGCGCAGGGCGGCGCGGCTCACCGTGCAATGGTCCAGCGCCTCCATATGGGTCGTGACCACCATCGCGCGTGGAAAGGCCTCGGCGAGGGCGAGCGTCTGGGCGATGTCCATGATGATCGGCGTGCCGTCCCAGAGCGCGCCGCCCGAATGGCTGACGATCACGTCGGGATCGGTCGCCGCGATGGCGTCCCGCAGTGGCGGATAGAGCACGCTGTCGCCGCACCAGTAGAACGTCGGCTCGCCGGGCGCCTCGAAGCTCAACCCCATCACCGGGCCCATCGCTTCCGCCACCGCGCCGGTGCCGTGCTGGGCCGGATGGCGCTTCAGCACGATGGGGCCGAGCCGGAGATAGCAGTCCACGGCGGTGACGGCGGCGAAGCCGGCCTCGGCGATCGCCGGCTCCTGGCCAGGCTGGCAGATCACCGGCAGGGTCTTGGGCAGGCGCGCCTTGGCGATGTCGTCGAAATGGTCGGCATGCAGGTGGGAGACGATCACCGTATCGACGCCCGCGACGATGTCCTCGATCGGCTCCGGCAGCGGCACCATCGGATTCTGCGAGCGGCCGGTGAAGGAGCGGCGGCTGAGAGGCACCCCGAAATCCGGGTCGATCAGGAAGGTCCTGCCGCCATAGTCGAGCTTCAGCGTGGCGTTGCGGAGAAGTTTGAGCTTCATATCCGTTCCGGCTCCGTTGCTTGCCCGGGCATTGTTCAGCCCCGCAGGCACGGACGCCAGTTCGGATTTGTGAAGCGCTCCGCACGCTCGCGTGAGGTATCAGGCCGGAGCGAACTGGCCGTAGGGCACGGTTTGCCGGGCGTTCCGCAGCGCGCTCGCCCACCAGTGGAGCTGCGCCAGCATCGTCGCCATCGCCTGTTCGGCCCGGTCGGCGTCGAGCAGCGTGCCCTCCGCGTCGAAGCGGTTCCAGGCGTCGGAGAAGGCGACGCCGTCGCGGATCGGCGCGGCGTGCAGCTCGCCGAAGACGAGCCGGAGCTGCTCGACCGCGCGCAGGCCGCCCGAAATCCCGCCATAGGAGACGAAGCCGACCGGCTTGCCGCGCCATTCCGGGCCGATCGAATCGATCAGGAACTTCAGGATCGCCGGATAGGCGCGGTTGTATTCCGGCGTCACGACGATGAAGCCGTCGGCCCAGTCGATCACCTGCCGCACCGCCTCGAGCGCCGGATGGCCGCTGCCGACATGGCGCGGCGGCAGCTCCAGCGTGCCGGGGTCGATGATCGCCAGCTCGAACGGGCCGTCGCCTTCCACCTGAGAGACCGCCCAGCCGGCGACCTTGTCGCAGAGGCGGCCTTCGCGGCCGCTGCCATAGATCAGCGCCAGCCTGATCCGGGTGTCGAGCTTCTTGAGCATGGATCCGCTCCGGTTTGCATCACGGGAGCAAGGCTTATAAAACCTCAAGTAAGGTTGAGGTCAAGCATGAAGACGGAACGACCCGGAATGGCTGCCGCGAGGCGCCTGCCCATGGAACTGAGTGTCGGCGAAGTCGCGCGCCGCAGCGGGATCGCCGTCTCGGCGCTGCATTTCTACGAGGCGGAAGGGCTGATCCGCAGCCACCGCACCGGCGGCAACCAGCGCCGCTATGCGCGCGAGGTGCTCCGCCGGGTGGCGATCATCAAGGTGGCGCAGCGCGCCGGCATTCCGCTGAAGACGATCGGGGAGGCGTTCCGGGCGCTGCCGCAGGAGCGCACGCCGACCGTGGCGGACTGGACGCGCCTGTCCTCGGCCTGGAAGCTGGAACTCGACCGGCGCATCGAGCGGCTGACGCATCTGCGCGACCATCTCACCGGCTGCATCGGCTGCGGCTGTCTCTCGGTGAAGGACTGCCCGCTCTACAACCCCTGGGACCGGCTGGCGCAGGAGGGGACGGGTGCGCGCCTGCTCGATCCCGACTGAGCGGAAAGCCGGCGGCACCGGTCCGGTTTCAGCCGGCCTCGTGCAGTCTGTCCAGCGGGAAGCGCGCCACCTCCTCCATCAGCGCGGCGAAGCCCTCCGCCTGCAGCGCGGCGGTCGCCTTGCCCTTCTCGGCGGTGGCGAGGCTGGCGTCGCCGGCCGCGCCTGACGGGTGCACGTCCTGCGCCATCCAGGCGAAGGCATGCGGGCCGGTCGGCCTCAGCCAGCGATAGCCTTCCTCGGCCATCGGCAGCATCAGCGGCTCGAAGCGCCCGGCCTTGCCCATATCGACGAGATCGGGCCGGAAATGCAGCATCAGCGCGGTCTCGGCGTCGCCGCCATGGATGCCGTGGCGGATGTCGAGATCGGCATAGAGCCCCTCCGGCAGTCCGAAGGACATCCAGGCGCTGGTCACCGCCAGCATGCCGTGGTCGACGCGCAGTTCGCGCGCCGCGATCTTCATCGGGTCGACATTGCCGCCATGCGAGGTCAGCAGCACCAGCTTGCGGAAGCCGGCCCGCTTCACGCTCGCACCGATCTCGATCCAGGAGCGGACCACGCTCTCCCAGCCGATGGTCAGGGTGCCGGGCGAATGCAGATGCTCGTTCGACTTGCAGATGGCCTGTGTCGGCAGCACCAGCACGTCGATATCGGCCCCGACCAGCGGCATCGCCTCGGCCAGCATGCCGTTCATGATGGTGGTGTCGGTCGAGACCGGCAGATGCGGTCCGTGCTGCTCGATCGCCGCCAGCGGCAGCACCGCGACGGTGCTCTCGCGCGGAAGCGTCGCGAAATCGGAGCTCTTCAGGTCGCCCCAGAAGCGTGCGGTCATGATCGGCCTGTCGATGGCGGTGCGCGGCTGCCGCAGTCTGTGCATGCGGCAGCCCGGCGTTGCGATTTATGACACGCTATCGCATGGCATCAGGATATAAGGCCAGAGGTCGCCGGTCCCGATATGCGGAGTGTCTGAGATGACGAGCACGAAATTTCGCCTGAGCCGGCGCGCCGCGCTCGGCCTGATCGGCGGTTCCGCCGCCGCCTCGCTGGTGCCGGTGCCGGGCGCGCGGGTCAGCGCGCAGACGCTCGACAAGCTCAGCTTCCAGACCAACTGGCGCGCCCAGGCCGAGCATGGCGGCTTCTATCTCGCGCTCGCCAACGGCATCTACAGGAAATACGGCATCGACGCCGAGATCCGGCCGGGCGGTCCGCAGCAGAACCCCTCGCAGCTTCTGCTCGGCGGGCGCGTCGACATGACGATGTCGACGAGCTTCGAGGCGATCCGCTTCGCGCAGGAGAACATCCCCTTCCTGGCGATCGCCTCGATCTTCCAGAAGGACCCGCAGGTCATCATCTCGCACCCGAACCAGGGCAATGATTCGCTGGAGGCGCTGAAGGGCAAGCCGATCCTGATCGGCGCCGAGGCCCGCACCGCCTTCTGGCCGTTCCTGCGCGCCAAGTTCGGCTATACCGACGAGCAGATCCGGCCCTACACCTACAACATGGCGCCCTTCCTCGCGGACAAGAAGCTCTCGCAGCAGGGCTTCCTCTCCGCCGAGCCCTTCGTCGTGCAGAAGGCGGGCGTCACCCCGGTGGTCCATCTCCTCGCCGATCACGGCTTCGACGCCTACAACACGACGATCAACGTCTCGCGCAAGCTGATGGATGCGAAGAAGGACCTGGTCCAGCGCTTCATCACGGCGACGCTCGAGGGCTGGGACCTGTATCTGAAGGCCGGCTCCGAGGCCGCGGCCGCCAATGCCCTGATCCTGAAGGACAATCCCGACATGGATCAGGAGAAGATCGACTATGCGGTCAGGATGATGAACGAGCGCGGCATGGTGCGCTCGGGCGACGCGCTGACGCTCGGCATCGGCACCATGAGCGATGCCCGCTGGGCGAATTTCTACAGGACGATGAGCGAGGTCGGCGTCTTCCCGGCGGGGGTCGACGTGAAGAAGGCCTATACGCTCGACTTCGTGAACAAGGGCGTGGGCAAGGCCTGAACGCGGCGGATCACCAGTTTCGATGACGGCTGTCACACTATCGGGCGCGGGCGGTACGCTGCCGGCCGGCGCCGCTTCGCTCGTCGCTCTGCGCGGCGTCTCGAAGCGTTTCGGCAACGGCACGCTCGCCGTCCGCGACGTCGACCTCGACCTCGCGGCGGGGGAGTTCGTCAGCCTGCTCGGCCCCTCCGGCTGCGGCAAGTCGACCCTGCTGCGCATGATCGCGGGCCTCGGTGCCCCCTCGGCGGGGACGATCGCCTGGCCCGGCCGCGACGAGGGCGCGGCGGGGCGGGACTTCGATCTCGGCTTCGTCTTCCAGGACCCGACATTGATGCCCTGGGCGAACGCGCTCGCCAACGTCATGCTGCCGCTGACCTTGAAGAAGGTGCCGCGCGGCGAGGCCGAGGCGCGGGCGGCGGAGATGCTGGCGCTGGTCGGCCTCGCCGGTTTCGAGCGCGCCTATCCGCGGGAATTGTCCGGCGGCATGAAGATGCGCGTCTCGATCGCGCGGGCGCTGGTGATGAAGCCGCGCATCCTGCTGATGGACGAGCCCTTCGCCGCGCTCGACGAGATCACGCGCCACCGCCTGAACAACGATCTGCTGGAGCTTTGGGCGCATGAGCGCTTCACCGCCGTCTTCGTCACCCATTCGGTGTTCGAGTCGGTCTATCTCTCGCAGCGCATCGTGGTGATGGCGGCGCGGCCCGGCCGCGTCATGGCCGATCTTTCGGTCGACGCGCCCTATCCGCGCAACGAGCTCTTCCGCACCTCCGGCGAATACGCCCATCTCTGCCGGATCGCTTCCGGCAAGCTCGAGGAAGCGATCGGCTCATGAGCACGCCCCAGGACAGCATGGCGCGCGCCTCCGCCGCGGCCGAGGCCTTGCCCGTTCCGGCGGAGCCCCGCTTCCTCGGGCTGCCCGCCGGCATCTGGCCGCGCATCTTCGCGCCGCTCGCCATCGGCGTGCTGGTGCTGGCGCTCTGGGAGTTCGCGGTGCGCTGGAACGGGATTCCGCCCTATGTGCTCCCCGGGCCGCTGCTCGTCGGCCAGACCCTGGTGGCGGACTGGGCGACGCTCTCGGTCTCGCTCTGGGTGACGCTGCGCATCACCTTCCTGGCGCTGGCGGCCGCGGTGGTGGTCGGCGTGGCGCTGGCGGTGCTGTTCAGCCAGTCGAAATGGCTGGAGATGGCGCTTCTGCCCTATGCCATCGTGCTGCAGGTGACGCCGGTGGTCGCCATCGCCCCGCTGATCATCATCTGGGCCGACGACATCGACCTGTCGCTGCTGATCTGTGCCTGGATCGTCGCCTTCTTCCCGATCCTGTCGAACACCATTCTCGGCCTGAGCGCCGCCGACCACAACCTGGTCAACCTGTTCGAGCTCTATGGCGCGAGCCGCTGGCAGACCCTGCGCTATCTCAGGCTGCCGGCGGCGCTGCCCTATTTCCTGGCGGGGCTGAAGGTCTCGGGCGGCCTGGCGCTGATCGGCGCGGTCGTCGCCGAATTCGTCGCCGGAACCGGCGGCAGCGCCTCCGGGCTGGCCTATCGCATCCTCGAGGCCGGCTACCAGCTCAAGATCCCGCGCGTCTTCGCGGCGCTGGCGATGATCTCGCTCTCCGGCGTCGCGATCTTCCTGGCGACGAGCCTGATCTCGCATCTCCTGCTGCGCCGCTGGCACGAAAGCGCGATCCGGCGGGAGAACTGAGGCGGCGCGCTCCGACGCCTCCGCTCAGGCGAAGAAGGCGAGCTTGCGCTCGGCCGGCAGCGCGTCGATCTCGCGCAGGCCGGTCTCGGACGGGCCGGAGACGGCCGTGACGGGCCGCGCGGGCGGCGCCGGTGGCGGCTCGCTGAAGACGATGTCGTCGTCGAGCAGTTCGATCGTCCCGATACGCGGCGCACCGTTGGGGACGTCGTCGATCTGATGGGCCTGCCGGTCGCTCCCGGCCAGGGCGTCCGGCCCGGCACCGGCCTCCTCCGCAGGGCTTTGTCCCCGAGGGCGCTCGGCGCGGGGCGGCAGACCGGCGAGCTCCGTCGCGGTCAGATAATGCGGGCTCGGATCGCGCGCGACCTCGCCGAAGGCGCGCAGGCTCGAATCGAGCATGGCGATCGTGTCCGCGATCTTGTCGATGCGCTGGACGAGGCTGTCGACCAGGCCGACCGCCTGGCAGGCCTCGGCCGCATGCCGGTCGAGCCGGTCGCAGAGCCCGCTATCGGCGCCGCTCTCGCGCAGGTTCCAGCCGACCTCCTGAATGCTCTCGGTGGCGCCGAGGATGACGCCGGCCGCCCTTTCGATCTGCGCCGCCAGGCCGGAGGAGCGCTCCTGCGTCCTGCCGCTGATCCGCTCGAGATCGACGCGCAGGTCGCTGATCAGGGCCGCGGCCTCGATCAGGCCGCTGTCCCGGCTGGTCTCCTGGACGCCGAGCCCGACGACGCGCTCGATCCGGCCGATGGCGCTCAGGAGCGGGAGCGTGTCGGCCTGCCGGTTTCGCCTGGCATATTCGGCCATGAACCAGCGCCCGCGGGCGGTCTCCAGCACCGCCGCCTCGATGGCGTCGTAATCGGCCTGGCTCAGCGGTGTCAGGGAGCGGGCATCGCTCATGACCGGATTGCTTTCGATCGAATGGGCCGAATCAGCGCGGCCGCAGATGACGATTCGGTAACCCTGCGCGACGATTGCTTAAGGAATTGCTGCTTCTGCCCTTGGGGCAGCAGGCGCGCTTCGCGCCTCGGCTATGGCGCTTGGGCAACGGTCGGGGCGGGCGGCGCCGCGGCGGGGCTGCCTCGGCTTGCCAAGCGCGCCCGGCACGGCAATACAGGACGGCAGGGGTGGATCCGGCGCCGGACGGTGCCGAGGCGGCAGGAGATTGCCGTTCGGTCGGGTGAGGGACATCACGGGCAGATGCCGAGCGTTGACACCGCCGAGCCGCAAGCGATCTACCGCGACGACGCCGGGACCCTTTCGGTCGCGCTCGCGGGGTCGTGGAGCGCCGACCGCGCCCAGCGGCTGGAGAAGCTGATCGGCGAGATCGCCGCCCATCTGCAGCGGGGCGTCTCTGTCCGCCTCGATCTTTCGGACGTCACCCGGCTCGACACTCTCGGCGCCTATGTCCTCAACCGGCTGAAGGCGCGGCAGCAGCGCGGCGGCGCCTCGCTCGAGATCGTCAGCCGCAGGCCGGAGCACGGCGTCCTGCTCGCCGAGGTCAAGGTCCACGACCAGGACAAGCTGCGCCCGCTGGATCGATTCAGCCTGGTCGGCCTGCTCGCCAATATCGGCGAGGCGGTGGTGCGCTTCGGCCGCGACATGGTCGGCGGGGCGATGTTCCTCGGCGAGGTGGTGGTCGCCTCGGCCGCTGTGGTGCTCGGGCCGCGCAAGTTCCGCGGCCCGTCGCTTATCAACCAGATCGAGCTGATCGCCTTCAACGGCGCGCCGATCATCATGCTGATCTCGTTCCTGGTCGGCTGCATCGTCTCGCAGCAGGGCATCTTCCAGCTCCAGCAGTTCGGCGCGACCGCCTTCGTGGTCAACCTGACCGGCATTCTCGTCCTGCGCGAGCTCTCCGTGCTGCTGACCTCGATCATGATCGCCGGCCGCTCCGGCTCGGCCTTCACCGCCGAGATCGGCTCGATGAAGATGCGCGAGGAGATCGACGCGCTGCGCGTGATGGGGCTCGACCCGATCGAGGTGCTGGTGGTGCCGCGCATCCTGGCGCTGATCATCTCGCTGCCGATCCTGACCTTCATCTCCTCGATGGCGGGCCTGACCGGCGCCGGCCTGGTCGCCTGGCTCTATGGCGGCATCGGCGTCGACACCTTCCTCGCCCGGCTGCAATCGGTCATCACCTGGAAGCATTTCGCCGTCGGCCTGATCAAGGCGCCGTTCATGGCCTTCATCATCGGGCTGATCGCCTCGATCGAAGGCCTCGCGGTCAAGGGATCGGCCGAATCCCTCGGGCGGCAGGTCACGGCCTCCGTGGTCAAGGCGATCTTCATGGTCATCGTCGTCGACGGGCTCTTCGCCATGTTCTTCGCCTCGATCGAGTTCTGACGATGGCGGAGCACGGCATCAGGTCCGCGGAGGCGCAGCGCGGGGAGGATAGGGAGCCCTCCGGCCAGTGTGCGCCCGAAGCCGTCATCCGCGTGCGCGGCCTCAAGGTCGCCTTCGGCGAGAAGGTCATCATGGACGGGCTCGACCTCGACGTGATGCGCGGCGAGATCCTCGGCTTCGTCGGCGGCTCCGGCCAGGGCAAGTCGGTGCTGACGCGCACGATCCTCGGGCTGGTGCGCAAGCAGCGCGGCACGATCGACATCTTCGGCGAGAACGTCGACCGGCTCGCGTCGCAGCAGCGGCGCCGGCTGGAGCGGCGCATCGGCGTGATGTTCCAGCAGGGCGCGCTGTTCTCGGCCCTGACCGTGAAGCAGAACATCCAGGTGCCGATGCGGGAATATCTCGCTTTGCCGCCGGACCTGCTCGACGAATTGGCGATGGTGAAGCTCGACCTCGTCGGCCTGCCCCAGGACGCGGCCGACAAGGCGCCCTCCGAGCTCTCCGGCGGCATGATCAAGCGCGCGGCGCTTGCGCGCGCGCTCGCCCTCGACCCGGAGATCGTCTTTCTCGACGAGCCGACCTCGGGGCTCGACCCGATCGGCGCGGCCGAGTTCGACGACCTCATCGTCACGCTGAAGCAGACTCTGGGGCTCACCGTGTTCATGGTGACCCACGATCTCGACAGTCTGTATGATGCCTGCGACCGAATCGCCGCCTTGGCGGACAAGAAGGTGATCGCCGTCGGCCCGCTGGCCACGATGCTGGCATCCGACCATCCGTGGCTGAAAGCCTATTTCGGCGGAGAGCGCGCCATGGCCCGGCAGCCGGCCGGGAAGCGGGAGCAGAACGGCTAGACCATGGAATCGCGCGCGAACTACGCCCTCGTCGGCCTGTTTACCCTGGCGGTGCTCGCGGCGGCCTTCGGCTTCGTCTACTGGTTCAACAGCGGCGGTGCCGGGCGCCGCGAAAGCATCCGCGTCATCTTCACCGGCTCGGTGACGGGGCTGGGCCGCGGCTCGAGCGTGCTGTTCAACGGCCTGCGCGTCGGCGAGGTCACCAATATCGAGCTCCAGCCCGACGATCCGCGCCGGATCTACGCCGTCATCCAGGTTTCGGCCACCACGCCGGTTCGCGACGACACCCGCGCCCGCATCGAGGCGCAGGGGCTCGCGGGCGTGGTCGCGCTCCAGCTCATCGGCGGGGCGCCGGATGCGCCGGTCCTGCAGGCCAAGCCCGGCGAGCCGATGCCGACGATCATCGCCGAGCGCTCCGAACTGCAGGACATCATCGAGACCGTCCGCAACGTCGCGCAGCGGGCCGATACGGTGCTGGCCTCGCTCGACGGCCTGATCCAGCAGAACCGGGGGCCGATCAACAACACGGTCCGCAATGTCGAGAAGTTCTCCGAGGCGCTGGGCAAGAACTCCGACGGTCTCGACAAGCTGATGGCCGGCTTCGGCAACATCGCCGACACCATCCAGCCGCTGTCGCAGAAGCTGCAGAGCCTCAGCGAGGAGCTGACGGAGGTGGTCAAGTCGGTCGACCGGCAGAAGGTCGCGAACATCGTCGACAATGTCGATAAGTTCACCGGCGCGCTCGGCGGCTCCAGCGAGGAGGTCAGCAAGGCGGTCAAGGACGTCGCCTCGATCACCGAAAAGCTCAACCGCGCCGCCGACCAGGTCGAGGGCGTGCTGAAGGGCGCGCAGGCCTTCCTGAACACGGCCTCCGGCCCCGACGGCCGCAGCGCCCTGACCGAGGTCGCGGATGCGGCGAAGTCGATCCGCGTCCTGGCCGACAATCTCGACAGGCGCACCGCCGAGATCTCGGTCGGCATCAACCGCTTCACCGGCTCGGGCCTGCGCAATGTCGATTCGACCGTTTCCGAGGCGAAGCGGGTGCTGACGGAACTCAACCGCACGCTGCGGACTTTCGAACGCAACCCGCAGCAATTCATCTTCGGCGGCAAGCCGCCGCTGCCCCAATACAACGGATCGCGCTAGCCGATGACGATCGAGGCCTCCCAGACTGTCATGACCGGCCGCGGCCAGCGCGGTCTCCGCGGCGTCGCGATGCTGTCGATGGCGCTCGCCTTGGCCGGCTGCGGCGGCGGACCGACGCCGACGACCTTCGACCTGAGCGCGCCGAGCGGCTTCGGGCGGGTCGGCGGCTCGCACGCCACCCTGGTGGTGGCACGTCCGACAGCCGTGCAGACGCTGGATTCGGACCGCGTCATCGTCAAGGATTCGAGCGGGGCGCTCTCCTTCCTCGGCGGGGCGCAATGGGCGGACCAGGTGCCGGCGCTGGTGCAGACCCGGCTGATCCAGACCTTCGAGAACGCCAGCCGTATCGGCTCGGTCTCGGCGCCGGGACAGGGCATCACGCCGAGCCTCCAGCTCGTGACCGACATCCGCAGCTTCAACATCGACGCGGCGTCCGGCGCGGCCGTGGTCGAGATCACCGCCAAGATCGTCGGCGACGCCAGCGGCCGGATCCAGCGCGCCAGGCTGTTCTCGGCCCGGGTTCCGGCGACCGCGGTGGATGGGCCCGGCGCGGCGCAGGCGCTCGACAGCGCCTTGTCGCAGGTGCTGGTCGAGATCGTCCGCTGGGCGCGCTGAACCGCCGTTCGGCGGGTCGCTCGGCCATGTCCCGGCGCGGCGAATCGCGATAGGTTCTGCGCACGGCTCGCGCCCGAGCCGCCCCCCTCCAGCGGGGAAGCATCGGCATGCGGGGCTTTCGAGACGTTCCGGCCGATTGTTCGGGCTCTACGCATGAGGAGGGATTGCGCCGTCGGCCCGCCATAGGAGGTCTCCGCATGAAACTCCCGGTGCCGATCCACCATCTCAAGCGCAGGGCCAAGCTCCTGCATCGCCGCGAACGGATTCCGCTCCACGCCGCGCTCGACCGCATCGCCGCGGCCGAAGGCTATCGGAGCTGGAGCATGCTCGCGGCCAGGCAGCCTGTGGCCAGCGTGGCGACGGCGCTCTACCGCCGGCTCGATCCGGGCGATCTGGTCTTGGTCGCAGGGCGGCCCGGCCAGGGCAAGACGCTGGTCAGCCTGGCGCTCGCGGCCGAGGCTGCCAGGGCAGGGCGCCGAAGCGCCTTCTTCTCGCTGGAATACGTTCCGAGGGAGGTGGTCGAGCGCCTGTGCGCCCTCGGCTTCGACAAGGGCGAACTCGAAGGCTTCTTCGATCTCGACTGCTCCGATGCGATCAGCGCCGATTATGTCGGGGCGGCGCTGGCGGCGGCGCCGGTCGGCACGCTCGCCGTGATCGACTATCTGCAACTGCTCGACCGGCGCCGCGATACGCCGGAACTGTCGCGGCAGGTGCGCGACCTCAAGGATCTGGCCCGCGAGCGCGGGCTGGTCATCGTCCTGATCTCGCAGGTCGACCGCTCCTACGATCCCACCGCCAAGCCGTTTCCGGACAGGGCGGATATCCGCCTGCCCAACCCCGTCGATCTGCGGCTCTTCGACAAGATGTGCTTCCTGAACGGCGGCGAGATCCGATTCGAGGCCGCAGCCTGACCTCGATCGACTCATGCACCGTCATCCCGATGGGAGGGGGCACGGGCCCGAAAAGAGAGAAGGCCGCCCGGAGGGGCGGCCTTCGTCGTTTTCGCGATCCGAGCGGCGCGGTGCCTATTCGAAGCGCCCGCTGGCATGGGCCAGCATGGTGTAGACCTTGCCGGTCTCCGAGGTGAGATAGGTCTTCGCCACCATCGAGTCGCGGTCGTCCTTGGAGGCCTCGCCGAGCAGCCGCTCGAACTCGTCGATATAGCGGTCGACGGTCTCGCGGAACTCGTTGTCGCGCCGGTATTTGCGGCGGATCTCGTCGAAGGTCTGCTGGCCCTGCAGCGTGTAGAGCCGGCGGGTGAAGACGTTGCGCTCGCCGCGCTTGTAGCGGTCCCACAATTCGACGGCGGCGTCATGGTCGATCATCCGTGCGATGTCGACCGAAAGCGAATCGAGCTTCTCGATCGAATGCGTCGTCGGCTTGCTCGCCTCCGGCGCCTTGTCCTCGCGGGAGGCGCGGACCAGCAGGTCCGAGAGCCAGCCGGATTTGGCCGGCTGCTGCGGCTCTGGCGCCCGGCGTGGGGCGTCCTGGGCGGGGGCGGGGCGGGGCGCCGGCTTCGGCTCGGCCTGCGCCGCCGCGCTCAGTGCCGCGGGCTCGCCGCGGGCCGGTTCGGCCGTGGCGTCGAGGGACGGGCGCAGGGCGGGGCCTTCGACAGGCGCCGGCTTGGGCGACGGCGGCGCGGCGGCATAGGCCGGGGCCGCTGGGGCAGGGGGCGGGGTCGGGGCCGCTGCGGTTGCCCGGCGCGGCGTGCCATGGTCGATCGGCAGCGAGACGTCGCCGCGACGGCCGGCGCGGGTGACGATCTCGGTGAGATCGTTCAGCGCCTTGATCTGCTCGGCCACGACCCGGCGCATGGCCGAGGTCGATTCCTGCGTCTCCTGCGGCAGCTCCAGCACGCCGCGCTTCAGCTCGGCGCGGGTGACCTCCAGCTCGCGCTGGATCTCGCCGGTGACGCCGCGCATGTCCTGCGCCGCCTTCTGGAAGCGCTCGGTGACCTTGGACAGCTCGCTGCCGATTTCGGCCGTGACCTCGGCATAGGCCGCGCGCAGGGCCTCGGCCGTGCGCTCGCGCTCCTTGCCGGTCGTGGCGCGGATGGTCTCGAACTGCTGGGCGATGGCGCTGGTCGTCGCCTCGGCCGAGTCGGAGAGCACGGCCCCGATCTGCCGGGCGCGGGCTTCCGCGGTGCCGAGCGATTCGTCGATCAGAGAGGCGAAGGAGCGGGTGATCGCCTCGACATCCTCGGTGCGGCTGCTGATCAGGCCATGCAGCTCCTCCAGCGAGTCGCGCCGCTCGGCCAGCGCCTTGCCGACGCGGGCCTCGACCTGCTCCAGCCGGCCGACCACGGCGTTGAGCGCCGCGCTGCTGGCCTGCGAGACCTCGCTGAGCGAGGTGCCCTTGTCGTCGAGCTGGGCGATGAGGGCGGTGGCGTCGCGCAGCGTGCCTTCCGAGAAGCCCTTGAGATCGGCGATCTGCGCGGTGACCTGCTGCGAGGCCTTGTTGGCCTCCGCCATCACCGTGCCGATCACGGTCTGCAATTCGCCGACGCGGGTCGACAGGCCGTTCTCGACGGCGGCGAGGTTCTTGTTCGCGCCGTTGACGATCTGCTGCATCAGCTTGTTGGCCTCGCCGAGGCGGCCGAGCATGCCGCCCAGCTCCTCGCGCAACTGCTCGTTGGTGCCGACCAGCGCCTCGATCGAGTGGCGCGAGCCGGATTCGAGCGTCTCGCGCAGGGCGTTGGACGAGGCTTCGACCGCATCGGCGATCGCGGCGCCGCGATCCCGCAGCCCGGCGACGACGGCGTTGCCGCGGGCTTCGAGAGCCCGCACGACGGTCTCGCCCGCCGCGGCGAAGGCGGCGGCGAGTGCCTCGCCGCGCTCGCCGAGGGCGTCGACCATGCCGCCGCCCTTGGCGTCGAACAGGGCGCGCAGCGCTTCGGTGCGCTCGTCGAGCGAGGTGGAGACCGTCTCGCCATGGCGCTCCAGCGCATCGACGATGACGGCGCCCTTGCGGTCGAACAGCGCCCGCAGCGTGTCGGTCTGCTCGTCGAGCGCATGCGAGATGGCCGTGCCCTGCTGGCCGAGCGACGCGACGATGTCGCCGCCCTTGCCCTCGAACAGGGCGCGGAGCTGCTCGGCCCGCGTGTCGAGCGCGGTCGAGATCGCGTCGCCCCGGCGGCCGAGGGCGGCGACGATGCCGAGCCCGCGATCGTCGAACAGGGTGCGCAACTGCTCGGCGCGCTCGTTGAGCGCCGCGGCGATGGCTTCGCTCTGCTCGGCCAGCGCCGAGACCATGCCGCTGCCATTGTGGTCGAACAGGGCGCGCAGCTCCTGGGCCCGCTCGCCGAGCGCGGCCGCGATCGCTTCGGAACGGCCCTGCAACGTCGACGCGATCTCCTCGCCGCGGGTGTCGAGCGTGTGCGAGACCGTATCGAGCCTGCCGACGACGCGCTCCTCGAAGCGCGCCACGCTCTGGTCGAGCGTATCCGCGATCTGGAGGGCGCGGCCGCCGAGCGTGGCGTTGATCGTGTCGGCCTTGTCGCTGAGCGTGCGGGTGAGCGACTCGCTCTTGGAGGTGACGACCTCGCCGATCTCGTCCGCCTTGGCGGCGAGGGCGCGGGTGACCTCGCGACCGCCTTCCGCCAGCACGCGGGCGATGTCGACCGTACGCTCGACCAGCGCCTCGTTGAGGGCGGTGGCGCGCGAGCCGAGGCTGCCGTCGATGCGAGCGATCAGGCTGTCGAGCGCGCCGGCGATCTCGGCGCTCTTGGCGCCGGAGCGCTCCTCGAACAGCTTGATCTGGCCTTCCATCGCGTCCGCGGCCTCGCGGGTGCGGTCGGCGAGCAATTCGGCGGCCTCCAGCGCGCGGGTGCCGACCTTGTCGGCCAGCGAGACGCCGTCCTGCGAGATCAGCTTCTCGACCTGTGCGATGCCGGTGTTGAGCGCTTCGGTGAGCTCGCGGGCGTCGCCCGAGATCTTGGCCGTGAGCGAGCCGCCCTGATGGACGATGAGGTCCTCGAAGGCATGGAGGCGCGCCGCGAGGTTCTCCTCGACCTGGCGGCCCTGGCTGTCGAAGAGATGCGAGAGCGCGCTGAGGCGCATGCCGATCGCCGACTCGATCTCGTGGCCGCGCTCGTCGAAGAGGCGGTTGAGAGCGTCGTGGCGGCTGGAGAGCGCGTCGGTCAGCGCCTGGGCGCGGTCCTCGACCGAGCGCAGCATCGTGTCGGCATTGGCGGCGAGCACCTGGCCGACGCGGCCGCTCTGGTCGCTGAGCGCCAGGACGAGCGCGTTGCCGCGCTCGTCGAAGAGCCTGGTCAGGGCGTCGTGGCGGAGAGCCAGCGCCTCGGTCAGGGCCTGGGCGCGGTCCTCGACCGAGCGCAGCATCGACTGGGCGTTGGCGGTGAGCGCCTCGTTGACGCGTCCGCCCTGCTGGGTCAGCGCCAGCACGATCTCGCGGCCGGTGCCGGCGAGCATGGTGCGGGCGTCCTCGGCATGGACGGTGAAGGTGTCGCGCAGGCCCTGCGTCGCCTCGACGACCCGGTCGGCGACATGGCGGCCGTCGACATTGATCGTCTCGGTGAGGGTGCGGGTCGCCTCCGTCATGCGGCGCGCCAGCTCCTCGCTCTGCTCGCCGAGCAAAGTGTGCACCTCGCGGCCGGTGCTGACGAGGTCGCGGACCATGGTCTCGCGCTGCTCGCCGAGGAGCTGGCCGACCTTCTCGCCGGTCTCGCCGACGCTGGCGAGGAAGCCGGTCTGCTGCTGCTCCAGCGCGGCGCGCGCGCCCTCGACCGCATCGGTGATGCGGGAGGCCAGCGCCAGGCCGCGCTCGTCGAGCGTCCGGTCGATGCTCTCGCCGGTCTCGGCGAGGCGGCTGATCAGGGCGCCGCTGCGCTCCGACAGGATGCCGTGCACGGAGCGGCCGACATCGGCGATGCGGCTGGCGACGGCCTGGCTCTCGTTGCCGAGCAAATCCTTGATCTCGAGCCCGGCCTGCGAAACCTTCACGGTCATGGCGCCGGCCTGCTCCTCGAGCAGGGCGCTGACGCGCTCGCCGGTCTCCGACAGGCCGGAAATCATGCGCTCGCTCTCCTGGCCGACGACGCGGCTGACGTCCTGGCCGGCCTGGGTCAGGCGGGTGACCAGGACCTCGCTCTCGTCGCGCAGGCGGGTCTCGACGGCGTTGACGGCGCCGGAGACGCTGGAGACCAGCGCCTCGCTGCGCTCCTCCAGCAGCCGCGCCACATCGGCGCCGGCGCCGGAGACGCGGGCGACCACGCTGTCGCTCTGCTCGCCCACGAGCTGGGCGAGGTCGCGGCCGGCGCCCGAGACGCGCCCGACGAGCGCATCGGCCTGCTGGTCGAGCAGGGCATGGACGGTCTCGCCGGTCTCGTTGAGGCGCGTGACCAGCTTGCCGCCATGCTCGTTGAACAGGCCGTTCACCCGGTCGGCGACCTCGGTGATGCGGTGGGTCAGCGTCTCGCCATGCTTGTCGACGGCGGAGCCGAGCGACTGGCCGGCGTCGTTGACGCGCAGGACGATCGATTCGCCGCGCTCGCGCAGCACGTCGTCGACGGTCTTGACCGTCTCGTTGAGGCGCCCGACCAGCGCGTCGCCATGCGTGCCGATGAGGCTGTGGACGGTCTCGCCGACCTCGTTGAGGCGCGCGGCGATGGCCTCGTTCTGGCGGGTGAGCAGGTTGTTGACACCGCGGCCGACCTCGGTGAGCCGCACCGTGACGCTCTCGCCCTCGCTGGACAGCGCGCTGCGCAGGGCCTCGCCCGATTCCGCCAGCCGCTGCTGCAGCGCCTCGCTCTGGCTCTCGATCAGCGAGACCATGCTGCGGCTGCTGACCTCGAAGCGTTCGGCCGCCTCGACGCCGCGGGCGGAGATGTCCTTGGCCAGCGTCTCGCCGGTGGTTTTCAGCGTTTCGTTGACGGTCTCGACCCGGGCGGTCAGCGTCTCCGCGACCTGCATGCCGGTCTCGCTGATGGCGCGGGTGACGTTCTGCGCCTCGCTGGTCAGGCCCGCCGTGAGGGCGAGGCCGGTCTTCTCCAGCGAGCCGGCGATCTCCTTGGCGCGGCCGTCGAGCATGGTGGAGAGGGTGTCGCTGGCGCCGGCCAGCCGCTCGGAGACCTCGCCCGAGGTGACCTGCAGCCGCTCGACGAGGTCGTGGCTGCGGCCGCCGATCTCCTCGATCATGCGCTCGCCGGCCCGGCCCAGCGCCTGGGTGATCTGATCGCCCTTGGCGCCGAGCGAGCCGGTGACGCGGTCGCCGGCCTGCACGATCGCCTCGGCGATGCTGCGGCTGGCGCCGTCGAGATCCTTGGCGATGCCTTCATGCGCGCCGCTGATGGCGAGCTTGACGCGCTCGGCGTTGCCGACCACGGCCTCGCGCTGCGTCACCAGCTCGTCGATCAGCGAGCGCAGCCGGATCTCGTTGTCGGCATAGGCGCGCTCCAGCGTCGAGATCTCGCCGCGGACGATGGTTTCGAGCTCGCCGGCGCGCGCCACGGCGCGCTCGATGCCGTCGCCCATGGCGGCGACCTCGCGGCGGATGGTCTGGCTGAGCGAGAGCACGGAATCGGCGCCGGCCACTTCCGGCTCGGCGAGGCGCAGCGCGACGTCGGTCATGGCGCGCGAGATCAGGCGCATCTCCTGGGTGCGGCGATAGAGCGCCGCGAGCACGAAGAAGAAGACGACCGGCGCGCCGATCGAGAGCGCGAGCAGGGTCCATTCGCCGATGCCGAAGGAGGCGATGGGCTCCGGCAGGCCGTCGCTGAAGGAGCCGAAGCGGTGGAGCAGCACGAAGGCGGCGCCGCCGAGCCAGGCGAGCGAGGCCAGCGCGGCGAACCAGTAGGGCTTGCGCGAGGGGCGCACGGCGAAGGCCTGGACGAGCGAGCTGGAATCGCGCCGGTCGTCATTGGCGACGCGGCTGGTGTCGGGGGCGATGGCGGGGCGGGCAGGCTGCGGCGCCTGCTGTGCCGGGGGCGGCGCGGCCGCGGCCGCGGCGGGCTCGACGCGGGGCAGATCGAGCTTCAGGTCGTTCTCGCTGGTGGTCGGCAGGCGCGGCTCGGCCGCGACCGGAGTCTCCGTCTCGCCCTGCGGCTGTTCGAGGCGCAGCGCCTCCTCGATCGCCGACATCGCAGCTTCAGTGGGGTCCTGGAGCTTCTTGGGTCGATTCATGGTTGCCGCCTCGCCACGCTACTGAAGATGGTCGCGAACACATGTCCCGCCGCCCCGGCCGCCTCTGACCGGGAGAGGGGACACTGCGCCCATCATTTACCAATTGGAAGGGTACTGAAGCCCCGGACCCTTGGAAACCCATTTGAGTGCCTGATTCACAAACGTCGTTAACGCCTCGTTCACCATCAAGGCGCTTCCTGGAGAGGGTCGGACCGCCCCGGCGGCCTTGCAATACCCATGCGTTCATGCGTTTTTCGAGTTCGCCATGCCCCAGACGGCCATCGACACCGCGCATCTCTCCCGCCAGACCGGCGGCGACCATGCGCTCGAACGTGAATTGCTCACGCTCTTCGCCCAGCAATGCGCGCGGCATCTGCGCACCATCCACGGCAGCGCCGACACGCAGGTGCGGCTGGATGCGGCGCACAGCCTGAAGGGGGCCGCCCGCGCCGTCGGCGCCTGGCAGGTCGCCGAGGCCGCCGACCGGATCGAGCACAGCCTCGCCGCTTCCGATCCGCGCGACACCGAGGCGGCGATGGACGCGCTCGCGCTCGCCGCCGCCGAGGCGCGCGCCGTGATCTGCCGCTCCGACTGCGCGGCCTGAACAACCCGCCGCTGCGCGAGGGCCGTTTCGCGCTGACTGGAAATGCTCTAAGCGGAGCCGGTCATTCCTGCCCGCGCGAAGGCTGTGCGCGGACGCGCCGCTTCGGAGACCCGCATGCCCAACATCACCTATATCGATGCGCATGGCGAAAGCCGCACCGTGGAGGGCGAGGTCGGCGCGACCGTGATGGAGACCGCTGTCCGCAACGAGATCCCCGGCATCGAGGCCGAATGCGGCGGCGCCTGCGCCTGCGCGACCTGCCATGTCTATGTCGACGAGGCCTGGATGGAGAAGGTCGGCCAGCCCGAGCCGATGGAGGAGGACATGCTCGACTTCGCCTTCGACGTCCGGCCGAACTCTCGCCTTTCCTGCCAGATCCGCATCCGCGAGGAGCTCGACGGGCTCGTGGTCCGCACGCCCGAGCGGCAAGGGTAGGGGCAGTCGGGAGTAGGCAGTCGGAAACTGCCGGAGCAGCCGTGCCCCGACTGCCTATTGCCCATTTTTGCGTTGGATCAATGCGCCGGGTCGGGCAGACTTCAGGATGGTATTGCAACCAGCCTTGAGGAGGTCGCGATGTACAAGTCGATCATGGTTCCCGTCGATCTGGCCGAGGCCGATCTCGCACAGCCGGCCATCGCCAGCGCGGTCTCCTTCGCCAAGGCTTCCGGCGGCACGGTGCGGCTGGTCTATGTCCGCTCGCTGGTTCCGGTCACCTATATGGAATTCGTCCCGGCCGATTTCGACGCCGAGCAGCAGCAGGACGCCGAGGCCAAGCTCGCCGAGCTCGCCGCCAAGGTCGACCTGCCCGCCGAGCAGGTTTCGGCCAAGGTGCTGATCGGCTCGGTGCATGGCGAGGTCCTGGCCGAGGCCGACGCCAGCGGCGCCGATCTCATCGTCATCGGCTCGCATGAGCCGGGCATGCTGGCCTATGTGATCGGCTCGAACGCCTCGGCGATCGTGCGCCGGGCCAAATGCTCGGTGCTGGTGGTCCGCTAGGAGGCGTGGACTCTTGAGGATTCCCAAGTTGGTTTAGGCGTGATTCAAGGCTGTCTTTTGGGAGGCAGCCATGGGTGTTCTGGACCGTCTGATTCTGGGGGACGATCAATGGGAGCGGATTTCGGCGCACATCATCGGTGACGAGCGGACGCGCGGGTCGTCGGGGCGCGACAACCGCATGTTCATCGAGGCCGTTCTGTGGATTGTGCGAACCGGCTCGCCCTGGCGCGACCTGCCCGATATCTTCGGCGACTGGAATAGCGTGTTTCGCCGCTTCAGTCGCTGGAGCCACAAAGGCGTCTGGTGGCGCATCTTCGAGGCGATGTCGGACGATCCGGACTTCGAATATCTGATCGTCGATTCCACGATCATCCGCGCCCACCAGCACGCTTCGGGGGCTAAAAAAGGGGGTCTGAAGATCAGGCCATTGGTCGCTCCCGCGGTGGCCTGAGCACCAAGATCCACATGGCCGTCAGAGGTCTCGGCTGCCCGGTGCGGTTCACAGTGACCGCTGGCCAACGCGGAGATTGCCCACAGGCTTACGGCCTGATCGACGACATGCCTGCCGAGGCCGTCATGGCCGATGCAGCCTATGACGCCGACCCATTGCGCCAGAAAATCGCAGAAAAGGGCGCTGTCGCCGTCATTCCCAATAATCCGTCCCGGGCTCGCAAATATCCCCTCGACAAGCACCTCTATGCCCAACGGCACCTGATCGAATGCTGCTTCTCAAGGCTCAAACAGTTCAGGCGTGTCGCGACACGCTTCGAGAAAACCGCAAAGCACTACCTCGCCGTCGTCACCATCGCTGCCACCGTCCTATGGATCAGATAAATGTCCACGGAACCTAGAGCATCGGACCGAAAAGTGGAATCCACTTTTCGGAAAAATCCGATGCACTAACAATGAGATAGATCATCGTTACCGCGTCCGAAAGGACGCGCGATGATCTAAGGCGCGTGGGGATTCATCGTGAATTGATGACGGCAGCGGCGAGATAGATCATGGCTGAGAAGCTGCGATCTGTTTTGCAGGCTCGCATGGCGATGCGCTTGAACTCCTTGAGCTTGCAGAAG
>Ga0180223_1001225_pt1 | contig 20991 bp, 21 predicted proteins | sample eDN5th30CKraftOP_FD_151337 | JGI IMG/M metagenome (GOLD analysis project Ga0180223, IMG submission 151337) | Enriched Organic Plus compost microbial communities from Emeryville, California, USA - eDNA 5th pass 30_C Kraft OP (version 2) (version 2) ... | reverse complement strand
CCTGACCACCGCCGAGACCTTCATCCGCGCAGGCCGCGCCCGCTGCGCGCTGGTCATCGGCGCCGAAGTGTTCTCCTCCATCCTCGACTGGAACGACCGCCGCACCTGCGTGCTGTTCGGCGACGGCGCGGGCGCGGTGGTGGTCAAGGCCAGCGACGAGCCCGGCATCGTGGGCGCCCAGCTGAACGCCGACGGCAGCCAGATGGGCATTCTCAACGCCGCCGGCAATGTGTCCTGCGGCCAGGTGGTGGGCGACCCCTTCCTGCGCATGGACGGCCAGGCGGTCTTCAAGCTGGCCGTCAATTCGCTGGCGCAGTCCGCGCACGATGTCTGCCGGCAGGCGGGCGTCACACTGGACCAGATCGACTGGATGGTGCCTCACCAGGCCAACGTGCGCATTCTGAACTTCCTGGGCCGCAAGCTGGGCATTCCTTCCGAGAAAGTCATCGTCACCCTGGACAAGCATGCCAACACCTCGGCGGCCAGCGTGCCGCTGGCGCTGGACGCCGCGCGCCGCGACGGGCGCATCAAGCCCGGGGACCTGGTGCTGATGCAGGGCGTCGGGGGCGGCTTTACCTGGGGTTCGGTGCTGGCAAGGATGTAGACATGAACAAAATCGCTTTCGTATTTCCCGGTCAGGGTTCTCAATCTGTAGGCATGCTGGCCCCCTGGGCCGGCAACGCGGCGGTCCGCGACGCCATGGGCCGCGCCAGCGATGCGCTGGCGCAGGACTTGTCGCTGCTCATCGCCGAAGGTCCCGCCGACGAGCTCAACCTGACCACCAATACGCAGCCCGCCATGCTGGCCTCGGCCGTGGCCATGTACGAGGCCTGGCTGGCCGCCGGCGGCGCCGAGCCCGCCTGGGTTGCCGGCCACAGCCTGGGCGAGTATTCGGCCCTGACGGCCGCGGGCTCGCTGATGCTGGAAGACGCCGTAAGAGTGGTGCGTATCCGCGCCGATGCCATGCAGCAGGCCGTGCCGGTGGGCGAGGGCGGCATGGCGGCGGTGCTGGGGCTGGACGATGACGCGGTCAAGGCGGCATGCGGGCAGGCCGCCCAGGGCCAGGTCGTCGAGGCGGTCAATTTCAATGCACCGGCCCAGGTGGTCATTGCCGGGCACAAGGCCGCCGTGGAGCGCGCCTGCGAGCTGGCCAAGCAGGCCGGCGCCAAGCGCGCGCTGCTGCTGCCAGTGTCCGCTCCCTTTCATTCCAGCCTTCTGGAGCCCGCCGCCGCGGTGCTGCAGCAGGCGCTGGACGCAGTGCCCGTGCATGCGCCGCGCATTCCGCTGGTGAACAATGTGGACGTGGCCTGCCTGTCCGACCCGGCCGCCATTCGCGACGCGCTGGTGCGCCAGGCATGGCATCCCGTGCGCTGGGTGGAATCCGTGCTCTACATGAAGGCCCAGGGCGTGACGCACATCGTCGAATGCGGGCCCGGCAAAGTCCTGAGCACGCTGGCCAAGCGCATAGACAAAGATCTGGTGGGGGTGTCCATCAGCGACCCGGCGTCGCTGGATGCGGCGTTGGAAACTTTACAGGGGTAGACAAGTGCAGGAGCAAGAACTGAACGGCAAGGTTGCGCTGGTTACCGGCGCGACGCGCGGCATAGGCAAGGCCATCGCCCAGGAACTGGCCGCCCGGGGCGCCAAGGTGGTGGGCACGGCGACTTCCGCGGCGGGCGCGCAGTCCATCTCCGAGACGCTGGCCGCCAGCGGCGGCAAAGGCGTGGTGCTGGACGTCAACGACGCGAAGGCCTGTGAGGCGCTGGCGGCCGAGCTGGGCGCCGACGGCGGCCCGCACATCCTCGTGAACAATGCGGGCATCACGCGCGACACCCTGGCCATGCGCATGAAGGACGACGACTGGGCCGCGGTCCTGGAGACCAATCTTTCGGCCGTCTTCCGCCTGTCGCGGGCCGTGCTCAAGAGCATGATGAAAGCCCGCGCGGGGCGCATCATCAACATTACGTCCATCGTGGGTTCCAGCGGCAACCCCGGACAGGCGAATTACGCGGCCGCCAAGGCCGGCGTGGCGGGCATGTCCCGGGCCCTGGCGCGCGAGCTGGGCAGCCGCAATATCACGGTCAACTGCGTGGCGCCGGGCTTCATCGAAACCGACATGACGCGGGCGCTTAGCGAGGCGCAGGCGGCGGCGCTGCTGACGCAGATTCCGCTGGGCCGGCTGGGCTCGCCCGCCGACGTGGCCAATGCGGTGGCGTTCCTGGCCGGACCGCAGGCCGGCTATATAACGGGCACCACGCTGCACGTCAATGGCGGGATGTACATGTAAGCAACCGAACAGAGTAAAATCTGTTCACTCAGAGGTGTTCCCGGTAGACAGTCTGCACAAAAGATGCAAAATGTCGTTGTTGTCCGGTGATGCCGTTTTTTTTGTCATGGCCAGCACCCATAACTTTATCGTTTGGCTATAATTCGCGGGAATTTTTCCCAACTGGAGATCTGCATGGAAAGCATCGAACAGCGCGTCAAGAAGATCGTCGCTGAGCAACTTGGCGTCAATGAGGCCGAGATCAAAAACGAATCTTCCTTCCTTGACGACCTCGGTGCCGATTCGCTCGACATGGTCGAGCTTGTGATGGCACTCGAAGACGAATTCGAAACCGAAATCCCCGACGAAGAAGCCGAAAAGATCACGACGGTTCAGCAAGCCATGGACTACATCAATTCTCACAGCAAACAATAATTTCAATCCAGGTGTGGCTGCGGCGAGCGTCGCGCCGCGCCAGGGCGGTTCCTGCAAGACAGGGCCGCATTGCGCCCGGCCTCTGGTTGGCGTGCTTGCGGACTGGTTTGCCTACGAACCGCTTTTTTATTTAGGGAGTCATCCGTGAAGCGACGTGTCGTCATTACCGGCCTCGGTATTGTTTCGCCAGTGGGCAACAATGTCGAAAGCGCCTGGGACAATATCGTCAATGGGCGTTCGGGCATCGGGCGCATTACGCGCTTCGATCCTTCGGTGTTCAATGCGCAGATAGCGGGTGAGGTCAAGGATTTCGACGTGACGCAGTACATGTCCGCCAAGGACGCCAAGCAGATGGATACCTTCATCCATTACGGTGTGGCGGCGGGCATGCAGGCCTGGCGGGACGCCGGCCTCGAAGTGACCGAAGCCAATGCCGACCGCATCGGCGTCATTGTGGGCTCGGGCATAGGCGGTCTGCCGCGCATCGAAGAAACCCAGGTCGAATACCTCGAACGCGGTGCGCGCCGCATTTCGCCTTTCTTCGTGCCGGCTTCGCTCATCAACCTGGTTTCGGGGCAGTTGTCCATCATGCTGGGCCTGAAAGGCCCCAGCTACGCCGTGGTGTCGGCCTGCACGACCGGCCTGCACTCCATCGGCGATGCGGCGCGTCTCATCATGTACGGCGATGCCGACGTCATGGTGGCGGGCGGCGCCGAATCCACCGTGTCGCCCCTGGGCATCGGCGGGTTTGCCGCCATGCGGGCGCTTTCCACGCGCAACGACGACCCCGCCACGGCCTCGCGCCCCTGGGACGTCGACCGCGACGGCTTTGTGCTTGGCGAAGGTTCCGGCGTGCTGGTGCTCGAAGAATACGAACACGCCCGCAAGCGCGGCGCGCGCATCTACGGCGAGTTCGCCGGTTACGGCATGAGCTCCGACGCGCACCACATTACCTCGCCCGACCGAGACGGCCCGCGCCGCGGCATGGCCAACGCCCTGCGCGACGGCGGCATCAACCCCGACGAAGTCGCCTACATCAACGCCCATGGCACGTCGACGCCGCTGGGCGACAAAAACGAAACAGAAGCGCTCAAGCTGGCTTTCGGCGACCATGCGCGCCGTCTGGTGGTCAATTCGACCAAATCCATGACGGGCCATCTGCTGGGCGCCGCGGGCGGCATCGAGGCGGTGTTCACCACCCTGGCGGTGCATCGCCAGGTTTCCCCGCCCACCATCAATATCTTCAACCAGGATCCCGAGTGCGATCTGGATTACTGCGCCAACCAGGCGCGCGATCTCAAGATCGACGTGGCGCTGTCCAATTCTTTCGGTTTTGGCGGCACCAACGGGTCCATGATCGTCAAGCGGGTCTAGCCTGAAAGCCGGCGCGCCGCGACCCACCCGATGGACGGCCCGGCGGCTGCGCCGGGCGCAAGGCCCGGCCGCAGCGGCTGGCAGGGGCGCGGTTTCCGCCGCCGCGCATGCCGCCCCGGCCTGGAGAACACAATGAGCGAGCGCGACGTCGATGCCGAACTTGTCGCCCGCGTGCAGCGGGGGGACAAGCGCGCCTTCGACCTGCTGGTGCTCAAGTATCAGCGCAAGATCATGCGCCTTCTGTCGCGCATGATACGCGATCCGGCCGAAATCGAAGACGTCGCCCAGGAGGCCTTCATCAAGGCCTACCGCGCCCTGCCGCAGTTTCGCGGCGACAGCGCCTTTTACACCTGGCTGTACCGCATAGCCATCAACACCGCGCGCAACTGGCAGGCGTCCAACGCGCGCCGGCCCAGCGCTCCAAATGTAATTGATACCGAGGATGGTGAAACTTTTAGTCAGATCGACAACCTAACTGATATCAGTACGCCGGAATCGCTGATGGCCAGCCAGCAGATCGTCGAGACGGTCAACGCGGCCATCAGCGCGCTTCCCGAGGAACTTCGCACCGCCATCGTGCTGCGCGAAATCGAGGGAATGAGCTACGAAGACATCGCGCAAAGCATGGGGTGTCCCATAGGTACCGTGCGGTCGCGTATTTTCCGTGCGCGCGAAGCTATCGCGGCGCAGTTGCGTCCTGTTTTGGACACCGACACCGAGCGTCGGTGGTAAGGAGTATTGAAAATGCAAGTTGGTGTTAAGTCAGACGAGCTGCCGGCTTCCTGGGAAGGCGCTGTTTCGGGCTGGGTGGACGGCGACGGCGACATCCGTGTCGAAGACCTGGATACGCCCTATGGCCGCCAGTTGTGGGACACCTACCACCTTATCGGCGATGTGCTGCGCAGCGATGACCTGGCCGTCAAGCCGTCCGACTTGTTCTATGCAAGGATATCCAAGGCCATCGACGCCGAGCCTCCCATCGTGGCCCCGCGCCGGCGCGTGCCGCCCATGGCGCGGGTAGGGCTGTCGGGCCTGGCGGTGGCCGCAGCCGTGGCTTCGGTCATTTGGGTGGCATACCCCTATCTGGCCGGCCAGCCCGAAGACACGGGCACGCTGCAGGTGGCCACCGCGGCCGACGATGCCGGTGTGAGCGACTACGTCGAAGCCCATCGGCAGTTCGCCGGGGTCAACCCCATACGGCAGGTTTCCTTCGACGCCGGGGTCGCACCCTGATGGCGGGCAGCGCATACGCCGCTGCGCCCCTGCGGGCCGGACAGCGGGGCGGTACAGCGGCCCGGCACTGGTTCGGCGGCGTTCTGCTGCTGGCCTGCGCCCTGGCCTCGCCGTCCGGCGCCGCGGCGCAAGGCCCGGCGCTGTCAGAGGTATCCGACCCGGTGGGTTTCCTCCAGAAAGTCCAGGCGGCCGCCCGCAAGGTCGACTACGCGGGCGTGTTCACCTACCAGCAGGGCGCCAGCATGCAGTCCTCGCGGGTCACGCACATGCTGGACGGCACCGGCGAGCGCGAACGCCTCGAAGTCCTGGACGGCTCGCCGCGCGAGTTCATCCGGCACAACAACACCGTCCACTGCCTGTTGCCGGACAAAAAGCTGGTCATCATCGAGCAGCGCCGCATCGACCGTTTTCCGGGCCTGCTGCTGGGCCAGGGCGATAGTGTCGCCCAACACTACACCCTGAGCACCAGCGCCCAGCCGCAGCGCGTGGCGGGGCGTGAGTGCCGGCTGGTCGAGGTGACGCCGCGCGACAGCCGCCGCTATGGCTACCGCTTTTGCGTCGATACCCAGACCAATCTGCTCATCAAGGCCCAGACCCTAGACAGCCGGGGCGCTGTTATCGACCAGATCGCGTTTACTTCGCTGCAGTTGGCCGAAGATGTCAATGCCGAGCAGCTAAAGACCCGCTGGGACACCCAAGGCTGGAAGGTGCTGGAAGTCCCCACCCATGCCATCGACGTGGCCGGGCAGGGCTGGCGCATCACGCCGCCGCCGGGGTTCGCCTATACCACGCAGATTTCCCGCCCCATGAAATCGGGCAAGCCGGTCACCCAGATGGTGCTGACCGACGGGCTGGCCGTCATTTCCGTCTTCATCGAGCCCTTCCAGCCGGCGAAGAACGCCAAGCTGCTGCCCAAGGGGGCGGTGCGCAACGGCGCCATGAACATCTATGGCACGCGCATCGGCGACCATTGGCTGACGGCCATCGGCGAAGTGCCGGCCGATACGCTGCGCGAGCTCGCGGAGCGCACCGAGTACGTGCCTCCGGCCGCGGCGCAGTAATCATTGCCATCCACAAGGAGCAAAATACGATGTTTTCATCCCGTATGATCCATGACAACAAGATAGGCCGCATATTGGCCGGCGCCACGGTCAGCCTTGCGCTGGCCTGCGGCGCGGCCGCCGGGACCGCGCAGGCGCAGTCGTCGCCCGTGCCTGTCCTGTCGGTGCCCGATTTCACCGCCGTGGTGGCGAAGTCCGAGGGCTCCGTGGTCAATATCCGCACCACCGAGGCCGTGCCCGTCAGGCAGTCCCCCTTCGGTCCCGGCGGCAATGATCCCTACGAGATGTTCCGCTGGTTTTTCGGCCCCGACTTCGCGCCTCCGGGCATGGAGCGGCAGCCCTCGCCGCGCCAGCGCAGCGCGCCCACACCCGCTCCCAAAGAGCGCACCGTGCCGCGCGGGGTAGGTTCGGGCTTCATCATTTCCCAAGACGGTTACATTCTTACCAACAACCACGTCGTCAGCGGATCCAACGGCATCTTCGTGACCATGACCGACGGCAAAGAGTACACGGCCAAGGTCATCGGCACCGACCCGCGCACCGACGTGGCGCTCATCAAGATCGACGCCAAGGGCCTGCCTCCGCTGCCCATCGGCGATTCCAAGCTGCTCAAGAAGGGGCAGTGGGTGCTGGCCATCGGCTCGCCCTTCGGGCTGGATTCCACCGTCACGGCCGGCATTGTCAGCGCCATCAACCGCGACACCGGCGACTACCTGCCTTTCATCCAGACCGACGTGGCCGTCAACCCCGGCAATTCCGGCGGCCCGCTCATGAACCTGGCCGGCGAAGTGGTGGGCGTCAATTCGCAAATTATCTCGCAAAGCGGGGGCTTCATGGGAATTTCCCTGGCTATCCCCATCGACGAGGCCATGCGCGTGGTCGAGCAGCTGAAGGCGCACGGCAAGGTCACACGCGGCCGGGTCGGCGTGCAGATCGGCCAGGTGACGCCCGAAGTGGCCAAGGCCATCGGCCTGGGCACGGCGCGCGGCGCCATGGTCAGCAATGTCGAGCCGGGCGGGCCGGCGGCTGACGCCGGCGTGCGTTCGGGCGACGTCATCACCAAGTTCAACGGCTCGGACATCAAGCACTGGAGCGACCTGCCCCGCATTGTGGGGGCGACCAAGCCGGGTACCCGCGCCACCATGGAACTGTGGCGCAAGGGCAAGACGCTGGACGTCCGGGTCAAGGTGGGTGAAATGCCGGCGGCGGACGAAGACAAGCAGGAGTCCGGCCAGGCTCCCGCGCCGGGCACCTCGGCGGACGCCCTGGGCCTGACAGTGGCCGACGTGCCCGACGCGCTGCGCGCCAAAGAAAGAATCAGCGGCGGCGTGCAGGTGACCGATGTGCAGGAGCCGGCGGCCTCGGCGGGCCTCGTGCCCGGGGACGTCATCCTGACTGTCAATGCGACGGATATTTCCGACGCCAAGCAGTTCGCCAAGGTGGTCAAAGGCCTGGACAAGTCCCGCGCGGCCGCGCTGCTGGTGCTGCGCGACGGCCAGACCCAGTGGGTTCCCATCACGCCCGGAAAATAAGCCCGCGTAAAACGGCTAAAATGGCGTACATGCAAGAGGGGCGCTCTATGCGCTCCTCTTTTTGCGTATCCCTGTAGCCTTCCCGTAATTTCCGCCCATTCCCGCGGGCCTGTCCTTTTTTTCCGGTTTATGGATCACATCCGCAACTTTTCCATCATTGCCCACATCGACCATGGGAAGTCCACGCTTGCCGACCGGCTGATCCACCGTTGCGGAGGCCTGGCAGACCGCGAAATGTCCTCGCAAGTGCTTGATTCCATGGACATCGAGCGCGAACGAGGCATTACCATCAAGGCGCAGACCGCCTCGCTGGGCTACAAGGCGCGGGATGGGCGCACCTATGCGCTGAACCTCATCGACACCCCGGGCCACGTGGACTTCTCCTACGAAGTCAGCCGTTCGCTGTCGGCCTGCGAAGGGGCGCTGCTGGTGGTGGACGCTTCGCAGGGGGTGGAGGCGCAGACCGTGGCAAATTGTTACACCGCCATCGAGCTTGGGGTGGAGGTCTTGCCCGTGCTGAACAAAATGGACCTCGCCTCGGCCGATCCCGACGCCGCGCGCCAGGAAATCGAGGACGTCATTGGCATCGACGCCTCCGACGCCATTCTGGCCAGCGCCAAGACCGGCATGGGCATCGACGACATCCTGGAGGCCATCGTGTCCAAGGTGCCGCCCCCCAAGGGCAGCCCCGACCAGGCACTCCAGGGGTTGATCATCGATTCGTGGTTCGACAATTACGTCGGCGTCATCATGCTGGTGCGCATCGTCAACGGCGTGCTGCGCCCCAAGGACAAGATTCTGCTGATGGCCAGCGGCGCCACCCATTTGTGCGAACAGCTGGGCGTGTTCACGCCCAAGTCCGAAGCCAGGACGCAGTTGTCGGCGGGCGAGGTGGGTTTCGTCATCGCCGGCATCAAAGAACTGGAACACGCCAAGGTGGGGGACACCATCACCCTGGCGGGCAAGCCCGCGTCCGCGCCGCTGCCCGGCTTCAAGGAGGTCAAGCCGCAGGTATTCGCGGGGCTGTACCCGGTGGAAAGCAGCGAGTACGACCAACTGCGCGATTCCCTCGAGAAACTCAAGCTGAACGATGCCTCGCTGATGTTCGAGCCCGAGGTCTCGCAGGCGCTGGGCTTCGGCTTCCGCTGCGGCTTCCTGGGCCTGCTGCACATGGAAATCGTGCAGGAGCGCCTGGAGCGCGAGTTCGGCATGGACATCATCACCACCGCCCCTTCGGTCGTATACCAGGTGCTGCAGCGGGACGGCACGGTGGCCATGATAGAAAGCCCTTCGCGCATGCCCGAGGTGGGCAGCATCGCCGAGATCCGCGAGCCCATGGTCAACGTCACCCTGTTCATGCCGCAGGAGTACGTCGGCCCCGTCATGACGCTGTGCATGGCTAAGCGCGGCGTGCAGCGCAACATGACCTACCATGGCCGGCAGGTGCATCTGACCTACGAGGTTCCCCTGGCCGAGATCGTGCTGGACTTCTTCGACAAGCTCAAATCGGTCTCGCGGGGCTATGCCTCCATGGATTACGAGTTCAAGGAATATCAGGTTTCCGACGTCGTCAAGGTGGACATCCTGATCAACGGCGACCGGGTGGATGCCCTGTCCATGATGGTGCATCGCAGCAACGCCCGCTATCGCGGCCGTGAGGTCGTCAGTAAAATGCGGGGCTTGATACCTCGGCAGATGTTCGACATTGCCATCCAGGCGGCCATCGGGGCGGAAATCATCGCGCGCGAAAGCGTCAAGGCATTGCGCAAGAACGTGCTGGCGAAATGCTATGGTGGGGACATTTCGCGCAAGAAAAAACTGCTGGAAAAGCAGAAGGCCGGCAAAAAGCGCATGAAGCAGGTGGGCAACGTCGAGATACCCCAGGAGGCGTTCCTCGCCATATTGCAGGTCGAGGACAAATAAGGTCAAGAATCAATAAGGTAGCTGCATATGAGCTGGGATTTCGCACTGATACTTTTCGTGCTGCTGGTGGTCACCGGGGTGGTCTGGTTTCTGGACTTTTTCTTTCTGCGCGCGCGCAGGCGCCGCCGCGCCGAGGCCGAAATGGCGGTGTTCGACGCCAATCCGGCGGGCATCGGCACGACCGAGGCCGCGCGGCTTCGCCAGGAAGCCTACGACAAGGCCCATCGCGTGCCGTGGTGGGTGGAATACTGTGTCAGCTTTTTCCCCGTCATCCTGTTCGTGTTCGTGCTGCGGTCCTTCGTGGTCGAGCCCTTCCGCATCCCCTCGGGCTCGATGCTGCCCACGCTGCAGAACGGCGACCTGATCCTGGTCAACAAATTCCAGTACGGCATCAGGCTGCCCATCATCGACCGGAAAATCATCGACCTGGGCACGCCGGCGCGCGGCGACGTCCTGGTGTTCCGCTACCCCGTGGACCCCAAGGTCGACTACATCAAGCGCGTGGTGGGCTTGCCCGGCGATGAGGTCCTGTACCAGGACAAAACCCTGTTCGTCAACGGACAGCAGGTGGGCCATGCGCGAGACGGCGACTATTTCGAACCCGATCGCTCGGTATACGTCGGGCGGTATACTGAACATCTGGGCGACGTCGAGCACAGCATACTGCTCAACAAACAGGCGCCGCAGGACTTCATGGCCATATCGGACTTCCCCTATCGCGGCAATTGCCAGTACCTCAGCAATGGAGTGCGCTGCAAGGTGCCGGAACACCACTATTTCATGATGGGCGACAATCGCGACAACAGCCTCGACAGCCGCTATTGGGGCTTCGTGCCCGAACAGAACATCGTCGGGCGGGCGTTCTTCATCTGGATGAATTTCAGCCAGCCCAGCCGTATCGGCGGGTTCCACTGATGAGCAGCCTCGAGTCCCTGCAAGCAGCCCTTGATTACCGTTTCCAGGACATTTCCCTGCTGGAACAGGCGCTTACGCACCGCAGCCACGGCGCGCGCCACAACGAACGGCTGGAGTTCCTGGGGGATTCCGTACTCAATTTCGTGGTGGCCTCGCTGCTGTTCAAGCGCTTCGCCAAGATCGACGAAGGCGACTTGTCGCGCCTGCGCGCCAACCTCGTCAAGCAGTCGTCGCTGGCCGACATCGCCCAGAAGCTGTCCCTGTCGCAGTACCTGCGCCTGGGCGAGGGCGAACTGAAAAGCGGCGGCTTCCGGCGTCCGTCCATCCTGGCCGACGCGCTGGAAGCCATTTTCGGCGCGGTGTTCCTGGATGCCGGCTTCGATGCCGCCCACAAAGTCATCGCGCGCCAGTATGCCTCCATCCTGCAGGGGGTCGACCCCAAGACCCTGGGCAAGGATCCCAAGACGCTTCTGCAGGAACTGCTGCAAAGCCGCAAGCTGGACCTGCCCACCTACACGGTGGTGGCCACCCACGGCGCGGCGCACAACCAGATGTTCGACGTCGAGTGCGCCATCCCCAAGCTCGAGATCAAGGTCAGCGCGGCCGGGGCCAGCCGGCGCGCGGCCGAGCAGTTGGCGGCGACCCAGGCCATCGCGGCCGTGCAGGCGCTGGCGCCGGCCAAGGGCGCGGCGGGCCGGCGGGCGCGCAAGTCCACGCAGCTGTCGCTGCCCGTGGCGGTTTCCCAGGAAAACAAATGAGCCAGCCTTTCCGCTGCGGATTCGTCGCCATCGTGGGCCGGCCCAATGTGGGCAAGTCCACCCTGGCAAATGCGCTGATAGGCAGCAAGATATCCATCGTGTCGCGCAAGGCGCAGACCACGCGCCACCGCATCCACGGGGTGCTGACGCGCGAAGCGCAGAGCCAGCAGTTCGTTTTCGTGGATACGCCCGGCTTCCAGACACGCCACGGCGGCGCCATGAACCGCATGATGAACCGCGTGGTCACCCAGGCGCTGGCCGACGTCGACGTCGTGCTGCACGTGGTCGAGGCAGGCAAGTGGTCCGAAGGCGACGCCCGGCTGCTGCCGCTGCTGCCCAAGGGCGACAACACGATACTGGTCGTCAACAAGGTCGACGCCATCAAGGACAAGAACGCGATGTTCACCTACGTCAGCAAAATCATGGCGCAGCATCCCTATGCGGCGGTGGTGCCCGTCAGCGCCGCGCGCGGGGTGCAGCTGGACGCGCTGCTGGACGAGATCGCCGCGCGCCTGCCCGAGGGCGAGCCCATGTTCGAGGCCGATGCGCTGACCGACCGCCCCGTGCGTTTCATCGCCGCCGAACTGCTGCGCGAAAAGATATTCCGTCTCGTGGGCGACGAGCTGCCCTACGGCTGCACCGTCGTCATCGAACAATGGGAAGAAAACCCGGGCGGCGTGCACGTGGCCGCCTGTGTGCTGATCGAGCGTGAAAGCCACCGTCCCATTCTGCTGGGGGCGGGCGGGGCGCACATGAAGCGCATCGCCAGCGAGGCTCGCCAGGACATGGAAAAACTGCTGGAGCAGCCGGTTTTCCTGGATGTGTACGTCAAGGTGCGCAAAGGCTGGTCCGGCCGCGAAAGCACCTTGCGCGAGCTGGGATACGACTAGTGGCGACAGGCGCCAGGACGCATCGCGTCCATGATGCGGCCGGCTATCTGCTGCATTCCGCGGCCTGGAAGGAAACCTCTCTGGTGATCCACGTGTTCACCCGCGAGCACGGCAATGTGGCGCTGGTCGCCAAGGGCGCCAAGCGCCCGTATTCGGTCCTGCGCCCGGTGTTGAATGTCTTCCAGCCCCTGACACTGTCCTGGAGCGGCGCGGGCGAGATCAAGACGCTGGTGCGCGCCGAATGCGCGGGCATCCGGCCGCTGGCGGGCAGGGCGCTGATGTCGGCCTGGTACATGAACGAGCTGCTGCTGCGGCTGCTGCCGCGCGAAGATCCCCACGACAACCTGTACGACGCCTACGATGCCGCCCTGCGGCGCCTGGCGCAGGGCTCCAGCGCGGCCGGCGCGCTGCGGCGCTTCGAATGGACGCTGCTGCACGAAACGGGCTACGGGCTGGATGAGGCCGAGCCGGACTTCGACGATCCGGCCGCCGAGCCCGGCCTGCGGGTTTCCCTGCGGCAGCGCCTGGACGATCTGCTGGCGGGCCGTCCCTTGCGCACGCGCAAGGTACTGATGGCGCTGCAGCGGTTTTGAGCATGCCGCCCGACATCGTCGTGCTGGATACCTGCGTGCTGATTTCCAGCGTGCTGCGCCGGCTGCTGCTGCGCCTGGCGGACCAGGCCTGCTTCCGGCCCGCCTGGAGCGACGTCATCGGCCAGGAATGGCGGCGCAACGCTGCGCGCCTGTGGGACGCGCCCGCCGAGGACGTCGCTCGCCAATGGGCCGAGCTGCAGCAGGCCTTTCCGCTTGCGGACCAGGGCGATGTGGCGGCCTTCAAGCAGGGCTTGCGCCATAGCGACCCCAAGGACTGGCACGTCATCGCCGCCGCGCGCGCCGTCCTGGCCGGCCAGCCGGGGGCGTCCGTCGCCGTGGTCACGCGCAATGTGCGCGACTTCAACCGCAGCGAACTGCGCCGCCTGGGCCTGGCGCTGCTGGATCCCGACCAGTTGCTGGTGCGCTGCTGGGCCAGCCGCGCGGACTCGGTGCGGGCGGCCTTCGCGCAAATCGAGCAAGAGCTGGTCCTGGAGGGCAAGCCGGTGGAGCCGCTGGAAGTGGTGCTCAAGCGCGAACGGCTGTTCCGTTTGAACAAGCTGTGCGCCGCCCGGCACGGGGAAGCGGCAGGGCTTTAGGGCCGTTTTGGCCCGAGCCGGCCGGCAAAAAGAAAAGGGGCCTTGCGGCCCCTTGGATTTTCTGCCGGGAGACTGGCGCTTATTCGCGGTCGCCGCCGAAGATGCCCAGCAGCATCAGCAGGTTGGCGAAGATGTTGTAGAGGTCCAGGTAGATGGCCAGCGTGGCCGACACATAGTTGGTTTCGCCGCCGCGGATGACGCGCTGCAGGTCTACCAGCAGGAAGGCCGAGAAAATGGCGATGGCCATGACGGACACGGTGAGCACCAGGGCGGGCAACTGCAGGAAGATGTTGGCGACCGAGGCCACGATGAGGATGACCACGCCGATGAACAGGAATTTCTGCCAACTGGAGAAGTCACGCTTGGTGGTGCTGGCTACGCTGGCCATGGCGCCGAACACCACGGCTGTCCCCCCGAAAGCCAGCATGATGAGCTGGGCGCCGTTGCCGAAGCCCAGAACATGGCCGACCAGGCGCGACAGCATGATGCCCATGAAGAAGGTGAAGGCCAGCAGCAGGGCGACGCCCAGCGAACTGTTTTTATTGCGTTCGATGAGGAACATCAGGCCGAAGGCGCCGACCAGGAAGAGGATGGCGCTGGTGCCCGGGCTGGCGGCCATGACGCTGTTGATGCCGGTGCTCAGGCCGACCAGCGCGCCCAGCACCGTGGGCACGAGCGACAGCGCCAGCAGCCAGTAGGTGTTGCGCAGCACGCGGTTGCGCATGACCTCGCCCTGGGCGTAGTCGCGGGGCAGAGAGGGTTGTCGGTAGTCGTTCATGTCGAATCCTTTGAGTCTTGAGCTTTACTGGCTAAAGCGTACCTTACAACAGACTGAATAATCAAGTGAAAGTTCCGCCGGCGCAGGGCTTTGCGCTCTTTCCGGCCTGGAAATCCGCGCGTCCATGAAACCGCCTTTGGATGCCGCGGCCTTATCCGCGGCCGGAGATGTCATGGGCGTGCACATCGTGGCCCTCGGCCTTGTACTGGCGCCAGCGCTGGCGGGCCGCCATGACCTGGGCCTCGTCCTGCGGGACGATTTCGAGTATGCGCTCGAACTGGCCGCCGGTGGGCGGGCACTGTTCGTCCAGATTGACCAGCCAGGCGGCCGGCGCACCGGCCGGGGAGGGCGGCGGGGCCGGGGCGGCTTCGGCGAGCAGCACCGGAGTGTCGGCCGCCGCCGGATCGCCGGCGGCCACATGGGGCACGAATGCCGTGGCGTCGAACCCCCACAGCAGCAGGTCGAAGCGCTTGAGCAGGGGCGCGTCCTGGCTGTAGACGACGACCGGCCGTCCCGCCAGATAGTGCTTGCGCACGACCTCGCAGGCCGTGCGCAGGCGGTCCGACGCGCCGAAGGCGAAGTCCACGCGCGCCATGGGCGCCTACGCCTGGTCCTGCAGGTACTGCACCAGCAGGGGCACGGGCCGGCCCGACGCGCCCTTGTCCTTGCCGCTGCGCCAGGCGGTGCCGGCGATGTCCAGGTGGGCCCAGCGGTATTTGCCGGTGAAGCGCGACAGGAAGCAGGCCGCGGTGACCGAGCCGGCCGGGGGGCCGCCGATGTTGGCGATGTCGGCAAAGCCCGAGCGCAGCTGCTCCTGGTAGGCGTCTTCCAGAGGCAGGCGCCATGCCGTGTCGTTGGCCAGGCGTCCCGCCTTGAGCAGGCTTTCGGCGAGTTCGTCGTCTTGCGTGAACAGCCCTGTGTTGACATGGCCCAGGGCGACGATGCAGGCGCCCGTGAGGGTGGCGATGTCGATGACGGCCGCGGGCTTGAAGCGCTCGGCGTAGGTCAGCGCGTCGCACAGCACCAGGCGGCCCTCGGCGTCGGTGTTGAGGATTTCGATGGTCTGGCCCGACATGCTGGTGACGACGTCGCCGGGCTTGTTGGCGCGCCCGCTGGGCAGGTTTTCGCAGGCGGGGATCAGGCCGATGACCTCGCGGTCGAGCGCCAGCTCGGCCACGGCGCGCAGGGTGCCCAGCACGCTTGCCGCGCCGCACATGTCGTATTTCATTTCGTCCATGTTGCCGGCGGGCTTGAGCGAGATGCCGCCGGCGTCGAAAGTAATGCCCTTGCCGACGAGCACGATGGGCGCCTTGCGGGACTTTTTGGCGGCCGCCTTGGGCGCGGGCGGCGCGTACTTGAGCACGATGAACACCGGTGGTTCGTAAGAGCCGCGCGCCACCGACAGGAAGGACCCCATCTTGAGGGCTTCTATCTGCTTGCGGTCCAGCACCTGGGCGGACAGATGCTTGAACTCTTTGGCCAGCTTCTTGGCGGTATTGCCCAGATAGGCGGGCGTGCAGACATTGCCGGGCAGGTCGCCCAGGTGGCGGGTGAGCCGCATGCCGTTGGCGATGGCCTGGCCGGCGCGCAGCCCGGCCTGGGCCTCGGCGGCCTGGGCGCGCGAGACGGACAGGGTGATTTTCTTGAGGCGGGGCTGGGCGTCGCGGTCGGGCTTGCCCAGCGTGGCGTCGTAGCGGTAGGTGGCCTGGCCGGCGGCGATGGCCGCCGCCTGGGCACGGGCGCGCAGGGCGACGCCGGCGCACTCGGTGGCCGTCAGCGTGGAAACGCCCTCGGCCAGCCGCGCCTGCACGCAATAATTGGCAAAAGCCAGTTCGGCGCCGGCATGGACTTTGGCGCTGTAGCTTTCTTGTTTGCCCAGGCCGATTAAAATGACGCGTGCGGCGGCGACGCCGCCCAGGTTGCGCAGCACCAGATGGGTATTGGGCTTGGCGGGGAACTCGCTTTTCAGGACCTCGCGCAGGGCGCCGTTGCTGGCATTGTCTATGATGTCGGCGGCGGGGCTCAGGACACCGTCGGAAAAAACGCCCACTGCCAGCGCAGCGGTTTTGATCTGATGCAAAGAGGCCGTGGTCTGTGTGCTAAATTCCATACGAGGTTTCCCAAAAGTGTCTACAGGATGCTTGTGAGCGGACCATTGATTATCCCGCATATTTTCTCATGTCACTATTCAAGCGTTCTGTCGTATCCGAAATTATGAGCCATGCGGGCGTGGTCTTCTCGACTTTGCTGGTGGTTTGGCTCAGCGTCCTGCTGGTGCGCCTGCTGGGCGAGGCGGCCAACGGCTCCATCGGCGCCGACGTGGTGTTCGGGCTGGCCGCGTTTTCCAGCATCACAGCCCTGCCCATCATACTGTCTGTTTCCCTGTTCATCGCCGTGCTCACCACCGTGACGCGCAATTTCCGCGAGTCCGAGATGGTCGTATGGTTCGCCAGTGGCCTGTCCCTGAAAGACTGGGTGGGGCCGGTGCTGCGCTGCGCCGTGCCGCTGGCACTGCTGATAGCCTTCCTGACGCTGATGGCCTCGCCGTGGGCCTATCGCCAGATCGAAGAATACCGCCAGCGCTACGAGCACCGCTCCGACCTGTCCAAGGTCACCATCGGCCAGTTCATCGAGACCCAGGACGGCGCCAGGGTGTTCTTCGCCGAAGAGCCCGCCACGCCGCAGGACGAGCTGGGCAGGGTGGTGGCGCGGGTCATCGACCCCGTCTGGCTCAGCGTGGTCACCGCCGAAAGCGCCCGCATCCAGAACGAGCCCAACGGCGACCGCTTTCTGGTGCTCAGCCAGGGTCACCGCTACGACCTGAAGCCGGGCAAGCCGGAGTTCCGGCTGTTCGATTTCGAGCACTATGGCTTCCGCCTGGAAAGCAGCGCCGAGGCGGCCACGCCGGACGCCATGCGCGAGCTGGTCGAACGCCAGATCAAGGCGCGTCCGACCTCGCAGCTGTTCAAGGACGGCACGGACAATGCACGCTCGCAGATCATGTGGCGGCTGGCGCTGCCGCTGGCCGCCCTGAACCTGGCGCTGCTGGCCATCCCGCTGGGGGCCGTCAACCCGCGCCTGGGCCGTTCGGGCGACCTGCTCATCGCGGGCCTGATCGGCCTGCTGTACATGAACCTCATCAATCTTTCGCGGGGCTGGATAGGCAATGGCCAGCTGGACTTCCGCGTGGGGGTGTGGCTGGTGCACGCGGCATTCGCGGGGTTGATGGCCTGCATGATGTGGCGCAAGCTGCGCATCAAGGCGCCTCGCGACAGCGGCCCCGCGCCGGCCTGACGGCTTTTTGTCGCGGATCCGCGCGGATGGGCGGCGTGTCCGGCGCCGTATGCCGGCATACGGGTGGGCTGCCTGCGGGCCGGGCATATATGTATATAGCTATTAATAATTTGCTGTAGGTTCTATATAACTTATAATGGGTTCATCATAAGGCCCTTATATTTATCATGAACTTACAGCAATTCCGCTTTGTCCGCGAGACCATACGCCGTAACTTCAATCTCACGGAAGCGGCGCGCGCGCTGTTCACTTCCCAGCCGGGTGTTTCCAAGTCCATCATCGAATTCGAGGACGAACTCGGGGTCAAGATTTTCGAGCGCCACGGCAAGCGGATAAAAGGGCTTACCAAGCCGGGCGCCGTGGTGGCCCAGGTCATCGACCGCATCATGCGCGAAGTGGACAATCTGAAGAAAGTCAGCGACGAGTTCGCCCAGCGCGACGAGGGCGGGCTGGTCATCGGCTGCACACACGCGCAGGCGCGCTATATCCTGCCCAGGGTCATACCGGCGTTCCGCGAGCGCTTCCCCAAGGTCAGGGTGTCGCTCGCCGAGGGCAACCCGCCCACCCTGGCGCAGATGGTCCTGCACGAGCAGGCCGACGTGGCCATCGCCACCGAAAGCCTGTCGCGCACTCCGGGCCTGGCGGCGCTGCCGGTGTATTCATGGCAGCACGTCATCGTGGTGCGGCCCGACCACCCCCTGGCCGGCCTTACGTCCAGCCAGGCGCGCAAGCTGTCGCTCGAACAACTGGCGCAATATCCCATCGTCACCTACGACCGGCAGTTTTCCGGCCGCTGCACCATCGACGAAGTCTTTGCCGAAAACGGCATCGCGCCCGACATCGTGCTGGAGGCCATCGACGCCGACATCATCAAGACTTATGTCGACGTGGGCCTGGGCGTGGGCATCATCGCCGGCATGGCTTTCGATCCGCGCCGCGACAAAGGCCTGGTGGGCCTGCCCGCCGGCCATCTGTTCGGCACTCATGTCACGCGGGTGGCCATCAAGTCGGGCGTGTTCCTGCGGGACTATGTGTATGTCCTGCTGGAAATGCTGGCGCCCGAACTGACCCGCCAAGTGGTACAGGAAGCGCTGGACCAGGAAGAGCCGGCCCGCCCCTCCGCCGTCACCGCCTGAATGCGTCAGGGCGCGTGCGCAGGGCGAAGACAAGCCGCTGCATCCGCCTTTGTGCCGTCGTCGTCTCATTCTTCTCCGTGTTTACCCTGGCTTTGTAAACAAGAATAATTCTTATTGACATCATAGATAAGAATGATTATCGTTACATGACTTTCACGCGAATGGAGGCATGTATGTCAGAACCAGTAAGGGCAGTGGTGGTGGGGGCCGACAGGCTGGGCAATATTCCCGACCTGCTGAAGGGCCACAATATCGCCATCAAGCATCACATCAGCGGCCGCGATCCGGCCCACCAGAAGAAAACCCTGCAATTGCCCTCGGGAACGGATCTGTTGATCCTGCTCACAGATTTCCTGGGCCACAATGTCATGAAAACTTTCCGCGCCGCGGCGCAGCGCTCCGGCGTGCAGGTGCTGGCCTGCAGGCGCTCGGTCTGCTGCATGAAGCAGGCCCTGACGCAATGCGGCTATTGCGAGGCGTGTCCCAACGCGCAAAAAACGGACAACAAGAAAGGCTTGCGCTTCGCCGCCTGATCCTCCCTGGCGGGGTGGGCCGCCAGGCCGCCAGACCGCCATGCGCCGATTGCGGCGCAATAGAATGCATGTTCTCCCTCCCACGCTTGCCGCCGCGCGGCGGCAAAAAAATCGGCGCCCTCGAGGGCGCCGATGTCGTCAAGGCATGGGGAAAACGGGCGGCGCTAGTTGAGGCTGGCGGTCTGTTCTTTGGAGGCCAGGCGGCGCGCGCCGTTGTAGCGTTTCTTCCAGTAGGCTATGTCCATGCTTTCGACGCGCACGACCGAGCCGGTGCGCGGCGCATGGACGAATTTATGGTTGCCCAGGTAGATGCCGACGTGTGAGTTGCGATAGCCCCGGGTGTTGAAGAACACCAGGTCGCCTTGTCTGAGTTCGGAGCGCTTCACCGAAATGCCCTGGCGCGCGATTTCGGCTGACCGATGGGGCAGTTTCAGCCCCAGGGATTTTTCGGCCGCGTAGATGACCAGGCCACTGCAGTCGAAGCCGGTGTGGGGCGTGCCGCCGCCATACTTGTATTTGACGCCCAGGAAGTCCAGCGCCGTGCTTGCCAGCGTCTTGGACATGGGGTTGGGACCGGGGTAGTCGCTGGCGCCGTAGCCATTGTTGAATTCGCTGCTGGCCAGGTAGGCGCCGAGCGGGTCGGACTTGGTTTTGGAGAGATAGCTGTCGCGGGCTGTGAGGCGGGAACTGTTCTGGGCATGCGGGTTGCTGTTGGTGGTGGCGCAGCCGGCCAGGGCAAAGGCCGATGCCAACAGCAGATATTTACTTGCGCGCCACAGAGTCTGGATAGAGGTCGGGATTAGGTCTGGGTAATGTGGCGGCATGGCTGTTTTCGATGTTTTGCGGCAGGTTGGACAAAAGGCGCGGCCCAGGTTCAAAGCCCACCTGTGCCTGCGTGCGGCCGGCGCGCTGGCATTGATAGGCAAAAGAACGGAGTCGCGCCAGAAGTGAGCGCAAAAAGTAATAAAAAATTTACCCGAGTGTACTGAATTGAAGCACTCAGGTAAAGGCTTTGTTTCACGAGCTTTGAAAAAGTGTTCCACGGTGGATGAGCCCGGACACAGGAGAGTCCTCTGCGGACTGTTCTGTGCCTGGCGAATCGGAGCGGCCTGCATGCCGCGACGTGGATGAGCCCGGACACAGGAGAGTCCTCTGCGGACTGTTCTGTGCCTGGCGAATCGGAGCGGCCTGCATGCCGCAACGTGGACATCCTGGAAGAGGTGTTTCTTCCCGCCAAGCCGGATTGCGAAGGATTGTGGCATCATGTCGGGGCCGCGCGCCGAGCGTCTCGGCGGCGCCTCTCTGTCAAACGCATCCGGAGACATCATGAAGACCAAACCCGTATTGGCCGCCGCAGACGTGCAGGCTGTTCTTCAGGCCGCCCAGCGCCATGCGCAGGACAACAATTGGGCCGTATCCATCGCCGTGACGGACGACGGCGGGCACTTGCTGGGCATGCTGCGCCTGGACGGGGCCTCGCCCATGACGGCGCAAGTGGCGCCGGCAAAAGCGCAGGCCGCCGCGCTGGGACGGCGCGAGACCAAGCTCTTCGAGGACATGATCAACCAAGGCCGCACGGCCTTTCTGACCGCGCCCGGCCTGCAGGGCCTGCTGGAGGGCGGAGTGCCCATCGTGGCCGATGGCCAGGTGGTGGGCGCGGTGGGCGTGTCGGGC
>Ga0180223_1001224_pt1 | contig 20993 bp, 26 predicted proteins | sample eDN5th30CKraftOP_FD_151337 | JGI IMG/M metagenome (GOLD analysis project Ga0180223, IMG submission 151337) | Enriched Organic Plus compost microbial communities from Emeryville, California, USA - eDNA 5th pass 30_C Kraft OP (version 2) (version 2) ... | reverse complement strand
TCGGCTCAAGGACTGGAGACGGGTCGCAACCCGCTACGATCGGTGCCCGAAGGCCTTCTTCTCCGCCGTCGCTCTCGCCGCAACCGTCATCTTCTGGCTCTGATCAATGAGTCCTGACCCTAACGGAAAATTAACTTCCGTTCTTCATGCCTCGTTTACGAAGGAGTGAAGCTATGGCGTTTTCCCGGTCCTGTTGCGCGGCTGCTATGCTTATGACTGTGCCGCTCGTCGCATGCGGCAAGGATGACAAGAACGCCAATCTCGCCGCGCTCGACGCGCAGCTCACCAACAATATGGTCGATCCCGCGCTCAAGAGCGCGCTCGCCGACCAGATCGTCGTCGATCCGAAACTCACCGGCCAGTCCAACCGCAACGCCGTGCGTCCCGCCGACAAGCCCGCCAATGCCGCGCTTCCGGTGCTGACGGGCGATGCGGCCAAGGCGCTGGCGCAAGCGGTGCAACGCGCGGGCGGCAAGCTGCTCGCCGCGCCCGCTCCGGCGCAGGGCGGACAGATGGAATCGACCGTGACGCTCGGCGCGCTGGCTCGCGAACAGGCGCAGCGGACCGGCGGCAAGAATTGCAGCAAGCAGCTCGTTTACGGGATGCAGTGGTCGCAACGCCTGCCCGAACCCTTCACCCTCTATCCCGGCGCGCAACTGCTCGAAGCAGCGGGCGCGGAGAAGGACGGCTGCACCCTGCGCGCCGCCAGCTTCACCACGCCGGTGCCGAAAAAGAGCGTCATCGATTACTATTTCACGCAGGCGCGGCGGGCCGGTTTCGACGCGGAACATCGCATCATCGACGGCGACAATGTGCTGGGCGGCACGCGCAAGGATGACGGTGCAGCCTATTTCCTGCTGTTCACCGATGCGCCTGGTGGCAGGACGAATGTCGATATCATCGCCGACAACGGGAAATAGTAGCCCATAGCGCCATTTCCTTTGCCGCATTTTCCCTTTAGGGCGGGCGGCATGAATAATCTGCTTCTCGTCATGGGTGGCGGTGCGGTCGGTTCCGCGCTGCGTTACCTGCTGGGGCGGCTGGCCGGGCACATGCTGCCGGGCGCGGCCTGGCCCTGGGGGACGTTTGCCGCCAATATATTGGGCGGCCTCGCGATGGGCCTACTGGCGGGATGGCTGGCGCGGTTCAGCACTGGGTCGGGGGAACCGATCCGACTGTTGCTGGGCGTTGGCCTGCTGGGCGGTTTCACCACCTTTTCCTCCTTCAGTCTGGAAACCATGTTGATGATAGAGCGCGGGCAGGGGGCGATGGCGTTGGGCTATGCGCTGTTTTCCGTGGTCTGCGCGATCGGCGCGCTGGCGGGCGGCCTTCTGTTCATGCGGAGCGTCGCATGAAGGGGCGTCCTCCCGGCAAGCCTTCCGGCCCTTCGCGCGGCGGCAAGTCCGGTGGCGCGGGGAAATCGGGCGGCACAGGCAAGTCCGGCGGGCAGGGTGCGCCCGGTCGCGCGCGCGGAGGAGCCAAGGCGGCGCAGGCGCGCAAGTCCGATGGCGCGAAACCCGCCCCCAGGCCGCAGTCGAAGCCTGCTGCCAAGCCCCGGTCCAGGCCCGAAACCGCCGCCGCAGCGGCACCGGCAAAGGCCGCGCCCGGCAAGGGCGTGACGCTCGACGTGCGGCAATATCGGGTGGGCGCGGACGATGACGGCATCCGCCTCGACCGCTGGTTCCAGCGCCATTTGCCCGATGTCGGCTTCAACATCGTGTCGCGCTGGTCGCGCACCGGTCAGCTCCGCGTCGATGGCGCGCGCGCCGCGCCGGGCGACCGCATCGCCGAGGGACAACTGATCCGCGTGCCGCCCGCCGAGCCGAAGGCCGCGGCCTCCGACAAGCCCAAGCGCGCCCGCGTCATCGACCTGACGCCCGATGAGGTCGCCTTCGCGCAGGAAATGGTCATCCATCGCGACGCGCAGGCGATCGTCATCAACAAGCCGCCCGGCCTCGCCACGCAGGGCGGCACCAAGACCGACGATCATGTCGACAAACTGCTCGACGGCCTGATGTTCGATCTGGAGACGCGCCCCAAGCTGGTGCACCGGCTGGACAAGGACACGTCTGGCGCATTGCTGATCGCCCGCACGTCCCGTTCGGCGGCGCATTTCGCCAAGGCCTTCTCCAGTCGCACCGCGCGCAAGGTCTATTGGGCCATCGTCATGGGCGTCCCCAGCATCGCGGATGGCATGGTCGAACTACCCCTTGCCAAGCAACCGGGCACGGGCGGCGAGAAAATGCATGTGGACGAGGCGGAAGGCCTGCCCGCCCGCTCGCGTTATCGCGTGATCGAGCGCGCCGGGAACCGTGCCGCATGGATCGAACTGCAACCCTATACCGGCCGCACCCACCAGCTTCGCGTCCATATGGCGGCGATCGGCCATCCTATTGTCGGCGACGGCAAATATGGCGGCAAGGACGCGTTCCTGTCCGGCTCGATCAGCCGCAAGATGCACCTCCATGCCCGCCGCATCCGGGTGGATCATCCCGATGGCGGACGGATCGACGTAAAGGCGGACCTGCCGGACCATTTCGCCGCCAGCCTCGTTTCGCTGGGCTTCGACCTGTCGGCGGGCGACCTGCCGCTGGACGATGAGATCGAACGCAAGGTGACGCGCGAGGACGAAAAGAAGTTCGCCCGCCAACACGCCAAGCAGGTTCGCAAGGAGCGGCGGGGCGAACGGCGCTCGCGCGGCGCTGGCGATGCGAAAGGCCCCGGAAGGCGCTGATGAGCAACCGGCTTGCGGTTTTCGATTGCGACGGCACGCTGGTCGACAGCCAGCACAGCATCTGCACGGCGATGACCCGCGCCTTCGAGGATCAGAAACTGCCCGCGCCGGATCGTCTGGCGATCCTGTCGGTGGTCGGTCTGTCGCTGCCCCATGCCATCGCCCGCCTGCTTCCCGATGCGGAGCCGGATTTTCACGATCACCTGTCCGAATGCTACAAGCTGGCTTTCCAGCAGATGCGCCGGGACAATGCGGTATCGGAACCGCTTTATCCGGGCATGGCCGATCTCATCGCCCGGTTAGACGGCGATGGCTGGCTGCTTGGCGTGGCGACGGGCAAGTCCGACCGGGGCCTGAACCTCTGTCTTGCCCATCATGGCATCGCCGCGCATTTCGTGACGCTCCAGACCGCCGACCGTCATCCCTCCAAACCGCATCCCTCCATGCTGCGGGCCGCCATGGCCGACGCGGGCGCTGTCCCTGAAAGCACGATGATGATCGGCGATACGGTGTTCGACATCGACATGGGCCTTGCGGCGGGCGTTCGCACGATCGGTGTGGGCTGGGGTTATCATGCGCCGGACGCGCTGATCGCGGCCGGTGCCGTCGCGGTGGCGATGGACAGCGGCGAATTGCACGGCCATATCGGCGCATATGGATGACATGACGCCCCCACCCCCGCCGCCGGTCGATCCCGAAAAAGTCGCGCGCCAGCGGTTTTTCGCCATCGGCCTTTTCCGCTTGTCGGGCGCGGTTGTCGTGATGTTCGGCATCCTGATCCTGATGGAGCGTTTTTCCTGGGTGCAGGGGAGCAAGGCCAAGGCGATGGGCCTGATCTTCGTCATCGTCGGCCTGTTCCAATATATGATCGTGCCGCGCCTGCTGCTCAGTCTTTTTCGCCGGCGCCCGCCAAAATGAGGCGCTTCTACAAGGATGCCGCCATCGTTTCGGGCGATGCGGGCTTCGAAATTCAGCTGGACGGCCGCCCTGTAAGGACGCCCGCCCGCGCCCTTCTGTCGCTGCCCAATGCCGCGCTGGCGCAGGCGGTGGCGGAGGAATGGCGCCGACAGGGCGACAGCATCGACCCGCGCGCTATGCCCTTTACCGGGCTGGCTAATGCGGCCATCGACCAGATCGCGCCCGCTCGCGAAGCCTTTGCCGCCGGTGTCGCCCGTTATGCCGAAACGGACCTGCTCTGCTATCGCGCGGAGGGACCGGATAGGCTGGTCGCGCGGCAGGCAGCGGCCTGGAATCCGCTGCTGGATTGGGCGCGGACGCGCTATGACGTGACCTTTCGCGTGACGCAGGGGATCATCCATATCGCGCAACCACCCGAAACGCTGGAGCGGCTCGCGACAACCGTTGCGGCGTTCGATCCCTTCACGCTGGCGGGCCTTTCGGCACTGGTGACACTCAGCGGATCGCTGGTCTGCGGGCTGGCGGTGGTGGATGGCGCGCACGATCCCGAAGCCGTCTGGGCGGCGGCGGAGATTGATGAAGCCTGGCAGGTCGAGCAATGGGGCGAGGATACCGAAGCCGCCGTCCGCACTGCTCTTCGCCGGGAACAATTTTCCACGAACTGCGCCTTTTGCGCGTTGACGCGAGCCTGACGGGCTGGGAACCAACCTGCCTTTTCGTCCATTATTCCGTTGAAAGGCGTTCGTTGCGCCTGACCTGTGTGAACGAAAATGGAGAGTCTGCTTTGTCTCGACCGGTTTATATTGCCCTTATGACCCTTGCCGCGCCGCTGGCGATGATGACCCCCGTGCAGGCGCAGGAAGCGCCTGCCGCGGCTGAAGCCGCTCCCGCCGCCCCGGCTGAAGCCGCACCTGCCGCTGGTCAGATGACGCAGGAACAGATCGCCGCTTTCAATCAGGCCGTGACCGACTTCACTGCGGGGCAGCAGGCCCAGCAGGCGGGTGATAATGCCGCCGCCACCGCGAAATATGAAGCGGCGCTGCCCGCGATCCGCACGGCCGTCCAGACCCAGCCCGCCAATATCGACAATGTGAATTTCCTCGCCAACGCGCTTTATGCCGACGCCGCCGCGCAGGGCGCTCAGGGCCAGATGGACAAGGTAATCGCCCTTTATGGCGAATCGCTGCCTCACTGGCGCAAGGTAGTCGAAGCCAAGCCCGCAGATGCCGCCAGCCGCAATATCCTGGCGGGCATCCTGATCCAACTGGGCAACCAGAAGCTGGGGGCCAAGGACATGACCGGCGCCGATCCTTATTATAAGGAAGCCGTGACGCTGGCTCGCAAGTCCGTGGCGGAAAATGCGGCGGACAAGACCAACAAGAACATTCTGTTGTCCGCCCTGATCGGTGCAAGCCAGACGGCCAATGACGAGGCGCTCCGCAAGGAAGCGCTGGATATGGGCAAGGCGATGATGGCCGATGGCACGATCGACGCCATCAACAAACCGTCGATCGAAGCGATGAGCGGCCAGAAGGCGGGCTGATCCATTTCCGCCCGGATGCTCATGGCGTCCGGGCGGAGAAGAACGCGACATTCGATCCCGTGTCATGGGGGCCGAAGGTTGATTGCTCTTCGCTCAGAATGAAAAACCGGTCTCCTGCGTAGGCAGGAGCACACAGCATCTCAACCCTAAGCGCCTGTCACGATGATCTTGTCCGCATAGACCATGCGGTCCGGCCCCAGCAGGCCGACAAGCTGCGGCAGCATGTGCCGCGCCACCGCCAGGCAACCTTCGCTGCGCCCGCATTTGCCCCAGGCGGCGATGTGATCCTCGCTCACATAATCCGCGCCATGGATGACGATGGCGCGATTTTCCGCATTGTTGTTGGTCGGATCGAGACCGATGAGGCGCATCGCCTGCCCATGCTGGCCGTAATAAATGTCGCTCGTCCGATAGGCGCCCGACGAACTGGCCAGCGAATTGGGTTCGTTGGAAAAGCTTTGGAGCCAGCCTGAATGTCCCGGGTCAGATCCCCGGCCATGGGCGACCAGATAGGAACTGGATTGCCCGCCGATCAGGTCCACCACATGCAGGCGCAAATCGCGCGAGGGCGCGTTGAAATCGGCGATAGCGATTCGGTCGCGTAGGGTGAAGGCGTGGGCATGGCTGTCCAACGCAGCCTTCGCCTTTTCCAGCAGGCGCGCATAGGGCTTGCCCGCGAAGGACACGGTGCGCGGCGCGGCGGGAACCGGCGCTGGCGGCGGGTTTTTGGGAAGAAGTCCTTCCGGCGCGGCGGCTTTGCCGATGCTGTCGGAAAGAAACGATAAGGCCAGTCCGCTTAAAGCGAACTTTGTAAAACTGCGGCGATCCATGGAAGCAATATAGCAGAGCGGCGGCCCCAGTCCAAGGCCGCCGCGATGCGCCTTACCCGCCCGCGTTGCTCGCTTCATCCGCATGATGGTCCGCCTCGGCCTGTGAGGGGAGGCGCGAGGTCATGCCGGTGGCGGCGGCATCGTCCAGCATCTGCTGGTCTTCGGACACTTCGGGCGGCGGCGCGGCCGGGGCCGTGTTGGTGACATTCTGGCTCGGCTCAGGCGCGGCGTCCGGTTCGTCGATGATGACATTTTCGATCGGCGGTTCGACCAGATTGTTGGTCGCGGGGGCCTCTTCCTGCTTCTTGCCGCAAGCGGAGAGGGCGAGCGCGCCGCTAAGGGCGATGAGGGCGATCTTGCGCATGGGGTTCAATCCTTCGATGCGATGGCGGTCGAATGGTCGGTCGTGGGATCGACGCGGCGGCTGGACGCCTCGATCTTCTGGGCGAGCAGCTTGTCCCAGCCATAGGGGTCCGACCGGAAGTTCATCACCCCGTCGCTCCCCGGAAAGGCAGTCCAGTAAAGCAGGTAGACGGCCACCTGCTGCGGCAGGGACACGCGCTGCGTCTTGCCTTCGTCGATCAGCGTCTGGATCTGCCCCGCCAGCTTGGGATCGCCCGTCACCATCATCTCGGCCAGCGGCACCGGCTTTTCGAGACGGATGCAGCCATGGCTGGCAAGCCGGTCATAGCTCTGGAACTTCGCCCGCGCGGGCGTGTCGTGCAGATAGACCGCGAAGGGATTGTTGAAATCGAACTTCAACCGGCCCAGCGCGCTGTTCGGCCCGGCGGGCTGGACGATGCGCTGCCCGCCTTCCGGCGTGCCGATGATCTTGTATCCCTGCTTCAGCAATGTTGCGCGGCCCTTGGGGAACAGTTCCTTCTTGGCGATGGAGGCCGGAACGTTCCACGGTGGATTGACGACGATCGAATGGATGCTGGACGACAGCATCGGCGTCTGGTTGGTCGGGCTGCCGGTGACGGCGCGCATCGACTTCACCGGCTGATCGCCTTCGAACATGGTGAGCACGGCGGCCGCGATGTTCACTTGAACCCGGTTGACCGGCAGGGTGCGCGGCATCCAGCGCCAGCGTTCCATATTCGCCATGATCGCGGCGATGCGGTCCTCCACCGGCACGTTGAGTTCGGCGAGCGTCCGCGCGCCAAGCTGGCCCGTGGGATTGAGACCATAGCGGCGTTGGGCCCGCTGAAGCGCGTCCACCAGCTTTTCACCGGGCGTCACGGCCTTGTCCTCGATGGCGAGGCGCTTGCGGATCGCATCGGGCGACGCATCCGCGCTCAGTTTCGGCCAACCGCCATCGTCGCGGATGCGTTCATAAGCGACCAACCCCTTGCGAAGGCCGTCATAGCCCGAATAGGGCGGCGTCAGGCTGGCGGCCCATTGCGGCAGCCGGTCCTCCGCGATCGCCGTCGCCAGGGACGGGCGGGGGTCGAAGGGCGCGGGGCGCAAGGCCCAGATATTGAGGAAGTCGGCGGTGTCGACGCGCCCGGTGCTGAGCGCCCGCGCCCGGTCCAGCGTGGCGGAAAGCAACGCATCGCCGGTCAGCGCCGCGCTGGCCTTGCTTTTTGCCATCAGACCTTCGGCGGCGCCCCTGCGAAGCCAGTCGTTGAGCCATTTTTCCTGTGCAGCCGACACCGGCGGCAGCGGAAGGGGCGGGGGCGTCACTATGGCGGGTGGCGCTACAGGCGCCGGAGCAGCAGGCGGCGCCGGCGTCACTGCCGGGGCCAGGATGGAGGTTGGGGCGCTTTGCTGCGCGACAGCGGGCATGGCGGCGAAAGCCAGCAGCGCCACGCCGGAAAAGCGGATCAGATCGGGACGGTTCATACTCGACCAGATAGCGCAAAGCCCGCGGCGATCAAACTTATGATCGCGGAAAAAGATGATGCTGTCTGTCGTTCACCATCGTGCCTATGTCTTTCCCGCAACGCAGGAGGGGTGAAGCGCATCCTCCGTCAGTGCACGGTGCCTTCGATGGGTGAAGCAACGGCCGTGCCTTCCATCAGTTTCGCGGCGATCAGCCCCGCGGCAACCAGCCCCACGAAATCGCTGAGTGCGAGATAGAGGATATAGCCCCATGGCGCATGGTTGAAGACCGCCTGCCCGACATGCAGCCATAGCACGGCGGCCAGCGCGAACAGCAGCACCACGCGCGCCCGGCTGCCGAAATCCACTGCCGTGAAGCGCAGCGCCAGCGCGATCACCAAGCCCACCACCAGCGCCAGCACGAAACCGCCGATCAGCGCAGACCCGTCCGTCACGGGGAAACCGCTGCTATTGTAGAAGATCATGCCGACCGGTCCTTTGCCGAACAATACCGTTCCTTGCGCGGTGGCGGGATCGGGCACGACATAGACGCCGGTGCCTGTGGGATTGAGCGTCTGCGCCATGGCGGCTTGCAGATTGGCGCCCGCCTGTGGATCAGCGCGGCTGAACGCCAGCGAACCCAGCGGCGTACCCCAGAAGATGAAGCCGGTGATATAGAGCGCAAAACCGCCCAGCAGCCCGCCTAAAACCGTCCGCACCATGATCGCCCTCCATTATTTCCCTCTTGCAACGAGGCTGGAGTATAAACGCGGCAGGGGCAATATCTTTCCGAAGGGCCGGATCAGTCCGGGCGCGCGGCCTTTTCGGCGAGGCCCGACAGTCCCTCGCGCCGTTCCAGCTCATCCAGGACGGAATCGAGCGATATGCCGCAATCGGCGAGCAGCACGAAAAGATGGAATAGCAGGTCCGCGCTTTCGCCGATGGTGTCGGCGGTGTCGCCGCTCAGCGCCGCGATGACGGTTTCGACCGCCTCTTCGCCCACCTTCTGCGCGATCTTGGCGCGCCCTCTGGATGTCAGCTTCGCCACATAGGATTGCGACGGGTCGGTGGACCGCCGCCGGGCGATGGTCTGTTCCAATTGATGAAGGGTCGCGCGCATGGCCGCCATCAAGCGCCAGGCACGCGACCCGTCAACTAAAAATCAGCCTGCGAGACGCTTATTTGCGCTTGCGGCGGGCGCGAACGGCGCGGAAGCCCAGAACCGCGATGCCCATGGCGAATAGGCCGAGCTGTTCCGGCTCAGGCACCGGCGTGGCGCCGCCCGACGAACTGCTGGAACCGCCCGAACTGGAGGAGCTGCTTGACGAGGAACTGGAAGAAGAGGAAGACGATGACGAACCGCCGCACTGCTTCCACAGTCCGCAACCGAAAGTTGCCTGAGCGGGCGCTGCCGCGCCGACCAGACCGGCGACGCCAGCGGCGAGAAGCATCTTGTTCACTTTCATCCTCTTACTCCCTGTTTTCCTACAAATGACGATGCAGGACAGTTAAGCAGGAGCCGTGCCAAGAGATGTATAGCCACGTATTTGCGGCGCTCTGAAAGGTTAATGCCCCTCCGGCCAGTCTGGTTAATGTAAAATAAGCCGACGCTTTTGCCGTCTTTTCAGGCGGCGCGCACCGACACGCCCGCCGCCGCCAGCGCCTGATGCGCCTGTGCAATGCTATATTGGCCGAAATGGAAGATGGAGGCGGCCAGCACTGCGCTCGCATGCCCTTCGATCACGCCTTCGATCAGATGGTCGAGCGTGCCCACGCCGCCGCTGGCGATCACCGGCACCGACACGGCATCGGCAATGGCGCGGGTAAGGGCAAGATCATAGCCCTGGCGTGTTCCGTCCCCGTCCATCGACGTGACGAGAAGTTCGCCCGCGCCCAGTTCGGCAAGGCGGATGGCGTGCTCCAGCGCGTCGATGCCGGTCGGCTTGCGTCCGCCATGGGTGAAGATTTCCCAGCGGTCCTCGCCCACGCGCCGCGCATCGACCGATCCGACGACGCACTGACTGCCGAAGCGGTCGGCGATGTCGGCGACCAGTGCGGGCCGGGCGACAGCGGCGCTGTTCACCGCGACCTTGTCCGCCCCCGCGAGCAGCAGCGCGCGCGCATCTTCCGGGCTGCGGACGCCGCCGCCCACGGTGACGGGCATGAAGCAGACCTCGGCGGTGCGGCGCACCACATCCAATATGGTGCCGCGCGCCTCCTGCGTGGCGGTGATGTCGAGGAAGCAGAGTTCGTCCGCGCCCGCCGCGTCATAGACCTTGGCCTGCTCGACCGGATCGCCCGCATCGCGCAGGTCGACGAAGTTGACGCCCTTGACCACCCGGCCATTGGCGACGTCGAGACAGGGAATGACGCGGGTGCGGACGGTCATGCCTATATTCTTACCGAATGGATGAAATGTGTCACGCTCACGCCGCCGCCTGCGCCACCGCCAGCGCGGCTTTCAGGTCCAGCCGCCCGTCATAAAGCGCTCGTCCGGTGATGACGCCCTCAATCCCTTCATCGGCGTGAAGGCTCAGCACGCGAATGTCCGCGATCCCCGCGACCCCGCCACTGGCGATCACCGGAATATCGGTGGCGCGGGCAAGGTCCACGGTCGCGTCGATATTGCAGCCCTTGAGCAGCCCGTCGCGCCCAACATCGGTGAAAAGCAGGCTGGCGACGCCCGCATCCTCGAACCGGCGGGCGAGGTCCGCGACCGGCATGTCCGACTTTTCCGCCCAGCCGTCCGTCGCGACGAAGCCATCGCGCGCATCGACCGCGACGACGATACCGCCGGGGAAATCACGCGCCGCCGCCTTGACGAAATCCGGGTCTTTCAGCGCCGCCGTGCCGATGACGATGCGCGACACGCCCAGATCGAACCAGCGTTCCACCGCTTCCCGATTGCGGATGCCCCCGCCCAGCTGCACATGGCCGGGAAAGACTTCGACGATCTTCTCCACCGCTTCGGCATTGACCGCATGGCCCGCGAAGCTGCCGTCCAGATCGACCACATGCAGATGCTGCGCGCCTGCCTGCGCGAACAGCAGCGCCTGCGCGGCGGGATTGTCACCATAGATGGTGGCGCGGTTCATGTCGCCTTCGGCCAGGCGGACGACCTGTCCGCCCTTGAGGTCGATGGCGGGAAAGACGATCAGGCTCATATCATCATCCGTGGGAGCGCGCTCAAGGACGCCATTCCAGAAAGCGGGAGAGGAAGGAAAGGCCATAGTTCTGGCTCTTTTCCGGGTGAAACTGGCAACCGATGATGGTGTCGCGCGCGACGGCTGCGACCAGCGGCCCGCCATGGTCGGTGACGGCGGCGACATGGGCCGGATCATCGGCTTCGAAATGATAGCTGTGGAGGAAATAGGCCTCGCCTGCCTCCAGCAGAGGCGGGTCGCCGCGCAGGATCACGTCGTTCCAGCCCATATGCGGCACCTTGATCGCCGGATCGGCCGGCTCGATCAGCTTCACGGTGCCGGGAATCCAACCCAGCCCTTCATGCCGTCCGAACTCCTCGCCCGCGTCCGCGAGCAACTGCATCCCCACGCACACGCCCAGAAAGGGAACGCCGCGCCGGTTCACCGCCGCGTCCATCGCCTCGACCATGCCGGGGATCGCCACCAGCGCATCGCGGCAGGCCCGGAAAGCGCCGACGCCCGGCAGCACGATCCGGTCCGCCTTCGCCACGACATCCGCGTCGGCGGTGATGGTTACATCTCGCGCGCCGGCCTTTCGCAGGGCGTTGTGCACCGAATGAAGATTGCCCGCGCCATAATCGATGAGGGCAAGGGAGGTCACAATATCCCCTTGGTCGACGGGATGGCGTCGGCCTTGCGCTGGTCGATCTCCACCGCTTGCCGCAGCGCCCGCGCCAGCCCCTTGAAGCAGCTTTCGACGACATGGTGGTTGTTGGCGCCATAGAGATTTTCGACATGCAGCGTGATCCCCGCCGCCTGCGCGAAGCTTTGGAACCAATGCTCGATCAGCTCGGTATCCCATTCGCCCAGCCGCTGTACGGAGAAGGGCGCCTTGAACACCAGCCAGGGACGGCCCGAAATGTCCAGCGACACGCGCGTCAGCGTCTCGTCCATAGGCGCATAGGCCGTGCCGTAGCGGGAGATGCCGCGCTTGTCGCCCAGCGCCTTGGCGACCGCTTCACCGATGGCGATAGCGGTGTCCTCGGTCGTGTGATGCTGGTCTACATGCAGGTCGCCGACCGTCTTGACGTCCAGGTCGATCAGCGAGTGGCGCGACAATTGCTCGATCATATGATCGAGGAAGCCGATGCCCGTCGAAACGGAATAGATGCCCGTGCCGTCCAGGTTGACGGTGACGTCGATCTGCGTTTCCGCAGTGTTGCGATGAATCTCGGCCCTACGCATGGCCGCCCTATAGCGCGTTGCGCGCGCCATGCAATGCAAGTGTATGGGAATGACGGGCGGGCTTGACGCTTCGTATCGCCTCGCTAGGACTGACAGCCATGAGTGAAGACCTGCCCGACAGCCTGATTCCCTATGATGAAATCGTGCAGGAAGCGCTGCGCGCCGTCGTCGGCCGTGTGCTGGGGGAGGTGGAGCAGACCGGAGGCCTGCCGGGAAACCATCATTTCTACATCACTTTCAAGACGCAGGCGTCGGGCGTCGACATCCCGACCCGGCTGATCGAGCGCTTTCCCGACGAAATGACCATCGTGCTTCAGAACAAATTCTGGGATCTCAAGGTCAGCGAGGACATGTTCCAGGTCAGCCTGACCTTCAATCAGGTCGCGGCCCACCTTGTCATTCCCTTTGCGGCGATCACCGCTTTCGTCGATCCGGCGGTCAATTTCGCGCTCCAGTTCCAGGTGCAGGCCGATGCCGTGCCCGAACCGCATGAAGAAGCGGAAAACGACGTGCCGGATGTGAAGGCGGAAGACGGTTCCAATGTCGTGACGGTAGATTTCGGGAAGAAGAAATAAGCGCCGCTTTCGGCTGGTTTCAGCTATTCCCGGCACCCGTTCGCCCTGAGCAGAGGCTGAGCCCTTCGACTGACTGCTTGCAGCATTCGTTCAGGATAAACTTGGCCTCTGGCCAAGCCAAAGACCCATATTGAAGGGTATGGCACAACCTGTGTTCTTCGATACGCCCCTTCGACAGGCTCAGTGGCTACTCAGGACGAACGGATTTGAGTGTCCGCTTCCCACCCAACGCCGCGTCCCCTAAAAAATCGCTCTTGGCTTTCCTCGCTTCCATCCTACATCCAACCTATTGTTGCGATTGATTCTTAATTGGGAGCCGAAGCATGGCCGAAACCCGCACCGAAACCGACTCGATTGGCGCGATCGAGGTGCCCGCCGCCGCCTATTGGGGCGCGCAGACCCAGCGGAGCATTGAGAACTTCCCCTTCGGCGATAGCGAGCGGATGCCCATCGGCATCGTCCACGCCCTCGCCATCGTGAGGCAGGCGGCGGCGCGGGTGAACCGGAAGCATGGGCTGGATGCGAAGCTCGCCGACGCCATCGAAACCGCTGCCGCCGAAGTCGTGGAGGGCAAGCTGGACGATCAGTTCCCGCTCGTCATCTGGCAGACGGGCAGCGGCACGCAGTCCAACATGAACGTCAATGAAGTGATCGCGGGCCGCGCGAACGAAATCCTGACCGGCACGCGGGGCGGCAAAGCGCCGGTTCACCCCAACGACCATGTGAACATGAGCCAGTCGTCCAACGACAGCTTCCCCACCGCCATGCATATCGCCGCCGCGCTGGCCGCGACCCGCGCGCTGCTTCCCGCGCTCGAACGGCTCGAAGGCGCATTGCTCGCAAAAGCAAAGGCATGGGACGGCATCGTCAAGATCGGCCGCACCCATCTGCAGGACGCGACGCCGCTGACGCTGGGGCAGGAATTTTCCGGCTATGTCGCCCAGCTTCGCCTTGCCCGCACCCGCACCATGCCGCTGGTCGAACATGGCCTCACCAAGCTGGCGCAGGGCGGCACGGCGGTCGGCACCGGCCTCAACACGCCCCCCGGCTTCGCGGAGGATGTAGCAGCGGAAATCGCGGTGCTCACCGGCCTTCCGTTCGAAACCGCGCCCAACAAGTTCGAGGCGCTGGCGAGCCATGACACGCTGGTCGACTTTTCCGGCCGCCTCAACAGCATCGCCGTCGCGGTGACGAAGATCGCCAACGACATCCGCCTGCTGGGCAGCGGTCCGCGTTCGGGCCTTGGCGAACTGGACCTGCCCGCCAATGAACCGGGCAGCTCGATCATGCCGGGCAAGGTCAACCCGACCCAGTGCGAGATGCTGACGATGGTGGCCGCTCAGGTCATCGGCAATCATCAGGCGGTCACGGTCGGCGGCCTGCAAGGGCATCTCGAACTCAACGTGTTCAAGCCGCTGATCGGCGCGGCGGTGCTGCGGTCCATCCATCTCCTCGCCGTCGGCATGGATAGCTTTGCCGAACGCTGCGTCGAAGGGCTGGAGGCGAATGCAAAGCGCATCGCCGAACTGGTCGACCGATCGTTGATGCTGGTGACGGCGCTGGCGCCGGAGATCGGCTATGACAATGCCGCGAAGATCGCCAAGCATGCCCATGTCGAAGGATTGACGCTCAAGCAGGCGGGTCTCGCGCTGGGACTGGTGGACGAGGCGACCTTCGACCGGCTCGTGCGTCCTGAGAATATGGTCTGATTCAGATCAACATGGCGGAACGGACGGCGATCCGATACATTGTTAGGATATGAAGAGGAAAGCCGCCCCCGCCAAACCGGCCGCGCAACCCGCATCGGTCAAGTCCCCACCCAAAGCCGGACTGCTGCGAAAGGCGGCGCGTGTCGGCGCGATATTGGTAGGAACCCGTGTCGCCGCCGAAACCGGGAAGAAAGGCGCGGTCGGCCTGCTGGCGGGCATGGGCGCCAAGAGGCTGATCCTGCGCTATCCCATGGGCGCGATGTTCGTCACCGGCGCCTATCTGGCGGGTCGCCTGTATGAAGCGAAGCGCGAGGTGGACCGCAAGCGGGCCGTTAAGGCATTGCCGGACGAAGGCGCGGAACCGATCCTGATCGACGAAGCCCGGTCCCGCAGGGCCGGACGCTGATCGCCCGCTGCGGCGACCCGTGCCGGATTCGGCGCGGTGTGACGGGACGTCAGCTATTTTCCTGCCTTCAGACGCCATAGGATTTTCCGCGGCGCAGCATGGTGCGCCTTCCAGCGGAGAAACCCATGACCGATTCTCACGCCCCGGTCGAAAGCGCCATCCCTGTCGCCCCCTACACCAAGCGGGAACGGCAATTATGGATGGATCTGCTCCGGGGTCTGGCGATCCTGCTGGTCGTCGCCTTCCATTCGGTGACCATATTGGAACGGCACGCTTACACCGCCGCGCCATGGATGCGCGATTTCAACCAGTTGTTCGTCCTCTATCGCATGCCGACGCTGGTGTTCCTGTCCGGCCTGCTGCTGGCGGGATCGTTCGGCAAGGGGATCGTGCTCTATCTGCTGGGGAAGGGGCGGCGGATATTCTGGCCGCTGCTGGTCTGGACGCTCATCTATGCGCTAGTCATCGGGCCGATGGTGGATGGACCGGTGCAACTGCTCAAATATCTGTCCGGCCAATCCTATCTCTGGTTCCTGACCTTCATCCTCATTTATTATCTGGCGGCCATTCCGCTGCGCCGCCTGTCGCCGCTGCTGGTCGCGGCGGTTGCCTTCGGCATTGCGATCCTCGCGCCCGATGGCAGCAAGAATGGCGAGCGGCTTTTCTACCTCATGGCCTTCTTCTTCCTCGGCTCATGGGTGGGCGGCCATTGGGCGTTGTGGATGCGCGTCGTGCGTTCGCGCGCGGCGCTGCTGGGATGGATCGTCATCGTCGGCGCATCGGCGGCGGCTGTCGTCTATGAGCTTCACTACGGTCCGCTTTACGCTGTTCCCGCGCTCTGCTTCATCATCGCGGTCAGCGCCACGGCCTTCTGGATACAGGCCGCCCGCTGGTGCGCGCCGCTGATCTTCATGGGCCAGCATTCGCTGATCTTCTATGTCTCGCACTTTCCGACCATCTATATCGTCATGGGATTTTGCCGCGGGCTGGGCGTGAAGCAGGCGGAAGTCGCGACGATGGTGGCCTTTCCCGTCGCATTGCTGGTGGGGCTGCTGCTTGTGCTGGCTTCGCGCGCGAGCCGGGTCGTCGATCTGCTGTTCGTCGCGCCCGCGCCGCCGCAGCGTGTGGTCGGGGCGTTGCAGGCGGTCGAAAAACGGCTGGCTTTCGTCTAGAATGCCGACTGCCAGGCCTTCACCGCCTCGACCGGCCAGACCAGCATCAGCACGTTAAGCGTCAGATTGTCGCGGATCGCCCACAGCGCCAGCAGCTCGAACCCGATGCCGGCCAGCACCGTCAGCCAAACCGGCGCCCGCGCGGCAAAGGCGAAGCCCAGCGCCATCATCCCGATGTCGCTCATCGAATTGAGGATGCTGTCACCCGAATAGCCGAGCGCGATGGTCGCCGTGCGGTATCGGTCGATGATGACCGGCGAATTTTCCAATATCTCCCACAGCGATTCGACCGCCACCGCCGCCGCGAAGCGCATCCCTCTGGGCTGCCGCCGCATCAGCGCCCACGCCGCCAGATAGAATAAAAATCCGTGGATGATATGGCTCAGACTATACCAGTCGGAGAGGTGCTGGCTGTTGCCGCTGTCAATCGCGCCATGCCATAATTCCACCGTGCCGCAGGCGCAGGTCGGCGGCCGTCCCATCAGGAACAGCATCGCGCAGGCCGCCAGCGCGATCAGCCCGGCAAGGGCGTAGCCCCGGCGGCTGCGGTTCCGTTTGCGCTTCAACACTGCGTCATCCCCCTTCTTGCCCTCTTGCAAATCGCTGCTTCTGGCGGCACTAGCGGCCATGGCCGACGACATTCCGACCGAAACGCCCGATTTCAAGCGCCGTGGCGTTCTCTTCGTGCTCTCTTCGCCTTCGGGCGCGGGCAAGTCCACCATCGCGCGCAAATTGCTGGCGGCAGAGCCGGACCTGGCCATGTCGGTGTCCGCCACGACCCGCCCGATGAGGCCGGGCGAAGTGGATGGCAAGGATTATCACTTCGTCGATTTGGAGGAATTTCGCCGGATGACGGCGGATCATGAGTTCCTCGAATGGGCGCATGTCTTCGGCCAGCGTTACGGCACGCCCCGCGCGCCGGTGGAGGCGATGCTCAAGAGCGGCCGCGACGTGCTGTTCGACATCGACTGGCAGGGCGCGCAGCAATTGCACCAGATCGCGGGCGGCGATGTGGTGCGTATCTTCATCCTGCCCCCCTCTATGGAGGAACTGGAGCGCCGCCTGCGTGGCCGCGCTACCGACAGCGAGTCAGTGATCGCAGGCCGCATGGAGCGCGCCGCCGGAGAGATCGCGCACTGGGATGGCTATGATTATGTGCTCTGCAACGTCGATGCGGAGGAATGTTTCCAGCGCGTCCAGACCATCCTCCACGCCGAGCGCATGAAGCGCAGCCGTCAGACTGGCCTCATCGGCTTCATCCGCCGCCTCAGCCGCTATCATCAGGACGATTGAGCGCCACTCGGTGGATCAAGGATTTGTGCTCCTGCGAAGGCACTGAGGTGAGACAGGTGGCTTGCTTTCAGCCAGTTCACCGTCTGATTTGGGCTCCTGCCTCCGCAAGAGCGCGGTGTGCTTTCATCCAATCAGGACAGAATCTAAACGCCAAACCCCGCCGGGGCGGCCCAGTCGGGATGAACCCACGCCATGGCTTTGAACAGCGTGCCCATCGCGTCCGGGGATGTCAGGCGCAGGCGGGCGGCTTCCACCTCCTCGGCGCGCTCCGGGCTGGCCTCCGCCAGTTGCGCGGCGCGGGCGTCTATGCCCAGCTCGCCCAGAAACGCGCCCTGACCCACCGGCCCCAGCACGCGCAACCCCGCCTGCCGCGCCATATTGCCGATCATGGTGAAATCCACATGGGCGGTCAGGTCCACTTCGCCCGGATCGGTGAAGGGGTCGGCGAATTGATGATCGCGCACCGCCTGCAACGTGTCGCCAATGGCGGGGCCTTCATAGCCATAGTCGATGATGATCGCCGCGCCGCCCTGTTTTGCGATACGGTTGGCCAGGCTGAAGGCGGCCGTGGCGCCCGCGAGCGGTGTTTCGATGACATGCCCGTCGTCCGCCGTGGCGGCGATGGCGGGCATGTCTGATTCGATACGGCGATAGCCAACGGCCGGAACGAAGCGGATGCCATCCTCCCCTCTGCTGGCCAGCACGACCCGCTCGCGCCATTCGTCATTGACGCGGATTGACTGGCGGACGGGCAGGGCGTCGAAAAATTCATTGGCTACCACCAGCAATGGTCCCTGTTCGGGCAGTTGCTCTATGATGTCATGATGGACGATATGGGGCAGCAGCGCCCTCTGGCGCTCGCGCAGCACGGGGCTGGTTTCCACGAAATGCAGACGCGGGGCGAAGGCGGCCCGCTCCATCGCGCGAAGCGCATCGGCCGCCAGCGTCCCGCGTCCCGGCCCCAGTTCCGCATAGAGCGCCCCCGGACGCCGCCCCGACCGCATCCACACATCGGCAAGGCACAGGCCGATCAATTCGCCGAACATCTGGCTGATTTCCGGCGCCGTAGTGAAATCGCCCTCCAGACCCAGTGGATCACGGGTCGCATAATAATGCTGGTTCGCCTCGCCCATGAAATGCGCGATGGAGATCGGCCCGCCCGCCTCGATCTGCCGGGCGAGCCGTTCGCTCAGCGGCAGTTCGTCAGCTGACACTCGCGCTGCCAGCGATCGGTTCGACGCGCACGCGCCGTCCTTTGGCGGTGACGATCAGGTAAAGCCCGCCCAGGATCATCGGCACGCACAGCCACTGGCCCATGTGCAGACCGGTGCGCGCAGCGAACTCCATCAGTTGCGCGTCGGCTTCGCGGAAGAACTCCACGCCGAAGCGGAACAGGCCGTAGAAGAAGAGGAACAGGCCGACCAGCATCCCCGGCTTGTAGCGCGCTTGGGTCTTCCAGAAAGCGTAGGCGAGGATGGCGAACAGAAGGACGCCTTCCAGAAGCGCCTCATAAAGCTGGCTCGGATGGCGGGGGAAGGGGCCGCCTGTGGGAAAGATCATGGCCCAGGGCACATCGGTCTCCTTGCCCCACAGCTCCCCGTTCACGAAATTGGCGAGCCGCCCGAAGAACAGGCCGAAGGGCACGCAGCAGGCGACATAATCATGCACCCGCAACCAGCTCAGCCCTTCCTTGCGAGCCAGATAGAGGATGCCGAGCGACACGCCGACCACCCCGCCATGGAACGACATGCCGCCATTCCACAGCTTGAGAATGTCTAGCGGATGCCGCAGGATTTCGGGCTGGTAGAAGGCCACATAGGCCAGTCGCCCGCCGATGATGATGCCCAGTGTCGCATAGAAAATCATGTCGTCGGCATGACGGCGCGCCATGGGCGATCCGGGCTGCGCCACCAGTTTCAGCAGATACCAGTAGCCGATCAATATGCCCGCCAGATAGGCGAGGCTGTACCATTTCAGCGTGAAGAAGCCGAGGTCGAGTGCCACGGGGCTGAGGCCCAGATCGTCAAAGCGAATGGCGCTGGCGGCGGTGGCGGCGATGTCCAGGATCAAGATGCGGTTCCCCTTGGGAATGGTGCCGCTGCCATAGAGCAAGCGTCTCCCAAGACCAAGGGGCAAGCGCAGCTTCGCGTCAAATCGAGAGGGAAAGGTTATAAGGGCGTCATCATGTGGACGGCTGTTTATGGCCAATGGCGGACAACCCACATCCGTTCGGACTGAGCGAAGCCGAAGCCTGTCCTGAGCGACGCCGCAGGCGGCGTCGAAGGGCCTTCCACTGAGCAAAGCGAAGGGGCCTCCCTACGGCCTTGCCCTTCGACTTCGCTCAGGGCGAACGGAGATGGGAATAGCAGACAGTCCGCTCCCCACCCACAACCGTCCTTCGGTCCGCGCGCACCGGCCGCCATGAAAGAGGCCGCAAACCCTCCGGATCGCGGCCTCTTCCCCTTTTGAATGCAGATCAGAAGGACGCGGTGACCGATCCGACCACGCCGGCCTTGCCGATATTGCGGCCGCTGGACGAATAGGCGTTCTTGTTGGTGTCGACATAGCTGACGCCGAAGGTCAGGTGATCCCAGGTGTAGGTCGCGCCCACGCTCCAGTCGGTATATTCCTTGCCGCTGCCGATGATGAGGTAGCTCGGTCCCCAGCTATGGCCCAGATGGGCCGACACGCCCACCGGCGAATTGGGTATGCTGGCCGACAGGTCGCCCGCGACGTAGAGATTGTCTTCCTTGTGGATGCCATCCAGCGTCAGCGCCTTGGTCTTGGGCGCATAGTTGACGGTCAGCTTCGCGGTGGCGGGGCCGAAAGTGCCCTTCACCGACGCATAGGGTTCGACAAAGTCGCTGTTAACGCCGCCCGAACCGGGATAGTAATAATAAAGGACGCCCAGGTCGAAGGTCGCCGCGCCCACCGTCTTGGAATAGCCCGCGATCAGGTCGATTTCCTGGTCGCTGCCATTGGCGACATAATCGTCGATGGAGGAACCCCAGGTCGACACATAGAAGCCCGATTCATGGGTGACGGTGATGCCACCCTGGATGGCGAAACGCTTGTCGGTCTGGGATACGCCACGGAAACGATAATCGGTGACGACGGCGGCGCTCCCGCTGACGGTCAGTTCCGGTGTCGGCTCGTCCTGAGCGAAAGCGGGTGCCGAAAACGCGGCAAGAGCAATGGCCGACAGGCCAAGAATGGACTTACGCATGATAAAACCCCTTTGATGGTTATGCGATCGTCCCACCTGCGCGAAGGTCCCTGCCTCTTTCTCCCGCAACGGGGCGGGCCGGGTGCCTTGACCCCGAATGGATGCGCTTCCTTGCTGCGCTGCACAAGGATTTATTGCTGGATCATGTCTTTTGCCGACGAAATGTTGCTATTCTGCAACAAGTGCATGGGCGGCATCCTGAAGCCTCGTCTGCCGCCTCAATTATGATCGAAAGCTTGTAATTATATTAGGGTCAGGACTCATAGCCAGAACAGGACCGTGGCAGCGAGAGCGACGGTGGAGAGGAAGACATTGGGGCACCTGTCGTAGCGGGTTGCAACACGCCTCCAGTCTTTGAGGCGGCCGAACATGATC